>Ga0193702_1000031_pt1 | contig 61292 bp, 48 predicted proteins | sample U3a1metaG_FD_143060 | JGI IMG/M metagenome (GOLD analysis project Ga0193702, IMG submission 143060) | Soil microbial communities from a riparian zone of the East river system, Colorado, United States - U3a1 | ecosystem: Environmental > Terrestrial > Soil > Riparian zone | place: USA: East River... | reverse complement strand
ACGCCGCGTCCCATCAGTCCGCGCAGGAAGCCGACCACGCCGTCCTGCAGGTAGTACACCACGAACAGGATCATCAGGCCGAACACGGTCAAGCGCCAGTCGGTCATGTTGTCGAGCTTGTAGGAGAACAGCGCCAGGCCGATCGTCGCCACCAGCGGTACCAGGACCGCGCGCGGCGTGCTGCGCTTCTTGGCCAGCATGAAGGCCGCGACCGCCACGCCGAGCACCGCCGCCGCGACCGCAATGGTGCGGAACAGCTCGATATCGGCCAGCAGCGAGGGCAGCATCACCACGATCAGCGCGCCGATCAGCGCGCCCGAACGGGTCTTGCGCCCGCCCATGATCACCGCCAGCAGGAACAGGATGGTCAGCTCGAAGTTGAAGGTGCTGGGCGAGATGTATTCCTCGGAATACGAGTACAAGCCGCCCGCCAAGCCCGCGAAGCCGGCGCTGATCACGAAGGCGTACACCTTGTAGCGGTAGACCGACACGCCCATGCAGTCGGACGCGATCGGGCTGTCGCGCAGCGCCTCGAAGGCGCGCCCGAGATTCGACTTGAGAATGCGGTGCACCACGATCAGCGACAGCACCATCAGCCCGGCCACCATGTAGAAGTAGCCGATTTCGCCCAGCTTGGTGCCGAAGATCACCGGCTTGGCGATCTTGATGCCGAGCGGGCCTTCGGTCAGGAAGTCCATTTCGTTGATCAGGATCTGGATGATGGTGCCGAACGCCAGCGTGACCATCGCCAGGTAGGGGCCGGTCACGCGCAGCGCCGGCAGCGCGAGGATGGCGCCGAACAGGGCCGCGCCGCCGATGCTGCAGACCAGCGTCAGGTACCACGGCGCGCCGAGCTTGAACGCCAGCACCCCGGTGATGTAGGCGCCGATGCCGAACAGGCCGGCATGGCCCAGCGAGACCTGGCCGGTGTAGCCGACCACGATGTCGAGCCCGAACAGCAGGATCGCGTAGATCAGGATGGTCTCGGCCAGGTGGATGTAGTAGGGGTTGCTGAACACTATCGGATAAGCGGCCAGCGCGACGATCCCCAGCATGCCGCTCAAGAAGATTTTCTTGTTCATGTCTCAGACTTTCTTGATCGCGGCCTTGCCGAACAGGCCGGCCGGTTTGACGGCGAGCACCAGCAACAGCAGCAGCAGGCCCGGCACTTCCTTGTAGCCGGTCGAGATGTAGTAGCCGGTCGCGGTTTCCGCGATGCCGAGGATCAGGCCGCCGACGATCGCGCCCACGCCCGAGGTCAGGCCGCCGATGATCGCCACCGCGAAGGCCTTCAGGCCGAGCGAGGCGCCCATGGTCGCGCCGGTCAGCGTCAGCGGCGCCACCAGCACGCCGGCAAACGCCGCGGTGGCCGACGACAGCGCGTACGAGAAGGTGATCACGGCGCTGGTGTTAATCCCCATCAGGCCGGCCGCGTCGCGGTCGTTGGCGGTGGCCACCACGGCCTTGCCGTAGATCGATTTGCGGTTGAACAGTTCGACCGCCAGCATGATCGCCAGCGCGCCGACGATCACCGCCACCTGCATCGGCTGCACGTTGGCGCCGAACACCTGGAACGGGGCGCTGCTGAGCGGGGAAGGGAAGGTCAGGTCGTCCTTGCCCCAAATATTTTCGGCCACGTTCTTGAAGATGATGGCCAGCGCGATGGTCGACATGATCCAGCCGAATTCCGACTTGATCTTGATCGCCGGGCGCACGCCTATCCATTCGACGAACATACCCTGCAGGGCGCCGAACGCGATCACGATCGGGATCATCAGCAGGTAGCCCATGTAAGGCCCGCCGTGGATGTTGCCGACCAGGCTAAGGCCGACCAGCGCCCCCAGCATCAGCGCTTCGCCTTGGCCGAAGTTTAGCGTGCCCGAAGTGGCGAAGGTCAGTTGGTAGCCGAACGCGATGACGGCATAGATCATGCCGAGCGCGATGCCGCTGAAGACTAGCTGTAAAAGAATTTCCATGATTTCACCCAGGGATACAAGAAAATGGCCAGGCTTGAATGCTCAAGTCTGGCCACCACAGCATGGAACAGTTTTGCCTATTTAGCCAGCACGACGTGGCCGCCTTTGACTTCACCGAACACGGTGTTTTTGAAGTCGATCGCTTCATGGTCGGTCTTGCTGTATGGCTTGTCGTAGGTAGTGACCACGCCCTCGATTTTTTCGTGCAGGTTTTCCAGCGCCGCCAGCACTTTCGGGCCATCGGTGCTGCCGGCCTGCTTGATGGCGGCAGCCAGCAAGTAGACCGAATCGTAACCCTGGGCCGCCGACACCGGCGACGGCATGCGGCCGTTAGGCGGGTTATAGGCCTTGACGTAAGCGTCGATGAAGGCCTTGCGCTTCGGCGTGGTGCCGTCCTGGATGAAGGTCTGCGGCATGCGGGTGCCGTCGCCGTTCTTGCCGGCGTTGTCGATGAAGTTACCCATCGACAGGGTCCAGCTGCCGATCAGCGGTACTTTCCAGCCCAGTTTTTCCATGCCGTTGGCGATCTGCGCCAGCTCGGGGCCGATGCCGTAGGTGAGCACGACTTCGGCGCCGGCCTGCTTGGATTTCAGCAGCTGGGCCGTCATGTCGACGTCCTTGATGTTGTACTTCTCGGTGGCGACCGCTTTCAAACCGCGCTTGTCGAGCGCCTTCTCGAGGTCTTCGCGGCCCAGCTGGCCATAGTTGGTCGAGTCGGCCAGGATCGCGACCTTCTTGAACTTGCGGCGGTCCACCGCTTCCTGCACGATCATCTCGGACTGGATGGTGTCGTTGGCGGCATTGCGGAAGACATAGTTTTCCGGCTTGTCGGCGAACTGTTGGGTAACGATCGAGCCGGTCGCGACGTTGTTCATGACCGGGATCTTGGCTTCCTGGTAGAACCGCTGGGCGGCCAGCGAGACACCGGTATTGATGAAGCCGACCGTGGCCACCACTTTCTCTTTGTTGATCAGCTCCTGGGCCACTTGCACGCCGCGCGGCGGGGAGCCTTCGTCGTCACGCTCGATCAGCTGGATCGGACGGCCCAGCACGCCCCCCTTGGCGTTGATCTCGGCCGCAGCCAGTCTGACGCCGTCGCGCATCGACACGCCCATTGGCGCCGAGCCCGCGGTGAACGGGCCGGACACGCCGATCTTGATCGGGTCGGCCGCCATCGCGGACATCGAAAAGCCGAGTGCCACGCCTGCAACGAGTGCTTTCAATTTCACATTCATGTGTCGTCTCCGTAAGTTTTTGTGTAGTCGTACGCTGGATTACCGCCCCCCGTCGATGCGCCATTGTAGGGTAGCATTTCGCCAACGGCAAACGTTAGCTGTGACGCGGCGCACCATGGCAACTACGTAAGCAAACCGTAAGAAAAAGGTACTAGGAAGATCGGGATACGTGTAACCGGCGAGGGCGGCCGCGCGCATGGGCGGCCGCCTCGGATTGCTGCGGATGGACTGCTACAAAACGTCTTGCGGTCAGCGGTGCCAGCGTCCGCCGCCCCAGCCCCGCCCGCCGCCCCAGCCGCGACCGAAGCCGAAGCCCAGCGACAGCGAGACTGGCGGATAGTAGTAATACGGATCCGGTACGTACATCGGCTGCTGCACGTAGACCGGCTGCTGCACATAGACCGGCGCGTAGGCCTGGGTCGCGACCTGGGCCGGCGCAACGGTGGTCGTGGTCTGGTCGCTGCCGGCGCGCGCACCGGTGCCGGGCGGGACCGGGGTCACCGACACCACTTGCCATTGGCCCGGATCGGCCGGGACCATCCGCGTGCCATAATTGGCGGGATAGGGCGGCGCGACGGCGCAACCTGCCAGGGTAGCGAGGGCGAGTACGGGGATAATGATCTTCATGATTTCTTCTCCTGCGATTAATGCTCCTACTATATGAAATTTTAGATGATCTTGCATGGGAATTACAGGCTGTTACAAACTAAACACGATGAAACTTACACATCTGTCGTTTACACATCCGTCGTTCCCGGCCGATGGCGGCCCCCTTGGCGGGAACCCGTACCCGGTATCCGGATCGCGTCAGCATGGATTCCCGCGTGCGCGGGCGTGACGCGGGCATGAGCGCGGCCGTCTTTACCATCCGGCCCGCGCAGCCGTCCGACATCCCGGTCCTGCAAGCCCTGATCGAGCGTTCGGCGCTGGGCCTGAGCGCCGGTTTCTACACGCCGGAGCAGACCGCCGCCGTCACCCGCGAGGTGTTCGGGGTCGACAGCCAGCTGGTGGCCGACGGCACCTACTACGCGGTCGAACAGGGCGCGGTCATCGTCGCCTGCGGCGGCTGGGGCATGCGCTCGACGGCCTATGGCGGCGACCAGAGCAAGACCGCGCCCGACCGCCTGCTCGACCCGGCCACCGAGGCCGCCAAGATCCGCGCCTTCTTCGTCGATCCGGCCATGGCGCGGCGCGGGCTGGGCTCGCTGCTGATGCGGCATTGCGCGGCCGAGGCCGCCGCGGCCGGCTTCCGCATGCTGGAACTGGTCGCCACCATGCCCGGCGTGCCGCTCTACACCGCGCTCGGTTTCACGCCGGCCGAGACCTTCGACCTGATGCTCGGCGGCGGCCGCATTCCGGTGCCGCTCACTCGCATGCAGCGTGTGGCTGTGGTGCCGGAAATATTTCAAAAAAACAAGACGAACATGACATAATGACGCTCAGGAACTACTGAGGGAAGCAGATGGAGCGTGTGGAAATAGCGCCGGGACCGCGAACGCTTGGTCATTACGAGCTGAAGCGGCTGCTTGGCGAGGGCGGCTTCGGCCAGGTGTATGAAGCCTGGGACGCGAAACTCCAGCGCAGCATCGCCATCAAGCGGCTCAAGCCGCAACAACTGAGCGCCCGTCCCGACAACCTGCTCGACGAGGCGCGCCACGCGGCCTCGCTGCGCCACCCGGCCTTCGTCAAGATCTTTTCGATCGACGGCGACGCCGAGCAGCAATCGATCATCATGGAGTACGTCGAGGGCAGCACGCTGCGCCAGTCGACCCACGGGCGGCGCCTGCCGGAAGCCGAGGTGCTCGACATCGCCGCCCAGGTGGCGGCCGCGATGGAGGAAGCGCACGCGGCCAATCTGATCCACGGCGACATCAAGCCGGCCAACCTGATGCTCGAGCCGTCCGGCGCGGTGCGCATCATGGACTTCGGCCTGGCGCGCAAGATCGACCCCGAGGCCACCGAATCGATGGTGTTCGACCAGGACGCGCAGGGCACCATCGCCTACCTGGCGCCCGAACTGCTGCTGGGCCAGCGTCCGAGCGAGCAAAGCGATGTCTATGCGCTCGGCGTGGTGATGTACGAGCTGCTGAGCGGCGAGCGGCCGTTCTCGCACTTGAGCGGGCTGGCGCTGGCCGCGGCCCATATCCAATCGTCGTCGGCGCTGTGGGTCTTCGCGCCCGAGACCAGTCCGGCGCTGGCCGCGCTGGTGCGCGCGATGACGGCGCGCGAGCCCGAACAGCGCGTGCCCTCGATGCAGGCGGTGCGCGCAGCGGCGGAAGCGATCGGCAGGGGCGGCGCGGCGAGCTTGCCGTCCGCGGTGGCCGCGCCCGCGCGCCTGTTCGCCAGGCTGCGCAAACGCCGCACCGCCTTGCTGGCGGCCGCCGCGCTGGTGCTGGCCTTCGGCGCCGGCTTGTACCTGGTGCCGGCCGAATGGAGCCGCAAGTACGCGCCGTTCTTCTCGGAGGCGGCGGCGATGCAGGCCGGTACCTTGGCCTTGCGCACCTATGACCGCGAGGAAAGCGTGGATGTCGCGATCAAGAGCTTCACCTCGGTGCTCGAACGCCGTCCGGACCACGCGGCCGCGGCCGCCGGGTTGGCCATGGCTTACGTGTTGCGCCACGCTGGCGACAGTCGCGATGCAACGTGGCTGCAGCGTGCGGACGCCAGCGCGCAACTGGCGTTGAAACTCAACGATCAACTGGCCTTGGGTTACGCGGCCCAGGCATGGGTACGCAGATGGCAGGGCAAACGGGAGGAGGCCTTGCAGTTGGAGGCGCAGGCGCTGCGGCTCGACCCGCTCAATTTGTTCGCGCTGATCGACCGTGCCTACCTCCTGACCCAGATGCGGCGCTTCAATGAAGCCGAATCGGCGATCCAGGCCGCCATCAAGACCTATCCAAAAGAGCGTCTGTTGGCTGACTTGCTGGGCACCCTGCGTTACCAGCAGGGCGATTACAAGGCGGCCGAGCAGGCCTTCCGTCACAGCATCGAGCTCGAACCGGATGCGGTCATCGCCTATGCGAACCTGAGTTCGGCGCTGATCCACCAGGATCAAGGCGATGAAGCCTTGCGAGTGCTGCAGCAAGGCCTGCAGATTCGCCCCAGCGGCCAGCTCTACACTAACCTCGGCAACGCCATGTTTAACCGCGGCGACTACGTCGGCGCAGCGCTGGCGTTCGAGCACGCGGTCTCGGCCTCGAAGGGCAATGCCAACGACTACCTGCGCTGGGCCAACCTGGCCGACACCTTGCGCTGGATCCCCGGTCGCGCCGCAGAGTCGCGCAAGGCTTACCAGGAGGCGGCTGCCTTGCTCAAGGCCCAGCTCGCGCGTTCATCGTCGGACACGACTCTGCTGTCGCGCATGGGGCTTTACTGGGCTCGGCTCGGCGACAAACAGGCTGCCGCCGACTTAAGCCGACGCGCGGTGCTGGCTGCGCCCGACAGCGCCGAAGTACGCTTCCGCGCTGCGATGGCCTTCGAACTTGGTGGCGACAGGGACACCGCCCTGGCCGAATTAAGGGTGGCGCAAGAGCGCGGCTACCCTTCCAACCTGATCAGTTCGGAACCCGACCTGATCGCGCTGCGGCGCGACCCCCGGTATCATCAACCACTTCCTGAAAGCGCGAAATGACTAAAACTCCCCCCGCAATGGTGTTGGAAGCGAATTTTGACATTGACCAGACTGGCGAAACCCTCGAATGGCATTTCGCCCGCAGCGATGGCGACGGCAATCCGGACGAGGGCAAGAACGCAGGTGCGATTAAGTTCGTGGTCGGCGAAAAGATGTTCGTGCGCGTCAAGGGTGGCAGCCAGGCGCCTTATCGCTCGTTCCAGGTGCTCGATTGCTGCCTGATCACTCAGCCGCAAATCATCCAGTGCGGCAAGGATATGCCGACCCTGTACGCCGCGCCGTCGCTGTTCGTCAAGGGAGAGGGCCACTCGATGGGGGCCAGCATCAAGTTGGGGGCCGAGAAGTTCGAACCGCACCAGGTCCAGCCCGATCCGGGCTCGGACTACTTCGAGATCACGCAGGTGTGGGGTGGCCACCTGAAGGTTGGCGACGATCACGGGCGCTGGGAACTGTCGTTCATCATTACCGTGCTGATCACGTGTGCGGATGGCAGCAGCTACGTGCGCGTATTCAACTTCGATCCGGAGTGCGAAGTCGGGCCCGGTATCTAAGGTCCGCGCTTACGCTGTCTGCGGCGCCCCGGCATCCAGGCCGAGCACCCGCAGGTGGCGCCGCAGCGCTTCGCTCGGGGTCTTCAGCTGCGAGGCGCATGAACTCAGGTCGCCGCCGGCCGCACGCAGGGCCGCGGCGATTTCTTCGGCCGGGATCAGCGCCGCCGGCCGGATCGCCGGATGCGCCTCGATCAGCTTGTATAGCGAGGGCCGCGAAATCGCCAGCTGCTGCGCGGCCGCGCTGATCTGCCAGCCATTGTCTTCCATCGCCGCCAGCACATCGTCGCCAGTCAGCTCGTCGAGCTTGCGGCGCACGCGCGGCGCGTGGGCCGGCTGCGGCTGCGGCTCCGCCTTCGTCGCCGTTGACCTCTCCGTCCCCAGTGCCGGCGGCATCGCATCGACGAACTGGCCCAGCGTGGGTTGCTGGCCCGCGCGCAGCGCCATCAGCGCGCGCCGCACCACGTTCGCCAGCTGGCGCACATTGCCGGGCCAGTCGTAGTTGCAGATCTCGTCCACCAGCGCGACCGGGAAGGCCGCCAATTGCGCATCGTCGCAGCCATACTGACGCAGGAAGTGCTGCAGCAACAGGCCGATGTCTTCGCGCCGCTCGCGCAGGCTGGGCACGCGGATCACGAACGCTTCCATGCGCCGCGTCAGGGCCTGGTTGAAGCCGCGCGCGGCCAGGTCCTGGTCGGTGGCGGCGATCAAACGCGCGGTCGAAGTGGCGTCCTGGCTCGCGCCCAGCGGCCGGTAGGCCCCGCTCTCCAAGACCCGCAGCAGCATCGGCTGCACCGTGGCCGGGGTGTCGCCGATCTCGTCGAGGAACAGGGTGCCGCCATCGGCCTCGGCGAACAGGCCGGGCCGCGCCGCCTGCGCGCCGGTGTAGGCGCCCTTGACCGCCCCGAACAGGTCGGCCGCGGCCAGCGCCTCGTTCAGGGTCGCCATGTTGACCGGCACCCAAGGCTTGTCCTTGCGCCGGCCCAGCAGGTGGATGGCGCGCGCGCCGAGATCCTTGCCGGTGCCGGTTTCGCCCAGCAGCAGCACCGGCAGGTCGGTCGCCGCGACTTGGCGGATCAGTTCGCGCGTGGCGATCGCGGCGCTGCTCACGCCCAGCATGCCGGGCACGTTATTGGGCTTCGGCAGGCTCAGCATCCAGTGCAGGCACAGCAGCACATGGCCGCCCAGGCCCAGCACCACGCCGCGCGCCACCTCGTCCGACGAGAACTGTGCGCTGCCGTCCAGCAGGCGGCCATTCAGCTCGACCGCCATGCGGCTGTCGGGCGCGCTGATGGCGACCGCATCGGCGCCGTCGCGCACCACCGTCAGCGGCGCGCGCGCGATGGCGCGGTGGCCGAGCGCGGTGCCGTCCTGGCCGGGACGGAAGAACAGCGGCGCGTAGCGGCCGATCTCGAGCGCGCCCGCGGCCGCCGGCCCCAGGTGCTGCTCGCCGATGCGCGAACTGTCCGGATGCCACAGGATGGTCACGCCGAGGATGCGCGCCGGCGCGCCGGCGTGTATGAACAGCTTGGTGGTCAGCGTATTTTCCAGGTCGATCACGGACGGGCGACTCGCGGCGGGTGGTGGTGGTGTCGCCATTATACGAAGTGCAAGGCTTTGCATGTCAATTTACATGTCAAAAACAGCGGCCCCGTGTAAGAAAGAGCGGTTTTCGGCCGGTTTCGGGTCGTTTCCAGTTGGCATGAATCTTGTAGAGGGAAGGGCAGGACGTCGAATCAATAGGAACCCGAAATGAGTAACGTAGCGAGCCTGGGCCAACCCAAAACCCGTTTGGTCCGGGACGAGCCCGGCAGTGCCAGGGCGGCGATCGGCGCCGCCATCGAGGCGGCCGGCTATGCCAGCGCCGGCGCGTTGTTCGATCCGCTGCTGATGGTGTTCGCCAAGCCCGGCGATTTCACCTCGGCCTGGACCAGCCGGCGCGGCGACCACTACATCGACTTCCTGCAATTTAACGGCTCGCGGCGCGACGGCTTCCTGCCGCTGGGCGACTATGCGATGACCACCCAGGGCTCGCTGGCGCGCACCGCGATCATGCTGGTCAAGTCGCCCAGGCCGGGCGTGCTGGCGCATCCGACCGGCTTCACCCGCATCGCCGACGATTCCGGATCCGGCAATCCCTCGCACATCGCCTATTACTGGCCGGTCGCGCCGGTCGGCTTCCATGCGATGGGCATTTGCATCGGCATCGACGGCAAGGCGCCGAATCCGGCCAACTACTGGTGCGTGGCGAGCGCGCACGTGGCGCCGTCGGCCAGCGTGCCTTACTGGTCCGACTCGGGCCAGCAGTGGACGGTCCATAGCGGCAGCCTGAGCACCCCGGTGGTCGACGGCATCCGCCCCCAGGACCGGATGGTGCTGGCGCCGACCACGCTGCTGAGCAATCAGTACGCCGTATGTCCCGACCGCGCCTGCTGCCTGCTGCTCGACAAACTGTTCCTGCCGCTGAAGGGCGGCGGCGTGCCGTATCCCGACTACCAGCTCAGTTACGGCCAGGGTTCGAGCACGCCGCAGGGCGTGGAGGTGGTGGCGGTGCTGCCGTGCAGCGTGGTGCTCGATCCGCTGACCGGCAACGACGCCCAGGACTCGCCGTTCTATTATGTCGCCAGCCAGCCTTACTGGACCTGCGCCCACGCGATTCCGGCGCCGATGGGCGGCACCTATGCGAGCGCCTTCATGACCGGCACCAGCCCGATCGAATCGCGCGGCTTCCGCCATACGAGCTCGCTGACGGTGGGCGCCGATGTCGGCGTCGAAGCGGGCGAGGAGGGCGGACTGGCGGCGCGGCTGGCGGTCAGCTACACCAGCGAGATGCAATTGGCGGGCACGGTGCGCACCGGCGGCGGCCAGCCGCAGTTGATGCAGACCCTGAGCCTGAAGGTGCCGCGCGCCGCGCGCATGCTGATCTGGCAGAAAAGCGTCGAGCTGGTGATCTACCGCAGCAGCGGCCAGCCGGTGGCGGCGGCGCGTTTCATGACCAGCGAGATCGACTTCACCGACAGTAATCCGCCCGATCAGGCCAGCACGGTGAGCAGGCCGTCCAAGCCTGCGTAGTTGAGGGCGACGTCGGCCTGGGCGCGCACCACCGGCTTGGCGCGGAATGCCAGCGACAGGCCGGCCACCCCCATCATCTTGAGGTCGTTGGCGCCGTCGCCCATCACGATCGCCTGGCGCGGCGCAATGCCCATGGCGGCGCACACGCGCAGCACGGTGCGCATCTTCTCGTCGGCGTCGACAATGGCGCCGACCACCCGGCCGGTCAGTTTGCCGCCGTCGATCTCCAGCACGTTGGCATGCGCATGGTCGAGGCCCAGGCGCGCCTGCAGCCGCTCGGTGAAGAAGCTGAAGCCGCCCGACACCAGCAGTGTTTGCAGGCCGGCCGCCTTGACGCCGGCCAGCATCGCCTCGCCGCCCGGCGAGATCGCGAGCCGCTCGTCGTACACGCGCTGCAGGGCAGAGGCGTCCAGGCCCTTGAGCAGGGCCACGCGGCGGACCAGGCTTTCGGTGAAATCGAGCTCGCCGCGCATGGCCGCCTCGGTGATCGCGGCCACCTGCGGCTTGAGGCCCTGCATGTCGGCGATTTCGTCGATGCACTCGATCGTGATCAGGGTCGAATCCATGTCCATCGCCACCAGCCGGAAGTCGGCCAGGCTGCGGCCGGCCGCGATGAAGGTCGCGTCGATTTGGGCGGCGGCGGCGGCCGTCTCGACGGTCTGGCGCAGCGCGGCCGAGTCGTCCACCGCTTCGCAGCGCAGCGCATGCTCGCCCAGCTTGACCATCCTGGCCGGCTTGGCCAAGGCGCCGATCCGGTCCAGCGCCATGTAGTACGCGCCGGGGCCCTGCAACACCAGGTTCATCGTCGTCATGGTTTACGTGAGTAGTTGTTTGATGGTTTGCTTGACCTGGCTGACGCGCGCCGCCAGGTCCGGCATGCTGGCCGTGATGCGCAACTTGTCCTGGCCGGCCAGCTTGATGTGGCGGTTCTTCTGGATCAGGGCGATGATGCGCATCGAATCGATGGGCGGGTTGACCATGAACTGCAGGTTGGCGGCCTCGCCGTGGGCGTCGATCTTGACGATGCCGACCGATTTGGCGGCGATCCGCAGGCGGTGGGTTTCGATCAGCGCCTTGACCGGGTCGGGCAGCTTGCCGAAGCGGTCGATCAGCTCTTCCTGCATGTCGTCGATCTTGTGCGCCTCGTTGCAGTTGGCCAGCCGCTTGTAGATCGACAGGCGCTCGTGCACATCGCCACAGAAGTCGGCCGGCAGCAGCGCCGGCACGTGCAGGTTGATCTCGGTGGTGGTCGACAGCGGCGCCGCCAGGTCCGGCTCCTTGCCGGCCTTCAGCGAGCGCACCGCCTCGTTGAGCATGTCCGAATACAGCTGGAAGCCGATCTCCAGCATCTCGCCGGACTGGTTCTCGCCCAGCACCTCGCCGGCGCCGCGGATCTCGAGGTCGTGCATCGCGAGGAAGAAGCCGCTGCCCAGTTCTTCCATCTGCTGGATCGCGTCGAGCCGGCGCTGCGCCTGTTTGGTCAGGCCTTGCACGTCGTGCACCAGCAGGTAGGCGTAGGCCTGGTGGTGCGAACGGCCGACCCGGCCGCGCAGCTGGTGCAACTGGGCCAGGCCGAACTTGTCGGCGCGGTGCATGATGATGGTGTTCGCGGTCGCCACGTCGATGCCGGTCTCGATGATGGTGGTGCACAGCAGGATGTTGTAGCGCTGGGCCACGAAGTCGCGCATCACCTTCTCGAGGTCGCGCTCGTGCATCTGGCCGTGCGCCACGCCGATGCGGGCCTCGGGCAGCAGCTCGGTCAGCATCGCCATCCGGTTCTGGATGGTCTCGACCTCGTTGTGCAGGAAGTAGATCTGGCCGCCGCGTTTCAGCTCGCGCAGGCAGGCCTCGCGGATTACCGAGCCGTCCTCGCTGCGCACGAAGGTCTTGATCGCGAGGCGCTTCTGCGGCGCGGTGGCGATGATCGAAAAATCGCGCAGGCCTTCGAGCGCCATGCCGAGAGTGCGCGGGATCGGCGTGGCGGTCAGCGTCAGGACGTCGACTTCGGCGCGCAGGGCTTTCAGCGCCTCCTTCTGGCGCACGCCGAAGCGGTGCTCCTCGTCGATGATCACCAGCCCGAGGCGGGTGAACTTGACGTCCGGCGAGAGCAGCTTGTGGGTGCCGATCACGATGTCGAGCGTGCCGTCGGCCATGCCCTTGATCGCGTTGTTGATTTCCTTGCCGGTGCGGAAGCGCGACAGTTCGGCGATGCGCACCGGCCAGTCGGCGAAGCGGTCGGCGAAGGTCTGCGCGTGCTGCTCGGCCAGCAGCGTGGTCGGCGCGAGGATCGCGACCTGCTTGCCGCCCATGACCGCGATGAAGGCGGCGCGCAGCGCGACCTCGGTCTTGCCGAAGCCGACGTCGCCGCACACCAGCCGGTCCATCGGCTTGCCCGCGGTCATATCCTTGATCACGTTGGCGATCGCCTCGGCCTGGTCGGGCGTCTCCTCGAAGCCGAAGCTGTCGGCGAAGTTCTGGTAATCGTGGGCCGAGTAGGCGAAGGCGTGGCCCTGGCGCAGCGCGCGCCGCGCGTACAGGTTGAGCAGTTCGGCGGCGGTGTCGCGCACCTGTTCGGCCGCCTTGCGCTTGGCCTTTTCCCACTGGCCGGAGCCGAGCGCGTGCAGCGGCGCGTCTTCCGGCGAGGCGCCCGAGTAGCGCGAGATCACGTGCAGCTGCGAGACCGGCACATACAGCTTGCTGTCCTTGGCGTATTCGAGATGCAGGAACTCGGTCTCGCCTTCGCCCAGGTCCATGCTGGCCAGGCCCTGGTAGCGCCCGATGCCGTGGTTGACGTGGACCACCGGGTCGCCGATCTTCAGCTCCGACAGGTCGCGCACCATGGCCTCGACCTGGGTCACGCCTTCCTGCTTCTTCTTGCCCACGCGCCGGCCCGAACCCGCATACAGCTCGGTCTCGGTGATGAACACCAGTTCGCCGGCGTCCTGGTCGAACAGCTCGAAGCCGGCCTGCAGCGGCGCCACCCCGAGCGCCAGCGCGGCGTCGCTCTGCCTGAAGCCGTCGAAGCCTTCGACCGGCGCGGTGTCCAGGCCGTATTCGTTGAAGTACTGCTGCAGCGTTTCGCGGCGGCCGTTCGATTCGGCGCAGATCATCACCCGCCGCCCGGTCTTCAACAGGTAGGCGCGCAGCTTGAGCAGCGGGTCGTCGATGCGGCGGTTGACGGCGATGTTGGGGATCGGCGCCGACAGATCGGAAGCCTCGCCGTCGCCGTCCTTGGAAATGGTCCAGCGGGCGTAGGGCTTGGCCAGCGTGAAGAAGGCCTCGTCGCTGAGGAACAGTTCGTCGGGCCTGAGGATAGGCCGCTCGCGGTCGGCCTTCAGGAAACGGTGGCGCGACTCGGTGTCGAGCCAGAAGCGCTTGATCGCGCCGTCGATGTCGCCGACCAGCGCGACGCTCGCCGCCTCGGGCAGGTAGTCGAACAGGGTCGCGGTCTGCTCGAAGAACAGCGGCAGGTAGTATTCGATGCCGGCCGAGGCGATGCCGCTGCCGATGTCCTTGTACACCACCGAGCGCGAGGGATCGCCCTCGAAGCGCTCGCGCCAGCGGCTGCGGAAGGCGGTGCGCGCCGCTTCGTCCATCGGGAATTCGCGGCCCGGCAGCAGCCGCACCTGGCGCACCGGGTATAGCGAACGCTGGGTGTCGGCGTCGAAGGTGCGGATGGTTTCGATCTCGTCGCCGAACAGGTCGAGCCGGTAGGGCAGCGCGGAACCCATCGGGAACAGGTCGATCAGGCCGCCGCGCACCGAGTATTCGCCGGGCGACATGACTTGCGTGACGTGGGTGTAGCCGGCCAGCGTGAGCTGGGCCTTGAGCCTGGTCTCGTCGAGCTTTTCGCCCTGCTGGAAGAAGAAGGTGTAGGCCGCCAGGAAGGACGGCGGCGCGAGCCGCACCAGCGCGGTGGTGGCCGGCACGATCAGTACGTCGCACTGGCCGTTCTGGATCTCGTGCAGGGTGGCGAGCCGCTCCGACACCAGGTCCTGGTGCGGCGAGAACGCGTCGTACGGCAGGGTTTCCCAGTCCGGCAGCAGGTGGCAGGCCAGCTTGCCCTCGGCGAACCACGGGATCTCGTCGAGCAGGCGCTGGCCGTCGCTGGCGCCGGCCACGATCACCGTCAGCATCTGCTTGCGCGCCTTCAGTTCGAGCGCGGCCACCGCCAGCGCATAGGCGTCGGACGAACCGTACAGGGTCGGGAGCGCGAAACGGGTGCCGGGTTTGGGGAGGGATTTTTTTAAATCGAAGGGCATGCAGGCAGCGAAACGGTGGGCGGTTTGGTGGCGCCCATTATAGCGTTTTCCGGTTCGCGATTCCGAACGGGACGTGCACCATCGGGATGGTGCCGCCCGGCGAGGCCGTCAGATGGGTCAGCTGGTCGTCGAAGAAAATGTGCGGCTTGAATACCGACAGCACGCGCGCCTTGTTCATCCCGCCCAAAAAGAAGGTCTCGTTGGCCGACACGCCCCAGCTCTTGAGCGTGGTGACCACCCGCTCGTGCGAGGGCGCGTTGCGCGCGGTGATGATGGCGATGCGCAGGATTTTCTTGTACGCCGGATCGCGCCGCTGCATGCGCTCTTCCAGCCGCTGCATCAGCGCCAGCTTCTGGAACATGTCGGCCAGCGGCCCCGGTTGGTGCGGGGTGTCCACGTGGCGCGTTTCGTGGGCGTGGAATTCGTCGATGTCGTTATTGCGCTTGAAGACGGTCTCCGACTCGTCGTCGGCGATCACGCCGTCGAAGTCGAAGGCTACGCGCAGCTCGATGTCGTCGTCGTCGTCGACGATCTTGGACGGCAGCACCAGCCCGGCCGGGTAATTGGCGGCGATCGCGTTCTTGACGTCTTCCTCGTTCGCGCTCAGGAACAGCGAGGTGTTAAACGCCGGCAGGTAGTGATAGGGCGATTTGCCGGTCATGAAGGCGGCGCGCGAGATGTCGAGGCCGTAGTGGGCGATCGAGCGCATCACGCGCAGCCCGGTCTCGGGCGAGTTCCGCGAGAACAGCACCACCTCCACCGGCGCCTGGCGCGGGAAGCAGCGGTTGATGTTCAGGAAGCGCCGGATGAAGGGAAAGGCCACGCCCTTGCCGAGGATGGTGTCGAGGTTCCGTTCCTGGTATTTGCGGTACTCGTCCGGCCCGCTGTCGAGGTAGACCTGGTGCGAGGCGGTCAGGTCGAACAGCGCGCTCGAGGCCACGCCGATCACCAGTTTGTGCTCAATCTGAAACGGCATGCAGTCTTCCCCACTCTTGATTCTTTCAAGGCGCGCCAAGGCGGCGCCGGCCGATGGCGATTTTACAGGACAAGCGGCGGGCCTCCGTGCGTTCACTCCGCGCACTGGATCAGGATGGCCGTGATGTTGTCGCGGCTGCCGTCCTGCTTGGCCATCGCGACCAGCTGGGCGCAGCTGGCTTCGAGGTTGTCGGCGCCCGCTTGCGCGAGGCAGGCGGCGATGCGCTGGTCGGCGCTGGCGCCATACAGGCCGTCGCTGCACAGCAGGTAGAGGTCGCCCGGGGCCGCGCTCTGGGCGTGCACCTGGGGCTCGATGTCGGGCGCGGGACCGAGCGCCTGCAGCAGCAGGTTGCGGGCCGGTAGCGGGCCGGTCTCGCCGGCTTCGAGCGCCTGCTGGTACATGGTCTGGTCGCGCGTGAACTGGACCAGCTGGCCGCGGCGCAGGCGGTACAGACGGCTGTCGCCGATATGGAACACCAGCAGCGGGCCATCGGTTTCGGGCTGCCAGACGCCGGTCAGGGTGGTGCCCATGCCGCTGCCGTCGCCGAGGTGCTTGGCCAGGTTGGCCTGGTACAGGCGGTGGTTGGCGTAGGCCAGCGCCTGGCGCAGGGTGTCGCGCGGATCGCCCTCGATGCCGGCGGCTAGCGCGTCGCGCAGGAAGGCGGCGAGCGCCGACAGCGCCGCCGCGCTGGCCACTTCGCCCGAGGTGTGGCCGCCCATGCCGTCGGCCACCGCGGCCAGGTTCAGCGCGGGATCGATCAACAGGTTGTCTTCGTTCGAGCAGCGCACGGTGCCGGTGTCGGACAGGCCGCAGGCCATGCCGAGGCGCAGCCGGTGCGGGACCGGCGGCGACAGGGGCATCCAGGAAGACGGCGCGATGGCTGGCATGGGAGCGGGAAGTAGTGACTTATTGACAATAGTCCCATGCCGGCCCGCGCGGCGCAAGTGCTGCGTGCGAATCCCTTAATTGCTGGCGGGCGGCGGCGCGGCCGGATCGGGCGGCGCGGCGGGCGGATTGAGCTGCGCGGGATCGACGTCGATGGTCTTGAACTCGGTGCTGCCGGCGTACTCGCTGTAGATCCAGTCGTCGTTATCGCGCATCACGCCTTCCGGCACCGCGCGCTCCGCCTCCGGGCGTTTGGCCAGCGCCACCTTCATGTAGTCGATCCAGATCGGCATCGCCAAGGTGGCGCCGAACTCGCGTCCGCCCAGCGACTTGGGATCGTCGTAACCCATCCACGCGACCGCCACCAGCTTGCCGCCGTAGCCGGCGAACCAGCCGTCGACCGCGTCGCTGGTGGTGCCGGTCTTGCCGGCGATGTCGCTGCGCGCCAGCCGCTGCGTGGCTTGCGCGCCGGTACCGTAGCGCGTCACGTCGCGCAGCATGCTGTCGGTGACGAAGGCATTGCGCTGGTCGATCACGCGGTTGCTCTCCTGGCTCGCGGCGGGCGTCTTGGTCTCGCTGATGACGGCGCCGCGCGCGTCCTGGATCTTCGCGATCAAATACGGCTCGACCTGGTAGCCGCCGTTGGCGAACACCGCGTAGCCGCCGGCCATCTGCAGCGGGGTCACCGCGCCGGTGCCGAGCGCCATGGTCAGGTTCTTCGGATGGCGCGCGAGGTCGAAGCCGAACTTGCCGAGGTAGTTGTGGGCGTAGGGGACGCCGATCGCGCGCAGCAGCCGCACCGAGGCCACGTTCTTCGAGTGCGCGAGCGCGGCGCGCATGGTGATCGGGCCGTCGAATTTGCCGTCGTCGTTTTGCGGCGACCAGGTGGCGCCGGCGTTCTCGCCCGGCATATCGAGCGCCTCGTCGAGGATCAGGGTCCCCGGCGAGTACCCCTTTTCCAGCGACGAGGAGTAGATGAAGGGCTTGATCGCCGAGCCGGGCTGGCGCCAGGCCTGGGTCACGTGGTTGAACTTCTGCAGGTTGAAGTCGAAGCCGCCGACCAGCGCGTGGTAGGCGCCGGTGTCGGCGTCGATCGCGACGAAGGCCGCCGTCACCTGCGGCAGCTGGGTGATGGCCCAGCCGTCCTTGCCCTCGGCCGCGATGCGCACGACCGCGCCGGGCACGATCTTGACCGCGCCTTTCGCACTGCTCGCCAGCGCGCCCGCGACGAAACGCAGGCCGCTGCCGCCGATCTCGAGGGTGTCGCCGTCGACCGTCTCGACCTTCACCAATTTCGGCGAGGCTTCGAGCACCACCACCGGCACCAGGCCGTCGCTGGACGGACGTTTTTGCAGCACCTCGTCGATCGCGTCCTCGCGCTCGGCATCGTCGGCCGGCAGCTCGATCAGGGCCTCGGGGCCGCGGAAGCCGTGGCGCTGGTCGTAGGCCAGCACGTTGCGGCGCAGCGAGTCGTAGGCCGCGTCCTGGTCGGCCTTCAGGATCGTGGTGGTGACCGTGATGCCCTTGGTGTAGGCGTCTTCCTTGAACTGGGCATACACCGCCTGGCGCGCGATTTCGGCCACGTATTCGGCGTGGGTGTCGTATTCCTGGCCCTTGGGGTTGATGTGCAGCGGCTCGCGCATCGCCTTCTCGAACTCGGGCTCGGTGATGTAATTGAGTTCGCGCAGGCGCTTGAGTACGGCCTGCTGGCGTTGCTTGGCGCGCTTCGGATTGGCCACCGGATTGTGGTGCGCGGGGTTTTGCGGCAGGCCCGCCAGCATCGCGGTTTCGGCGATCGACAGGTCCTTGAGCGGCTTGCCGAAGTAGGTGCGCGCCGCGCTGCTAAAGCCGAACGAGCGCTGGCCGAGGTAGATCTGGTTCATGTACAGCTCGAGGATCTGGTCCTTGGTCAGCGCCGCCTCGATCTTGTAGGTCAGCGCGATTTCGTTCAGCTTGCGCGAGACGATCTTCTCGCGGGTGAGGAAGAAATTGCGCGCCACCTGCATCGTGATGGTGGAGGCGCCCTGGCGGAAGCCGCCGCGCAGATTGGACTTGGCGGCGCCGAGCGCGCGGATCCAGTCGATGCCGTTATGCTCGTAGAAGCGGGTGTCCTCGATCGCCAGCACCGCCTTCTTCATCATCGGCGGGATTTGCGCGATCGGCACGAAGTCGCGGTGCTCCTCGCCGAATTCGCCGATCAGCACATGGTCGGCGGTGTAAATACGCAGCGGGATCTTGGGTTGGTAGTCGGTCACGGCGTCGATCGCCGGCACGTTCGGGAAGACGAACACCAGCACGTAGCCGAGCAGGCCGATGACGGCGAGCAGGCCGGCGAGGGCGAGGAGGATGATGCCGCGAACGAGCGGCGGGCGCTTGGCCCAGTGTTGCGCGAGCGTGCTGGAGATGGTCAAAACGATACTCTCGAGGGCGCGGCCGTCGCGGGGAGGACGGCCGATCAGCCGAATTATAATCCCGCGCGCCGGCGCGAATCGCGCGACCGGCGCGGTACCGGGACACGGCACCGGCGGTAGCGCTATCCGAGAGGCGGTTTCAAAGTCGGCGTGGCTAGGCGCGGCGACGAAGACAGTCCGCCGGCACGGCAAGGAGCCGCAACAACGCCATGCCGATTTTGAAACCGCCTCTAGACGAAGGCCAGGTCGTGCTGGCGTATCAGGTCGTCGAGCCACTCGTCGGTGTGGCCGAAGCGGTAGCCCAGCTGCCGCGCGCGGCCGGTGTCGAGCATGAACGGCGAGCCGTAATCGAAGGGCGACAACTCGCCGGCGCGCGCGACCTGGGACGCCGGCAGCGCATTGGCCGGCGCATCGAGCAGCATGCCGACGCGGTGGTAGATATCGAAGGCCGACAGCGCTCCGTCGCAGGCGGCGTTGACCGGCCCGGTGAAGGTTTGGGCGCCGGTCCAGGCCAGGAAGTCGGCGATCGTCTGCGCGCTCAGGAAGGAGCTGGCGGCGGCCGCATTCGCGTAGCGCAGCGGCGCGCCGGCGCGCACCAGGTCCACGTAGTGCGCGAGCCGCCCGGTGAAGTCCTCGGCGCCGGCCAGGACGTGGCCGATGCGCACTGTCACCAGCGGCAGCACCCGGTACAAATAGGCCTCCGCCTGGACCTTGCCCGTCACGTAGCTTTGGGTCGCCAGCTTCGGATCGTGCCAGGGATACCGGGTATCGATCGGCTGGGCCAATACATTCAGGTCGGTCTCGGCGAAGGGCGTGTCCTGCTGGCCCATCAGGCCGCGGTAGACGTCGATGGTGGATGCCACGATGTAGCGCCTGGCCTTGCCGGCGAAGACCTTGACCGCGATCGCCGCGTCGAGCGGGCTATAACACATCTGGTCGTAGACCACGTCGTAGGCGTAGGCCGGCGTCCTGGCGAAGGCGGCCAGCATCGCCGCCTCGTTGCGGCGGTCGACGCGGATGCGCTGGATGCGGGAACCGAAGGGGTCGTGCGCCTGCCCGCGGGTCGCGATGGTGACCTGGTGGCCGGCATTGACCAGCCGCTGGACCAGCAGCTTGCCGAAATAGCGGGTCCCCCCGATAACCAATATATTCTTGTGCATGGCGCTTCTCTGTTGATTCGGTTAATATTTTCCACTTAGACAAGATCAACATCAAACTAGAAAAATTGAGGCAATGAGTAAGAAAAACTTAGTCATTGGGGGCGGGATGAAGCCGCTGCGCAGCCTGTCGGGGCTGATCGACTTCGATTGCGCGGCGCGCTGGGGCAGTTTCAAGCTGGCGGCGCAGGAGCTGCACAAGACCCCGGCCGCGATCAGCCAGGCCGTCAAGCACCTCGAGGAGGCGGTCGGCTTCGCGCTGTTCATCCGCCATCCGCGCCATATCGCGCTGACCGAAAAGGGGCAGGACCTGGCGATCTCGGTCGGCCGCATGCTGGCCGAGCTGCGCGCGAAAGTCGCGGCATTGCAGGGCGGCGACGAGGAGGCGATTCTGCGCATCTCGACCACCCATTCGTTCGCGATCAAGTGGCTGGTGCCGCGTATGCACCGCTTCACCAAGCTGTATCCGGAACTCGATATCCGGATCGATTCGAACGACGCGCCGGTGAACCTGGAGGACGACAGCACCGACGTCGCGGTGCGCTACGGCCCGGTCAGCGATGGCGACCCGGCGCTGCTGTTTCGCGAGCGCCTGATCGCGGTGTACAGTCCGGATCTGCTGGCGCCCGGCCAGGGCGAGCTGACGCTGGCCGACCTGCCCAGGTTCCCGCTGCTGTACGAGAATTCGACCGAGTCGTGGCTGCAGCTGCTGAACGAGAACAAGGCGCTGCGCGGCAAGTACGACTTTTCGCGCGGCTACAGCCACTGGGGCGTGCTGGCGCAGGCGGCGGTGGCGGGGCAGGGGATTGCGCTGGTGGCGTACGGGATCGCCTTCCAGGATATCCTGAAAGGCTCGCTACGCCAGATCAACTGCCGCAGCGCGCCGTTCGGCAGCGGTTACCGCTTCCTGGTCAACCGCAGCAAGGAGAATATGCCGAAGGTCCAGCGCTTCCGCGCCTGGCTGGTCGCGGAGATGAACGACATGCGTCGCGCGCTGGAGCAATCGGTGGGGTAAGGCTTACTTCACGCCGTGCATCAGCTTCTGGATCAAGGGCGCCAGCACCAGCAGGATCACGCCGCCGGCCATCAGCGACCAGAAGCCGAAGGTGTAGCCGCCCAGCGCCGATTCGACCGACATGCCTTTTTCGCCGCTCACGTAGCTGGCGAAAATGCCCGACAGGTTGTTGCCGATGCCGGTGGAGAGGAACCAGCCGCCCATGCCGAGGCCGACCAGGCGGGTCGGCGCCAGCTTGGTCACCATCGACAGGCCGATCGGCGACAGGCACAACTCGCCGACCGACTGGATGCAGTACACCGCGAACAGGGGCCAGAACGGGATCTGGTGGTGGACGTCGACCAGGTCCGACAGCGCGTACATCAGCAGGCCGAAGGCCAGCGCGTTGAACACGATGCCGAGGCCGAACTTGACCGGGATCGATGCCGTCATCTTGCGGCGGTCCATCGCGACCCAGATCCAGGCCACGATCGGCGCACAGACGATGATGGCGATCGAGTTCACGCTCTGGAACCAGGCGGTCGGGAATTCGAAGCCGCCCAACTGGCGGTTGACGATGTAGTCGGCGAGGAAGGTGAACGAGCTGCCGGCCTGCTCGAAGAACATCCAGAACAGGATGTTGAAGGCGAAGATGATCATCATCGCGATGGTCTTGTCGCGCGCGACCTTGCCTTCGCGGATACCTTCGATCATCAGCATGATCGCGAGGATGACGAACAGGACGCTGAGCACCGCCTGCAGGCTTTGGGCGCCGGCCTTGAGCAGCAGGTAGACCAGCGGGATCACGCACAGCGAGCCGATGGCGACATACAGCACGCGCATCTTGCTGCCGCCGTTTTCGGCCGGCGCGCCGATGCCGTGCAGCGCCTTGCGGCCGATCGCGAACCATACGAGGCTGAACAGCATGCCGACGCCGGAGGCGAAGAACACGATCTGGTAGCCCGGCGTAGCGCCGGTGTTGAACAGTTTGCGCGCCAGCACCTCGGTCAGGATCGGTGCAATGAAGGCGCCGCTGTTGATGCCCATGTAGAAAATCGTGAAGCCCGAATCGCGCCGCGTATCGCCCAGTGCATACAGCTTGCCGACCATGGTCGAGATGTTCGGCTTGAACATGCCGTTGCCGACGATGATGGTGGCCAGGCCGAGCTTGAAGATGTCCTGGTCGGGAATCGTGATCGCGAACAGGCCCACGGCCATGAACGCGGCGCCCACCAGGATCGAGCGCTGGTAGCCGATGATGCGGTCGGCCACGTAGCCGCCGAACACCGCGCCGGCGTAGACCAGCGCCAGGTAGGAGCCGTAGGTCAGGTTGGCGGCCTGCTGGCCGGCGGGATTGCCGTGATAGAACTGGGTGACGATGTACAGCACGAGCGCCCAACGAATGCCGTAGAAGGCGAAGCGTTCCCAGAATTCGGTCATGAACAGCATCCACAATGGACCGGGATGTCCCATGATCTGCCTGAATTCAGGAATGACGGCTTCCTTGGTGGGGGTAGTAGTAGCACCGCTCATGCGGTTTCTCCCGGATCTGGTTATGAATGGATAATCATATGGACGGTTCCGGCTTGCGGAGTGCGGGTCTGCACGGACTGCCGGGAATTCCAATAGGGCTGCATTCTAAAGGAAATCGGCAGCGGCAAGCGACTTTTCGCCGGATGTGGTATGAAATCCGCGACCCACAAGCGGGCCAGTTGTCGTATATTGAGCGTGCAGGCGCGATCGCCCGAACAGGATGAAAAAGGAATGCGTACCATGGAACATGATGTTGTCGATACTTTGATTTCGCCGGAAGGCCGGCTGGAAGTGTTGTCGAAGGCGGAAGTCAATAAGCTGCTGGACACCAGCCAGGGTGGCCTCTATCAAATCTTCCGCAATTGCGCGCTGGCCGTGCTCAATTGCGGCAGCTCGATCGACGATGGGAAGGAATTGTTGGAACGGTATGAATCGTTCGAGATCAGCGTGGTGCAGCGCGAGCGCGGCATCAAGCTCGATATCAAGGGCGCGCCGGCCATCGCTTTCGTGGACGGCAAAATGATCAAGGGGATCCACGAACACCTGTTCGCGGTGCTGCGCGATATCGTTTTCATCAGCAGCGAAATCACCGATAACCCGAAATTCGACATGGCGCGCACCGAAGGCATCACCGATTCGGTGTTTCACATCCTGCGTAATGCGAACGTGCTGCAGCCGCAGCGCAATCCGAACCTGGTGGTGTGCTGGGGCGGCCATTCGATCAACCGGGTCGAATACAATTATTCGAAGGAAGTCGGCTACCAGATGGGTTTGCGCGACCTCGACATCTGCACCGGCTGCGGCCCGGGCGCGATGAAGGGGCCGATGAAGGGCGCCACCATCGGCCACGCCAAACAGCGGCTGACGGGCGGACGCTATCTCGGGATTTCGGAGCCGGGGATTATCGCGGCCGAGTCGCCGAACCCGATCGTCAACGACCTGGTCATCATGCCGGATATCGAAAAGCGGCTGGAAGCCTTCGTGCGCGTGGGGCACGGGATCATCGTGTTCCCGGGCGGCGCCGGCACCGCCGAGGAAATCCTGTACATTCTCGGCATCCTGCTGCATCCGGATAATGCGGATATTCCCTTCCCGTTGGTATTTACAGGGCCGGAAACGTCGCGCGATTACTTCAAGCAGATTAACGAATTCATCGCGCAGACCCTGGGCGAAGAGGCGCAAAGGCGCTACAAGATCATCATCGACGATCCCGAGCTGGTGGCCCAGGAAATGCAGGTCGGGATGCGCCAGGTGCGCGAATTCCGCAAGTCGCGCAGCGACGCCTATTATTTCAACTGGCTGCTCAAGATCGACCAGGAATTCCAGCGGCCGTTCAAGCCTAACCACGAGAACATGCGCAACCTGAGCCTGCACAAGGACCAGGAAGTGCATATGCTGGCGGCCAATCTGCGGCGCGCGTTTTCGGGCGTGGTGGCGGGGAATGTGAAGGACGAGGGGATCCGCGCGATCGAACAATTCGGCCATTTCGAAATCCACGGCGATGCCGCGATCATGGGGCCGATGGACGCGCTGCTGGCCTCGTTCGTGGCGCAAAGCCGGATGAAATTACCGGGCAAGACGTATGTGCCCTGCTACCGCGTGATCCAGTAAGTTGAGACCGCTCAACCGGCCGCGCGATCGAAGCGTGCGCCGGTTGACACCTGCGATCGATCTTCCGATGATGGTTGGATGGATACCGATTCGCGATTTCTGGCGCTGGAGAATGACATGGCCAAGGTGAAAACCGATTTGGCGGTCATCCTGTCCAACTATGCGACCAAACAGGACATTGCCGAGCTGCGAGCCGAGCTGCGCGTTGAATTTCAGAAGGAAATCAACGCGCTGACATGGAAAATGTACGGTTTCGCGACCGTACTCGTCGCGGCTGTCTACTTCATCGCACGCAACGTGCATTAAAAAAGGGCCCGCGAAGGGCCCTTGCCACTTGCTCTTCGCAGCTTACCAGCCGATCGTGAACACCGCGTGCTCCGGGTTGACCGCCATGATGGTCGAACTTTGGTCCGACACGTCATCGTAGGCGAAGCCGTAGGCCAGTCCGCCGACGCTGTGATCGTGCCAGAACTTGGCGTACGCGTTGGCGGGCGCGGCTGCATACCATGCGCTTGGCGTGGCCCACTTGCTCGAATCGAGCATGATGTGGCGGTTGAAGGCTGCGCAGATTTGCGCCTCGAGCGCCAGCTCGGTGGAGTTGCCGGTCGCCAGCGTGCCGCTGCCTTCGAGGATGTCCTGGGTGGTCGGCTTGCCGACCGTGTAGGTACCGCCGACGAAGGCGCCGTTACCCTTGTCGACCTCGGTGAACACCAGCTTCCCGCCTTGCACCGTGCCATCGAAACGCCGGCTGTTGCCCCACATGTCGATCGTCAGCGTGTTGCTGCTGTAGTGGTTCCAGACCTCATCCACATTCGCGGCGAAATAGCTGCCGTTCGGCTGGCCGGCGTTGAAGGAACTCTTGGCCGGCGCCATGATGCGGAAGGGCGAGACCGAGCCCTGCTGGAATGCGGCCGGCGTCTCTGCCTGGTAGGCCGCGAACAGCGCATCGCGGCGCTCGCTGATGCCGGTCTGCTTGTGCCAGCTGCGGTTGGCCGCGTACACATCGGTCAGCAGCGGAAAGCTGAACTGATCCACCTGCGTGGTGTTGATCCACAAGCCGATGTTGTTGTTGGTGAACTCGTACCAGTCGAAATTCACGTCGATGTTGGGATCGGTCGGATTGAGCACGTTCGGACCGGCGAAGCCGACCTGGTGGTTGGCGTCTTCGAGGATCTTGATGAACAGCGGCCCGCCCAACGAGACGAAGACGCGGCCGGAATCGAGCTTCGGCAGCTTCAGCAGCTTGGCCTGCGCCAGCGTGAAGAAGTAGTTGCTGTAGTTCTGGCCGTTCTTGCTCAAGTGGTTGGGCGCGTCGTTGTCGGCGACCGCGGCGGGGACGATGGTGCCGTCCGGTTTCAGCCATGCGAACTGGCCATTGGCCGGATCGCGCGCGATCACCGCGACATACACCTGGTCGTCGCTCCACTTGCCGTTGGTGTTGTTGCGCAGGTCGACACCGACGAAGCCCGGGAAGATCGTATAGTCGGGCGGCGCATCGGCCACCGGATCGGTGACCGTGTTGTAGACCTCGAATTCGAACAGCGAGTAGCCGTACTGCGAGGAGCGCTGCGAGCCGAGCAGGCGGATGTAGCGTGCGCTGGTGCTGGCGAACGAAATGTCTTCCGTGCCGCCGGTGCCATTGGTTTTCTCGTAGACCTTGGTCCAGTTCTGGCCATCGTTGGACGTTTGCAGCTGGTAAGCCTTGCCATACGCATTCTCCCAATGCAGCACGACCCGGTTGAAGGCCTGCACCGAACCGAGGTCGATCGCGATCCACGACGCGTCGACGAAGGCCGACGACCAACGGCTGTCGGCCTTGCCGTCCACCGCATTCGGCGCGCCCAGGCCGCCGTTCTCGTCGCCGCTGCTGGTGGCGTTCTTGTTCAAGGCGAGGTTGACGCTGGCGGCGCTCGGCGCGAAGGTCGCGCTGATGGTGTGCGCAGCCCGCACATCGTTGAAGGTGTAGCTGGACAGGGCGCCGACGTTCTGGCCGTCCACCGTCACGACGCCGACCCCGAAACCGGGTGCGCCGGCGATGGTGAAGGTCTGGCTGGCGCCCTGGCTCACCTGCACGTTGCCGGCCGGGCTGATGCTGCCGTTGGCACCGGCGCTGGCGGCGACGGCAAACTGCGGCGTGCTGGCCTTGTTGTAGACCTCGAACTCGAACAGCGAGTAGCCGAACTGCGACGAACGCTGCGAGCCAAGCATGCGCACGTAGCGCGCATCGGTGCTGGCAAACGAGATGTCTTCGGTGCCGCCATTACCGGCCGGCTGGGTGTACACCGTGGTCCAGTTCTGGTAATCGTTGGAGGTCTGGATCTGATAGGCCTTGCCGTACGCATTCTCCCAGCGCAGGACCACACGGTCGAAGGTTTGCACCGAGCCGAGGTCGATCGCAATCCACGACGGATCGACGAAGGCCGAGGACCAGCGGCTGCCAAGGTTGCCGTCCACCGCCGCGCCGGCCGTGTAGCCGGCGTTTTCCAGGCCGCTGGTGGTCGCGGTCTTGCCGAGGGCGAGGTTGGTGCTGGTGGCGCCACCCGTGGCGCCGCCGTCGCCGGCCGTGCTCACGCTCAGGATTGCGTTGTTGCTGGTGACGCTGCCCGCGCTGTTGCTGACGACAACGCTGAAGCTGGCGCCATTGTCGCCCGCGACCGCGGCCGGCGTGTCGTAGGCCGGATTGGCACCGCTCGCCACGACCTGGCCGTTCTTGCGCCATTCATAATTGAGCGGCGCCGCGCCGCTGGCGGTGACCGTGAAGTGCGCGCTCTGGCCGGCCTGGACCGCCTGGTTGGCCGGCTGGGTCGTGATGGCCGGCGTGGACCCCGAACTGACGGTCAGGATGGCCGCAGCGCTGGTGGCGCTGCCGGCGGCATTCGTGACTACCACGCTGAACGCGGCGCCGTTGTCGGCGGCCTGTGTGGCCGGGGTGGTGAAGGACGGAACCGTGGTGATGGCCACTTGCGCGCCATTCTTCAGCCACTGGAAGCTCATCGGCGCATCGCCGTTCGCCACCACGTTAAATTGCGCGGTCTGGCCCAGCGCCACGGTCTGGCTGACCGGCTGGCGCACGATGGCCGGCGCGGGCGAGGAGGTGCCCAGGACGCACAGCGCCCAGCCCGGCGAGTTGTCGATGATGCCGGGCGTCGACGCGCCGGCCGACGAGACGAAGTAGGCAAAGCCATCCTGGTTCGGTACCGGCGTCGAGCTCCAGGTGTTCCATGGATTCGGGAAGCCGCACGACGCGTAGCTGACGGCGCTGATGGCCAGCGCCTCGGCCTGGGTCGGCAGGCGCATGCCGATACCTTCGCAATACGCTTGCGCCATCGGCTGGGTGAACTGGGCGCCCTGGTCGGCCAGCGTGAAGTTGAAGCGGCGCCAAGTCAGGCCGCTCAGGTTGTCGCGCACCGTGTTCTGGTCGTCCGAGATGGTATAGCGTTCGCCCGCGTCGCCGCATTGGGCCACGTCGTAGACCTCGAACTCGAACAGCGAGTAGCCATATTGCGTGGTGCGCTGGGTGCCGAACATGCGCACGTAGCGCGCGGTCGTGCTGCGGAAGGTGAAGTCTTCGGTGCCGCCGTTGCCGGCGTTCTGCGTGTAGACCGTGGTCCAGTTCTGGTTGTCGTTCGAGACCTGGATCTGGTAGGCCTTGGCCGCGGCGTTTTCCCACACCAGCACGACGCGGTCGAAGGTCTGCGGTGCACCAAGGTCGATCGCCACCCAGGACGGATCGATCTCGGGTGCGGACGACCAGCGCGAGTCGATCTTGCCGTCCACCACGGCGGACGCCGGCAAGCCGTCGTTCTGCACGCTGCTGGCGGTGGCGACTTTGTTCAGGGCCAGGTTCGGACCGCCGCCGCCGCTCAGGGTAAGGATGGCGATGTCGCTGGTGATGCTGCCGGCATTGTTGCTGACGGTGACGCTGTAGTTGCCTGCATCGGCAGTACGGGCCGAGACCAGCGCCAGCGCGGCCGCGTCGTTGCCGACCGGCGTGCCGCCGTGGAACCACTGGTAATGCAGCGGCCCCGAGCCGGTGGCCAGCACGCTGAAGGTGACCGGCTGTCCGGTCGCCACGCCACGGCTGACAGGCTGGACGATGATGCCGGGCGCAACCGCGGCGCCCACGGTCAGGCCGGCGTTGGCCGAGGTCACGCTGCCGACGCTGTTGCTGACCACCACCTTGTAGGTGCTGCCGCTATCGGCCAGCGTCATCTGTGGCGTGTTGTAGACCGCGTTGGTGGCATCCGGAATGCTGGCGCCGTCTTTCGACCACTGGTAGGTGAGCAGCGGCGAGCCGGACGCGACGACGGCGAACTGCGCGCTCTGGCCCAGGGTGATGCTCTGCGCGGCCGGCTGCACCACGATGGCGGGCGCGCTCGGCGTCACCACGGTCAGCAGCGCGGCGGCCGAGACCACGTTGCCGGCGGCGTTGCCGACCTTGACGCTGAAGCTGGCGCCATTGTCGCCGGCCTGGGTGGCCGGCGTGGTATAGGCAAAGCTGGTGGCGCCGGCAATCGGTGCGCCAGCTTTCATCCACTGGAACGACAGCGGCCCCGCACCGGCGGTGGTGACGGTGAACTGTGCGCTCTGGCCGATGGTGACGGTCTGGCCGATCGGCTGCGCAATGATCTGGAGTCCGCTCGAGGCGCTCGGATTCACATCCACCACGGGCATGACATTGAAGGTGGCGCTGCCGGCGCCCAGGCCGGGCGAGTTGGCGTGGACCGTCACGGTGCCGGTGGTGAATTGGGCCTTGACCGCGATCTTGGTCATGCCACCTTCGGCCGCCAGTTCCGGGTCGCCCGGCGAATGGTAACCCTGTGGCTTGCCGGCGGTGACGATGTGATCGGCGCCGCCGCGGTAGGTGCCCGGGCCGCTGACGTCGAAGGTGATGTTCGGCGTGGCGGTCGGCACCCAGTTGCCTTGGGCATCGACCACGGTGGCCTTGATGAAGGCGGCGTCGCTGCCGTTGGCGGTGACCGCGAAGCGCTCGCCGTTCGGCTTGAGCAAGCCCGGTTCCACGCTCAGTACGATGTGGTCGGGCGCGCCGGCGGTTTTCAGTTCGTCCACGGCGAGCACCAGGCCGGTGCTGTCCAGGCATTGCGCGGTCAGCGTGCCCGGCGCCCAGGTCAGGCGCCAGTGCGCCTGGGCCGGCATCAGCGTCGTATCCTGGCCGATGTCGTTACCCGGGTCGGAGCTGGGCGGATTGGGAACCTGGTCCGAGCCCTGCGGCTGGCCGTTGAGCAGCAGGCGCACCGCCGGGCAGTTGCTGAAGGCGTTGACGGTGACGTCGCCGGAGCGGTTCCAGTGGTGCGCGAGCTTGACCACCGGCTTGATCTCGAACGGCGTCCAGGCCGCCTGGTAGATGTAGTACAGCAGCTTGGGAATGCGATTACCGTCGAGCATGGAGGCGCCGTTGCCGCGCACCGTCTCGCTCTTGTTGCCGTCGACGTAGTCGGTCACTTCGCCCGGTGTCTCGGCCAGGTACCAGTGCGCCATGCCGAAGGCCTTGACCGCCACGCCGCCGCGCCAGTCCTTGAGGAAGGGGGCGGCGAACGCGAGTTCGTAATCGTAGGAGTCGCGCATCACGCCGGCGCCCCAGTACTCGGAACCCCAGGCCGGCGAATCGGGAAAGGTATTCTTGGTGCCGATCTCGCAACCCTGGCGGCTGCAGCCGAGGATGTCGCCGTTGGCCGGATCGGGCGTGCGGTCGGCCTGCGCGCGGGTCAGGATCGGGTCCCAGATGCGCGACAGGGCTTTCAGGCTTTGCGCGAAGGCGGTATCGGTGACGCCGTTGTCGGCCTCCCAGGCCAGCACCGACGGGTTGTTGCGGTCGTGGACGATCATGTCGCGGTGCAGCTCGGTCTTGAGCGTCTGGCGGTCGCAGGGCTGTTGCGCGCAGGCGGTGGCGAAGCCGTTCTCGCCGTCGCCGCTCGGCTGCACCATCATGATGCCGAAGGCGTCGGCGGCGGCCAGGAACTCCGGCCCCTGGCTCGAGTGGCCGGGACGATACAGGTTGCCGCCGGCGTTGGCCAGCAGGCTCAGGTCGCGCCATTGCTGTTCTTCCGGCACGGCCGAGCCGAGCGCCGGATAGTCGTAGCGGCCCGACGCGCCCCACAGGAAATGCGGCTTGCCGTTGATGATAGGGAAATCCTGGTCCCAGGTGATGGTGCGGATGCCCAGCGGCGTCTCGGTCGCATCGACCACGGTGCCGCCGATGCTGACCGTGTGCAGCACGCGGTACATATAGGGTTTGCCGTAAATGCTGTTATTCGGGTACCACAGGGTGGGGCGGTCGACGGTCAGGCTCTGGTCGAAGGTCAGGGGATGCAGGCCGGGCCGGACGTTGGCGGGGACTGTCCTGGTGTCTTGCGCGGTGGCCACCACGGTGCCGCCGGCATCGACGATCTGGGTGGTCAGCGTGACCACCTGGCCGATGGACTTCTCGTTGAGCACATTGGTTTGCACGCGCACCGAGGCCGAGGCGTCGCTGGCGCTTTCGGTGGCGACATAGGTGCCCCAGGTGTTGAGCACCGAATACACGTTGCGCGGAATGTGCACCGGGTCGGTGATATACATCCAGACCGGGCGGAACAGGCCGGCGTCGGACTGGCCGAAGCGGAACGCGCCCGAGAAGCCCGGGTCGTTGAAGAACTTGTCGCCGCGCGCCACCTTCACCGCCAGCACGTTGTCGCTGCCGTCGAACTTGAGCTGGTCGGTGACGTCGACCAGGAAGGGGACGAAGCCGACCACGTGGGTGGCCTGCGGATTCAGCGTGCTGTTGCCGGGCACGAAGACGCCGTTGATGTACACCTGGGCGCCGACATGCGCGCCTTCGAACTCGATGAAGACCTTGCGGCCCGCATACTTGGGGTCCATCGTGAAGTGCTTGCGGTACCAGTTGATATTGCCCGTCAGCTGGCCTTCGCCGCCGCCGGAAATCATGTTGATGAAGGTATCGTTGTCGCTCGGCGTGTGCGGCACGCCCACCAGCGCCCAGGCCGAGTCGTTGAAGCCGGGCTGCATCGCGGTGGACGGGTCGGCGTCCTTGAGGTAGCGCCAGGGCGTCTGGCCGAGGTTGATGGCCACCCGGTTCGACGGCGCCAGGCCGATGCCGGCGGCGGCGCGGGCCGGCGCCAGGTGCAGCACCAGGCAAGCCAGCAGCAGGGCCAGCAAGGCCTGCAGCAGCCAGCCCGTCTGCCTTTCAAGATGTGGTGGTCGATGTATCATTTACGTTTTCCCTTCCGGTAAAATGTTTCCATGCGGAATTTTTTTTGCGAGTGTACCGGAGATTTTGGGCGCTGTATTGTGTAAATATAAATATTTTATTAAAGAAATTTCTAGAGGTATGTACGAATGAACAACGCGTCGCCATAGTGACGGGCGAATGAAACCGCGGGCGTAAAACGGGTAAAAAAAATGCCGTTCAGTTGTTGCTGAACGGCATCATCGAACGCGCTGCGGCGCTTATTCTTCGCGTCGCAAATGCGGGAACAGGATCACGTCCCGGATATTCGGCGAGTCGGTGATCAGCATCATCAGGCGGTCGATGCCGATGCCGCAGCCGCCGGCCGGCGGCATGCCGTATTCGAGCGCGCGGATGTAGTCGGCGTCGTAGTACATCGCCTCTTCGTCGCCGGCGTCCTTGGCCTCGACCTGCGCCAGGAAACGCGCCGACTGGTCTTCGGCGTCGTTCAATTCCGAGAAGCCGTTGGCGATCTCGCGGCCCACGATGAACAGCTCGAAGCGCTCGGTGATGCCGGGCGCGCTGTCGGACGCGCGCGCCAGCGGCGACACTTCGGCCGGATAGTCGATGATGAAGGTCGGCTCCCACAACTGGGCTTCGGCGGTCTCTTCGAACAGCGCCAGTTGCAGCGCGCCCAGGCCCGAGGTGGAGAAGGGCTTGACGCCGAACTTCAGCAGCTCGGCCTTGAGGAACGCGGCATCGTGCAGCTGCGCGTCGGTGTAGTGCGGCGCGTACTTGTTGATCGCGCCGACGATGGTCATGCGGTGGAAGGGCTTGGACAGGTCCAGCGGCTTGCCGCCATACGTCAGCTCGGCGGTGCCGTGGGCGTCGATCGCGGCCTGGCGGATCACCGCCTCGGTGAAGTCCATCACCCACAGGTAGTCGGCATACGCGGCGTAGAATTCCATCATCGTGAATTCGGGATTGTGGCGCGGCGACACCCCTTCGTTGCGGAAGTTGCGGTTCACTTCGAACACGCGGTCGAAGCCGCCCACCACCAGCCGCTTGAGATACAGCTCGGGCGCGATACGCAGGAACATCTGCATGTCGAGCGCGTTGTGATGGGTGATGAAGGGCTTGGCCGCGGCGCCGCCCGGAATCGCGTGCAGCATCGGCGTCTCGACTTCCATGAAGTCGTTCTTCTCCATGAAGCGGCGGATCGACGACATCGCCGCGGTGCGCGCCTTGAAGGTGCGGCGCGTCTCTTCGCTCATGATCATGTCGACGTAGCGCTGGCGGTACTTGGTCTCCTGGTCGGCCAGGCCGTGGAATTTGTCCGGCAGCGGGCGCAGCGACTTGGTGATCAGGCGCAGCGCCGTGACCTTGATGGTCAGCTCGTCGGTCTTGGTCTTGAACATCGTGCCCTCGACGCCGAGGATGTCGCCCAGGTCGTAGTGGTGCAGCGCTTCCATCGCCGCCTCGCCGGTCTTGTCGAGCGTGACGTAGATCTGGATGCGGCCATCGGCGCGCGGGCCCGAGGAATCCTGCAGCGTGGCGAAGGCGGCCTTCTTGCCGGCTTCGCGCTTGAGCATCATGCGGCCGGCCAGCACCACCGGCACGTCGTTCGCTTCGAGTTCTTCGCGGGTCTTGGCGCCGTATTGGACGTGCAGGTCGGCGGCCTTGTGCTGCGGGCGGAAATCGTTGGGGAAGGCGACGCCTTTCTCGCGCAAGGCGGCCAGCTTGGCGCGGCGCTCGGCGATGATCTTGTTTTCGTCCGCCGGCGCTGCGGCTTGGTCCTGGATATCCGTTGTCATGATGGTTTTTTTGGTTAGTTAAACAGTTCGTCGACCGTCAGCTGCGAAAAGTCGCCGGCGATGTGGATCACGTTGTCGAATTCGGTGAAGGCGTCGGCCGGCAGGGTGGTGGTCAGCACCACGGTGCGCATGCCGGCGCGGCGCGCCGCTTCCACGCCCAGCGGCGCGTCTTCGAACACGATGCAGTCGGCGGGCGCGACGCCGCAGCGCTCGGCCGCCAGCAGGAACACGTCCGGATGCGGCTTGCCGCGCGGGACATCGGCGGCGCCCACCACCGCGTCGAAATGGCGGCGCAGGTCGAGCCCGTCGAGCGTGAACTCGATGTTGGCGTTCGGCGCGGCGGTCGCCACGGCCAGCTTCACGCCGCCCAGCCTGGCCGCCGCGATCAGCGCCTCGAAGCCGTGCACGGTCTTGCGGTGCGGCGCGTACAGCTCGCGGTAGACCTCTTCCTTCTCCATGTTCAGCGCGCGCACCTCGTCGTCGTTCAGGTGCTCGCCGAGGTAGGCGCGGATGATCTCCTTGCCCTGGCGGCCGGCCGTGCTGCGGAAGAACGCCGCCGGGTCGATCCGCTGCCCGCGCCGCTCGAAGAAGGCGATCCACGACTTGGTGTGGAAGTCCATATTGTCGACGATGGTGCCGTCCATGTCGAAGATGAAAGCGCGCGTGCCCATGCTTACACGCCTTGCTTGAGCGAGGCCGAAATGAAGTCGTCCAGGTCGCCGTCCAGCACGCCCTTGGTGTTCCCCGTTTCGAAGTTGGTGCGCAGGTCCTTGATGCGCGACTGGTCCAGCACGTAGGAGCGGATCTGGTGGCCCCAGCCGACGTCGGTCTTCGAGTCCTCGAGCTTCTGCTGCTCGCTCATGCGCTTGCGCAGTTCGTGCTCGTACAGCTTCGCCTTCAGCATCTCCATCGCCTCGGCGCGGTTGCGGTGCTGGCTGCGGTCGTTCTGGCACTGGACCACGATGCCGGTCGGCCCGTGCGTCATGCGCACCGCGGAGTCGGTCTTGTTGATGTGCTGGCCGCCGGCGCCGGACGCGCGGTAGGTGTCGACCCGGATGTCGGCCGGGTTGATGTCGATCTCGATCGAGTCGTCCACTTCCGGATAGACGAACAGGCTGGTGAACGAGGTGTGGCGTCCATTGGCCGAGTCGAACGGCGACTTGCGCACCAGGCGGTGCACGCCGGTCTCGGTGCGCAGGTGGCCGTAGGCGTACTCGCCCTCGACCTTGAGGGTGGCGGTCTTGATGCCGGCCACCTCGCCGTCGGACTGTTCGAGGATCTCGACCTTGAAGCCCTTGCGTTCGCAGTAGCGCAGGTACTGGCGCAGCAGCATCGAGGCCCAATCCTGCGCCTCGGTGCCGCCGGCGCCGGCCTGGATGTCGATGAAGCAGTTGTTCTGGTCGAGCTGGCCGCTGAACATGCGGCGGAACTCCATGCCTTCGACGATCTTCTTGATCGCGTCGGTGTCGACCACGACCGCTTCGAGCGTGTCGTCGTCGTTCTCCTCGCGCGCCATCGCGAACAGGTCGCTGGCGTCCTTCAGGTCGGCGTCGGCCTTTTGCAGGGTATGGACGACGCCTTCCAGCGCCTTCTTTTCCTTGCCGAGGTCCTGGGCGCGTTTCGGATCGTTCCAGACGGTCGGATCTTCTAGTTCTTCGTTGACTTGTTCCAGCTTCTCCGACTTCTTATCGAAGTCAAAGATACCTCCGAAGTTCGGCTTCGCGACCGGTCAGGTCGTTCAGCAGGGCGGAGAGGGCGTTGATGCGTTCGGCTTCCATGGCGTTCCGGTCTTCTTGAATTGGTTAAATCGAACCGTCGATTATACCCCAGCGCGCGGCGCCCGGAGAGCGAAAACGGGGCCTGCTTGCTGCGCCGGTCGGCGCTGCCGTATGATGCAGCGGTTGTTTCCCGTCCAGGCCTCCAATGCGTTATCAAATTTGCATCTCGCTACTTCCCGTCCTGCTGTCCGGCGCCGCGCTGGGTGCCGCGCCGGTGCCGCCGGCCGGCTCGACCGCCGTGCTGGCCGTGCTCGAGACCACCGACGTCCACGCCAACGTGCTCGGTTACGACTATTTCAAGCTGGCGCCGGACGCCTCCTTGGGGCTGGACCGCACCGCGAGCCTGATCGCGCAGGCGCGCAAGGACTTCGCCAACACCCTGCTGCTCGATAACGGCGACACCATCCAGGGCACCGCGCTGGCCGACTACCAGGCGCTGGCCGCGCCGCTGCCCTGCGCGCAAACGCTGGCGGTGTACAAGGCCATGAACCTGCTCGGCTTCGAAGGCGGCGGCATCGGCAACCACGAATTCAATTACGGCCTGGCTTACCTGAGCCAGGTCACCGGCAACCGCTTCGACGTGGCCGGCGTGGACCCGGCCAAGCCGCGCTGCGCCGGGCCGGCCTTCCCGCAGGTGCTGGCGAACGTCTACAGCCTCAAGACGCACCAGCCGCTGTTTGCGCCTTACCGCATCATCGACAAGCGCATCAGCGCGCTCGATGCGGACGGCAAGCCGATCGCGGCGACCGTCAAAGTCGGCATCATCGGCTTCACGCCGCCGACCATCCTGTCGTGGGACAAGCGCTGGCTGGACGGGAAGATCTACACCGAGGGCCTGCGCGAGACCGCGCAAAAATACCTGCCCGAGATGCGCGCGCAGGGCGCCGAGCTGGTGGTAGCGATTTCGCACGGCGGGCTTGACGACAGCCCGTACTCGCCGAGCATGGAGAACGGGAATTACTACCTCGCGCAAGTGCCCGGCATCGATGCGATGCTGATCGGGCACTCGCACCAGCTGTTCCCGAACGCGGCCAGCACCGTCCCGCAATTCAACCTGCCGGGCGTGGACAAGGCCCGGGGATTGGTCCACGGCGTGCCGACCGTGATGGCCAACCTGTGGGGCAAGCACCTCGGCGTGATCGGCCTGCACCTGCGTTTCGACGGCGTGAAATGGGCGGTCGACACCGGCAAGACCACGGTGGAGGCGCGCGCCGCGCAACTGGCCGACAAGTCCTTCGTCGCGCCCGATCCGGCCATCGCCGCGCTGATCGCCGACGAGCACGAGGCCACAATCCGCTACGTGAAGACGGCGGTCGGCGCGAGCGGGTTCCGGATGTCGACCTATTTCGCCGACGTCGGCGACGTATCGGCGATCGCGGTGGTGAACCGGGCGCAGGCCGATTACCTGATGCGCTATGTGCGGGCCAACCTGCCGCAGTACGCGACGCTACCGGTGCTGTCGATGGCGGCCGCGTTCAAGAGCGGCTCGGCGGGCGTGCGCGACTTCACCGACGTGCCGGCCGGCCCGCTGGCGCTGAACAATGCAGCGGACCTGTACCTGTATCCGAATGCGCTGTATGCGGTGAAGGTCAACGGCGCGCAACTCAAGGCCTGGCTGGAGAAAGCGGCCGGGCGCTTCAACACGATCGATCCGGCCAAGCTGGAGGCGCAGGAGCTGGTCAACCCGGGCTTCCCGAGTTTTAACTTCGACATGGTGACCTCGGCCGAGCTGGCCTACGAGATCGACGTGACGCAGCCGCCGGGCGCGCGGATCAAGGGCCTGGCGTATCGCGGCAAGGCGGTGGAGGCGGCGCAGAAGTTCCTGGTCGCGACCAATAATTACCGGGCCAGCGGCGGCGGGAATTTCCCGGGGCTGGACGGCAGCAAGACCGTGCTGGCGTCGCCCGACACCAATCGCGACATCCTGATCGCCTACATCAAGGCCGCGAAGACGCTGACGCGCGCGCAGCATGGCGCGGCGCGCAGCTGGCGTTTCGCGAAGGTGAAGACGGCGGGGCCGGTGGTGTTCCATTCGGCGCCGGGCGTGATCGGGCTGGCGCACGAGGCGGGCTTGCGCAATGTATTGCAGCTGCGGGCCGACGATGGCCTGGGCAAGGGGTATGCCTTGTATGGCGTGGACCTGTCCAAATGAGGACGGTAGCGCTGCTTGTGGCCATGTGCTTGTGCGGCGGGGTGCAGGCGGCGGACAGCGATGCGCGCGCCGCGTTCAAGCTGGGGCTGATGTACCGGAACACGGCGCACGACAGCGCCGCTGCGGTGCGCTGGCTGACGGTGGCGGCGCAGCGCGGCGAACCGGCGGCGATGTTCATTTTGTCGAACATGCTCGATGCGGGCGAGGGCACGGCGCGCGACGAGAAGGCGGCGCGGGCGTGGTTGGAAGCCGCGGCGGAGCTGGAGTACCCGGAGGCGTTGCAGCAATTGGCCTTGTCCGAGCCCGACCCGGAGCGCGCGGCGCAGTTGATGCGGGAGGCGGCGCACGCGTTGACGCACCGGCACCTGTAAGTTATCCGCGTGGGCACGGCACGCCGTACCCACCCTACCGCATGTAGGGTGGGTACGGCGTGCCGTGCCCACGCGGATTACGGCTTCGGCTGGACCAGCACAAACGGGCTGACCACCGAGGTCCACAAGGATGCATCGGTATCCGCCCACGCCTTCGCCTGCGCGTCCGACACCTTGGCCAGTTTGCCGTCGGCCATCCAGCGCGCGATGCTTTCCTTGTCGTCGTGCGAGATACGCACCGCGACGTCGACCAGGTCGAGCGCCTCGCTCACATAAATCACCGTCCCCTGCGCGAAGTGGCGCTGCAGCTCGGACCACGGCAGGCGCGCGGTCTCGCGGTTGATCTTGATGCGTAGGTCGGTGTCGTTCTCAGGCTTGGTCTTCATAAATCGTCTACGTGGTTCACAGGGGTTCGACCGCGGGTATCGGCGAACCCTCCCATGTTAAGCGATACGCCTGGCCTTTGCGCACGTTGCCCACCAGCGCGGGCCGGAAGCAGGCGAGGTTGGTGCCGCCCGCACGCCGCACGCTCGGATAAATCACGCCCATCGATCCCGCCTCCAGCAACTGCGCCGCGAACTGCTGCGATGCGACATAGCTGGCCGGGTCGAGGTATTTGGCATACGCCTTCATGCCGCGCAGGTCGTGGAAGCTGCTGGTGAAATCGGCCAGCAAGGTCTGGTAGCTCACGCTGTCGTCGAAGCGCCCGATCTCCTGGTACTCGACGGTCTTGTGGAAGGTGATCTCGGCCAGCGCGGTCGCGGGCTCGAACGCGCAGTACCATGCGCCGCGTTCGCCGTCGTTGAAGCGGCTGCCTTCCGGCCGCGGATAGGTATAGGCCGCGTTGACGATGCGGAAGTTGGGCACGCCGAACACCAGTTCGTCGACGCCGATGCCGGGCAGGCCGCCATATTCGCCGCGCAGCCGTTCGTTGGTCGCGTTATCGAGTTCGAACAGGTCGCGCAGCGTGTCTTCGTGGTCGGCCAGCGGCGCGAGCACCGAGTCCTCGGCGTCGGCGAAACGCGAGGGAATCAGGCGGCAAGTGTCGAACTGGCGCAGCGGCGTCAGTGTGGGGAAGAGCGCCAAGGTCAGAGGCCTCCGCGCCGCGCGTCGAGCAGCTTGCGTACCGTTTGCATCGAGAGCAGGCCGCCGGCCAGCATCTGCGACAGCGGCGTGCGGCCGGCGAACACCGGGTTGGTGTTGGGCAGGGCGACCCATTCGTCGGCCAGCTTGTCGCCATACAGGATGTGCAGCGCCTTGTAGATGCCGAGCAGGTAAGAGATGCGGGTGATGCGGTCCACCTCGAGCACGCGGTCGGGGTTCTTCTTCCATTCGTAGAAGGTGGAGGACGACAGGCCGCCGAGCAGTTCGCGCGCATCCTCGTCGCGCAGGCCCCAGGCCGCCACCAGCTTGAAGAAGCCCTTCAGCGCCGACTTGGACAGCCGCTCGCGCTCGGCGCGGGCGTTGAGGTCGACCAGTGCGGCCGGTTCGAAGCGGCTTTTGGGGTAGGCGTATGCTAGATTCATTGCATTTACTCCGGTTATGGATTATTTATACTCCTTTTTCGGATGTATTGCAAGCGTGCGGGCCTGTGTCAAAATGGCCTGTATGACAACAAAGGAGATGCCATGCGCTGGAGACGACTGATCGCCGGGCTGTGCCTGGGCCTGGCCGCGCTGGGCGCGGGCGCTGCGCCGACCAACGCGGAACTCAAGCAGCAGGTAACCGATACCGAGCGCGCGTTCGCGGCCACGATGAAGGCGCGCGACCATGCCGCGTTCAGCAGCTTCCTGTCGGACGAGGCGGTGTTCTTCATGGGCGCCGGCCCGCTGCACGGCAAGGACGCGGTGGCCAAGGCATGGAAGCGGTTTTACGAGAAGCCGGCCGCGCCGTTTTCTTGGGAGCCGGACGAGGTCGAGGTGCTGGCCTCGGGTACGCTGGCGATCAGCGGCGGGCCGGTGTACGACCCGAGCGGCAAGCTGATATCGCGTTTCAGTTCGATCTGGCGGCAAGAGGCGCCGGGCAAGTGGCGCATCGTGTTCGACCGCGGCTCGCCGGTCTGCGACTGCCAGAAATGACCAGCGTCAGACCGGGGTCAGTGCCGACATTCGGACACGGGCTCTACATTCGTGAACGCGAATGTAGAGCCCGTGTCCGAATGTCGGCACTGACCCCGGTTTTACCCGCCTACGCCGGTTCGGCGTGTTCGACCATCAGCTGGACTTTGGTGACGCCGTTGTACTCGTTGGCGTCGAGCCGGAACGCGATGCGGGCGCGCTCGCCGACCGCATCGGTGTGGCCGAACCAGATCGCGTCGTAGCGCTGGCCGTTCCGCTCCAGCAGCAGCTTGAGGTGGCGCTCCTTCAAGATGCGCTGGCTCACCACGCGGAATTCGTCGCAGAACACCGGCGGCGCAAAGCCCTGGCCCCACACCTGGCTGTCCATCAGTTCGATGAACTGGGTGGTGTAGTAGGCATCTTCCAGCGGGCCGTCGGTTTCGATCGTGCGCTCCAGCTGCGCGGCGCTGAGCCATGCGCGGCCGACCGCTTCGAACGCTGCCGAAAACGCGTCGAAAGCCTCGGCGCGGATGGTCAGGCCGGCCGCCATCGCGTGGCCGCCGAACTTGTCGATCAGGCTGGGCGCGCGCTTGGATACCAGGTCGAGCGCGTCGCGCAAATGGAAGCCCGGGATCGAACGGCCCGAGCCCTTGATCCAGCCGTCCGCGCCCGGCGCGAAGGTGATCGTCGGGCGGAAGAACTTCTCCTTCAGGCGCGAGGCCACGATGCCGATCACGCCCTGGTGCCAGCCGGCGTCGAACACGCTGATGGTGCTGCTGTTGGCCGGTTCGAAGGCGTCGAGGTGGAGCAGGGCGGTGTCCTGCATCTCGGCTTCGATCTCGCGCCGCTTCAGGTTGATCTCGTTGAGCTGCTGGGCGATGGTCCAGGCGCGGCCTTCGTCGTCGGTGACCAGGCACTCGATCCCGAGCGACATGTCGTCCAGCCGGCCGGCCGCGTTCAGGCGCGGGCCGACCGCGAAGCCGAGGTCGAACGGCGACGCGCTGCGCGCCTCCCGGCCGGCCACGCGGAACAAGGCCGCCACGCCCGCATGCATGCGCCCCGCGCGCATACGCTTGATGCCCTGCGCGACCAGGATGCGGTTGTTGGAGTCGAGCCGCACCACGTCGGCCACGGTACCCAGCGCGACCAGGTCGAGCAGGTTGTCGAGCTTGGGCTGGGTCTGGGCGTCGAACACGCCGCGCCGCCGCAGCTCGGCGCGCAGCGCGAGCAGCACATAGAACACCACGCCGACGCCGGCCAGGTGCTTGCTGGGGAAGCCGCACTCGGGTTGGTTGGGATTGACGATCACGCGCGCGGCCGGCAGGGTCTCGCCCGGCAGGTGGTGGTCGGTGACCACGACTTCGATGCCGCGCCGGTTGGCCTCGGCCACGCCTTCGCAGCTGGCGATGCCGTTGTCGACCGTGATGATGATGTCGGGCGCATGCTCGCGCGCCGCCAGTTCGACGATCTCGGGCGTCAGGCCGTAGCCGTATTCGAAGCGGTTGGGCACGATGTAGCCGACCGACGCGCCCATCGCGCGCAGGCCGCGCAGGGCGGTGGCGCAGGCGGTCGCGCCGTCGCAATCGTAATCGGCCACGATCAGCATCTTCTTGCGCGCGCCGATCGCGTCGGCCAGGAACACGGCGGCGGCGTCGATGTGGCGCAGGCCGGAGGGCGCCATCAGGGCCGCCAGTTCGCTCGCCAGTTCGCGTGCATCGGTCAGCCCGCGCGAGGCGTAGATCCGCGCCAGCACCGGATGCACGCCTCCCTGGCGCAGCATTTCGGAAGTGCGGAACGAGCAGGGGCGAGTGGTGATGCGGGTCGTCATGGCAGCAGTCGGTCGAGGGTGGCGCGGCGCCAGAATTTGCGCTGCGCGAGTTTGGTGGTGGTGAATTCGGCAAGCGCGCCGCGCCGGCTCAGGACCAGCCGCACGGAGTCGATGCGGCCCTGCTGGAGCGCGGCCAGCATCGGCGCGAACAGCTCGCGGTCGAGGCGCTGCATCTGCATCAGCCAACCGGCCCATTCGGCGGCGAGGGCGAGTTCGGCGACGCTGCCGCAGTAGTACAGCGTGTCGCCGGTGGCGGCCGCGGCGTCGGCCGGCGCCAGGTTCGGGCGCCGCGCCAGCGCGTCGAGCCAGGCCGGCGCCTCGAAGGTGGCCAGGGCGCCGGCATCATCGCGCATCGGCTCGGCCGCCTCGGCCCACGGCCAGAAGGCGTTGATGCTGGCCAGCCCGCGCGCCTCGCGCTCCACGTTGACGGGGTGCTCGAACCACAGCATCTGCACTTCGTTCTGCAGCTTGCGGTAGGCGGCGGAGGCGGCGCCGGCCGGCAGCCAGTCGGTCAGGTTCATGCCGCTGGCGGCGTCGGGCGTGGCGGTGTCGAGGCCGGACCAGGGGCCGGCGCGCATGAACCAGGTGGCGGCGTCGCCGTACAACAGGGTGTTGCCTTGTTCGTCGAAGAAGGGCTGGGCGCTGGCGTACAGGGCGCGCGCGTGCGGTTCCGACAAGCCGAGGCGGCGCAGGTCGGTCAGCAGCAGATGGCTGCGGGTGATTTCAAAGTTTGCAGGGTTGACAATGAACCAGCTGGCGCCGGCCGGGTCCAGCCTGTAGCCGCGCATCGCGGCGGCGGCAAATGCCGGGCGCTGCAGACCCAGTGCGCGGGCCAGCCATTGCTCGTGCGGCAGGGTGCGCGTGCCGGCGTCGGACGGGGTGGAGGCGTCGCTGGCGGTGCGCGACAATAGCGCCGCGAGGGCCGGCGCTTGCAGGGCCCGCACCAGGTCGGGGGCGAGTTCGGGAGGGGGCAGGGCGAACGGCAGGACAAGCGTAATTTGACTCATGCCGCATTGTAGGGCATCTGCCGTGCGGATGAGAAATTCCCGCGGGAACGACGGGTATTCTTAAGGCGAGACCGGCACGTCGCCATCCCCGGCGTCCGGATCCAGCTCGACGTCGCCGTAGGTCAGGCCGATCGCCTCCTCGTACCAGGTCTGCACCAACGCCAGGTGCTCGCGTTCCTCGTTGAGTGCGGTCGTGAAATCGCCGACCATCTCGCTGAGCTCATGTTCGTCGGCCAGCGCCACCAGCGTTTCCCAGCCGGCCTTGTCGCTCAGTTCGGCCGTGACGATCGCGTGCAGCGACTGGGCGATGCTGGTGCGCGGATCGTTCAGCACCTGCACCAGCCCCATCGACTCGACCCCGGCCAGGTCCGCGCTCGGCGTCTGCGAGGTCGGGTCGCCGCCCAGCGATTCGATCGCGTCGGACACCAGCAGGAAGTGGCGCGCCTCGTCGGCCCGGATCTGCTCAAGATCGTCGATGGTCATGCTGATGTCGCCATCGAGCATGACCTCGCATTTGGTGATCAGCGCATCGTAAAGACGGGTGCCGGTGCGCTCGAAGGCCAGGCGCTCGCCCAGCTTGTCGAGCAGGATCTGCGGACTGTCGCCCTTGAGCAGCTGCACCCCCATGTTGACGGCGCCGGTAACAGTGCCGGGCAGCGGGATCGAGCCGAGTCCGTCGGCATTCGCGATGTAGTCGGTGCGCATCTCGGCCAGCGCCGATTCGTCGCCTGCTTCGCCGCGCGCGGCCGGGCCGGCGTCGAGCATGGCCTTGCTGTCGATCGGCGACATCTGGATGCCGGTGCGGTTCATGCCGACTTGCTCTGTATGGTGTGTCATGGAATCCTCCGATGCGTTAGGGGGCGACCGGGCCGGCGACCGTGCGTTTGTGCGTCAGCTCGGTGCCGGGCGCCCAGCGGTAGCCGGCCGACACCGCCTCGCTGGGCGAGCCGCCGGCGTTGACCGCGGCGCGGTAATGCTGGCTTGCCGCGCCTTCCTGCGCCCTGGGCACGAACTGGGTCCCGAGGGCGCGCAGGCCGACCTCCTTGCCCAGCACGCCGCGTACGAAGTCGCGCTGGCTGCGGAAGGCCAGCGGTTCATCGAACGGCGCGCTGATGATCTCGGCCGGGTCGCGCTTCTCGACCTGCTTGAACGTCTCGCAGGCCAGGTGGAAGTGGCCCAGCTCATAGTCGAGGAAGCGCTCCCAGATCGCCTTGACGTGGTGGTTGCTCTCTTGTTCCACGCAACTGTAGTAGTTGTAGCATTCGTTCGCTTCGTGCAGCACCCACTGTTCGAGCCAGGTCTCGGTCGGGTCGAGCATGGACGCGTACTGCGTCACGTGCTGCTCCTCGACCGAGGCGATTTCTGCGTACAGCTGGCGCGCCAGCGGGTCGGAGAACATGGGGCCGATGTTCATATAGTAGTTGTGGGTCTGCGTTTCGCCGGCCACGATGGTCAGCGCATGCAGCTTGGTCAGCAGGCTGGCCTGCTTGCTGTCGTAAGGCGTACGCAGGTCGTCCTCCGGTGCGCGGTGGTGGTCGATGGTGGGGCGGCCGGGCAGGATGTCGGTATAGCTTTGCAGGATATTGTTGGCGTCCTTGCCTTCGAGCCGGTCGAGCAAGGCCGAGTAGCGGTACAGATGGTCGAAGTCCTCGAGCAGGCCGAAACGGTAGACCTGGGCCAGGTAAGGGTCCGGCTCGCGCTGGGCGATGGCGGCGGTGACTTCGATCGCCACCTGCTCGTAGGCGATGGTGGTTTCGAGCGCCGAATGGTCGGGCGCCAGCAGCCAGTTGACCATCGTCGCCTGGTGCTGCTCGCTGCGGCGCACCTTGGCCAGCGGCAGGCGCAGCGCGGCATTGCAGCGCGCGGCCATGTGGCCGAAGTGCAGCGCCTCCAGTTCCAGCCCGTTGAGCAGGATGATGCGCACGCGGGTGAAGGCGTCGTCGTCGAGTTTGCTGATGGGCTGCTGCACCATATCCTTCCAGCTGAAGCGCTGGCTGTCGATAGCGGTGCCCTTTGCATCGAATAAGCTGAAGGCCATGTCGGATCTCCTTTGGGCTTGGTGGTCGCGTTGATATTCGATGCGCCCGCCAAGACCAAGTTCACCCGAAATTTGTAACCGCGCGCGTTTCAATCGTGGCAATCCCTGTCGCGGATGAGCTTTGTGTGGCACACTTCGGGCTCACACTTGATCACCGCCGGAGCCCATGAGCATCATCCACAAACTGCCTTACGAATGGCTGGTCGGCCTGCGCTACACGCGCGCCGGCCGGCGCAGTGGCCGCAACAGCTTCATTTCCTTCATTTCCCTGATCTCGGTGGCCGGCATCGCGCTCGGCGTGGCGGCGCTGATCGTCGTACTCTCGGTCATGAACGGCTTCCAGAAGGAGGTCACCGACCGCATGCTGTCGGTGCTCGCGCACATCGAAGTGTTCGACGCGCGCGGCGAAATGCCCGACTGGCAGGCTGCGGCGCGCGAAGCGTTCCAGAACCCGGCCGTGAAGGGCGCCGCGCCGTTCGTCGAAACCCAGGGCATGCTGCTGCGCGACGACGTGATGCGGCCGTCCGTGATCCGCGGCGTGCTGCCGAGCGAAGAGCACAAGGTGTCGGACGTGGCCAAGCAGATCAAGCTGGGCTCCTTCGATGCGCTGAAACCGGGCTCCTTCAACATCGTGATCGGCTATGCGCTGGCGCACGCGCTCAACGTCAATATCGGCGAGAAGGTGACGATGCTGCTGGCCCAGGCCCAGACCACGCCGGCCGGCATGCTGCCGCGCACCCGTTCGTTCACCGTGGTCGGCATCTTCGAAGCGGGGCACTATGAATTCGACTCGGCGCTGGCCTTCATCAATCTCGAGGATGCCGAACGCATGGAGCGGCTCGACGCGCCATCCGGCCTGCGCCTGCGCATCGCCGACATGCACCAGGCGCCGCAGATCGCCCAGGAACTCAAGCGCTCGATGTCGGGCGAGCTGATGTTCCGCGACTGGTCCAAGCTCAACGCCAACTGGTTCGCCGCCGTGCAGACCGAGAAGAAGATGATGTTCATTATCCTCACGCTGATCATCGCGGTGGCCGCGTTCAACCTGGTGTCCACCTTGGTGATGACGGTGACCGACAAGCAGGCCGACATCGCGATCCTGCGCACGCTGGGCTCCTCGCCCAGATCGATCATGAAGATCTTCATGATCCAGGGCGCGCTGGTCGGCATCATCGGCACCGCGCTGGGCGTGGCCGCGGGCGTGCTGGTCGCGCTGAATGTCGATGTCATCGTGCCGTTTATCGAACACCTGTTGGGAGTGCAGTTTTTGTCGAAAGATATCTACCTGATCAGCGAGGTGCCGTCCGACCTGCGCTGGCCCGACGTCGCCAAGATCGGCGGCGTGGCGGTGGTGCTGGCCTTCGTCGCCACGCTGTATCCAAGCTATGCCGCCTCGCGCGTGAAACCGGCGGAGGCGCTGCGCTATGAATAAAGGCATACCTGTGCTGTCCTGCCGCGGCATCGGCAAGACCTTCACCCAGGGCACGTACTCGGTGCAGGTGCTCGACAAGGTCGACTTCGATATTTACCGCGGCGAGCGGGTGGCGATCGTCGGCGCCTCCGGCTCCGGCAAGTCGACGCTGCTGCATTTGCTGGGCGGGCTCGATACGCCGAGCGCCGGTTCGGTGACGCTGCAGGGCGAGGACTTCGCCACCTTGTCCGACACCGCGCGCGGCGACTTGCGCAACAAGGAGCTCGGTTTCGTCTACCAGTTCCATCACCTGCTGCCCGAGTTCTCGGCGCTCGACAACGTGGCGATGCCGCTGATGATACGGCGCGAGAAGCGCGCCGCGGCGGTGGAACAGGCCGACACCATCCTCGCGCGCGTGGGCTTGTCGAAACGCGTGATCCACGTGCCGGGCGAGCTGTCCGGCGGCGAACGCCAGCGGGTGGCGCTGGCGCGCGCGCTGGTGACGCGGCCGTCCTGCGTGCTGGCCGACGAGCCGACCGGTAACCTCGACCACGCCACCGCGCAGCAGATCTTCGACCTGATGCTCGAGCTGTCGAAGACCTTGGGCACCGCCTTCGTGATCGTCACCCACGACATCGAACTGGCGCGCCGCTGCGACCGCGTGCTGCGCCTGACCGAACACGGATTGCAGCCGGCCGAGGCCTGACCATGTGGATCGACACCCATTGCCACCTCGACGCGCACGAATTCGGCGGCGATTCGCTGGCCGTGGCGCGGCGGGCAGGGGAGGCCGGGGTGTCGATGATCGTGATTCCGGCGGTCGATCGCCATAATTTCGGCGCGGTGGCGCAACTGGGGGGCGATGCGTCGAATGCCAGCTATGCGCTGGGCATCCATCCGATCTGCGTGCCGAAGGCGACCGAGGACGATCTGGTCAACTTGCGCGCCGCGGTCGAGGCGGCGCTCGGCGATCCGCGCTTCGTGGCGATCGGCGAGATCGGCCTCGACTTCTTCATCCCGATGCTGACCACCGAAGTGATGCGCAAGAAGCAGGACCACTTCATGCGCGAGCAATTGCGCATCGCGCGCGACTTCGACCTGCCGGTGCTGATGCACGTGCGGCGCTCGCAGGACCAGGTGCTCAAGCACGTGCGCCAGATCCGGCCGGCGGGCGGCATCGCGCATGCGTTCAACGGCAGCTTCCAGCAGGCGCACATCTACATCGACCTTGGCTTCAAGCTGGGCTTCGGCGGCGCCATGACCTTCACCCGCGCGCTGCAGATCCGGCGCCTGGCGAGCGACTTGCCGCTCGATGCCATCGTGCTGGAGACCGACGCGCCGGACATCTCGCCGGCCTGGGTCCACCCGGCGCGCAACAGCCCGGAGCAGCTGCCCGCCATCGGCGCGGTGCTGGCCCAGCTGCGCGGCTTGACGCCGCAGGACGTCGCCGCCGCCACCCGCGGCAACGCGTTGGCCGCGCTGCCGCGGCTGGCGGCCATCCTCCCACCCTGATCGCCAGCGCTTGACTATCGGTTTTTTGTAGCCTAGTATTTAGGCATTCATCTAATTAGACCGCATTCGAACATGGCCAGTGCCAGCAACAACGCCTTCAAAGCCATCGCCGACCCGACGCGGCGCGAAATCCTGCGCATGCTGCGCAAGGAGGAGATGACGGCCGGCGAGCTGGCCGAGCGCTTCGACATGACCAAGCCGACCATGTCGCACCATTTCGCGGTGCTCAAGGCGGCCGATCTGATTTCAAGCCGGCGCGAAGGGCAGACCATCTGGTACGCGCTCAACACGACGGTGATGGAAGACGTGCTTGCATGGGCGCTGGACATGGCCCGCGGATCGAAAGGAAAAGGACGATGAAAACCCGCTACTTGACGCTGTGCGGCCTGCTGCTGCTCGCCACGCTGGCGGTGACGCTCGCGATGTACACGCAGCTGCCCGCACAGATTCCCACGCACTGGAATGGGCGTGGGCAGATCGACCATTACGGCCCGCGCAGCTTCATCTTCGTGCATACCGGCTTCATGGTCGGGTTCATGCTGCTGTGGACCGTGCTGCCCTGGCTCTCGCCGAAGCGCTACACGCTGGCGCTGTTCCAGTCGACTTATTGGCACATCCTGCTGATCATGGTCGGCATGCTGGCGTATATCCAGTGCATGCTGGTGTGGGGCGCGTATTCGCAATCGATGGACATGAATCGCGCGATGCTGGGTGGCGTGGGCGTATTCGTCGCCCTGATCGGCAATGTGCTGGGCAAGGTCAAGCGCAATTTCTGGATCGGCATCCGCACGCCGTGGACGCTGGCGGACGAGCGCGTGTGGTACGCCACGCACCGGCTGGGCGCCAAGACGATGGTCGCCGGCGCGCTGCTATGCACCGCCTGCGCGCTGGCCGGGCTGCCGGCGAAACTGTGCGTGGCGCTGCTGGTGGCCGGCGCCGTGGTCCCTGCCTTGTATTCCCTCGTGTATGCCAAACGGCTTGAACGGAGCGCCGATCTTGAAAACTAGACGCCTGGTTACATTCTTCGCGCTGTGGATGTTGGTGGCGCTGTGTTCCGCTCACGCGGCCGACGAAGCGATCGTGCTCGAGACGCCGACCGGCAAGCTGGCCGGCTCGCTGCTGATGCCCGCGCGGAGCGGCCGCATGCCGGTGGCCCTGATCATCGCCGGCTCCGGTCCGACCGACAGGGACGGCAACAGTGCGCTACAGAAGGAGCCCAACGACAGCCTGAAAATGCTGGCGCAGATGCTGGCCGATGCGGGCTACGCGAGCGTGCGCTACGACAAGCGCGGCATCGGCGCCAGTACCGCGGCGATGCGCAGCGAGGCGGACCTGCGTTTCGATACTTACATTGACGATGCCGCTGCCTGGATCGACAAGCTGGCGCGCGATCCGCGTTTTTCGTCGGTGGTGGTGATCGGCCACAGCGAAGGCTCGCTGATCGGCATGGTCGCGGCGCGCAAGGGCAAGGCGAATGGCTTCATTTCGCTGGCTGGCGCGGGCAGCGCGGCGTATGACGTGCTGCGCCGGCAACTGGCCGGCAAGCTGCCGGGCGAGCTGGCCGTTGTCAACGAACGCATCCTGACCGCGCTGCAGCATGGCGAGAAGAGCGAACCGGTGCCGCCCGCGCTGGCCGCTCTCTATCGTCCGAGCGTCCAGCCCTACCTGATCTCTTACTTCAAATACCTGCCGTCGGAGCGCATCGCGATGCTCGATGTGCCGGTGCTGATCGTGCAGGGCGATACCGACATCCAGATGGACCGTGCCGAGGCGGCTGCGCTGGCGACAGCGAGCCCGCACGCGCAACTCGCGCTCATTCCAGGCATGAACCATGTGCTGAAGATGGTCCCGGCGGACCGGCAGCGGCAGATCGCATCATACGGCGACCCCACCTTGCCGCTGGCGCCGGCCCTGCAAAGCGCGATCCTGGACTTCATGGGCAAGCTGGAGGCGCGCTGAGGCGAATATCCGCTCGCAGCCGCGGTTGTTCCGCCGCGTGGCGCTGTATGTGTCTTTTCTGTGCCTGCATCCGTTTTTGGACGGTAAGGGGCGCACAGCCAGGATGTTGTTCAATCTGTTGCTGATGTACGAAGGGGAAACTGCTGCCTATCTGCCCTTGAACAAGCTCTTTGTTCTGGCCGAGATACGATGGCTTTTTTAAACTGTCTTTCTAATGAAGGGATGGATCATGAAATTGGTGAAAGCACTATGCGCGCTGGCGTGCGCAGTGGTTCTGGCGTCGCCGACGTTGCCGGCCTCAGCCCAGGATGATATCAACAGCAAAGCCTATGCGGATACCGAAGGCTGCACGCCGGTGCGTCCGCAGGACGCGGCAAAGAATGAAGCCGGGACGGTGAGGGTTTCCTTCTTGGTCGGAGCAGACGGCGCGGTGCAGAAATCGAAAATCGTGAAATCGAGCGGCTATAAGGATCTCGACGTCGCCACGCATGAGGCCTACGGCAAATGCACCTTCCACCCGGCCGTGGCGCGTGGACAGGCCCAGATGTCGTGGATCATACTGGAGTACAAATGGACGGTGGTTAATTAACTGAGGGCCTTCAGACGCTCCAGTTCGAGCGGGAACCATTTCCGCTTTCGCGGGAATGACGGCTCTCCGGGAACGTCTTCCGCTTCGGGAATGTGGTCGAACGTGTGAGTGACGAAAAACGTCAGTATTCCTGCGGAACTTTGGCAGTCAGTTGTGATGGTTGCATCTATTTTGTGTGAAAAGTGGCGATTTATCGCTGGCACAATATTTGCAACACGCTGGCCAGGGGCAGCCGAGTCTCGACCGGTTCACGGCGATGAGCGCGGATGAGCGCCAGCAGATGATCGATTTCGTAAAATCGCCTTGAGGTACCCGCCAAATGACAACGCAACTAGACCTTGAACGCCGCCGGCGCAGACAATTCCTGACGCTGCTCGCCTCGTCCGTCGCCACCGGTGGGCTGTCGGCCTGCGGTGGCGGTGCTGGAGCAGCTCCGTCCTCATCCCCATCCTCGCTCGCTCCGCCCCTTGCAAGCGTTCCCGTCGCGCCGTCCGCGCCGCAACCGGCACCCGTGAACAAGAGCGCGAAGCGCGGCATCGCCTACGACCTCTCGGCGGCTGCCGACCTGGCAGTGCTCGCGCCTGGCGTCAGCTGGTGGTACAACTGGAGCACGCACCCCAGCAATGCGGTGCCGTCGGATTACGCCGGGCGGTATGGCATGGATTACCACCCGATGTTATGGAACGGCCAGTTCGATACGGCCGAGGTGGAGGCATTCCTCAAAGCCAACGCAGGCCTCAAGTACTTGCTGCTGCTTAACGAGCCGAACCTGGTCGACCAGTCCAACCTGACGCCCCAACAGGCCGCGCAGCTGTGGCCGCGCTATGAAGCCATTGCGGCGCACACCGGCGTCAAGCTGGTCGGGCCATCCATCACGTGGGGCACGATGCCCGGCTACAGCGACCCCGTGGTGTGGCTCGACGCATTCTACACAGCGTACCGGGCGGCCAACGCCGGCCGCGACCCGCAGGTCGACTACCTGGCCTTTCACTGGTACGACTATGGGCTCGCCGGCCAGCTCGACCGTCTCGCAAAATACGGCAAGCCGTTCTGGGTGACCGAGATGGCGAACTGGCACAGCCAGGCCGATGGCGCGCAGGTCGACACGCTCGCCATGCAGCAGGCCCAAATGAGCGAGATGGTGGCATTATGCGAAGGCCGCGCCGACGTGTTCCGCTATGCCTGGTTCACGGGCCGCTGGAGTCCCGACCCGCACTTCACCAGCCTGCTCGGCGCCAGCGGGCAATTGACGGAACTCGGCCAGCACTACCTGTCGCTGCCGTTCGCAACGGCCTAAGCACATGACATAAGTTAGACAAGCACCAAATCGCCGAGGAGAGCCGCCACGCACAATGGTCATTTTTGTGAACCTGACCATCAATCATGCGTTGTGCGATTCTCGGATTTGTCGCTGGTGCGGCATTGCTGCAAACGCGTGCCGCCTTGCCCACGCAGGCGACGCTGCTTGCCTGCGTCGCCGCCGCGCTCGTGATTCTATTTGTGGTGCGCGGGCCGCTGCGTGCGCTCATCGCCGGCGCCTTGCTGGGTTTTGGTTGGGCCGCGCTGCTGGCGCAGCTCGCGCTCGCGCCGCAACTGGCCAAGGACGACGAAGGCCGCGACATCACTTTGGTCGGCACCATCGACAGCCTGCCGTACCGCTTCGATGGCGGCGTGCGCTTCAACTTCGCGGTTGAAAAGGCTAGCGGCGCGGTGGTGCCGCCGCGTGTGGCGTTGGCGTGGTACGGCGGCTTTCGCGACGCGGCCCGCACGGTCGGCGAGGTGCGGCCCGGCGAGCGCTGGCAGCTCACGGTGCGCCTGCAACGGCCGCACGGCAACGCCAATCCCTACGGCTTCGATTACGAAGTCTGGCTGCTGGAGCAGGGCGTCCGCGCCACCGGTTACGTGCGGCCCGAGGGCGCCGCCAACCGTCGCCTGGACAGCTTCGTCTTCAGCATCGGTAATGTGGTCGAGCACTGCCGCGCGGCGCTGCGCGATCGCATTCTGCGCGTCCTGCCGGACAAGGAGTACGCCGGCGTGATCGTGGCGCTGGTGGTGGGCGACCAGCGCGCGATCGACCAATCCGACTGGGCGGTGTTCAACCGCACCGGCATCGGCCACCTGATCTCCATCTCCGGCCTGCACATCACGATGATCGCCGGCCTGTTCGCATTGCTCGCGTCCGCGTTGTGGCGGCGTTCGTTCTTCACCAATGCGCAGCTGCCGCTGCTGCTGCCGGCGCAGAAGGTGGCCGCGCTGACCGGGGCCGGCGTCGCGCTGCTGTATGTACTGCTGGCCGGCTTCGGCATCCCGGCGCAACGCACGCTGTACATGCTCACGGTGGTCGCCGCGGCGCTGTGGTTCGGCCGCATCACCAGCGTGTCGCACGTGTTGTGCGTGTCGCTTGGGGTAGTGGTGCTGCTCGATCCCTGGGCCATCCTGTGGCCGGGATTCTGGCTGTCGTTCGGCGCCGTGGCCACGATCCTGTATGCGACGGTCGGGCGCACGCCGATGCCGCACGGCGGCTGGCGCAACACGCTGCGGCTCGCGGCGCACACGCAGTACGTGGTCACGCTTGGGCTGGTGCCGCTGACGATGCTGCTGTTCGCGCAGGTGTCCATCGTCAGCCCGCTGGCGAACGCGGTGGCGATCCCGCTGGTCAGCTTCGTGGTCACGCCGCTTGCACTGGCGGGCAGCATGCTGCCATCGCCGCTGGCCGACATCCTGCTCGGCGCCGCGCACCTGGCGGTTGAAGGCTTGGCGGCGCTGCTCAAGTGGATGGGCGCGCTGCGCTTCGCGGTGTGGGTGGCGCCGGCGCCGAACGCGTGGATCTTTACCTTCGCATCGATCGGCACCTTTTGGATGCTGGCGCCGCGCGGCTGGCCGGTGCGCTGGACCGGCATCGTGGCCTGGCTGCCGCTGCTGGCGAATCCGTCCACCCATCCGCCCGAAGGCGAGCTGTCGGTCACCGCGTTCGACGTCGGGCAGGGCATGGCGCTGCTGCTCGAGACCAGCGGCCACCGGCTGCTGTACGACACGGGCCCGTTGTACTCGCCCGAATCGAACGGCGGCAACCGCGTGATCGTGCCCTACCTGAAGGCGCGCGGCATCGCTGCGCTGGACGGCGTCATCGTCACGCATAGCGATGCCGATCACTCGGGCGGCGCGTTGGCGGTGATGGAGTCGGTGAAGGTCGGTTGGCTGTCGTCCTCGCTGTGGCCCGAGCATCCGGTGGTGCGCGCCGCGCCACGGCACAGCCGCTGCACGACCGGCCAGCGCTGGACCTGGGATGGCGTGCAGTTCGAGATGCTGCAGCCGACCGCGGCCAGCTATGACGACTCCACGCTCAAGCCGAACGCGCGCGGCTGCACGCTGCGCGTCACTGCGGGCGGCCATGCGATGCTGCTGGCCGCCGACATCGAGGCGGCGCAGGAGGCGCAGCTGGTACTCGCCGCGCGCGACAAGCTGCCTGCCGACGTGCTGCTGGCGCCGCATCATGGCAGCGGCACGTCCTCGACGCCGGCCTTCCTGCTCGCCGTACATCCCTCGCTCGCGGTATTCCAGGTCGGCTACCGCAACCGCTACCGCCATCCCAAAACGGAGGTCTTCGAACGCTACCGGCAGTTGGGGATCGAGCGCATGCGGACCGACGAATCGGGCGCGGTGTTGTTGCGCTTCGGTCACAACGTGCAGGCGGAAAAATACCGCGAGGTGCGCGCGCGCTATTGGTACGGACGTTAGTTCCAACGGTCCAATGTGTGCGCGATGTACGTACACATATCGTCAAATGATTAATTATCTTTAATGATGGTGTGCACGTCACGCCGTAGTCACATTCCTTCCCAATACTCTCACGCTTCTAGCAAGCCTGACGGCGCGCCACAGTAGGTACGCCGTCATTCTTGCGGCAAGCTCCAAACCGTTTCCTTTACGTGAGATTATTATGCCGACACAGCAGTTAAACCGAACCCTCATCGCGCTTGCCATTGCCCAGATCTTTGCCGCGTCAGCCGTCGCCGCCGAGGCGCCGACATCGTCATCCGACGATCCCGTCGGCCCGATGCAGTCCGTGACGATCGCCACCCAGCGCACGCCGCAAGCAGTGGCCCGCGCCGAGCAGGAGGACGCGCCTAACCTGGTGAACGTGATGTCGGCCGACGATATCCGCAAACTGCCGGACGTGAATGCGGGCGAGGCGGTGCGCCGCCTGCCGGGCGTCTCGCTGGAAACCGATACCGGCGAGGGGCGCTTCGTCAACATCCGCGGTCTGGACGCCGACCTGACCAGCACCACCTTCGGCGGCGTGCGTCTGCCGCCCAGCAATACGGCGAGCCCGTTCGGCGGCGGCCGCGCGGTGGCCTTCGACACGATCCCGGCCGGCATGATCGGCTCCATCACTGTCACCAAGAGCAATACGCCGGAGCAGGACGCCGAGGCGCTCGGCGGCACCGTCGAGATCACGCCGAAAACGCTGCCGCCATCCGGCCGCGCCTTCCTGGATGCGAAGATCGGCGCCGGCAGCGAGTTGCTGCGCCACTCCGGCCTGAGCGATGTGTCGGTCAGCGGCGGCACCCGTTTCGGCCTGGGCGCGGGCAGCTCGGCTTCCGGCATGGACTCCTATGCGGACAAGCCGTTCAGCTTCGTCGGCACCTACTCGCGTTACGAAGATCGCCGTGGTGTCGACGACCTCGAGGCCGCCTACGCCATCGATGGCGGCACCACCACCGATCCGAAGGCGTACGCGGGGCTCGAACAGCGCTACTACAACTACCACCGCACGCGCTACGGCGCCGGCGGCGAACTGACGTACGAGCCGGACGCGGCCAACAAGTGGTACCTGCGTTACTACGACTCGGGCTACACCGAGAGCGTCAAGCGCCAGGCCCTGATCGCCAACTTCCCCGGCAACGTGAGCCGCAGCGCGAACGGCAGCTTCACCGAGTCCGACGTCAGCTACGACAAGACCCTGCGCGACGAGCGCGAGACCATCAGCTCGCAAGTCTTCACCATCGGCGGCAAGCAGACGCTGGACGGCGCGAAGCTCGATTACCACGTCGCGCACGTGTCCGGATCGGACGACCGTCCTTACGACCAGAACACCAAGTTCTCGAATCCGACCGGTGCGACGGTCACCTACAACAACATCAGCGATCCCAACTACCCGCAAACCAGCGTGGCCGGTCTCAATCCGGCCGACCCGGGCGGCTACCTGATCTCGCGCTTCAACAACAGCGTCGTGCTGGCCAAGACCACCGAATGGTCGGGCGGCGCCAAGCTCGCGCTGCCGACTCACCTGACCTCGGCCCAGGACGAAACGCTGAAAGTCGGCGTGAGCGCCCGCGCGCGCAAGAACGAGAACCTGGTCACGCCGTATTCGTACAGCGCGATCCCGAGCGTGACGCTGGCACAGGCCATCATCGGTTCGCCGGTCACCTATTACGACGGCCACTACCAGAACGGCGGCAATATCAGCAGCGACTATATGCGCACGCTGTACGCGTCGGACACCGGCTTCGTCCAGAATGCCGCGGCCGACGCCTTGAGCGCGGCGCGCCAGAGCACCCACAATACCGAGGACGTGCTGGCCGCCTACGCGCAGGAGCAGATGAGCTTCGGTAAATTGGGCCTGCTGGCCGGCCTGCGTGTCGAACACACCAGCGCACGCTACGATGGCAATGCGATTGCCGGCAGCGTCGTCTCGCCGCTGGAGACCACCAACAGCTACACCAATCTGTTCCCGTCGCTGCAGGCGCGCTACGAACTGGCGCCGAAGGCGATCGTGCGCGCCAGCTTCTCGAGCACCATCGCGCGGCCCGGCTTCAACCAGACCAGCGCCGCGACCTCGGTCGATGTCGGCAATCGCAATATGGTGACGACCGGGAATCCCGCGCTCAAGCCCACCCTGTCCAACAATTTCGACCTCGCGTTCGAGCAGTACCTGCCGCAGGGCGGCATCGCCTCGTTCGGCGTGTTCGACAAGGCCTTGAAGGATTACGTGGTCGCGCGCGCCGGCTTCCAGACCTTCCCGGACACCGGCGCCTATGCGGGCCTGTCCGCCAACACCAAGGTGATCAGCTTCGGCAACGTGTCGTCGGCGCGCGCGCGCGGCTTCGAGGCCAACTACGAGCAGCACTTCACGTTCCTGCCGGGCCTCCTGAGCGGCCTTGGCGCCGGCTTCAACGTGACCTACGTGGATTCGTCCTTCCAAATCCGCCCGGGCGAAAACAGCACGCTGCCATCGACCTCGCGCAACACCTACAACGGCTCGCTGTTCTGGGAGCGCGACGGCCTGAACCTGCGCCTGTCGACCTACTACACCAGCCGCAACCTGTTGGGCATCGGCGGCGACGCGACCCAGGACATCTACTCCGAAGGCCGCCGTTCCGCCGATTTCGGCGCAAGCTACCAGATCGCGAAGAATTACGGCGTCTTCCTGAACGTCAAAAACCTGACCAACACGCCGATGAAGTTCACCGAAGGCAGCGCCGATCGCGTGATCCAGCGCGAGTTCTACGGCAAGACCGTCGAAGGCGGCCTCACTTTCAATTTCTAATTCAACACGCAAAAGGAACGACAATGGATTTCATGAATAAATCGGCACTCTGCCTGGCCCTGGCCGGCGCCACCCTCGGGCTCGGCCACGGCGCGCACGCCGCCGACATCGGCGCGAGCTACCAGGTGGTGGCGCAGTATCCGCTGACCGGTACCGAAGGCTGGGATTACATGGCGCTCGACGCCAAGCGCAACCGGCTGTTCATCAGCCGCGGACGCCATGTGCAGGTGCTGGACACCAAGAGCGGCAAGCTGGTGGGCGAGATCGCCGATACCGACGGCGTGCACGGCATCGCCTTCGCGCAGGACCTCAAGCTCGGCTTCACCAGCAACGGCAAGGCCAATACGGTAACCGTGTTCAAGCTCGACACCCTGGCCACCGTGGACACCATCAAGGTGAGCGGCGTGAAACCCGACTTCATCTTTTACGAGCCGGCGCACAAGCGCATCTACACTGCGAACGGCGGCAGCGCCAACCTGAGCGTGATCGATGCGGCCAGCCGCAAGGTGGTCGCGACGATCGATCTCGGCGGCTCGCCCGAGGCCATCGTCAGCGACAAGCAGGGCCGCAACGTGTTCGTCAACCTGGAAGACAAGAACGAACTGGTGAAGGTCGACACCCAGGCCGGCAAGGTCGTGGCGCGCTGGCCGATGGCGTCCTGCAATGCGCCGACCGGCCTGGCCTACGACCAGAAGAACGAGCGCCTGTTCGCGGTGTGCCACAGCGCGTCGATGATGGTGGTCGACGCCAAGTCCGGCAAGGTGGTCGCGGAAGTCGCGAACGGCGCCTTGTCCGACGCCGCCGGCTTCGACGCCAAGGAAGGGCTGGTGTACAGCTCCAACGGCGAAGGTTCGCTGACGGTGGTGCATCAGGATACGCCCGACAGCTACACGGTGGCGAGCAAGGTGGAGACGCTGAAGGGCGCCAAGACCATGGCGCTGGATCCCAGGACCCATCGGGTGTACACGGTGAGCGCGAAGTTCGGCCCGGTGCCGGCGGCCAGCGCGGACAATCCGCATCCGCGTGCGCCGGTCCTGGACGATACGGTCGTCGTGCTGGTGGCGGCGCCGAAAACCGCCAAGTAAGGGGCCCAGGGCTCGCCGAGCGAGCCCGATCGAGGTGTTTTCCTGTTCCCGGACTTTCCGTTGTATGATGGATATCGGTCGCTACCGATATCCATCATTTTTCAATCATGGGAGGTGAGCATGTCTTCTGCCTACGATCCGCTCTGGATGTTCCGATTGCCGCTTTCGGGCGACGTCAATCAGCGCATCACGGCACCCTGGTTTTCGCCTGCGATCACGGTCAATTATGCCGGCGACGCCGCGATTGAAGACCGTGTGGTGACCGAGGTCGCCAGTTACGGCAAGCAGCTTGGCTGGCTGACCGAAGTCGCGATCGCACTGGCAAAAAAACAGCCGCTGCCCTCCGAAACATTGGAGCAGCTCGAAGCGGCCGCGCGCCGCATCGACGCCATTAAAAAAGACATCAAACGCTCCACCGTCGAGGTGGCGACCGAAGTCCTCGATCGGCTTGAGCGGGACGATCCCAAGAGTTACCGCACCCTGATTCGCCGCCGCCAGGCCTGAGCCGCGGCGCACCGCCGCCGCGCTAAGCGGCCAGCGGCAGCCGGATCGTCACCGACAGGCCGCCGCCCTCGCGGTTGACGGCCTCGATGCTGCCGCCGTGGGCATCGACCACGCGCCGCGCGATCGCCAGCCCCAGGCCGTGGCCGTCGACGTTGTTGGTCTCGGCGTTGGAGCGGAAGAATGGTTCGAAGATCGCGCGCAAGTCGTCCGGCGCCACGCCGGGTCCGCGATCCAGCACCCGGATGTCGATCCATTCCACATTCGCCTGCAGCTCGATGTCGACCTTGCCGCCGTCCGGGCTATGCTTGACCGCGTTGCGCACCACGTTCTCGATCGCGCGCCACAGCAGGTCAGGCGCGCCACGCACGTTGACCACCGCGCAGCCCGAAATCGCCAGGCTGCGGTTGCACTGCTCGGCCTCGAAGCGGGCGTCGCCCGCGATCTCCTCGATCATGTCCATGATCGGGATGTCCTCGCGCACCGGCAGCGCGGCCGACGCTTCCAGCCGCGACAGCGTGAGCAGCTCGCCTACCAGCTTGTCCATCCGGATGCTCTCGCGCTCGATCCGTTCGAGCGAAACCGCGGCCTTGTCGGGCTGCTGGTGCGCCAGGCCGATCGCCGCCTGCAGCCGCGCCAGCGGCGAGCGCAGTTCATGCGAGACGTCGTGCAGCAGGCGGCGCTGGCCGTCCATCAGCATGTGCAGCTGGCCGCTCATGCGGTCGAAGTCGCGTCCCAGGTCGCTCAATTCGTCGCCGCGCTGACTACCGGCGCCGCCGAAACGCGGCGTCAGGTCGCCGGCCGATGCGGCCTCGAAGGCGCTGCGCAGCGCGCGGATCGGACGCGAAAAATACCAGGCGAGGAGGGCGGCGAACAACAGGCTGGCGAGGATCGCGGCAGTCACTGGCGCCAGCGGATGGAACCGGCGTTCCAGTGCCTGCGCGAGCGGGCGGCCCGGGCTGCTTGGCGGGCGCGCCTGCTGGGAGAGCGCAGGGGCCTCGTCAGGCGGCTGCGCAGCCGCTTCGCCGGCTCCGTTGTGATGGCGGCGCAGCTCCGACATCGGACCGGTACCGCGGCTGCTGTCGCGCGGCAGGAACATCAGGTAACTGTGGCCGTCCGCATCCGTCAGCTTGCGCACCACTTGGCGCTCGCCGCCATTGGCGAGCGCGCGTTCGGCCTGCGTCAGCAGTTCGGGCGACACGCTGCGGCCCAGCAGCTCGCTGCCGTTCTCGTCCAGCGCGTAGATGCTGCGGCTGCGCGTGTCCGACACCAGTTCGCGCAGGGCATCGCGGCCGCCGTGCTTGAGGGTGGCGGCCGCCGCTTCGAGCATGAATTCGGCCGGCGGACTGGTGTCGAGCGTCTGCGTGAAGGCCCGTTCGCGCAGCCAGAACACGGTGCCGATGCCGATGGTGGCGGTGATCTGGGCCAGCAGGATGGAGAGGAAGAACTTCCAGAACAAACGTCCCATGCGCTACTCGCGGATCAGCTGGTAGCCGAGCCGGTACACAGTCTGCAGGCAGGAACGGCCGTCCGACAGGGTGCCCAGCTTGTGCCGCAGGCTGCTCAGGTGGACGTCGATATTGCGGTCGAAGCGCGCCATCGGCCGCCCCAGTCCCTGTTCCGACAATTCGTTCTTGCTGACCGCGCGCCCGGCGTTGCGGGCCAGGACTTCGAGCAGGTTGAATTCGGTGCTGGTCAGCTCCAGCGGCTCGCCGTCCCAGCTGGCGCGGCGCTGCTCGGGCAGCATGGTCAGCTTGCCGACGCTGAGCGTGATGCCACCCGCCTCGTCGTGCGGCAGGCCGTTGGTGCGGCGCAGGATGGCGCGGATGCGGGCCGTCAGCTCGCGCGGCGTGCACGGCTTGGTGACGTAGTCGTCGGCCCCCAGTTCGAGGCCGAGGATGCGGTCGGTGTCGTCGCCGCGGCCGGTCAGCATCAGCACCGGCAGGCGGCTCTTGGTGCGGATCCGGCGCAGCGTTTCGATGCCGTTCATGCGCGGCATCATGACATCGAGGATGGCGATCGCAAAATGGCCGGACAGCGCTTCGCGCGCCCCGGTATCGCCTTCGTGGGCGCAGGTGACGCGAAAGCCTTCTTGTTCCAGATATTCGCGGAACATGCCGACAAGTTCGACGTCGTCATCGATAAGCAGGACGTGGTTCATGGCCAGAATCATAGCAAATCCCCGCCCGAACGTTAGCGCGGCGGCCCGGGTCTTTACGCGATTTTACACTACGCTTACACCACTTTACAGGTAACCCCGGCAGAATGAAGGCCTCTCAACATCACAGTGAAAGGTATCGCCATGAAGTTTTATCACCTTCCCGCGCAGCTGCTGTTTGTCGCCGCCTGCCTCGCCAAGCCGATGTCCGGTTACGCACAGGCGATGACGCCGCCGCCGGCCGAACACATGATGCAGCACGGCGGCCACGGCGAACATGGCCGCTGGGGTGGACACGGGCGCCACGGCCTGCCGTTCCTGCACGGCGTGCATCTGACCGAAGCGCAGCAAGACAAGGTGTTCGCGATCATGCACGCGGCCCAGCCGCAGCAGCGCGAGCAGATGAAGATCGTGCGCAAGTCGCACGAGGCGCTGAAGGCCCTGGCGGGATCCGGCCAGTTCGACGAAAGCAAGGCGGCGGCGCTGGCGCAGTCCGGCGCCCAGGCGATGGCGGCGATGGCGCTGACGCATGCGCGTACCGAAGCGCAGGTCATGGCGCTGCTGACGCCGGAACAGCGCCAGCAGCTGGTGCGCGCGCATGCGGGACGTCCGGGCGGCCCGGGTCGTGCGGGCGGTTCGGGTCGTGCGGGCGGTCCAGGTCGTGCGGGCGGTCCGGAGGGCGAGGGCGGTCCAGGGCGTCCACAGTAGTAGCTTCCCTCTAATTCGGGATCGGTTTCGCGGCGCCCGCATTACAATCTGGGGCATGACGACACCACTGCTGCACTTCAGCCACGGCAACAGCTACCCGGCCGGCACCTACCGCCAATTCTTCGACCACCTGCGCGCGGACTTCGACCTGCGCGCGGTGGACATGCACGGCCACGATCCGGCCTTCCCGGTGAGCGATGGCTGGCACGGGCTGGTCGACGAATTGATCGCGTGCCTGCAAGCCTATCCCGAGCCGGCCATCCTGGTCGGCCATTCGCTGGGCGGGATGCTCAGCAT
>Ga0193702_1000030_pt1 | contig 65367 bp, 54 predicted proteins | sample U3a1metaG_FD_143060 | JGI IMG/M metagenome (GOLD analysis project Ga0193702, IMG submission 143060) | Soil microbial communities from a riparian zone of the East river system, Colorado, United States - U3a1 | ecosystem: Environmental > Terrestrial > Soil > Riparian zone | place: USA: East River... | reverse complement strand
GTAAGAATACCCGGAAGATATTAGAAAACATACGCCACTCGGTACAAGGTGTCCCCGGTGCGCAGATAGCGGTTACGCAGGAAGCAAGCGGCCCGCCGGAGCAAAAGGCGATAAGCATTGAAATGGCCGGCGACGACATTGATACATTGGTGAAAACAGCTGCAAGGCTTAAGAAATTTATCGGGCAGCAAAATATAGCAGGTATTGAAGAGCTGGTTCCGGATGTGCAGGCTGATAAACCTGAGATCGTATTTGATGTGGACCGGGAGCGTGCTAACCGTGAAGGTGTTACCACCAATCAAATAAACCAGGCGTTAGGCGTTTCTGTGTACGGTGCAAAAGCATCTGATTTTAGGAACACCAGCGAAGACAATTACGAGATAGATGTGAGGGCCCAAAAAGATCAGCGGTATAATATTGACGTTTTACGTAATTTAAAGATCACCTATCGCGATCTGGCAACAGGCGGGTCTATCCGGCAGGTACCTATATCGGCGTTTACCGATATAAGGTATACCAATACCTATAATAACATCAAGCATAAACAACAGCGCCGTGTTATTACCTTGGGCTCAAACGTTATACAGCCATTTAATGGTGCAGATGTTAATGCGCAGATAGCACAGGCATTAAATAGCTTTAAATTGCCGCCAAATGTATCTATCCACATGGGTGGGGCACAGGACGACCAGATCGAAACGGCAACGTTCCTGGGTACAGCGTTGATGATCTCATTCATGATGATATTGATCATCCTGATGGCATTATTTAACTCGGTAGGTAAAATGCTGATCATCCTGAGCGAGATATTCTTTAGTATAATCGGTGTATTCCTCGGACTTAGTATTTTCCACATGACATTCTCCATCGTAATGTGCGGTGTCGGTATCATTGCGCTGGCAGGTGTGGTAGTACGTAACGGTATATTACTGGTCGAGTTTATGGATATGCTGCTGGAGCAAGGCGCGTCTATACACGATGCAGTTGTAGAAGCTGCACGCATACGTATGACACCGGTACTGTTGACAGCATCTGCTGCAATATTGGGCTTATTGCCGTTAGCGGTTGGTTTTAATATTGATTTTGCCGGGCTATTCACCTCCTTTAAACCACATATTTACTTTGGTGGCGATAACGTAGCATTCTGGGGGCCGCTATCATGGACAATGATATTCGGGCTTGGTTTTGCCACTATCATTACCCTGATAATTGTGCCTTGTATGTACCTTATACGCTATAACATAAAAGAGGGTGTAAGGAAAAGAAGAGAAAAAAGACAGCAGCCTAAAGTAGCTGTAGCCGTATAATTCTTATAGAATATATAATTAAAGGCCGTTGGGATGTATCCCAACGGCCTTTTTGTTTGTATTTGGTTATCAATTTGACGCTGCCTTTGGACATTCAATAGAATTTTTGATAGATTTGTTAAAAAAGTCAGTAATTTAATGAATGTAGCAAGCGAGCACCAGGATATAAAAAGGGAAAAGATATTAGAGGCATCCTATCAGCGTTTTTTGCATTATGGTTATTCTAAAACCACTATGAACGAAATAGCGGGCGACCTGTCACTCTCTAAAGCGTTATTATATTATTATTTCCCCGACAAAAGCCAGCTGTATATAGCCGTTATGCGTAAGCTGACCAACGATTACTTAAAGTCGCTTGAAGAAAAAATAGGCAAATTTGGTGACATTAGGGAAGCGTTTACTTTCCAGGTAAATACCCAGCATAACTTTATCGTAAACAATTATAATTTCTTCGACTTTTTCAGACTGAATGAGCAAAATTTACCAGATACCATTTGGGAGATCATCAGCGAGATACACCAGGCCGAAATGAAGCTGTTAAGCAATGTTATTAAAACAGAAGCAGAGAAAGGCAACATCAGGCCGGTTAATAATCCCGATGAAATTGTCGATTTACTATTAGACGCCCTGCATGGCGTCAGGGTACGATCCGTATCTCATAAAAAAATAAGATTCCCGCAAAAAGAGCATTTAGAAGAAATTCACTCCAAACGCCTGCTCCTGATCGACATTTTTATAAAGGGCTTAATGTATTAAGCGTCTGTCAGTTCACCGTCAAAAAAGAAGTCAACATCCCTAAAACAATAGCTTAAACCATATATTTGACCAATATATTTAATTAGTCAATAATATACTGCAATTATATAAGTTATTAAGATACTTCTAAAGTTAAGAGGTGATTGTTTTAGAGTGATTAGGCAGGCTGCAATAAAATGTTAGCCTGCTTTTTTATTAAAACAAATAGTTGACGATATACAAACCGGTTAAGCGTTAGTTTTTAACCATATCTATCAATGCCCAGTTTTTGACAGCAGTAGGTAGCCCGCCATTAAATTTTAAGGTTACTTTAAAATTGATCGATATTTTTTCATTATTCTCATCGGTTAACTCGACAGATGATTTAATGACATACACAGAATCCGATGTTTTAGCGAACTGATAATGGGACTCATCAAAGTCAGCATCGGTTGATTTGAGCGTGGGCCGTACAAACTCTTTGGCAACGGTGTAGGCTTCATCACTTGTTGGCAAGCCGCTAAAACCACTTGACTTTGTAGAACTTGTAAGGGCGATCTTTATTGCCAAAAAAATTATGATAACGAACACTACCAATAAAAGCCATAGCACCTTTATTCCTGATTTTCTCTTCTCTTCCTTATCTGCAAGATAATCTTTCGCCATCCTTACTTAACTGGACATTAAAAGTAGAAAAAATTGTTCACTTACTACGTTCAAATTTGTATGCCGGCAAAGAGCAAGAAAAAAATGAAGGCCTACCCAAAAAACAAATAACTTACCAAAATAGCGGTGACTATACCGAAGAAATCTGCGATCAGCATGGCCGGTATGGTGTAGCGTGTTTTCTTAATATTTACAGCGCCAAAATACAAGGCAACAATATAAAAAGTAGTATCGGCAGTACCATATAATACGCTCGACATGTGGCCCAGGAAACTATCAGGGCCATAGGTTTTTAAATTATCAAGCATAAGCGCCCGTGCGCCCGAGCCGCTGAGCGGGCGTAAAAAAGCGATGGGGAGCACATCAGTAAAGCGGGTATCCATGTTAAAATGGCCGAATATCCATTTAAAGCCATCGCCAAGATAAGTTAGCGCGCCGCTGGTTCTGAACAGGCTAACGGCTACCAATAAACCTATCAGGTAGGGTATTATCTTAACCGCAACTTCAAAACCCTCTTTTGCCCCCTCAACAAACGCGTCAAACACATTTATCTTTTTGCGTAAACCGCCCAGGATGAAAAGTACGGGAATACCTAAGTAAACCATATTGCTAAAAACTCCCGAAAATTGGCTTATTTGTTGATGGTTGAGGAATTTTGCAAAATACCATATCAATAGCCCTATAAAGCCGGTTATACTTAGCAGCCAGCTTAAAACTACTTTATCAAACAGGTTTATTTTCTGTTTTATAGATACCACAATTAGCCCGGCCAGCGTAGCCGCGTAGGTTGCCACAATGCAGGGGATAAAAATATCGGTTGGGTCTTTAGAGTGAAATATAGCACGTTGTGCAATAATGGCAATGGGTAAAATGGTTAAACCCGATGCGTGTAATACCAAAAACATGATCTGCGCATTAGATGCGGTATCCTTATCTTTATTCAATTCCTGCAGGCCGCCCATTGCTTTAAGGCCGAGTGGTGTGGCCGCGTTATCGAGCCCCAATAAATTAGCAGAGAAATTAAGCATCATTTGCCCTACAGCGGGGTGGTTTTTTGGCACTTCCGGAAAAAGTCGGTTAAAGAACGGGCCCACTATCCTTGAAAGGAAGTTTACCGCCCCGGCCTTTTCACCTATCCGCATAATGCCCAACCATAACGACATGATGCCCACCAATGGCAGCGCGATATCCATTACCGATGATTTTGCCGAATCAAATGTACCTTCGGCCATCAGTTTGAATATTTCGGTATCGCCAAAAAATATCAGCTTTATTAGGCCGATAACAAAAGCCACCACAAAAAAGAATATCCAGATATAGTTTAGCGCCATGTGTATAATTACAACCCTGAAATTAGATTATTTTTTTAAACAATACGCCTATATAAAAAAATAACACGGCACTTATATAAATACCGTGTTGTTTTTTAGGATGTTTTTTAGTTAGTTAATAGCCGTAACGTTCTTATCAGCAACTATTTGCATATCGTAATCTCTTTTCATGGGGTCGTAAGGCATCGTATCGTTTACGGTGATGTAAATACTACATAGGTCTTTCACCACATAGGTCTGGATATCCTGGGTAGAACCCGCCTTATTGATGTATTGCGATATAGAATTATTGATCAGGTTATACTGGCTTATTTCGTTGGTTTCCAGATCCATAAACAGCCTTTTTCCATCGGCCCGTAAAATAAGGTCGACGTGCGTGCCCCCTTTTATAGCCAAAACATATTCCCTGGTTTTCTTTTTATCGTCCTTTACTTTAATACTATATCCCTTAGCCATAAAAAAGGTATCGGCATGTTGCAGGTTATTGTGTAAGGTATATTTAATATCCTCGTAGGATATTAAACTGGACTGGCCGAAGCATAATAAAGTTGAGCCAACAAGCACAATGCCTAATATGAAGACTTTCATAGGTTTATTTTTGATATAATTAAAATTACACAATTGTTGCTTTGCGGCAAACTATCATTCTTTAAAAACCCTTAACTTCGTTGTATTGTTACATAAACTACTACCATGCCTAAAATAGAACTTACACGCGTACAGGGCGACTACGGCTTTGAAGCCACAGATGAGTACGGACATACCGTAAAAATGGACAGCAGCACTGAAAGCGGCGGGCAAGACTATGGGGTCCGCCCGATGCAGATGCTGCTAATGGGCCTTGCCGGCTGCTCGGCAATTGATGTGATACACATTTTAAAAAAACAGCGCCAGGAAGTAAGAGATTATAAAATGATCATCAATGGCGACAGGGAAGTGGGTAAGGAACCATCCTTATGGAAGAATATCAATATAGAATTTCATATATACGGCGACATTGCGCTGGATAAGGCCGAGAAAGCAGCCGAACTATCTATCGGAAAATATTGTTCGGTAGCAGCCACGTTAGAAAAAGCCGGCGCCGAAATAAAATGGCAGGTATATGTGCATCCTTAAGCCAACTTTTTACGTATAAAGCAACATTCAAATTGATTGGCCGGATAATTTAAAAAAACAAACGGCCGGTTAATTGTTAACATGTTAATAAAATGAACTTATCGCTGTACGTAATTTGTTGTTACTTAACATTAAAATCAGCAATCTTATCATTCTACCATTCGCAAACCATATGATGCAGCTAATTTCTAAAAGGGTCATAATTTTAATTATTGCAATTTTTACCGGTGCGGCTACTTTTGCCCAAACTATCGATTCGGTTAATTATGTTGAGCCGTTTTCAAAAAGCAGTTCTTTTCGCACCTGGTCAATAGGTATAAACGGGGGATTGTTAGTCCCTTATAATGAAGACTACTCAGGGGCAAATTATAATCAGCCGGGTTTTGGGATCGTAATTAAAAAACAGTTTACATCTGCCTTAGCGCTACAGACAGATCTTTTTGGTGGCCAGGCTATTGGCTATAATTCAAGGGATGGCGCTTATTCTCAATATAAAACACAAATGGTTTCTGCTGCTTTAAGTGTTAACCTTATTTTAGGTAATATCAGCTGGCGAAATAAAAAGAACATGATACAGCCATATATCACCGCTGGTTATGGTTATATGGGTTATCAACCGGTTTTAACAACGTCCGGGCCGGTGGCTACACAAACTACCTCACTGTTTAAAAATCCCGGTAACGGTGTTATATATTCAACTTTTGTTCCCGTTAGTGGTGGCTTTAAAATTAATGTATCCCCTAATGTTAGTATCGATTTTGGTTATACCGTAAGCTTTGTTAACTCAGATAATTTTGACGGATCTAATTTCGGCACCCGCAATGATGAATTCTCTTATATCCATGCAGGTTTAGAATTTGCTTTGGGAAGCCATAAAAAACCGCAGTTGGCAACCCATAATCCGGTTGCATCCATGCGTACAGAATATTTAATGATAGAAAATTCATTAACAATGAAGATTAATGCGCAAAAAGCATTAACCGAACAACTAAGAAGCGAGTTAGCCACCAAAACCGCGTTAATAAACAGTACCAACGCCAGTTTGATAAAATTCACAACAGACAGCGACGGTGATGGTGTTCCCGATTTATATGATAAATGCCCTAATACACCACCTAAAACCGTTATAGACGGGTCTGGTTGCCCATTGGTGCTGCCTACGGCTCCTGCTGCCAAAGCGCCAGAGGTAGTAAAAGTGTATGTTACCGAACAGGATAAAAAAGTAGTTAAGGATGCCGTTGATAACCTGCAATTTGATTTTGGTAAATCAACGATCCGCGAAGTTTCATTTGAGACATTGGATCAATTGGCTAAATTATTGGTTGACAGGAAACTTAGCTTAAAATTATCCGGTTATACAGACAACATGGGACCTGATGCTGTTAACCTGCGTTTGTCTAAAGCCCGCGCCGAAGCCGTAAAAAGCTACCTGGTAAGTAAAGGAGTTAATGCGGCAAAAATTGAAGCGACCGGTTACGGCAAGGAAAACCCCGTAGCGCCTAACAATACGGTAGAAGGCCGCGTACTTAACCGAAGGGTGGAGTTCAATTTATTTTAAACCTAACTTATTTTTCTTTGTGTTCTTTGAGCCTTAGCTTCGTGTTCTTTGTGGTTAATTTAACCACAAAGGGCGCAGAGAATTTACACAGAGAAACACAAAGCTTTTATTGTTCAAAATATAATTTAGGTGGTTCTATTGATTTACTTTTGAGACAGTTTAATCCTCAAAAAATTCAGCCAGCGAACCAAAGTAGGAGTTATCCCATCCTTCGGCAAAACCATCATATTCCGAATCGGGTAAATTAGTATGCCTTAATTCTACTGATGTTCCCGATTTGTCGGGATGCAGCTTAATGGTAACAATAGATGGTTCGGGCTGGCCGTCAAAATACCATTGCTGTACTATCTTTTTCCCCGGCTCAAACTCTAAATTTTTGCCAACTATACTGCCTTCCCACAAAGAAAATTCAGAGCCCGGCTCGGTCGACATTTCCGCGGTTTCTCCTGTCCATAATTCAATAGTAGCCGGGATAGTTAAGGCCAGGTACACTTCATCCGGCGTAGCTGCGATGCTGTAATATTTTTTAAAATCCTTCACGGTGCAATTTAATTCATTTTAATTATAAACTTATAATTTATGTATAGTATATAACTCATTAACTGTTATTTCAAAACAGTTTTCGGGTTTAATCAGACACCTCATTTTAGATTTATATTGTATGGATATAGCTTGAAATTAAAATGCTCATTACGAGTAATTTATAGGGGTGTTTTTTTAAATAACAGGGGGGTAATACCGCTTTTTTAGGAAATTTTTTACTTAATGGCATTAATGTTGCCTCACAAGAATAATGTTTATTAAAATATAAATATAAAACTCACAATCATGAAATCATTTTTAAGAAAGACCCCATTATTATTAAGCGGAGTTTTGCTGGCAAGTACAGCATTTGCGCAGGCTCCGGATTCAAATTACGTAAAACCCTTTTCGGGTATCGGTGCGTTCCGCACATGGTCTGTTGGTATAAACGGTGGTTTAATGACTCCGTACACTATTTTTAGAGGCCGCGAGGACTTTACTTCGCCGCAATCGCAGTTTGGTTATGGCGCCTATATTAAAGACCAGGTGTTGCCTTCGTTAGGGATTAAACTAAGCTACATGGGCGGTAAGGTTGAGGCCAATAATTCAGCATCAGGCTTGTATTCAAATTATACCACAAAATTCAATTATGGTATAGATATAAGCGGCGAATTTACCTTTGCCAATATTAGTTGGATGAATAAGCAAAACGCGATTCAGCCGTATTTAAGCGCTGGTTTTGGTTTATCCGGCTATGTACCTACGTTTACCGGTACCGGTGGAACTCCATTCACGGTTAACCATACCATAAAGGCCGGATATATCCCGGTTGGTGTGGGTGTTAAAATTAACTTATCACCGGCCATAAATTTAGATCTGGGCTACCAGGTTAATTTTATTGATGGCGATAATTTGGATGGCTATAACTATGGAACAACCTACGATAAGTTCTCTTATGCACACGCCGGTTTGGAATTTTCATTGGGCAAAAGCTCAAAACCACAGTTAGCTACGCATAACCCGGTAGCTTCTATGCGGACTGAGTATTTAACCGAAGAGCAAAGGTTGCAAATGCAGCAAGAAGCCGAAAGGGCACGTAACGAACAACTACGCCGTGACCTTGATGCTACCAAGAACGATCTGGCCGCAACTAAAAACGCGTTAAACCAAACAAACGCTAACCTGGCTAAATTTACCATGGATAGCGATAATGATGGTGTGCCCGACTTTTTGGATAAATGTCCAAACACACCGGCCGGTACCAAGGTTGACGGTTCTGGTTGTCCGCTACCGGTTGCAGCAGCAAAAGCACCTAATGTAGTATTTATAACCGAACAAGACAGGGCAATAGTTAAGGAAGCCATAAAGAACCTTGAGTTTGATTTTAATAAAGCCACCATACGTGCGCATTCATTCCCAAGTTTAGACCGGGTTGCACAATTATTGGTTGAGAAAGGTTTCCAATTAAAATTAGCCGGATATACCGATAATGTAGGTTCACAGGCGTTTAATTTGAAATTGTCTACCGAACGTGCCGAATCAGTTAAGAACTACCTGGTAAGTAAAAATGCCGATGCTGCAAAAATAACTGCAGAAGGTTATGGTAAGGAACATCCTATTGCAAGTAACAAAACTGCTTCAGGCCGTCAAACCAACCGCCGTGTTGAGTTTACCTTACATTAATAGTGAAATAAAATAAAACTAAGGCCGTCCGATTTATTGGATGGCCTTTTTTGTTTAAAATTATTGGTAATTTAAGCCTATGTAATCAAATATTTAAAAGAGGTGGGCGTGGGCGATACCTTCCCCTAATTTAGGGTAAGGAGAATGATAAGGTAAAATAATATGCAAAAATTAGTACTAATACGCCACGGCGAAAGTGTTTGGAACAAAGAGAACCGCTTTACAGGCTGGACGGATGTTGACCTTACGGAAGAGGGCTACCTGCAGGCAAAAAGGGCAGGGCAGGTATTAAAAAAATACGGCTATAATTTTGACGCGGGTTTTTGCTCGGTGCTAAAGCGCTCTATCAAAACCCTGCATATTGTACTGGAAGAACTGGATCATTTATGGATACCCGTCCAAAAATCATGGCGGTTAAACGAACGCTTTTATGGGGCGCTGCAAGGATTTAATAAAGATGAAGCAATAGCTAAATATGGTATAGAGCAGGTGCAACTTTGGCGCCGTGACCCCAATTGTTATCCGCCGGCAATTACTAAAGAAGATGAACGCTATCCCGGCCACGATTTGCGCTATAAAGACTTAACAGAACCTGAGCTACCATTAACCGAAAATATAAGCGAAACGATGGACAGGGTGCTGCCACTCTGGAACGAAACTATTGTTCCTATGCTCCGCAAAAATCAAAAGATCATCATCTGTGCCCACGGCAATAGCTTACGTGCATTAATAAAATACATGGATAACCTCACCGACGAGGAAGTAACTAAACTGGAGATACCAACCGCAGTACCCTGGGTATATGAGTTAGATGAAGGATTAAATAGGATAAGGCATTATTATTTGGAATGAGCTTAAAGCAGAAAGCCTAAAGCAAATCCGCTTTAATCTTTTAGCTTTCTGCTTTAAGCTTTATTTACCATATTTTTACTCGCTTCTCCGGGTCAAGCCACATTTTATTACCTTTCTTGATATGAAATGCTTCGTAAAATTCAGGTACATCCGTAAATGGTCCGTTTACGCGCATAAAGGCGGGGGCATGCTCGTTGGTCAATATCTGGCTGGATAATGATTCTTTTCGGTCCTGATCAAGCCAGCCTAAGGAGTAGCCTAAAAAGAAACGTTGTAAAGGCGTTAATCCGTTGATGGATTTTCCTTCTTTATACTGGTCAGTTTTCTTAAACGCGTCGAGGCCGATAACAATACCACCCAAATCGGCAATATTCTCGCCTTGTGTGGCTTTGCCGTTTACATGCAGGCCGTAAATGCTGTAGCCGTTAAACTGGTCTATCAGCATTTGCGCACGTTTTGTAAATTTCACCGAATCTTCCGGTGTCCACCATCCCTTTAAATTTCCTGCGGCATCAAACTGGCGGCCTTCATCATCAAAGCCATGTGTCATTTCGTGCCCGATAGTCGATGCAGCCGCATAACCGTAAACAACGGCATCATCAACATCTTCATCCTTAATGCCCGGTATCATAAATTGGGCGGCAGGTAGCACGATCTCGTTATTTGACGGATTATAGTAAGCATTATAAGTTTGCGGCGTCATATCCCATTCGGTACGGTCAACCGGCTTGCCTAACTTTTTGGCGTTAAAACGATACCAAAAATTATTTGCGTTTATGGCGTTCGATACATAAGAGTCGCGGCTGATATTCAGCGACGAAAAGTCTTTCCATTTGTCCGGGTAGCCCACCTTCGGCATTACTTTGGCGAGTTTGGCATACGCTTTTTCCTTTGTAGGCTGGCTCATCCAGTCCAGTTTTTCAATATGTTCTTTAAAGCTGGTACGCATAGCCTCTACCATGTCTGCATAACGTTTCTTTTCAGCTTCGGGGAAGTATTCCTTAACAAACAACTGGCCCAATACCTCGCCCATCATGCCGTTTTCTGCATCCAATACACGTTTCCATCTTGGTAATTGTGCCTTGCGCCCCGCTATTACCGAACCATAGAATCTAAAACTCTCATCATTAAAAGCATTGCTTAAGAAGGGGCTAAATTCACTTATTACATTTTTACGCAAATAAGCTTTCCAGTCATCAATACTATAAGTTTTAAGCGCCTTGTTTACCGCCCTGTAATATTCCGGCTGACCAACAATAACGGTATCCACATTCTTATAATCCATTTTATCGAACAGCGATTTCCAATCGATGTTCGGTGCCAGTTTGCTCAACCCGGCAACGGTCATTTTATTATAGTTTTTGTAGGGATCGCGCAGGTCCTGCAATTTCCTTGAACTGTCGGCCAGGAATGTTTCCAGGGCATAGATCTTTTTAGTCGCTTCGGTAGCCTGGCTCTCATTTAACCCTGCCAGTTTATATACGGTTGGCAGGTGTTTTTGCTGATAATCGGTACGTATATCAACGCTATGCTGGTCTTTATTGTAGTAATAATCGCGGTTAGGCAACCCAATGCCCGATTGCCATAATTGCAGCACCATCTTCGAGCTGTTTTTGGCATCTTGCTCTACATCGGCGCCAATAGGGGTAGTTACCCCAATAGTTTGCAGGTGCGCAAATTCATCAAGCAAACCGTTTAGATCTTTTACCTGGTCTATTTTATCCAACTCAACTTTTAACGGCGATAAACCCTGCTTTTCAACATTGACGGTATCCATACCGCTGTAATAGAAATCGCCAATTTTTTGTGAACTGGTGCCTTTGGCGGCTTTTTCTTTTAACGCGTCTTCATTTATCTTTTTAAGCCGGTCGCGCAATTCCTCCTGCACCACACGCCCAATACCCCATGACGAATATGCCGCAGGTATAGGGTGCTTCTTCAACCACGCGCCATTGGCATATTGGAAAAAGTCGTCACCAGGTTTTACCGTAGTGTCAATATCTTTAAAAATAATATCATTAGCAGCATAATCTTTCTGATTGCTTTTGCAGGCGCTTAACAGCGAAATTCCTGTCAGGGCTATTAGTATAGTTTTGGTGGATAGGGTTTTTATCATTGTACTTAAAGGTTAAGTGGAAAATAAAAATACAGTTTGTTGGGGATAATAGCAACACGGTAACAAATGTTCGAACAAGGAAAGTTATTAAAACCTTTTACCTCAAAACCTACCCCTTATACAGATCCCCCGCTTTCTCTGCGGATAATTTGATCCCCTTTATCATAGCTGAACTAAAGCCATTATGTTCCATTTCATTTAATCCCGCTATGGTACAACCTTTTGGCGAAGTTACCTTATCAATTTCCTGTTCGGGATGCGAGCCTAATTGCAACAGCAGGTTAGCAGCTCCTTTTGCCGTTTGCGCAGCCATTTTTAAGGCGTCATGCGCATGAAAGCCAATTTCCGTTCCGCCTTGTGATGCCGCGCGAACAGAACGCAGGAAGAACGCCACACCACATGCACAAAGGGCTGTTGCAGCCGTCATCAATTCCTCGTTGATCTGTAAGGTTATACCTACGGTATCAAAAAGCGATTTTACCAGGTTAACATTTTTGGGCGTACCGTCATCCGTAGCAATGCAGGTCATCGAGTCGCCAATAGCAATGGCTGTATTGGGCATCGCACGGATAACCTGTACATTAAGGTCGAGATGTTTGCGTATATCGGCACAACTAACACCGGATATCACGGACACAAACAACTGCTTCTCCGATTTAATGGCGGGTTTTATTTCGTCCAACAGCTTATTTAATTGCTGCGGCAATACTGCCAAAACTACAATATCCGCCCTTTTAACCGCCTTTGAGTTATTGCTGCTGGTGGTATATCCTTCATCAGCATAAGTTGCCAAGGCGGCCGAATTTCTGCGGGTAAGCGTAATTTGCTCAGGCTTATAGATCCCTGCCTTAACCAGGCCTTTGGCTAATGACAGTCCGATATTCCCGCTGCCTAATATGGCAATATGTTGTTGTGCATTCATTTGCTTTTGCTTAATCGTGTACCAAATGGCTTCTTATGTTTGAGTTGCCCTAACTCGTCAGAATGGCCTATAACCACCGCTTTAACCCCACAGGCAATTGCCGTAAAGGCATTATCCAGTTTAGGCAACATACCGCTGTGGATGATCTGTTCCTTTTTTAATTCCTCGTACCGCGCCGGGTCAAGTTCCCTGACAATCGAATCGTCATCATTTATATCCAGCAAAACCCCTTTTTTCTCGAAACAATAGATCAGCGTAGTTTCATACAGGTCAGCCAATGCTACAGCCAAAGCAGACGCAATGGTATCAGCATTAGTATTCAATAACTGGCCCTCGCCATCATGCGTAAGCGCACAAAAAACAGGGGTAAAGCCCGCTTTCATGAGTTTGCTTATACTTGCGGCGTCAACGGATTTTTCATCAATATCGCCCACAAAACCATAATCAATAGCCTTTACCGGGCGCTTTTTGGTGCGGATAAAATTACCATCGGCACCTGTAAGCCCCATTGCATTATTGCCAAACCGCTGTAACTGCGCCACGATATTTTTGTTGATGAGCCCGCCATAAACCATGGTCACCACACGCAGGGTTTCAATATCGGTTATCCGCCTGCCATCAACCAATTTAGCTTCAATACCCAATGTTTCTGACAGTTGTGTAGCTACCTTGCCACCGCCATGCACCAATATCTTATAACCGTCCAGCGCTGTAAAATCTTTTAAAAAATTATACAGGTTTTCAGAGTTATCAATAACGTTTCCGCCTATTTTAATGATATGAAGGGGTAGCATGTGTTTATTTACTATTATAGTTGCTAAATTAATTAAATGATTAGCATTATTCTGTATAGCCGGATAAGTTTACCGAATTATCAAATAATCACTCAACCCAACAAATTAGTATCATAAATGTTAATTGAATGTTTTATTTAAGGGCGAAAATTGATTATTTGATAATTTGTAACTTTAAATTGATTGGCAAACCTTAAGTTTATCGCATAGTTATGTATATAAATCAAGAACAAAACAGCAGGATAAGGCCACGAATAGTTATTATCGGCGGAGGATTTGGGGGCATAAACTTAGCTCAAAAACTAAAAAATGCCCCGGTTGAGGTATTATTGCTGGATAAACATAATTATCACACGTTTCAGCCGCTGCTTTACCAGGTGGCAATTGGGGCCATAGCTGCCGATTCGATAGCGTTTCCAATCAGGCGGATATTTACTTACCAGGAGAATTTTAGTTTCTGTATGACTAATGTACAGCAGATCAATCCGGAAAGTAATACCATATCCACTACTATCGGCGAAATTCCCTATGATTATCTCATAATCGCAACGGGCTCAAATACCAACTTTTTCGGCAATAAAGAAATAGAGCAGTTTGCTATGCCGATGAAGAATGTACCCGAAGCATTAAACCTGCGGGGCCTTATTCTCCAGCACCTTGAAAAAGCCACGGTAACATCCGACCCCCAGGAAAGAGCCGCTCTAATGACCTTTGTGGTAGTAGGCGGGGGGCCAACAGGGGTAGAACTGTCGGGTGCGCTTGCGGAAATGCGGAAATTGATTTTAATGAAAGATTATCATGGCTTGAGTAAGCAGGACATGAAAGTTTATTTGGTTGAAGGTAAAGATAGATTGCTGGCTGCTATGTCGCAAGGCGCGTCGGCTAAGGCTAAACAGTATCTATTGGCAAATGATGTGATAATCTATAATAGCGTTCATGTTGAAAGCTATGATGGACTTGAGCTAAAGATAGACGACGGCATGATGATAAAAACCCGCAATGTATTTTGGGCGGCTGGTGTAATGGGAGAGGTGCCGAAGGGCATGGATGGCGCATCGGCCACCAAAGCATCCCGCCTGCAAACAGATGAGATCAACAGGGTAAAGGGCTACGAAAATATTTTTGCGATAGGAGATGTTTCTGCTACAATCTCTGACGAATACCCCAACGGCCATCCCGGCGTGGCACCGGCAGCCATACAACAGGGACGATGGCTGGCGAAAAACCTGGTACACCTGATTAATAAAGAACCAACAGAACCTTTTGTTTATAAAGATAAGGGCACATTAGCCACCATCGGCCGAAACAAAGCGGTGGCTGATATCTGGAAATTCCATTTCCAGGGATTTTTTGCCTGGCTGTTATGGGGATTTGTGCATATCATGTCGCTGGCCGGCTTTAATAGTAAGTTATCCGTATTTTTAAGCTGGGCGATAAAATATTTTACCAAGAACAGCGACAACCGGTTGATATTAAGGAATTTTAATATCGAAACGCGTAAGGTTGAGGCGGAGCAGTAATGTTTATGCCAAGCGGCACCGTAGGTGCCAAATGTCGGTAGCAAAAAAAGAAGAAAGAATGATTATTGCCCCGTAGGTGGCAATACAATAGCAAACGATTATTCGAGAGGCTTGAAAATATATTGCTCATCATAATCAATTCCGAAACGATCGAGAAAATCTTTGTATTCTTCTAAAAATGTTTTTTGGTGATGATGTTTTTCCTGGTTTTCTATGTAACTGATTACCGAACCAATTTGCGATTTAGAGTAGGAAAATGCACCGTAGCCTTCTTGCCATCTGAATAAAGATGGTGTCAGTTTTTCATTATTTATCCATTCCGAAGCATCCCCTTTTACAATTCGCATCAGATCCGATAAAGATTGATTCGGTCTAAAGCCAAAAAATAGATGCAGATGATCGGGCATAGTATTAATTGCAAGCAATTTGTGTCCTTGATTTTGCAGGATGCCCGTAATATATTTATGTAATCGTTCTTTCCAATCCGGTTGAATAGTTGATTGCCGAAATTTTACCGCGAATACACATTGAATATGTATCTGCGTGAATGTATTAGCCATAATTGTGAAATAAATGTTGGAAATGTTATGCACCTACGGCGCATAAATAATAAATGTACGATATTATTTCTACCGACATTTTGCCCCGCTGGGGCAATAATTAGCAAGTAAAAAAAATACACCTACGGCGCATAAATAAATGTACAATATTTTTTCTACCGACATTTTGCCCCCGCTGGGGGAAAAATTAGCCAGCAAAATAGAAAAGGCACCATAGGTGCCAAACGCCGGTAGAAAAAAAATAAAAAATGATATTGCCCTGTAAGGGCAACACTTAGCGAACTATTTTAACGCCTCCAGCATCCGCTTCAAAACCGCCTGCGCGGCCCAAACCCGGTTACCTGCTTCATGCACTACAACTGAATTTGGCCCATCCAGTATCTCATCAGACAATTCTAAATTACGACGTACGGGTAGGCAATGCATTACTTTAGCGTTGTTGGTGATTTTCAACTTTTCATTGGTCAGCATCCAATCCTCATTACCGGGAAAAATCTGCCCGTATGGCTCATAAGCCGACCAGTTTTTTACGTAGATAAAATCAGCACCAGCTAAAGCTTCATCCTGGTTAGTGGTAATAGTTGCGCCTTGTGTAAAATCGGTACATAGATCATAACCGGCTGGATGCGTTATCGTAAAATCCACATCAGCTTTGCACATCCATTCGGCAAAAGAGTTAGGCACAGCTTGTGGCAATGGTTTGATATGTGGCGCCCACGTCAATACTACTTTGGGGCGAGGTTTTGTTTTTAATTCTTCAATGGTTACCAGGTCGGCGAGACTTTGTAGGGGGTGGCGGGTGGCCGATTCTAAACTTACTAATGGCACACCGCAATATTCTACAAATTTGTTAAATATAACTTCGCTATAATCCTCATTACGGTCTTTTAAACCGGGAAACGAGCGTACGCCGATAATGTCTACATACTGCCCCATAACGGCTGCGGCTTCTTTAATGTGTTCTACTGTTGTGCCATTCATAATAACGCCGTCACGCAGCTCTAATGCCCATCCTTCTTTATCCACATTGAGCACCATAACGTTCATGCCGAGATTAAGAGCAGCCTTTTGCGTACTCATACGCGTACGCAAACTAGGGTTTAAAAAAACAAGCCCCAAAGTTTTGTTTTTACCCAAATGTTGGTGCGCGTATGGATTTTGCTTCAATTGTAGTGCTTCGGCAACTAACGCGTTTATATCAGCAACATCATGAACGGAGGAGAATAGTTTCATAGTTTATATGTTTACTGCGACCGGTTGGGTTAATACAGATGAAAAAGCGGCCAAAAACCTGTCTGCATAGGCTTTGGTTAAATTTAATGCGGGCAACAGGCGGATCACATTTGGCTTAGCCTCACCGGTAAAAATATGGTGTTTAAATAATAAGTCCTTTTTAGCATGGGCAAATTCAGCAGGCAGGTCAATACCTATCATCAAACCCCGGCCGCGAACTTCTTTAACTTCTTTAAACTTTTTAAGTTCTTCTATCAGGTAAGCACCCACAGTTGCAGCATTTTGCATAAGGTTATCCTGCTCCATCACTTCTAAAACAGCCAATCCTGCTGCGCAAGCTAAATGATTGCCACCAAACGTAGTGCCCAGCATCCCGTACGCAGGCGCTATTTTTGGTGATATAATAATGCCACCAATAGGGAAACCATTACCCATGCCTTTTGCCATGGTATAGATATCCGCGTTAACTCCTGCAAAATCATGCGAAAAGAATTTACCGGTGCGTCCGTAGCCACATTGCACAGAATCTGCTATAAAAACCGCATTATTGGCATCGCAAAGCGATCGTATCTTTTGCAGGAAACTTTCAGGCGCCACCTGTATGCCGCCAACACCTTGAATGCCTTCAATAATTACAGATGATATTTCATTTTGCGCAAAGGCTTGTTCTAAAGCAGCTTCATCCTTCCACGGTACGAATATTACGTTATCTGTTTCGTTAACTGGAGCAACGATCTTCGGATTATCTGTAACCGCTACCGCTAAAGACGTGCGACCATGAAAGGAACCAGTAAATGCAATAACCTTCTTTTTTCCGTTATAAAATGAAGCCAGTTTTAAAGCATTTTCATTGGCCTCGGCACCCGAATTACACAGGAATAATTGATAATCTTCTTTACCAGAAACATGGCCCAGCTTTTCGGCTAACTGTTTTTGTATAGGAATTTCTATTGAGTTGGAGTAAAATCCAATTTGATGCAACTGATCTTCTAATCGTTTTACATAATGGGGGTTTGTGTGGCCGATTGATATAACGGCATGGCCTCCATAAAGGTCAAGGTATTCTTGTCCTTTGTCATCATACACCAGGCTGCCAATGCCTTTTGTAATATTTATATTGTTTATTGGGTATACGTCAAATAATTTCATTTTGAAGATTTTTAAATTTAGCTACTTAATTATTAACAGGTACTGCGGTGGCTCGGGGCTAAAAGCCCGTCGCCTTAAGTCGTAATCCTGCGCGTTCATCAAAGCCAAATAACAGGTTCATATTTTGAACCGCCTGCCCCGAAGCGCCTTTAAGTAAATTATCTAAAATGCTGACTATAAATAGTTTATTGTCTATAACTTTAACTTGTAAAAAACATTTGTTCGTATTAACAATTTGTTTCAGATCAATATCCCGATTAGTTGCATGCGTAAACGGATGCCCGGCATAATACTCTTCATAAAGCTTTAACGCGGCCCTTTCGGTTAACTCAGTATCCATATAAATGGTGGCCAATATGCCACGGGTAAAGTCGCCGCGGTTAGGTATGAAGTTTATCGGTTGCCCAAAGCCAGGTTGCAACTGGTTTAGTGATTCCCCTACCTCGTTTAAATGCTGATGATTAAATACTTTGTACACCGAAAGGTTATCATTACGCCAGGTAAAATGAGATGTTGCAGCCAAACTTTGCCCGGCTCCTGTAGAACCGGTGGTAGCCGTTATATGCACTTCATTATTTAATAAGCCCTTTGCAGCCAGCGGTAATAACCCTAATTGCAGGCATGTTGCAAAACAACCGGGATTGGCTATGTTTTGTGCTGATTTGATTTTATCACGATTGAGTTCTGGTAAACCGTAAATAAAGCTTTTTGCTTTCGGCTTTGAGCTTTCTGCTAATCTAAAATCCTGGCTTAGGTCAATTATCTTAACCGAATCGGGTATTTCATTAGCTTCTAAAAACTTTTTAGCATCGCCATGGCCTACACAAAGGAATAATACATCAATATCAGTTGAGAGGTCACTTGTAAACTTCAATTCGGTATCACCAAACAGATCGGTATGTACTTCATAAACAAAATTACCAGCATTGCTGGTGCTGTTTACAAAAGCGATGTCCACATTGGGGTGATTAATCAGTATCCGCAGCATTTCGCCGCCGGTATAGCCCGCACCACCAATTATCCCGGCTTTAATCTTATTTGATGTTGATCCTGTCATTTTTGGTTGATGGTGTTGAATATAAAATGAACTCTAAATCGCTATTTTCTTTATTGCTGATAAAATGTTTTTGGCCGGGTTTAATTTCTATTCCCTGCTCTGGTTTTAGTATGCTGGTAACGCCGTCTATAGTAAATGTTGCTTTACCTTTTAAAATAAAGAACACTTGCGAGGCTCTTTCATGGTTATTTTATTGTTCTGATGTATCCGGCGGCATTAATTCTTGTTTTACCGATAGCACATCTGTATCAATATAATTCCAGCCATAACAATCATCGCCCCATTTATAATGACTTAAACATTCGTTCTTAGAAAATATGGGGCCTTCCATTATTCGTTGCTATTAACTTTATGATAGATCATTACCTGGTTGCCAAATATCTTGGAAAAACCTTTAACATCTTCGCCGCTCCACGCATTATTCATTTCGCCGTAGCTGCCAAATTTGTTCGACATCAGATCATGGTCAGATTCAATGCCTATTATTTGAAAACGATAAGGGTGCAATTGTACAAACACCTTGCCGCTTACGTTCTTTTGAGTATCAGTCAAAAATGCTTCCATATTACGCATAACAGGATCATGAAATTGGCCTTCATGTAACCAGTTGCCATAAAACGAAGATAACTGATCTTTCCAGGTTAATTGCCATTTGGTCAATACATGCTTCTCTAAAGTATGGTGAGCTTTAATAATGATCATGGGCGCGGCAGCCTCAAAACCAACCCGGCCCTTAATGCCAATTATGGTATCGCCCACGTGTATATCCCTGCCAATGCCATAGGGCTGAGCAATGGCCTGCAATGCCTGTATCGCCTTGGTTGGATGGTCAAACTTCTCATTATCAATCCCAATCAATTCGCCTTTCTCAAACACCAACTCCAAATTCCGGGCTTCTGACTCCGTAACCTGCGTAGGCCACGCTTCTTCGGGCAATCCCAGGTTGGAGGTTAAAGTTTCCTTGCCGCCAACTGATGTGCCCCAAATGCCTTTGTTGATAGAGTATTTAGCTTTTTCAAAGTTCATGTCCACACCATGGTCTTTCAGGTATTGGATCTCATCTTCCCGGCTTAGTTTCAAATCTCGAATAGGGGTGATGATCTGCACTTCGGGTACAAGGATGTTAAATATCATATCGAACCGCACCTGGTCGTTACCAGCGCCTGTGCTGCCGTGCGCTACAAACTCGGCGCCTATTTCTTTAGCATAATTCGCTATAGCAGTTGCCTGGCTTACCCGCTCGGCACTAACCGAAAGAGGATAGGTGTTGTTTTTTAACACATTGCCGTAGATCAGATATTTAACGCACGTGTCATAAAAGTTTTTAGTTTCATCAACTACATGGTGCGAGGTAACGCCCATTTTATAAGCACGTTCTTCAACGCCTTTTAGTTCTTCGTCACTAAAACCGCCGGTATTTACAATAACCGAATGAACTTCATAACCCAAATCCTGCGTTAAATATATACAGCAAAATGAGGTATCCAATCCGCCGCTGTAGGCTAATACTACTTTCTTTTTCATTTTTATCTAAATGTAGAGACGCAATACTTTGCGTCTTGTAATGTTATATATTTAGACGCGAGGTGTCGCGTCTCTACGTATTTAAAACATTTTTATATCGTGTTGGCCAAAACTTTTAATGGCTTTCTCTATGCGTTCAAATAATGTTGCCTTGCGCGACATTGTTTCCTTTATTTTTTCAATATCCTTTGCTTTTTCTGCAGGGTCGAACAGCATGGCGGTACACATGCAGTTTTTGCGCTCCTTACTGGTTAATATATCGTAATTAACGCAGCTTTTGCAGCCTTTCCAAAAATCCTCATCCTGCGTAAGTTCCGAATAGGTTACCGGTTCATAACCCAGGTCCGAATTAATTTTCATTACCGCCAACCCGGTAGTCAAGCCGAATATTTTAGCTTCAGGGTACTTTTTCCGGGAAAGCTCAAAAATTTTCTCTTTAATAGCTTTAGCCAAACCTGCTTTCCGGTAGATGGGATTTACGATCAATCCCGAATTAGCCACGAAATCGCCATGGCTCCAGGTTTCAATATAACAAAAACCGGCCCAGGTACCATCTTTATGCAACGCTATTACCGCCTTGCCTTCCAGCATCTTATCCGCAACATACTCCGGCGAACGCTGGGCTATACCTGTACCGCGCGCTTTTGCAGACTCGGCCATCTCATCGCAAATGATGGGGGCGTAGTCGGCATGTTGGGCGGAGGCAACTTGTATATCAAAATCTTGTATGGTCATTTAAGTAGAAAAATTACTGTTAAATAAATGGCTTTTGGCCGTAAGTAATTAATTGTTTTGTTGAAGAAGTTAACAAATAAACTCCTGTTGATTTGAGGCCGGTGAAAATTAAACCCGGGGGATAAACAGCCTTCGTCGTGATGGGGAAAACAAAAAAACAGTTGAAACCAAAGCAGCGGCAACCGGAGCATTTGCTCTGATAACGGGCTTATTTAAGCTTTGTAGATTCATTATTGTAGTGTTTTTAAATTTGATGCAAAAGTTTGCATTAATTTTTACTTATGCAAGGATTATTTTTATTAATGACATGTTTGTGTTTAGTCTTTAGTCTAAAGTAGTTAGTTATAAGTTAATAATTAAAGCCTCAGGGACTTAAGACTCAGAACTTAAGACTTCCTCACAATATCGTCCAAAATCATATCCGCATGTATACGCGAATTTTCAATAAACCACAAATGTGTATCCATGCCGCCGCAAACTACACCGGCCAAATAAATGCCCGGCAAATTAGTTTCCATGGTTTCGGGGTTGTATTCGGGAATAAACTTGTCCTCGCTTAGGTTAAGCCCCCATTTTTTCAGCAGCTCGAAATTGGGTTTATAACCTGTCATCGCCATTACAAAATCATTAGGGATGGTAATAATACCGTTAGGTGTTTCAATATCTACATCATGCTCGCGTACAACCTTCAGGTTCGAGTTAAAATAAGCTTTTATACTGCCTTCCTGTATTCGGTTGAGAATATCGGGCCTTACCCAATATTTAACGCGTTTGCTTACCTCACCATCGCGAACAACCAGCGTAACCTCGGCACCCTTTCTAAAAGTCTCCAATGCCACATCAATTGCCGAATTGCTCGAACCCACCACAACGATCTTTTGCATGGCATAAAAATGAGGGTCCTTGTAGTAGTGCATCACTTTGGGCAGCCCCTCGCCGGGAATATCCAGGTTAACGGCTATATCATAAAACCCGGTACTGATAATTATCCGCCTTACGTGGTAGGTTCTTTTGCTGGTTATGATGGCATATACGCCATTATCCAGTTGAACAATAGTACTTACCTCTTCAAACAAGTTGATAGGTAGATTATGCGATGTGGCTACCCTGCGGTAGTATTCCAACGCATCAGCTCGGTTGGGTTTATTGTTTACGGTTACAAACGGTACGTCGCCAATCTCCAGTTTTTCCGAAGTGGAAAAAAAGGTCATGGTGGAAGGGTAGTTGTAAAGCGAGTTTACCAGGCAGCCTTTTTCAACAATAATAAAATCTAAACCCGCCTTTTGCGCCTTTAAACCGCAGGCAATACCAATAGGGCCCGCACCAATAATTACAAGATCAAGCATCACAATTAATTTATCCCCAACGATTTTAAAAATGCCTTTGAATTAGGTTCGCGTCCTAAAAAGTGCCTTAACATGGCCATTTCATCTTCCTGCCCGCCAACCTGCAATATATTTTTACGGTACTTAACACCGGTAGCCGGGCTTAGCACACCATTTTTTTCGAATACCGAAAAAATATCCTGCGCGTATACCTTCGACCATAAATAGCCGTAATAATTAGCTCCGTAACCATTTAAGTGGGTAAAGCTGCATATAAAATGACTGCCTTCGGGATAGGGGGTTTGCCCAAGCTTCCATAAGTCTCTTTCCACCTGGTCAATACCTTTTGCTTTTATGCTATTATAATGGTCTTCGTAAGTAAAATCAATCAGGCCATAGGATACCTGCCTGATATATTGAAGACTAACGCCAAGTTTTTCGGCAGATTTCATCTTGTTAAAAAGCGACTGAGGCAATACCTCGCCGGTTTTATAATTTTTGGCGAATAGTTTTAGGCAATCATAGTTCCAGCAAAAATTCTCTAAGAACTGGGATGGTGCTTCAATAAAATCCCCCTTCACGCTGGCTAAGTTTTGCGATGCAATAACCGGGTGGCAAAGCAAAAAGTGCAGCATATGCCCAAACTCATGGAACATGGTAACCACATCTTCATGATCAAGTAAGGATGGCTGGGCCGCGGTCCCCTCAGGAAAATTGCAGATCAGTGTACCAACAGGCAATACTTCTTTGCCATTGGCAATACGGTATTGCGCAATTGGCGCGGTTTCAAAGTGGGTGTATTTATTGGGGCGTGGGTAAAGGTCAAGAAAAAATGTCCCCATCTTTTTGCCATCCATAAACATTTCGTACGACTTGATCTTTGCATCCCAAACCGGTAACCCTTTTACTTCCTTTATGCTAATGTTAAATAATTTTTGATAAAGCGTGAACATGCCGTTAACCGTATTGTTCATCTCGAAGTATTGTTTTACCTCGTCGGTATTTACACCGTATTTGGCTTTTAGCAGCTTTACGCGATAATACCCGCTATCCCAGGCTTGCAGGGTATCTGATATATCGGTATTTAGTTGTTTTTTTAAGGCTCTATATTCATCAAGCTCTGGCTTTACGTGCGGGGTTAGCTTATCCTTAAGATCATTTTCAAAGCTCCATACTTTTTCTGGCTTGCCTGCCATTTTAGTTACCAGCGCATATTCGGCGTATGTTTTATAACCCAATTGATCTGCCAGTTTTTGGCGGTAAGAAAAAAGACTATCCAACACAGCCATGTTTTTTGGATAGCCTCGGTTTTGATATTTTAAGTAGATGATCTTTCTTGTGTTTTCATTAACCGCGTTTTCCAATATGTTAATAAAATTGGGGCCGTTCACCCGCACCATATATTTGCCGTTGGGCCTTTTCCAGGGCTGCATTGTAGCCTCATGTACGCCCTGTAATTCGGTCGCGGTAAATTCGGCGCTGTCCTTGTATTCGGCTATGTTTTTATCAAATTGGTTGCCAAAATCTATTAGCTTATCGTTGATAGCTTTTAGTTTGTTGCGCCCGTTAGCATTCAGTTTCATCCCGTTAACGTCAAAACTGATGATGGTTTCCTTTAAAAATTTCTTTTGAGTTGCAGATAATGATTTCGCAGCTGCGGAAGCTGAAAATGCCTTGATCGCCTTATATAAAGGCTCATTAAGGTAAAGGTCACTGCTGTATGATGCTAATTTCTGGCTTTGGTCGTTGGCTTCGTTACGGGTCGCATCGTTAGCGTATGTTGATGCTACCACGCTGATCTTTGAATACAGATCCGACAGGTCATATCCCAGTTCATCAAATGCCATCAGGGTATTAGCTGTGTTTTTTTTTCCTGCCGGGATAGCAGTGATCGCCTTTATGCGCTGGTCTGAAACCTTTATTACGGTGGCTACCGCATCTTTAATGCTTTCTGCATTTATTTTATCAAACGCGATAGGGGCATTGGAATGAACTATCAGCGGATTGGTTGACATGGAATTTTGTGCCGAAACAGCACCGGGTATAGCTAATAAAAAGATCGAAAGCTTTTTTAGGATATGCATAGAATGACAGTTATAGGTAATACAACAGCGAATATAGCGGATTACTTTTTAAAGCGGGTGGGTGATAACCTAAAAAGGAAGGAAAATAAAAAAGGGTAAGCTACTTTTATCGCACCGCTACAACTCTCTACCCTTGCTGCGTTCCCACCCTGGGGGAGTTCAAGAGGAGCTGGCCGTAAAAGACTTACCCCGGCGCAAATATAGGAAAAGGTTTGTTTTTAGGGAGATTTTTCTTCAAAATGTGCAGATGTGCGGATATGCAGATGTGCAAATAGATTGATTGTGTGGGTGTTGTAGAAAATTATTATTAAACCAATTTGTCATCCTATGCAAACATAGGATGACAGGTGTGATCAACCTAATCAATTTTGCCACCCTTCAACATTGCCATCACCTTCTTCGTCTCTTCGGGATAAATGGCAATACGGTGCATACGCGCCTGGTAAAAATCGTTTTGTGTGGCAGCGCCATGTATTACAATGGAATGTGATGATCTTATCGGCATGTGGCAGTCCAAACAATTACTTGCTATGGGCTGGCCAATCTGATCGGTCATTTTGCAAACATTATGGTTGGCATTGCTATGGCAGCTTTGGCATATCTGCGAATACATTTTAACCGTTTTAACGCCATTATCGTGCATGCCATGGCAGGTTCCGCATTCAATTTTGCCTTGTATATAGCATTTGCTGCCTTTTAACAACCCAATTTGGTTGCCGTGTACATCAATCTGTGTTACATCGGGCGCCTGGTTAAGGAACCGGCCATCAAAATATTTCGTCAACGTATCCCCAGGCTTAAAATCAAATGTAGACCAGGCAACCTGGTTAATACCCGAATGGCATACCCCGCATAGGTCAGACCGCTGCGCCCTTGATAACCCGCTTATTTTTGTTATGTACATCGGCTGCTTTTCTTTCGGGTTTTCCAAATGGAAGTTAACATGCTGTGCGGCAGGGCCATGGCAGCGTTCGCAATCGATACTCAGCATCATGGTGTTACTGGCCAATCCAATGGTTTTTTTGATGATCTGTTCCTGCGTAGGCGGTATTTGTTTAATGTTGGAGCTATGGCACTCAAAACACGCTTCGCCTATCATGCGGGTGTAGTAGGGCCTTTTATCGCTGTAGCCGGGGCTGTTGGCCCATTCATGCAATTGAGTGTAATAAGTTACGGGTAATTGGTAAACATAGCTGTCTTTCCAATATAAAAAAGTTTCGGCGCGTTTAAATCCAAAAACGATGTTGAAAGGCTGTGCCTCCCTTAATTTCCCATTTACATAACTTGCCTGGTACAACAACCCGTCGTTATGTTTTTCCATAATAACACTTATGCTGTCGTTATACTTAACAACATTGGAGCCGGGGGCGAAACTACCCAAAACAGAAGCTTGCGTTGCCAGCCTGCTGGTTTGAAAATGAGCGGTGTGTATATAATCCTCCGACACCTTTTTATGGCAGGTGATGCAAGTAGCCGAACCAGCGTAAGCATTCCCGCGCGGATCATTAAATGAAACGGCCGGCTTGGTTTCATGAATGCACTGCGAAATAATAAACGACAACGGAACAAGAAAAATAATTCCGAAGCGTATAAAATTTCGTTTATTCATTTTGGCAATACGTTATAATTGGAATTACTAATGTAGTAAATTATTACTTAAAACAATGGAGAACCATTTTAAAAACCAGGAGTCATACCGAATTTATTTCGGTATCCCACATTTAGGTTAAATGGGACAGGTATACAACAAGTAGGTTCCCGACATTGCAAGAACAAATGTCCGGTGAGATGCCGAAATAAATTCGGCATGACCTTTCTTTAAAACAAACTTATTTGCCCATTATGCATATTTACGGTTTTTAACGGCGCGTGTTTGGGTGCAGCCGGCTCTGTCAAATGCCTGGCTTCAAATGGGAGTTTGGTAAGATCTTCCCAGTATTTAAACGTGGCGAAAGTTTCGCGCTGTAAAACAGTTAGCTCGTTTACCGTAAAGTTTTCCACCCAGTTTATTGCTTTAAAGTGCGGCCAAAGCTGGTTAAACTGTGCCACCGGGATATTGCGGGCTATGGTAATATGCGGCACCATAAACTCCTTCATATTCAAATGCTTTTTAAGCGTTTTAAACCAAAGCGTGGTTAAATGATTGGAGCGCAGCTTAGCATAAATGGTTTTATAATCCTCGCCGTGATTAAAATAATCAAAGCCATCAATAGTTAAAGTTATGGGTGGCATTGCGCGCAGGGTTTTATCCAGCGTTAACAGTGCAGGCTCGGTCATGAACGCCTTTTGCCGGGGCATTTTCTTGATAGAAATATGCGCTATGGAATGCATGCTTTCATACTTGCCAATAATTTCTGAGGCATATTGCTTATGTTCTTTTACAAGCGCCTTAACGCGGTCGTTAGGGGAGAGCAATAAAAGGTAGTCCTGGTACTGTTTCATCGTCTGCACATTTACGGGAAACAATAATACTAAATTAATTAGTATAATGCATCAAAATTCGATATATATACTTTGATAATTAATAGTTAGATACTGACTGATAATTGTTGTTATATTTACAAGAGCAACGCCAAAACTATTGTTATCACGATGGAAAGTATTACAAATCAAAAAATTATAACTGGTACAATAATATTAGCTGTTCTGCCTCCGTATCTGTATTTTGTAACATATATGTATGAAATGGGTGTATGTGAAACATTAAATATTCCAGTTTATCTTATAGAACCGAGCATTGGAAATGTGTTAAGTTGTGGATTTACTATATTGATTTTCTTTTTTTTCTTTATGCAGATAGGTAATTTTATATTACCCTTACATGCAGCTTCTAAAAATCCTAAATACCAGCATTTGAAAATGATTTTATTTTCAAATGCTTTATGTATATTGATTTCAGGATTTATTTTATTTACGAATCCAATAAGTTGGTCAATCTGTTTTATTGTTATAGGAATCTTTTTTATCACTAATTTGGTTTATTGGATTTTTCCTATTCTCTTGAAGATAAAAGATAAAGAGCATTCAACAAATGAAAAACTATCCCAATTAACAATTTATAAAAACCCCTATGATGCTGGACGTGCCTTATTAGATAAGTTGTCAAAATATGATAGAAGAATTGTTTTAAATAGCATTTTACTTCCATTACTATGTGTATTTATTGGAAGGGGCTCAATATTAAAGCAGAGAAAATTTGATTTTGTAAATAATACGAACAATACTATTGTCCTTAGGAAGTATGGAGACTTTTTAATTTGCGGAACCATAGATATAAAGAAAAAAGTTCTAACTGATAGTTTGGTTATTATCAAAATGGGCGATAAAGATGCTGTTAGATTGAAAACTTTAGATATAGGTCCATTAAATATAAAATGACATTAAAAATTCCGGTTAGATAACAATTGCACTAATATAATTAGTGATGGCGCAAATAAAGGTTATAAAATAATACACGAATAGAACGACTTTTCCCAGCAGGTTATTTCTTCAGACCGCAGGGAATTTATAACTGGTTGGTAATCACCTATTAGTTTTTTTAATAGATATTTTATGCGAAAAAATAATGACTTTTAATCCACATAGTTATCCACATTTGAGAAATTTTATGGAAAAGTAATGGAAATAAAATATAACCTGTAGTGAACCTTAAAGTATATTTGTTATAATAATAACGGAGCCCTAAAGCTCCGATTATTGTGGTAAACCCGATATAGATGATACAGTATTAGGTCCTACCCTAATATTTGACGGTAAAATTCCGTCCGGTGTTTGGAAGCTTCGAGATTTGCCCCTCGAAGCTTTTTCTGTATAATCAAAACAAATAACGCTATAAGAATTTTATTATCAAACAATATTCTAATAAATATATGAAGTTATATCACTCGTGTTGAAAGGTTTATTAGATAATTAATATACATGTAATGGAAGCAAATTCAACTATTTCAACTACTACTATTGTTTTGTCTGTACTTAGTAGTTCAGTACTGGCAACTGTTTTTACAAAAACATTGGACTACTATTTTTCAAAAATTTCTTATAAAAAAGATTATTATAAAAAAATTTTAGATAAGAGATTTTCATCCTATCTAATGCTAACTGATATCATAGAAGAGTCATCATTAAATTTTTTGGATGATAATAAAAAAGCTTACACATGTATTTTTGTGTCTAGAAACGTTTTTTGGACGCATTATGACAAGCTCGCTTCCGTTTCAAAAAATAAAACTTGGTTTACAAACGAAACATCAACATTGCTAAAAAAATACGTAGAATTTATAGTTGAGATAGTTATAGTATTTAAATTCAATAGGGAAGACACAGAAGATACCATATTTATAAACGCTGCAATCCAAAATAATCAGAATTTAATCAATTTAAAAATGGATGTAGAAAAGGCGATTTTAAAGGATTTATTAGTGTTAGATAATGTAGGGGACTTTTTAAAGAATAGATACATATAACACAATAATAAATACTAAATTAATTAGTATTTATTATTATGTTTGTGCATGGATATCAAACGCCATATTGTACATATCGATCTCGACTCATTCTTCGTATCTGTCGAACGGAAATTTAACCCTGCACTTATTGGCATACCGGTACTCATTGGCGGCTCGGCCGACAGGGGAGTAGTGGCATCTTGTAGTTACGAGGCCCGTAAGTTTGGCATCCACTCGGCTATGCCGATGAAACAAGCTATGAAATTATGCCCACATGCTACCATCATCCGTGGCACATTTGGACGCTATTCAGAGGCTTCACGCGAGGTTACTGCTATCATCCATGATAGTGTGCCGCTTTACCAAAAAACGTCGGTAGACGAGTTCTATATTGATTTAACGGGCATGGATAAGTTCCACGACCCCTATCAAATAGCGACTGATCTGCGCCAGCGGGTAATCAGGGAAACCGGGCTGCCTATTTCATTCGGTATGGCATCCGGTAAAACTGTAGCTAAAATGGCTACCAACCAGGCCAAACCAAATGGGCAAATGTTTGTACCACATGGCAAAGAAAAAGAGTTTTTGGCGCCTTTATCCATCCGCAAAATACCCATGCTGGGCGAAAAGACCTGCCAGAAACTATACCAGTTCGGTATCGAGAAAATTGGCGACCTGCAAAAATGCGACCTGCGCTTTTTAGAAACGGTATTTGGCAAGGCGGGCGGCTATATCTACAATAAAGCGAATGGCATTGACGAAAGCGAGATCGTGCCGCATAGCGACCGCAAGTCCATATCAACCGAAAACACCTTTGAAAGGGATGTGTCGGACGCCAAGACCTTAGAAACCATATTGGTATCCATGACCGAGGAATTGTCGGCTAAGCTGCGCAAAGAAAATAAAGTATCGGGCTGTATGGCTATAAAATTGCGCTATGCTAATTTTGAAACCCATACCGTACAGGAGAAAATTTCGCTTACTGCTGCCGAACATATATTAATACCCGGCATAAAAAACTTGTTAAAAAAAGCCTGGAACCAGCACCGGCCTATTAGACTGATAGGGGTAAAGCTAAGCAACCTATGTACCGGCAGCTACCAGATAAACTTGTTTGAAGATAACGAAGAACGCATCAAACTTTACCAGGCAATGGATAAGATAAACTTTAAGTTCGGCGATAAAACCGTTTGCCGCGCGGCGGGCATGGCCGTGGGGACAAGGAATTTTAATCCGTTTTTGAGGGATTAAAAATTGGTTTTTTATGTTAACCCTGCTTATTTATAAACAATTGATTATCAATTTATTGGCAAAATAATTTTTGAATTGTGTTAAGTTATGTTAACCCTGAGGCCCTTTTGTCTGAACCAGGATTTGTGGGATTAACAGATTAAAATGATTAATACTGGCTGCCCTATCCGGTAAATCCTTTAATCCCATAAATCAATGTTCAGACAACAAAAAAGGCGAACAATAAGTCCGCCTTTTACTAATCTCTAATTAACTAATCTCTAATCACTAAACTACAAAGCCAATACTTCTTTAACACGTTCAGCAGCTTCTTTTAACAAGATAGCCGAGTAAACCTTTAAGCCCGAGTTATCGATCAGTTCTTTAGCTTCTTTAGCGTTTGTGCCCTGTAAGCGAACAATAATAGGAACAGGGATATTGCCAATTTCATTGTAAGCATCAATAACACCCTGTGCAACACGGTCGCAACGCACAATACCACCAAAAATGTTGATCAATATGGCTTTTACGTTCGGGTCGCTTAGTATGATGTTGAAACCGGCTTTAACTGTTTGCGCGTTTGCTGTACCGCCAACATCCAAAAAGTTAGCAGGTTCGCCGCCGGCCAGTTTAATAATATCCATAGTAGCCATAGCCAAACCGGCACCGTTAACCATACAGCCCACGTTGCCGTCAAGCTTTACATAGTTAAGGTTTGATTTGCCTGCTTCAACTTCGGTAGGGTCTTCCTCATCGGTGTCGCGCATTGCGGCGTAATCCGGGTGACGATATAGTGCGTTCTCATCCAAATTTACTTTGGCATCAACGGCTAATATTTTATTGTCGGATGTTTTTAGTACCGGGTTAATTTCAAACATGGACGAATCAGTCGCATCGTAAGCCTTATATAAAGCTGCGATGAACTTGGTCATATCCTTAAAAGCATCACCCGATAAACCCAGGTTAAAAGCGATTTTACGGGTCTGGAACCCCTGTAAACCAACCTTAGGGTCAATTTCTTCCTTGAAGATCAAGTGTGGTGTGTGTTCTGCTACTTCTTCAATATCCATACCACCTTCGGTAGAATACATGATGATATTGCGTCCTTTTGCACGGTCAAGCAACACGCTGATATAAAATTCTTTGGTTTCGCTTTCGCCGGGATAGTAAACATCCTGCGCAACCAATACTTTACGTACCAGTTTGCCTTCGGCGCCGGTTTGCGGGGTAACCAGTTGCATGCCTAATATAGCGCCTGCTTTTTCCTTTACCTCGTCAAGGTTCTTTGCCAGCTTTACACCACCGCCTTTACCGCGGCCGCCGGCATGTATCTGGGCCTTAACAACTACCCAACTTGAATTATAATCTTCCTTTAATTTTTTTGCGGCCTCAACAGCCTCGTCAACAGTATTGGCAACAATGCCTTCTTGCACCCTAACACCAAAACTCTTTAAAATGGCTTTACCCTGGTATTCGTGAATATTCATACGTTTTGTGGAATTTGCGGTAAATCTACATTTTTTGTCCGAACCATGATTATACGATTTAAAGATTTTCATGATTGTGACAAACCAGTCACTATTAACTGCTCGCTAATTAACAAAACATTATCTTTGCCACATGCTAAAAGCAAGGTCCATCCACAAATCATACGGGCAATTACAAATATTAAAAGGGGTAGACCTTGACGTTGAGCAGGGCGAAATTGTAACCATAGTAGGGGCATCCGGTGCCGGGAAAAGTACTTTATTGAATATTTTAGGTACGCTGGATAAGCCCGATACAGGCCAGTTATTTATAAACAATAACGAGCTTAACCAGCTTAGCAATAAAAACCTAAGCGCATTCAGGAATAAGGAGATCGGATTTATATTCCAGTTTCATCATTTATTGGCCGAGTTTGATGCCATTGAAAATGTTTGCATCCCCGCATTTATAGCCGGTATCTCCAAATCAGATGCGGAGAAAAAGGCAATAGATCTACTGGAATTATTAGGCTTGGCTGAACGCCTGCATCATAAACCAAATGAACTGTCCGGCGGCGAGCAACAACGGGTAGCTGTGGCTCGGGCATTAATTAATAGCCCTGCATTGATATTTGCGGATGAACCATCGGGTAACCTCGACTCGGCGAACGCGTTGGAATTGCACCAGTTGTTCATCAAGCTACGCAAAGAGTTTAACCAAACGTTTGTTATCGTTACCCATAATGAGGATCTGGCCAATATATCCGACAGGAAAGTTTTAATGAAGGACGGCTTAATAGTTCAATAGTGAATATTCTTATAACCGCAGCAACATCCGCAAAGGCGCATTCTCTAAAAAGTAAGCTGAGTGCTGACCATGTTTTGTTAGGCGATCACTTAGAATTGCCCGTATTTATGCTCTCCTCCGGCGATATGATAAGTTTACCCAATCCCAATTCAACGGCCTATGCACATGAAATGCTGACCCTATGTTTGGATAAGCATATCGACAAGGTTTACCTGCTGCGCGATGAAGAAGCAAGGCTTTTACTGGAGGCTGAACAATTATTTAAAGAGTACAATATCACCCTAATAAATGAAATATAGCGATATAGATAGCCGTAAAAAGGCGTTTGTGTTTGAACTGGATGATGTGATCTACCCGGAAAAAGATTTTCTTTTCCAGGTTTATTACCTTTTTGCCAGCTTTTTAGAGTATACAGAATTAATTGATGCCAAAGCTGTAACCGATCTGATGATCAGCACGTATATAGCAGGAGGGAAGGATAAAGTTTTTGATGCAGTGAAGGAAAAATTTGGGATAGAGGAGAAATACCGCATTAATTTCCAGCATCTATTGCTTACGGTTAAACTTCCGCTAAAATTGCTGGTCTACAAAAACGTGCTGGATATGATGCAGGAAATAGTGGTTGACCGAAAGAAACTGTTTATCGTAACCAATGGTAACCCGGCTCAGCAATTAAATAAGATCAAACAAACAGAATGGAACGGACTGGAACCTTATTTGACTTGTTATTTTGCCGATGAAGTTGCACCAAAGCCTGAACCTGATGTGATTGACCTGTTGCTAAAAGAGCACAACTTGCAGCGAAGGGATGTATTGATGATAGAAAACGCTGAAACAGACAGGCTTTGCGCCCAAAATTGCGGAGTTGACTACTTAAATGTGAATGAGTTTTTATAAGTAATTAACATATAATTTGTTAACTTGCAGTTCCCTATTGAAAAGTATGAAAAAGATAGTCTACCTATTAATGATTGCTTTAGCAGGAGTAATGTCATCCTGTAGCAAAAAAGATAAACAAACAAATGGCGATGGCCCGTCAAAGGTTGGGTCTACACTTGACCTGATCAGGGATTCTGTTTTTCTATATGCTAAAGAGGAGTATTATTGGAATACCTCTTTACCAACTTATGCGCAGTTTAATCCGCGCGGGTTCACCGCAACCGCGGATATTGATGCTTTAACCAGTGAGGTTAACGCGTTATCGCAGTATGCGATAAACCCGGCAACAAACCAGCCATATGAATATTATGCCCCCAATCCCGGCGAAGCTAAATACTCATTTATTGACAACGGCCAGGTATCTACGCAATTAAACGGCGTGCATGGCGATTTCGGCTTCGCACCGCTATACAATACAATAAGCGATCTGCGGGTAAAATATGTTTACCCGGGTTCTCCGGCAGATATTGCAGGCATAAAGCGCGGTTATCAAATTACCACTATTAATGGCAATAGTAACTTTCCTTACGATGGCGGTTCGGGTACAAATACACAATTTGTGATAAATGCGTATGCTTACAGTAACAGCATTAGCATGACATTGAAAAAACCGGACGGTACAACCATGAATGCTACCCTTAACGTGGCAAACTATACCGTTAACCCGGTTTTGACCTATAAGGTTTATGACCAGGGCAACGGGCACAAAGCAGGCTATATGGTGTTTAATAGCTTTACATCCCTTGCCAATGCGCAGCCGCAGATCAATACGGCTTTTAACTACTTTGTTGCCAATGGGGTTACCGATCTGGTAGTTGATCTTCGCTATAATGGCGGTGGTTATATTGAAACGGCAGAATACCTTGATAATCTCATAGTTCCGGCTGCAAAGAATGGTACGTTGATGTATAACACCTACTATAACAGTATTTTAGCTGCCAATAAAGAAACCTTGCTGGCAAATCAAACCCGCCGCGACCCTAATACCGGGCAGGATTATAACTATGCACAGTTTGATTATAGTGTTGCATCTTATACGGTAAATTTCGCAAAGGTTGGTACACTTAATGTAAACCGGGTGTTCTTTATCGTTACGGGCTCAACCGCATCAGCCAGTGAGCTGACAATCAATAATTTACTTCCGGAGTTCCCGGCTTCAAGCGTGTTCCTTATCGGCACAACCAGCTATGGAAAGCCTGTTGGTTTCTTTGATATCGATATCAATCAATACCAAATGTATATCCCCGAATTTGCTACCATGAACTCTGCAAACCAGGGCGGGTATTATGCCGGTATGACTCCCGGAACCACCACTTACCCCGGTATAATGGATTATGATGACGTAACCAAAGATTTTGGCGACCCAACCGAGGTACTGCTGGCACATGCGTTAAACTATGTTAAATTGGGTACGTTTTCGGTTCAGTCGCAGCAGGCACAAACCAATATTGGGCCAACCGGTTTCAGGTCGTTCTCTATCTCGCAGTTTAACACGGCAGCGGTTCAGTTAGATCATCATCAATTTAACGGGATGTTATTTAAAAACCTTAACAGGCATTTAAGGCGGAAGAAATAAATTTCACGCGTTGTTAAATTGTCGACTAATAGCGACTAATATTGTATTAATACTCACCTATTATTAGCTTAATTCTGTATTAATATCGCGGCGATTTTGACTAATAGCTATTATTAATCTGCCAATTCGCGCATATCAACCGGTACAACCCTCGAAATTCCCTGCTCTACCATCGTAACGCCATAGATCAGGTCGGTGCTGGCAATGGTGCGTTTGTTGTGGGATACGATGATGAATTGCGAATCTTTGGAAAACTCGCGGATGATGTTATTGAACTTGTCAATATTGGTATCATCAAGCGGGGCGTCCACCTCATCAAAAATACAGAAGGGGGCTGGCTTTAAAAGATAAAGCGAGAACAGGATAGCCGTTGCCGTCAACGTCTTCTCGCCGCCCGAAAGCTGGTTGATGGATAACGGCCGTTTACCTTTAGGTTTGGCAATAATATCGATGTCCGATTCCAGCGGGTTTTGCGGATCGCTCAATACCAGGTCGCAGGAATCTTCTTCGTTAAACAGCGACCGGAACACCTTAATAAAGTTCTCGCGTATGGCGGTAAATGACGACATGAACTTCTCCTTTGCCGTATCGTCTATCTCCTGTATGGTTGCCAGTAATGATGCCTTAGCTTCGCCCAAGTCCTTCTTCTGTGCCTGTATAAACTGGTAACGCTCGTCCATTTCGTTGTAAGCCTCAACGGCCATCGGGTTAATGGCGCCAAAATCATCCAGTTGCCGTTTGATCTTTTCGGCCTTACCCCTTAACTCGTCCTCGTCTTCGCTTGCAGATACTTCGCTTTCCGGCAAGTCCTGTATATCAATATTAAACTCTACCGACAAGCGCTCTTTCAACGCATTCAGCTCGAGTTTAAGGTTATTGCGCTCATCCTTCAGCTCGTTTTCCAGCAATTCGGCATTGTCCTTTTTGCGCCTTAACGCGGTAACCTCGTTCTCGCTTTCGGTTATCTGCCCGCGCCAGGAATAATATTCCTGTTCGGCTTGCTGGGTTGCACGTTCCAGTTCTTCCTTTTGGGTATACATTTCCAAAAGGCTGTCATCACTGTTATCAGCCAGCTGCAGGTTTTGCTGTATAGCTCCCTTTACAATTTCCAGCTCGGCGCTGTTTTGGCCGATCTGTTTTTCCAAACCATCCTGCTGACTGTCGCGGTATTCCAAATCCTTGGCCAATCCCGAAACCTTATTCTGCTGCTGATGAAAGCGGATATTCTCCTGGTTATAGCTGTTTGATTGAACGGTCACCATTTCGTTCAACTCGTTAAAGGTTGCCTGTTTGCTCTTAAGCAGTTCGTTTTGTATCTCTTTCTTCTCCTTTAATTCAAGTAGCAGCGGGCGCAACGCGGCCATTTCTTCGGTAATGGTATCTATCTTCTTTGCAATATCATCCTTACGGTTCAGGCTGTTCTCAATAAACGTTTGGTATTGTTCTTGCCGGGTTTTAACGGTAATCAATTCGGTATTCAGCCGGTTAAGCTCATCCTGCTTTTGTTTCAGCTCTGCCGATTTACCGGATGACTTTAATTCGCCAAGCTTACTTTGCAACTCATCCAAACGGGCTTTACGTCCCGAAAGCAGGTCATCCACCTGTTTGATTTCTTTCGATAAGTTTTCGAGATTCTTCGCCCGGCCAATTCTTTTCCCTTCAAACAATCCTACAGACCCACCGGCGATGGTATATTTTGATTTGTTGAACTTACCGCTTTTGCCAATCAACACCAAACCTTCATCCAACGATAAATTGTTTAGCTCGTGCCCAAGGTCGTCATTGATCAGGTAAACGTTCTTAAGCAGGTGATTGCACAAAGGCTGGTAATGCTTGTCAACCTCAACCACGTTTAAGGCTGGCATCCAGTTCAAATTAGCCTCAATGGTTTCAACAGGGTCTGAGGCATAATTGCTCAATACAAAAAACTGCGCCCGGCCTTTGGACGAATTGCTTAACAAATTAATGGCCCTTATCGCGTCATCATAGTTTTCAACAACGTAATAGTTCATCAAAGGCTCCAAATAGTTTTCAATAGCTACCCGGTATTCCTCGCGGCAAAACAAAATATCGCTAAACAACGGGACATTTTTTACCCAGCCCGCGTTGTTCTTTAAAAACCGTATAGATTCCGGGAAGCCTTCCAAATTGTCTACCAAACTTTTGGTCAGGTTATACTCGTTTTGTTTGGCATCCAGTTTACGGCTTTCGGCTACAATGGTATCTTTTATCGCTATAACTTCCGTTTCGGTATTGGCAATATGTTCCTGCAATTTGTTCTCCAAATCAACTGCCGTTTCGTAAGCCGCGCTTAGGGTATCTGCCCGTTGCTGTAACTCATTTATCGCCTCGTTAAAATGGGATAGCTCTGCCTTTTTGGTGGTAGCATCTTCCATATTACGCTGGCTTTCCTGCTCTAAAGCCTGCTGCTGTATATGCAGCATATCAATATCCTTTTCGGCTTTATAGGCCTGGTTTTGCAGGTTATTATTGCCGGTAGTTAACTCGTTCAATTCATTACGGGCAGATGATTGCTGCAAGCGCAATTCATCAACGGTCAGCTTCAAATCGGCCACCTTTTCTGTTAAAGTTTGCAGGTTCTCTTCTTCCAGCGCCTTTTCTTCGGCCAGACGTTTAATGTTGTACAACACATGGTTCAACTGGTTACGATCGCGTTCCAGTTCGGCGGTCAGCCTTGTTTCCTTATCCTGCTGAAATTTAAGTTGCTCGTTCTTTATCTTCTTCTCGCTCTCGTATGCCCTTATCTTAGCCACGTAATCATTAGTGGCTTTTTGCTGCGTAGCTAAGTTTTTCTCCCGGGTAAGGCTATCCAGTTTTTGCTGCTGCACCGCGGCTTCCAGCGTATCTATCTGTGCAACAATGCCTGCTTTCTCTTCGCGTTGTTTTTGTTCCTGCTCTTCAATTTTGGCAAGCGATTCGCTGAATGATGCTATCCTGAACGAAGCCAGCACAATACTCAGTGATTTGTACTGCTCCTTCAGCTTATAATAACGCTCGGTTTTCTTCGCCTGGTTCTCGAGCATCTTCAGGTTCTTCTCTATCTCGAACAATAAATCCTCAACCCGTTCCAGGTCAGCTTCGGTATCCTTTAACTTACTGAATGTTTGTTTTTTGCGGAGCTTATATTTAGAGATACCCGATGCTTCTTCAAACAAATTACGGCGCGACCCTTCTTTGTTGGAGATGATCTCCTCTATCATCCGCAACTCAATAATCGCGTACGAATCCGAGCCGATACCGGTATCCAAAAACAAATCGGTAATATCCTTTAAGCGGCATTGCACATCATTAAGCCGGTACTCGCTGTCGCCGCTGCGGTATAGCTTACGGGTTAAAGTAACCTGCGAATATTCGGTAGGGAGGATGGTTTTGGTATTATCAAAGGTGAGTGATACTTCCGCCAAATTAGCGGGCTTGCGGCTTTTCGATCCGTTAAAGATCACGTTATCCATCTTCTCCGACCGCAGCATGCGCGTGCTTTGCTCGCCCAAAACCCAGCGGATAGAATCAACAACATTTGATTTACCACAGCCGTTGGGGCCCACAATAGCGGTAACACCCTCATTAAAGTTGATGGTGATCTTATCGCCAAAGCTTTTGAAGCCTTTGATTTCTAACTGGGTAAGCTGCATTTAATAGTTCAAATCCCCGTTGTTCCGGGACTTTCAAATTAATCATAAAAAAACCAATAGTTATAAACAATTTTTAATAACTTTTAACAAGAATTATAAGGTTCATACAATGCTCCGTAGGAGCAAAATGTCTGTAGAAAAATAAAAGCGGAAGAATAGCGTGCCATAGGTACGCAACTTTTTGTCGTAGTCAGTTAAATAAATTTTTAATCCAATTTAAAAAACTTATTTCCGTCCACGTCGATAATTTTAGTGTAGATTTTGCAGCACCATTTATTTTTATATATTCATTATCAAATGGAACTGCTGATACTAAGTTAATCCAACCATAATATCTGCCAGCTTTGATTTCATAATTGTTTTTAATTAATAGGTTTCCAATTACCTCAATTTCAATAGCCTCCTTTTTTAATAGAAAACCGAAGAACCCGGCAATTTGCGGCTGTTCAATCCAGTTCTTAGACAATGGGCTGTGTTTTTCTCGTCTTATGTAGATATAAGCTTTTTTAAAGTCGTCTAAATCCGGTTTAATCAATTGGTCAATTTTTGTGATCGCGATAATATTTTGGCCACTTACAGTATTTTGCTCATCGCTTAAAACAAATGCACCACCATAATTGCCATTATTCATAATATATGTTAAACAGTCGCCTTTTTTAAAGATAGATGAGTGTAGTTTTTTCTTTGCACGTTTTTTAGGTTTTTCTTTTTCGGTTTGAATTTTTAAAAGAAAATTTGATAATACTTTTTCCCGTGCTTTTATGTCTTTTTCAGATGCGCCTGCTGCTTTCCAAAAGGTTATATCTTCACCTGATTGAATAATTTTTTCAACCCGTGATAAAATATACGAATCAAGCGCTTTATATTCCCATTGGGCATTGGCAATTGCAAACCAAAAACTTGATGAATCTTCTGAGTTTATGATTTCACGATTTTTTGTTACTAACCTTTGAGTTATTTCAGGAACATCCATTCCCTCATTATATAAATCGGCAAATTCGTCATAAACATCAGCGTAAGAATCGTTAGAACTGATGCCGGTTCCCCAAGCTCCCATAAACTATTTTTTTTCTAAATTACTATTTTGAAAGTATTTGTTGATATTCATTTAATTCTTCTCTGTGTCTTCCGTGCTACCTCTGTGTTCTTTGTGGTTATTAATCAGGCGGGCTATTCAACCACAAAGGTCGCGAAGGTTGTACACAAAGGTCACAAAGCCTGTATTTTTTACAAATAGGTTAAAAAACAAATCCAACACATCAACTAATCTTTTTTAATCTTCATTTCACCAAAACATTTTCAACCCTTCCAACCTTTGCGGTACTCAGATGCCGCTTATGTGGATAAAGCCGGATGCAAATTGGATATCCACATCATATTAAATCCAGCGCAGGGTCCTCTGTCGAGAGACTCTGCGAGGACGTAAACTAATTAAATATTTTTTCTCTGTGCCCTTCGCGCTACTTCTGTGTTCTTTGTGGTTATTAATCAGGCGGACTATTTAACCACAAAGGCCGCAAAGGTTTTACACTAAGGTCACAAAGCCTGTATTTTTTACAATAGGTTAAAAAAACAAAGCCAACTAATCTTTAATCTTCACTTCCCAAAAACATTTTCAACCCTTAAAACCTTTATAACATCTACAACCCTTACAACAACTAACATGAAAATAGCAGTATTTGGAGCAGGTGGCCGCATTGGCAGCCGCATTGTTAAAGAAGCCTTAAATCGCGGGCATGATGTTACCGCCGTTGTGCGCCATCCCCAAGATTATACATTGATACACGACCACTTAAAAGTTGCCAAAGGCGACCTGTTTAATGCGCAGGATGTAGAGACCGGCGCGTTTAACCAGGATGCGGTTGTTAGCACTTACAGCAATACCCATGGCGCACCGGCATCAACTATAGCCGAGGTAGCCGTACCGCTAATAAAAGGCTTGAAACAGGCCCATGTTAAACGGCTGATCGTAGTAGGTGGGGCAGGCAGTTTAAAAGTTCCAACCGGCGGAGATTTGGTAGATACGCCAAATTTTCCGGAAGAATATAGATCCACCGCGCTGGCACAGCGCGATGCGCTAAAACTCTACCAAAACGAAAAGGAACTGGAATGGACCTATGTAAGCCCATCAGCCGTAATTGAACCGGGCGAGCGTACCGGGAAGTTCCGCATTGGCGCCAATCAATTATTAGCAGATGTCCACGGCAAAAGCTTTATTACCATGGAAGACTTTGCCGTAGCCGTAATTGATGAGATCGAATCGCCTTTACATGTGAGAGAGCAGATGACGGTGGGGTATTAAGCAGAAAGCTAAAAGCAGAAAGCATAAAGCTTTTAGCTTTCGGCTTAAAGATATATTTCCCCCTTTAAATAAGTAACCGCTTTACCGCTCATTAAAACCCGGTCGCCTTTTAACTCGCACCAAAGTTCACCTTTACGGGAAGATATTTGTAAAGCATGCAGCTTGTTCTTGTCCAATTTTTTGGCCCAATAAGGTATCAAATTACAATGCGCCGAACCGGTAACCGGGTCCTCAGGGATACCTGCTCCGGGAGCAAAGAACCGCGATACAAAATCAACATCCTTGCCGGGCGCGGTAACGATAACGCCAACCGTATCCATTTTTGATAAGGCAAAGAAATCGGGCGCCATATCTTTGATCTCTTCTTCGGTTTTGTACACTAAAAAATAATCGCGCGACCTTAAAACAGCCAGCGGCTTTGCCCCGCCCAATGCTTCCACCAAGCCGTTCGGCATTTCAATAGGTATGGGTGGCCTTGAGGGGAAATCCATGGTGTATTTATCACCATCGCGCTTAACGGTAAGCACGCCGGCTTTTACGGTTTCAAAATGAATGGTATCTCCCGCATAACCCAACTGGGTAAACAGTATATGTGCCGATGCTAAGGTAGCATGGCCGCAAAGGTCAATTTCATACTCGGGTGTAAACCACCTTAGCGAATAGCCGGTATCGTTTTTTACAAAAAAAGCGGTTTCGGCAAGATTGTTCTCAATGGCAATTTTCTGCATTACCTCATCGGGCAGCCATTCGGTAAGCGGGCAAATAGCAGCCGGGTTACCCCCAAAAAGGTGCGAGGTAAAAGCATCGGCCTGGTAAATAGGTATCGTCATCATCATTCATTTTACACCGCTAAGGTAGTGGTAAGTAATTAATTCATCAACGTGGCTGATATGTTTTGTGCAACCATCATTTAAAAGTATGATTTTATCGCTCACATCCAAAACATTATAATATTGATGATCGGTAATAATGATGCCTTTTGTTTGCGATACCGATTTGATTATTTCTTTAAAATAATCGCCTTGTATGGGTGTAACGTGCGTAAATGGTTCATCAAGCAGCATAAAATCGGCCTTGTTGTATAGTATCATCAACATTTCTAACTGTCTTAATTCCCCGCCCGAAAGCTGTTCCGCTTTTTTACGCAGATGCTCTTTATAGATGGATAAGTTTGAAAACTCATCCCAATGTTGCGGGTCAATGAGCATACGTGCTAATTTATTAATCGGAATACCTCTTGGTAGGTAATTATGTTGTGGCAAATAGGCAATACGGTTTTCGTGGTAACCCTTTTGTATATACACATCATTAATACTTACATACTTATAAGCGGGAATAAGTGCGCCGAATATGATCTTTAAAAGCGATGATTTGCCGCTGCCATTTCTACCTAATAAACCTATTACCTCGCCTTGTTTGCATTGCAAATGCACATCCTGCAATATCTTCCGGTCGTCAAATTCTAACTGCACACTATCAACCTTTAAGGTAAACATAAGCTAAAAATTAAGTTTGACGATGAAATTATTAACGCGGCGACCAATATATCAAACGCAAAAGCGCTCAAGCCTATCCATCTCATACTGTACCCGGCATTGCGAAAATAGAAGTAGGTTTTATTGGCCGAATAATAATGCAGCGCGGCAGCGCATACAAACCCGGTTATTTTAGCAAATAAAAAGATAATGGGATTTGTTACTACCGCGTTAAAACCAAAAAGGAAGCTTATAAGGCAGGTAAACGCCACATTATAAAGCAGCAGCGATCTGTAATATTGAAGAGTGAGAATTGCTAAACGTTTCAACTGGTAATTGTGACAACCAATCAAACAGATTAAAACGCGAATTATTGTATAAACAAAAAAGCCAGAATTTAGTATCACTAAATCCTGGCTCTTGATTCTTGTCTCTTGACTCTAAAAGTTATCCTAAATATGATTTCAGGATCTTACTCCTTGAAGTATGGCGCAAACGTTGAAGCGCCTTGTCCTTTATCTGTCTAACACGTTCACGGGTCAGGTTAAATTTCTCTCCAATTTCCTCTAACGATAGGGGATGGTTGGTGCCTAAACCAAAGAACAACACGATAATTTCGCGCTCACGCTCGGTTAGGGTAGATAATGAACGTTTGATCTCTTCGGATAAAGATTCGTTAATTAATATCGAATCGGTATTGGGTTCCGAATTTTCAAGAACGTCCAGCAATGTATTTTCCTCGCCCTGTACAAACGGCGCATCCATAGAAACGTGGCGGCCAGAATTGCTTAGCGTATCAGAAATTTTGTCGACCGTAGTTTCCAGCATATCTGCCAACTCTTCAGGTGATGGCTCGCGCTCAAATTCCTGCTCTAACTTAGAGAATGCCTTGCTGATCTTGCTTAATGAACCAACCTGGTTCAACGGTAAACGTACGATACGAGATTGCTCTGCAATAGCCTGTAATATAGACTGGCGTATCCACCAAACGGCGTACGATATAAATTTAAATCCTTTGGTTTCGTCGAAACGTTTGGCCGCTTTAATTAAACCTAAGTTACCTTCGTTTATTAAATCGCCCAGGGTTAAGCCCTGGTTTTGATATTGCTTGGCTACTGATACAACAAAACGTAAGTTAGTTTTTGTTAAACGCTCTAAAGCCGCCTGGTCACCTTCCCTTATCTTTTGCGCTAATATTACTTCTTCTTCGGCTGTGATTAGGTCTACTTTACCAATTTCGTGAAGGTATTTGTCGAGTGACTGCGACTCACGATTGGTGATGGATTGGGTTATTTTGAGTTGTCTCATTTATTTTTAAAACCTCGGTTCTTTCTTTTAAAATAGAACGTGCAAAGGTAGGAAATTGTTATGACATATTTTTATCATATTTTATATAATAAAAAAGATCATATTTTATTGATAAACAGCCAATAATTGCACGGTTTTTGTGGTGTTTATTATTGGTTGGATTAAATTTCGTTTAGCTTAAAAGTTTCCTTTAAACGAACACCTTTTTCGGTCTGCTGCAACGTACAGCATTCATTTACAGGGTCGTGCTCCAGGTACAAAACGTACTCATTTTCAACCGCTTCCTTCCAAAATACTTTTCGTTCGTTCAATGTTTTCAGCGGGAACATATCATAAGCCATCACGTAAGGCAGGGGAATGTGCCCAACAGACGGCAGCAGGTCGGCCATATACAAAATGCGTTTACCCTTGTAATTTATTAGCGGCAGCATCATCGCATCGGTATGCCCGTATGCCAGCCGGATATGGATATTGTCCGTAAACTTCACACCATCTTCGGCAGCCACAAACTTTAGCTGGCCGCTTTCCTGTATCGGTAATATGTTCTCTTTTAAAAAGGATGCCTTTTCCCGGTCGTTAGGATTTACCGCCCAGTCCCAGTGCTGTTGATTGCTCCAATAGGTGGCATTTTTAAATGTAGGCGTCAATTTTTCACCATTGCGTATAACTGCGCCGCCAACATGGTCAAAGTGTAAATGGGTTAAAAAAACATCTGTAATATCATCCCGGTGAAAACCCAGCGCTGCCAACGAACTGTCCATTGTAGCATTGCCATGCAGGTAATAATGACTAAAAAACCGTTCATCCTGCTTGTTGCCGATGCCGGTATCAATTAATATCAAACGGCCTTCATCCTCCACCAGCAAACAGCGCATGGCCCAGGTGCAAAGGTTATTCTCATCAGCCGGGTTGGTTTTATTCCAGAGAGATTTGGGCACTACGCCAAACATAGCGCCGCCATCTAATTTAAAAAAGCCGGTGTCTATAGTGTGTAGTTTCATGGTAAGTCAAAAGTAAAAATTCAAAAGTAAAAAGGATTAAAAAGCATATAAATAAAAAAAGACCGAACAGTAAGCTCAGTCTTTTTTGAATTTTGACTTTTAAATTTTGACTTATAAATGAATACACTCTCCGTACGCATCCGCCGCTGCTTCCATAACTGCTTCGCTCATCGTAGGGTGGGGGTGTACAGATTTTATGATCTCGTGCCCGGTTGCTTCCAGTTTACGGGCCGTTACTACCTCCGCAATTAGTTCGGTCACATTAAAGCCGATCATGTGCGCACCTAAAAACTCGCCGTATTTGGCATCAAATATCAGTTTAACAAAACCATCTTTAGCGCCGGCAGCACTTGCCTTGCCTGAAGCAGAGAACGGAAACTTGCCTATCTTTAATTCATATCCGGCTTCTCTAGCCGCTTTCTCGGTATAACCAACCGAAGCGATCTCTGGCGAGCAATACGTACATCCCGGGATATTATTATAATCTAATGGCTGCGGGTTTTGCCCTGCTATTTTCTCAACACAAATAATACCTTCGGCAGATGCTACGTGTGCCAACGCCTGACCTTTAACAATATCGCCAATGGCATAAACGCCGTCTATATTGGTTTTATAAAAATCGTCAACCAATACTTTTCCTTTTTCGGTTTTTACACCGTTCTCTTCCAGGCCGATGCCTTCAATGTTGGTTGAGATACCTACAGCAGACAATACGATCTCCGCTTCTAAAGTTTCTGTTCCGGTAGCTGTTTTTACCTGTACTTTGCATAGATCACCGCTGCTGTCAACCGATTCTACGTTCGAGCCGGTCATGATATTTATCCCCTGTTTCTTAAGGATACGCGCCAGTTGTTTGGATACTTCCTCATCCTCTAACGGAACAACATTGTCCAGGTATTCAACAACCGTAACCTGCGTACCTATCGAGTTATAAAAATAAGCAAACTCAATCCCAATAGCGCCCGATCCAACTACGATCATCGACTTAGGTTGTTTTGGCAATATCATAGCCTGGCGGTAGCCAATTACCTTTTTGCCATCCTGTTTTAAGTTAGGCAACTCGCGTGAGCGGCCGCCTGTAGCTATAATAATGTGTTTTGCGGTAAATTCTTTCGAGCCGTCGTTGTTTTTTACTTCTACAACGCCCTTGCTTTTAAGTTTACCATAACCCATGATCACGTCAATCTTGTTCTTCTTCATTAAAAACTGAACGCCTTTGCTCATGCCATCGGCTACGCCGCGGCTTCTTTTAATGGTGCTTTCAAAATCTATTTCGCCGCCATTTACTTTAATGCCGTAATCGGCAGCGTGGTTTAAATATTCAAATACCTGGGCGCTTTTTAACAGGGCTTTGGTAGGTATACAGCCCCAGTTAAGGCAAATGCCCCCTAATGATTCTTTTTCGACTATAGCGGTTTTTAAACCCAGTTGCGAAGCGCGTATGGCAGCTACATAGCCGCCCGGGCCCGACCCGATAACAATTACATCGTAATCCATATATGTAAATTATTGCTTTGTTTTTTTGCAACGCAAATCTACGCAAAACGGCTGAATTGCAGAAACCGCTTTATCCATATAAAAGTCAGGATATTGATATTATAGAATAGAGATTTAATATATGGCATAGCGCCTAAATGGCGGTATATTATTCACATTTTTAGGCTGTAAATGCGAATTTAATATCAAAATATTAGTAATTTTTAATACTTTTTGTATATTGCTGTTAAATGTTGAAAAATATATAATGATTATTAACACTAACTTAACACTACTAATGTTTTCATCAATTACCTTTGTCGCTAATTAACTTATTCATTTACATATAAAAAAACAAAGTATGAGGAAGTATTTACTCTCTTTATTTATTTCGATTTTTACTGTTTGTTTGGCATTTGCACAGGTTGCAAGCGCGCAAACCAAGATCACAGGAAAAATATCAGATGCCAACACAAAGGAAACTTTAATTGGCGCAACAGTTACCGTAAAGGGAACTTCAACCGTTACCACATCATCGTTAGACGGTTCATTTAAACTTACTGTGCCTACCGGTAGCCAGGTATTGGTTATTTCCTATATCGGCTATGTATCACAAGAGGTTAGCGTTGATCCTGCCAAAACCAGTATTGGCACTATTGAGCTTCAACCAAGTTCATCTTCAGTTAACGAAGTAACAATTACCGGTGACGTAGCCATCGACAGGAAAACACCTGTTGCGGTTTCTACAATAAGCCAGCAATTTATCGAAGAAAAATTGGGCAACCAGGACATTCCCCAGCTTTTGAGCGTGACCCCGGGTGTAATGGCAACGGCGCAGGGCGGCGGTTACGGTGACTCGCGTATCAGTGTCCGCGGATTTTCCAGTGCTTCCGGACAAGGCAACGTAGCTTTAACTATCAACGGTATCCCGGTAAATGATATGGAAAGCGGCGCTATTTTCTGGTCAGATTTTTCAGGTTTGTCTGATGTTATGACATCATTGCAAATTCAGCGCGGGCTTGGCGCATCTAAAATTATAGTACCTTCATTTGGTGCTACTATTAATATTCAAACTCGTAATACTGATGCAGTACAAGGTGGTTATATATCACAAACCATCGGTAGCGATGGTTATGAAAAAACAGCCGCTTTAATATCAACAGGTTTAGATAAAAATGGCTGGGCCGTAACTGTTTTAGGCAGCCGGACAAGGGGCGCCTTCCCGTTTGATGGCTCAAATTTCCTGGGCTACAACTACTTCTTTAATCTTTCAAAAGTAATAAGCCCAAGACAAAGAATTTCATTCACCGTAATGGGTTCGAGTCAAACACACGGCCAGAGGCCGTCTGAACCTATTGCAAGTTACCAGTCTGCCCCGCAAGGCCTTCAGTGGAACTTTCAAAACAGTGTAAAAGATGGTTCGCCGATTACGCCTTATAATAATTTCTTTAGCAAACCGGTAATGATGATAAATCATGATTGGTCTATTAATGACAAATCAAGCTTATCAACCGTTTTATATGGTACTTATGGCAGCGGCGGTGCCGGCGCTATAGGTGGTGCAGCTGCACCAAGGGTAGGCGGAACAAATATCTATACGCCATTTGATTATACCGCAGTCGAAAAGACAAACGCGGTTAGCCCAGATGGTTCTGCCGGTACTTATTTATATGCTTCACATAATGACCATATTGAATATGGCGTAAGAAGCACCTATAAAACATTACTGGGCAAATACATTGATCTTTCTGCAGGTATTGATGCCCGCTATTACACAGGCAATCACTATAAAGTGGTTACAGACTTGCTGGGTGCTGATTATGTAACAGATAACTATAACGGCGGCACAGCAGCGTTTGGTTCACGTTCAGGCGATATCAATAACCCGGTTAAACGTGCGTTGGTAGGTGATAAAATTGGTTATCATAATAAAGACGATGTTGAGTTGGCAAGCGCATTTGCCCAGGCCGAATACAGCAAAGATAATTTCTCTGCATTTATTACTGCATCAGGTTCAGAGTCGGCAGATAGAAGAACCGATTATTATAACTACCTGAACAGCGATCCAAATCAATCAAGCCGTTGGGTTAATTTCTTTACCTACCAGGCTAAAGGCGGTGCAAATTATAATATTAACGACCAGATGAATGTGTTTGCTAATATTGGTATGATCACTAAACCACCGTTTTTTGATAAAGGTGTGTTCCAGAACTTTACCAATATTGTAAACCCTAACCCGGTTGTTGAAAAATTGTTCAGCTATGAATTAGGCTATGGCTACAAAATTTCAGACTTTAGCGCTAAGGTGAATTTATACCGTTCAATGTATATGAACCAAACGCTTACAGCTAACTTTACCGATGCAAATGGTAACATATTTACCGGCAACGTTGCTGGTACAAATTCATTGTACCAGGGTGGAGAATTAGAGTTAAAGGCAAAACCCGTAAGATTTATTACCTTAACAGGTATGCTATCTGTTGCTGACTGGCATTATACCAATAATCCGGGCCCTGCAACTTTGTTTGATAACAACCAGGTGGCGGTTAAAACAATCCCACAGGCTTTGTTAAAAGGAATGAAAATTGGCGATGCTGCGCAAACTACTGCCCATTTAGGTTTAGATCTTGATCTTACTTCACAAATAAGGATTGGCGGCGATTATTTCTACTATACCAATTATTATTCAAGGTTTAACTTTGCCAATATTACAACAGCAGGCCTGCAGGGTTATAAACTGCCGGATTACTCAAACGTTAATCTGAACGCATCATTTAAATTTAAAATGGCTGGTTTAGATGCATCATTAAATGCTAATGTTATGAATTTACTAAATTCGAAATATATAACCGATGCGTTTGATGCAAGTGCTTCAGGTTTGGCACAAAACGTTAGTGTTTATTATGGTTTGTTAAGAACATTTACTACCGGTATAAAAGTTAAATTTTAATTTATCATCATAAAAAAATTCAAAATGAAAAAAATTTATTATTTATTGGCGCTTATTGCACTGGCTTTCACGTCATGCCAAAAGCAACCTATTATTCCTGTTGGGGTAAATACACCGGGCTCGGCATACACCAAGCAATTAACCATTACGTTGGCATCTACTGATTATAAATCACTGCCTAACAAAGTTTATCCAACTACTACGTTGAATTTTGCTACACTGGCTGATGCAAAAACGTATATCCCTACTATTTTAAATACTAAATATCCGCAACTGGATAATGGTTCAACAGCCGCTGTTACTTTTTCATTAGCTGCGCCAACCGTTACCCTGGCCGACTCTACAAACGCTAATACAGCGTACACGTTAACCCCTGCGGATTATTTGCTGTTACCTAAAAACACATTTACAGATTTTAGCACCGCGCAAATTTTAAGCTGGTTGCCGTATAAATACCCAACACCGGTAAATAACCAATTGGCTGTATTAACTTATACCTACTTTGAATCGGGCGCTACTTCTAATTCTGGTATCCCTGCAACCGACGCCTTTTTATATACAAACGGTGTTTGGACAAAAATATACCGGGTATCTGCCGCGCAATATCTATCTGTTGGCCGCGGGGTAAACAACTGGTTTATTGCCACTGATGTGCCGGTTTTGGCGACTTATTTAAACACTTTTTTAAAGGCTGATCCTCTTGTAATGACAACGGCCCACGTTGGTGATATTAAATATGTTAACTACAGGTATTTAACAACCTATCAAAAAGTTATGCTGCTTACCTTTGACGGAACAAATTGGGTAAATACACCAACCACAGCAACCCTTGCTTTTGGGAAAAGCGGTGGTACCTGGGCTCCTGATAATACCGTTTTCTATACAATGGTACAGGCAGATTTCACTATCATTTCAACATCAACCGCAGGTTCTGCTTTGGCGAGAGCTAACATAGCTTCTTTTGCCGACTTTAACACAAGCGCCACTACTGACGCGACTTATTGGAGCGATGCCGATATACAGGCCGGTATTGCCTTCTTGTTGAAAAGTAAATATGGCACAACTGCAGTTGTCAATCAAAAATTCACTATCACTTACGCGGTTTATAATTTTGGGGTTATAACTAATAGAACCAAAACATACCAGTACGATGGTACTAACTTTAATTTCCTTCAATAATATATTGAAGGATAGTAAATAACAAAAAACCCCTTACATCAATTGATGTAAGGGGTTTTTATTTTAATGGGAAATAAGTTTAATTATACACAAACTCCCCAAACTCAGACCGTATAGTTACCTGCTTTTGCTCCGAAGCCTCGACATGGCCAATAATTTGAGCGGCAATACCAAAGCCTTCTGAGATCTTAATTAAATCACTTGCAATTTCTTGCGGAACGTATAGCTCCATACGGTGGCCCATATTAAAAACCTTGTACATTTCCTGCCAGGTGGTTTTTGATTCATCCTGTATCAATTTGAATAAAGGCGGAACGGGGAACAGGTTATCTTTTATAATATGCAGGTTATCTATAAAATGCAAAACTTTGGTTTGCGCACCGCCGCTGCAATGCACCATACCGTGTATTTGGCTGCGGTAATTATCAAGCATTACCTTTATCACCGGCGCATAGGTGCGCGTTGCGGATAATACCAGCTTACCCGCAGTAATGGTTTTACCATTGCCAATCTCTATCAGGTCAGTCAGTTTTTTTGAGCCGGAGAATACCAGGTCGTAGGGTATCCCGGCATCATAACTTTCAGGATATTTATCAGCGATGGTTTTATCAAACACATCATGCCGCGCAGAGGTAAGCCCGTTTGAGCCCATACCGCCGTTGTATTCTTTTTCGTAAGTGGCCTGTCCGTATGAAGCTAAGCCAACAATAACATCGCCTGGTTTAATGTTATGGTTCGATATAACTTCGTCACGCTTCATCCGGCAGGTAACAGTCGAGTCAACTATTATCGTCCGTACCAAATCACCTACATCCGCAGTTTCGCCGCCGGTAGAGTAGATACCGATACCCGCATCCCGCAATTCGCCCAATATCTCCTCCGTTCCGTTTATAATGGCCGCTATAACTTCGCCGGGTATTAAATTTTTGTTGCGCCCTATGGTCGATGATAATAAAATATTGTCTGTTGCGCCCACACACAACAGGTCGTCAAGGTTCATGATTATCGCATCCTGCGCTATGCCGCGCCAAACAGAAATATCGCCGGTTTCTTTCCAGTAAGTATAAGCTAAGGACGATTTGGTACCAGCACCATCGGCGTGCATAATATTACAATACGCCGGGTCGTTAGTTAATATATCGGGTACTATTTTGCAAAATGCCTTTGGAAAAATGCCCTTGTCAATATTTTTTATGGCATTGTGTACATCATCTTTAGAAGCGGAAACACCTCTCTGATCGTAGCGTTGCGAAGAAGTCATGGGCAAATATAATTAATAGTTCATAATTCATAGTCGATAGTTCATAGTTAATGATCCAACTGTCATGTTTTACTATCTTTGTTAAAAGGATACATCTACCGCCCAATGAAAATTATTACCTGGTTCCGTTTGCAATTAAAACGTTCTTTTGATAGGATACGCAACGAAAAATTTAAGAAAAACATATTGCAAGCCATTCCTTTTTGGATAGCATCGGTAATTACCGGCCTGGTAGCGGTATTATATACTAAACTTTTTGTGGGGGCCGAAAACCTTACCGCTTTGATTATTAACCATCACGAATGGCTGTTGTTTATTTTGACTCCGGTTTGTTTTTTGTTTGCCTGGTGGCTGGTGCAGCGTTTCGCACCATTTGCACGCGGCAGCGGTATACCACAGGTAATGGCAGCTATACAGGTATCATCGCCCAAAACAAACCATCTGGTTGATAAACTTTTAAGCCTCCGCATTATAATAATTAAAGTAGCATCGAGTTTGGTGATGGCAGTTGGTGGCGGGGCCGTGGGCAGGGAAGGCCCAACTATTCAAATAGCTGCCTCCATCTATAAATTAGTTTACCAGCTGTTGCCCAAATGGTGGCCCCAAATAGCCAAACGCAATATGATGGTAACCGGGGCAGCCGCGGGATTGGCCGCAGCCTTTAATACACCATTAGGTGGTATAGTCTTTGCTATTGAAGAATTAACGCGTACCCACTTCAGCTATTATAAAACTGCCATATTTTCATCAGTAATTATTGCAGGTTTATCCGCGCAGGCATTGTTGGGGCCTTATTTATACTTGGGCTACCCCAAATTAGACGGGCTATCTACCTCTATATTTTTTGGCGTAGCGTTAGTTGCCGTACTCACCGGCCTTTTAGGCGCGGCAATGGCGAAACTGATCATCTACATATTCAGCCTCAAAGTCAAATTTAATCTTACTTATCACCATGTTATATATGTAATTGGTTGTGCGGCTATCATGGCGTTTTTAGCCTTTTTTATTGATAAGGCGGTGTTAGGATCCGGAAAAGGAATAATGGAAACTACGCTCTTTACCTCCAATAAATACGTAGCCTGGTACATACCTGTATTAAGGATAGTGGGGCCAGTAGTTTCATTTACAACAGGTGGGGCAGGGGGCGTGTTTGCCCCGGCATTGGGTGCCGGCGCAAGTGTAGGCTCATTGGTAGCAAGTTGGTTCCATGTATCTGATATTGATACCAATATGCTTATCCTGTCGGGGATGGTTGGTTTTTTAACCGGGGTAACCCGCTCACCATTTACATCGGTAATATTGGTGTTAGAAATGACCGATAGACATAGCGTTATCTTCCACCTTATATTAGCAGGGATGATTGCCAGTTTGGTAGCCGTAATTATTGAGAAACACTCTTTTTACGACCATTTAAAAATTGGCTACATAAAAGAACTGGAAAAAGACGAAAACAAAGACACGAATTACACGAATTTAAGCGAATTGCCACCAAGTTAAATTCGTGTAATTCGCTTAAATTCGAAACAATTCGTGCTATTTAATAAACAGCAATTCCCTAAACTTAGGCAGCGGCCATATTGAATCATCAACCAGTTGCTCCAGCTTGTCAACATGGTAACGGATAGGCTGAAAGTAGGGCTTAACCTTTTCATCATAATCAATCGCTTTTTCGCGCAGGTCCTCGATGATATTAGCCTTCTTTCGCTCATTAACCATTTGCTCAACATTGGTTTTAATAGCATTTACATGCCCGGATATTTGGTTAATAATATCCAGTTGGGCCTCATAAGTCGATTTATCCAGCCCCAGGTCTTTTAATCCTTTAGCATTAACAATCAGCCTGGTTTGGTATTCAATAGCAGCGGGGATAATCACATTGGTCACCATTTCGCCCATAACACGGGCCTCTATCTGTAGTTTTTTATAAAAGCTGTCTAATAAAATTTCATGGCGTGCATGTGCTTCCCTTTTGGTAAACACTGCGGTTTCTGCAAAAAGGTTTTCAGATTTTTCTGATAAAAATGCGTCAAGCGCCTTTGGGGTAGTTTTTACATTGGCTAATCCTCTTGCGGCAGCTTCTTTTTCCCATTCTTCGCTATAACCATTACCCTCAAAACGTATCGCCTTCGAGTCTTTGATATATCGTTTAATGATCATTAATAAGGCAACATCCTTCTTCTCGCCCTTTTTTATCAGCTTATCAACATCATATTTAAATTTCTTTAACTGGTCGGCAACTATCAGGTTTAAAACAGTCATCGGGCTGGCCGAGTTTGCTGACGAGCCAACTGCCCTAAACTCAAACTTGTTACCCGTAAAGGCAAAAGGAGAGGTGCGGTTACGGTCGGTATTGTCCTTTAATATTTGCGGTATTTTAGGGATGCCCTGCCATAACAAAGCATCATCCTTTATTTTCTTGCTTATTCTTGATGTTTCAATTTCATCCAGCACCTCGCTTAACTGGCTGCCTAAAAATATAGATATAATAGCCGGAGGGGCCTCGTTGGCACCCAGCCTATGGTCATTATTAACAGATGCAATAGATGCCCTTAACAGGTCGGCATGTTCATAAACCGCTTTGATGGTATTTACAAAGAATGTAAGGAACATTAAGTTGTTCTTTGGCGTTTTGCCGGGCGATAATAAATTTTTACCGGTATTGGTTATCATAGACCAGTTATTATGCTTGCCCGACCCATTTACACCTGCATAAGGTTTTTCATGCAGCAGCACTTTAAAATTATGGCGCTTGGCTATCCGGTCCATAAGGTCCATTAATAACGAGTTATGATCTACCGCCAGGTTAAGCTCTTCATAAATAGGCGCGCATTCAAATTGAGAAGGAGCAACCTCGTTATGCCTTGTTTTTAACGGGATGCCTAATTGCAGCGCTTCGGTTTCCATATCCTGCATAAAGGCATATACCCGCTCGGGTATAGAGCCAAAATAATGGTCTTCCAGCTGCTGGTTTTTGGCAGACATATGACCGAACAGTGTACGGCCGGTTAAATACAGATCGGGCCTTGCGTTAAACAGGGCAATATCAACCAAAAAATACTCCTGCTCAATCCCTAATGACGAGTTAACCTTTTCTATACTCTTATCAAAATAATGGCATACATCAACGGCCGCTTTATCAAGCGCGTTTATTGCCTTTAGCAACGGAACTTTATAATCAAGCGCTTCGCCGGTATACGAAACAAATACGGTTGGTATACATAAGGTACGCCCCATAATAAATGCCGGGGATGATGGGTCCCAGGCGGTATATCCGCGGGCTTCAAAAGTATTGCGTATGCCACCGCTCGGAAAACTGGAAGCATCCGGCTCTTGCTGAGATAAAGCATCGCCCGAAAAAACTTCAATGGCCCCATCCGGGGTAGGCTCAAAAAAGGCATCGTGCTTTTCGGCAGTGGTGCCGGTTAAGGGTTGAAACCAATGTGTATAATGTGTAGCACCCTTTCCCATTGCCCATGATTTCATTGCCGAAGCAACTTGCTCCGCCATATCCCTCGGGATTGGCTCACCCTTATCAATAGAATTGATAATGCCCTGGTAACCTTCTTTGGAAAGATATTCCTTCATTTTCTTCTTATCAAAAACATTGGCGTTAAAAAAGTCAGAGATTTTTGGTGAAGGCATTTTTACTTCCGGAATTGTCCTGGTTAGTACCGTTTGGAGGGCTTGAAATCGGATGTTTGACATAATATATTATATAGTAAATAAGAAATTCGTTCAAAAATAGAATTATAGTTTACAATCTTAACAGTTTTTATGAAATATGGTAAAAGTCTTGTTTTTTAAAATAAAATTCTGTCTGATGCAATTTAAACATTTTTAAAGAAAAAATTCATTTTTAAGACCTATTCACGACAAAATACGACTTTTTTTGATGTTTTTTAAGAAAAATGCCCTGTTTTTTCATCTAAAATAGGATAAAACGCTAAAAAATTATCATAAATGCATTTTCAAAACCTTAATTAATGGGTTTTATTATTAGTAAATCATTATTTAGCCCATCATTTAATTTGGTTTTATTGCGTTTTTCATAATAATGTAATACTATATAGATATTTTTCAGTTAAAAGTTTCGTTTTATTGAAATTCATATATAATTTTATTGAAATTAAAATAAACTTTATGTTAATTAATAAATATGTTAAAATATGGATGAAAATTTTACAAAAACTATCACTTATCAATCTTAACTCAATTAACAACCAGTCTAACTAACTAAAATCAACAAACAAATGAAAGTAAATCAACAAAAGTTTAATCTGCTCACCGCGTTTCGAGGAATAACCCGCGAGAAATGGACGTTGGGTGCAACTATTTTAACCGGGAAAATGATCGGGCTATCCATTGTGGTAGCTGCCATGATGTTCATACCCGGGTTATTGGGGACATCTGCCCATGCCGCTCCGGCAAAACCAACTGATATTGAAACATCGATGATGAATTCAATTAATACAGTTTGGACGCTGGTAGCCGCCTTTTTGGTATTTGGCATGCAGGCAGGCTTTGTTATGCTTGAAGCAGGTTTTGCACGTAAGCGCGAAACGGTAAACGTTTTAATGGAATGCGTTTATGATACTTGTCTTTGCGGTATATTATTTTACGCTGTTGGTTATGCGTTTATGTTTGGCCATGGTAATGGTTTTATAGGATGGGGCGGAGCTGATGGAAAAAATTGGTTCTTTTTACAAAACACCCCTGCAACTTACGAAGCTTACGGTATCCCGATCCTTGCACACTGGATATTCCAATATGCATTTGCTGATACCTGCTCAACTATTGTATCAGGAGCGATGATAGGCCGTACAAGTTTCCGCGGCGATATTCTTTATAGTATCGGTATCACCGGGTTTATCTACCCAATTATTGGCCACTGGGCCTGGGGCCCTGATGGTTTCTTGGTAACCATGGGTGCTAAAGGCGGTTTCCTGCCTGATCTGGGTAACGGCTTTCGTGACTTTGCAGGTTCAACCGTAGTACATACTATTGGTGGTATTGCATCGCTGGCGGGCGCTATTGTATTAGGCCCTCGTTTGGGTCGTATTTTTGCACGGGATGATAAAGCAAAAGGCGGTATGCCTCCCGGGCATAACATGCCGTTGTACCTTCCTGCTGTGGTTTGGATGGTATGGGTTTAACCCCGGTAGTACGCTTTCTGCTATGGATATGCAGGGAATAGGCCGCATTGCAGCCAACACAACAATTGCGGCTTGTACCGGTGGTATGGCAGCTATGTTGGCTGGCTTATGGTGGGGAGCTACAAAAGGTAAATTTGATTTAGGTTATACATTAAACGGTGTACTTGCCGGGCTGGTAGCTATTACTTGCCCTTGTTACTGGGTTAGTCCGCTTGGCGCTGCATTATTAGGTGCAGTTGCGGGCTTTGTAGTGTACGCAGGCATGAACTTTATTGAGTGGTTACGTATTGACGATCCGGTTGGTGCAGTTTCTGTACACGGCTTTTGCGGTATTTGGGGAACTTTGTCGTTAGGTTTGTTTGCTTCAGGTCAGTATGGCGCAACGGGCCCTACCGGTGCTGATAATAGCGCCCCCGTAACCGGTTTGTTTTACGGGGGCAGTGCAAGCGTATTGGAGGCACAAGCTATAGGCACATTTACTATTGCTATTGCGGTATTCGTGGTAACAATTATAATGATGTATGTTATTAATAAATTGCCTAACCCATGGAGATTAAGAGTAGAAGAACATGGTGAAGCAGGTGTTGGTGGCCTTGATGTATTTGATCACGGTATTGAAGCATACCCTGCGCAATAAAAGACGCAACCTGCTTGATAAAAAAGCGTTAGTTACCGCTTAATGTAACCAGACTACTACATACCCTTGTGTGGCCGGGACTTTTCTGATCCCGTATATGTTTGCCCCCGGCCACACAAGTTTTTTAACTGCAAATTTTAAAGGAAAAAACTACACTGAATTAACCTGTTTAATTCAGTATGGAATTCTCATATACAAAAATTACACACAACAATTAATTTAATCAACTATCAATCAATCACTTATTATGAAAAAATTATTACTATTATCCCTTATGGTGTCTGCGCTAAGCTTGGCTTCTAAAGCACAGGATACCATCAAAACTACCAGCGATGCGCCCCTTATAATCTCCGGCTCGGTAGATGCTTATTATAAGTATGATTTTTCAGGGCATAACAACATACCTACTTATTACGGAAATGAGCAAAACTCCTTTTCTATTGGTATGGTAGACCTTGGGCTGAAGAAAAAAGTAGGCAAGGCATTATTTGTAGGCGAACTGTCATTCGGTCCGCGCAGTGATGCTTCCTTACCTGTTCCAACCAATCATATCGAAAATTTATATGTTTCGTATGATGTAACCGATAGCTTTAACCTGACAGGTGGCTATATGGCTACATTTATTGGGTACGAGGTAATTGCCCCTACCGGGAATTTTAACTATTCGACATCCTATTTATTCTCGGCTGGCCCATTCCAGAATGCCGGTTTTAAAGCCACCTATACTTTCTCGCCTTCGGCAAGTTTAATGGTGGGTGCTTTTAACGATCAATGGAATGTATACACTTCTGCAGGGAGGATAAATACTTTAGGCGCACAATTGATGTTAGTTCCCGTAAAAAACTGGACAGCTTATTTAAACCTGGCAACAGGCCCGGCATCAGGTACTATATTTGATTTGACCACTAATTATCAAATGACAGATGCGTTTAAATTAGGCGTAAACGCGGCCACTAAATCTGGTAATGGCGCACCAAACTATTCCGGTGTGGCAATATATCCGCAGTTAGCCGTTTGCAAAACAGTTACCTTAGGTTTAAGGGGCGAATATTTTGATGTAAAGGCAGTAGGCACTACGCCAAGCTCAAGTGTAACCGCATTAACTTTTACAGCCAATATTAAATCGGGCCCTTTAACCTTTATGCCCGAAATAAGGTTTGATAATGGGTCAACAAATATTTTTACCGACAGCAACAAAGCACCAACAAAATCAGCCACGCAATTTTTAGTTGCAGCTGTTTATGCCTTCTAATTATAAACCTAACTAAAGTAAAAGCCATCCATACCGGGTGGCTTTTTTGTTTACGGTCATTTTATTTAATTATATATTAATAAGTTATTGTTGCATTTAACAATTGTAACATAAGTATAGAAATGCAAATTTTATAAAATATTTAATATTTGGCATACGTTTAAACTAAAATTTACGTTATACAATAAACTAAAATTTAATTTCAACCGCTATGCTAATCTCAAAATTTAATTTGTGCAAGTCCGAGTGGCTCGAACTTGTATTCGTAAACCGCAACAAAGAATATGGCGCTTATTATTTAAGGCAACACCATGCCGGCGATATGATAAAGGCCATGGGTATTACCTTTCTTAGTGTTGTAAGTATCGCGTTAACGTTGGGCTTCATTGTCCGGGTTAAACCTGCCGAGTTATTTAAAGAAACGGTGGTACATCTTACCGAAGTTCCAAAGCAGCAGCCCGTGCCGCCAAAGAAAGAGGAGGTACACCAGGCAAAGGCTTCGGCGCCTAAAACAGTGGTAGCTACAACAGAATTTGTTCCGCCGGTTGTGGTTTCCCAGCCGGTTGTTGCAGAGCCGCCTAAGCTCATTGATATGAAAGGCGATGTTGGGCAGGAGAATATTGTTGTGCCTGAAGGAACGGCGGGAGTACCAAATATCAACGATGGTACAGGCAACAATGGTACCGCCATTAAACCGACAGTTGATAATGACATTCATCCTATGAATGGCGTTGATGTTGAGCCCGAACCTTACGGCGGTGCTGCGGGATGGGCTAAGTTTTTGCAGAAAAATTTGCGTTATCCGGCTTTGGCGATGGATCAGCAGGCAAGCGGAAAAGTTTGGGTAAGCTTTATTGTTGAAAAAGACGGACATATCTCCTCACTGACGGTATTGAGAGGCGCGGGATATGGGATGGACGAAGAAGCTTTACGTGTTTTAAAAATGGCGCCGCCATGGAAACCCGGAAAACAGAATGGTAACCTGGTAAGGGTAAAATACACCCTGCCGCTTAATTTTGTATTGAATAATTAATTAAGGTGTATTTTTAGGGTATAAAGGTAAAAGGCGAAAGGTAAAAGGTTAAAACCCCTGTACCTTTCGCCTTTTACTTTTAACCTCATTACCTTTTACCTTCTTTCACGTCCTTTTCCTTTCGCCTTTCGGCACTTTTTCCTAATTTTGGGCTTCCATTCAAAAAACAGATAAAAATTGGAGCATCACGACCTCACTACCGCCCAAACCGCTAAAGATCTGGGTTTACTACCCGAAGAATTTGAACGTATAAAAGAAATATTAGGGCGCGTTCCCAATTTTACCGAACTGTCCATTTTTTCGGTAATGTGGAGCGAACATTGTTCCTATAAAAACTCCATCACCTGGCTAAAAACTTTACCAAAGGATAGTCCGCGTATGCTGGCAAAAGCCGGAGAAGAAAATGCCGGATTAGTTGATCTGGGCGGAGGCATTGGTTGCGCCTTTAAAATAGAATCACATAACCACCCGTCGGCGCTCGAACCTTACCAGGGAGCAGCAACAGGTGTAGGCGGCATCAACCGCGATATATTTACAATGGGCGCAAGGCCCATCGCACAGCTAAACTCTTTACGTTTCGGCGACCCTAATTTGGACCGTACCAAATGGTTAATAAAAGGTGTGGTAAAAGGCATCAGCCATTACGGCAATGCCTTTGGTATTGCCACCGTTGGCGGCGAATTGGCATTTGACGAATGTTATAACGTTAATCCGTTGGTTAATGCGATGTCGGCAGGCATTGTAAAGGCCGGCGAAACGGCGTCAGCAACATCCTATGGCGTAGGCAACCCGGTTTATATAGTTGGCTCGGCTACAGGTAAAGACGGTATACACGGTGCGGCGTTTGCTTCAAAAGATATTACAGAAGATTCTGTTAATGACCTCCCGGCTGTACAGGTGGGTGATCCCTTCCAGGAAAAACTACTATTGGAAGCATCGTTAGAAGTAATTAAAACAGGTGCTGTTGTAGGCATGCAGGATATGGGCGCGGCAGGTATTATCTGCTCCAATTCAGAAATGTCGGCAAAAGGTGAGCATGGTATGCGTATCTGGCTGGATAAAGTACCAACCCGCCAGGATAATATGAAACCTTATGAGATTTTACTGTCCGAATCACAGGAGCGTATGCTGATCGTGGTGCATAAAGGCCGTGAAAAAGAAGTAGAAGATATTTTTGATAAATGGGATTTGAATTGTGCCATCATTGGTGAAGTGACCGATACCAAACGCCTTGAATACTTTGTAAATGGCGAGTTGGTTGCGGATGTCCCTGCTGATGATTTGGTTTTAGGCGGCGGTGCCCCCGTTTACGAACGCGAATACCGCGAACCAGCTTATTTTGCAGTTAATCAGAAATTTAAAATAGAAGATGTTGCCGAGCCGGCCAACTTACTGGATGTAGCCGAACATTTAATATCGCATCCAAATATCGCATCTAAACGGTGGGTAACAGACCAGTATGATTCTATGGTGGGCGTGGGTACCATGACGACCAATCGCCCCTGCGATGCGGCAGTTGTGAATGTAATAGGAACGGATAAAGCCATTGTTTTAACGGTTGATTGTAATTCGCGCTATGTTTATGCTGATCCGCAAAAAGGTACGGCTATTGCCGTTGCCGAAGCCGCGCGTAATATTACCTGCGCCGGTGGCGAGCCCGTTGCTATAACCAACTGCTTAAATTTTGGTAACCCCTACAAGCCAGAAGTTTACTGGCAATTTGTAGGCGCCATAAAGGGAATGGGAGAGGCCTGCCGCAAATTTGAGACCCCGGTAACCGGTGGTAACGTTAGCTTTTACAATCAATCTACCGATGAGGGACCGGTTTTCCCGACACCAACCATCGGTATGCTTGGTATAATGGATGATCTGTCCAATATCATGACATCGGATTTTAAACAGCCTGATGATCTGGTATACCTGATAGGCGAATCTGTAAACGACATCGCATCTTCGCAGTACCTGGCCTCGTGGCATAAAATATTAGCTGCACCGGCACCCTATTTTGATTTGGACAAGGAATATGCTATGCAGCAGGTGGTGAAGGAATTGATCAAACACAAAATGATCCAATCGGCCCATGACGTGGCTGATGGCGGCTTATTTATTACGTTGATAGAATCGGCCATGCCAAACGGACTTGGTTTTGATATAGCGGCTGACAGCTCCATCCGCAAGGATGCCTTCCTGTTTGGCGAAGCGCAGGGCAGGGTAGTGGTGAGTATCACGCCGGATGACCAGGAACGTTTCATCGAAATGATGGCCACCAGCGAGGTTGATTTTAGCCTGTTAGGTACCGTTAGCAATGGCTATCTGCATATTGACGAAGAATCGTTCGGCCATATTACCGATATTAAATTGGTGTATGATAACGTATTGCACAGCATATTGGGCGAGTAATTAGCCCCCTCTAAATCTCCCCCTGTTGGGGAGACTTTTTATATTAACAGGAATGTTTGACATAAACCGGGTACACCATATCGCCATAATTTGCAGCGACTATGAACTGTCTAAGCATTTTTATACGCAAATACTTGGTTTTAAAATAGAGCGCGAAGTTTACCGGGCAGAACGAAAGTCCTATAAACTTGATCTGATAGTTGGCGGGCAGTACCAAATAGAACTGTTTTCCTTTCCTAACCCACCCGAACGGCCGTCACATCCAGAAGCTGCCGGTTTACGCCATTTGGCTTTCGAAGTGGATGATATTGATATGGCTGTAGTCTATCTAAAGGAAAATCATATCATTGTTGAACCTGTCCGCGTTGATGAGTTTACCGCTAAACGCTATACCTTTTTTGCCGATCCGGATGGATTACCGTTAGAGATTTGTGAGAAGTAATGACCGGCGTGTTCCATTTCAAACAATTCAGCATTGACCAAACCGGCTGCGCCATGAAAGTCAATACCGATGGTGTATTACTGGGTGCATTGGTTGAAGCGGATAATCCGGCAACCATTTTAGACATTGGCACCGGCACCGGCGTTATTGCTTTAATGCTGGCGCAAAGGTTTCGTGATGCTGCTATAGAAGCGGTTGAAATAGATGAAGCTGCTGCCAAAACCGCCGCCATGAATTTCAATAATTCTTCATTCAAAAACAGGCTAACGGCCTATTCCCAAGGCTTTGCGGAGTTTTTTAAAAACCACCCCGAAAAGAAATACGATCTCATCGTTTCCAACCCGCCGTTCTATATTAACTCGCTTGAAGCATCTGGTAAACAAATGAATTTAGCCAAACATGCAGATGGCGATTTCTTTCGCAGCCTTATATCAAATATTTTCCAACATCTCACCCAAACCGGCCAATTCTGGTTGATATTGCCTTTGCCCACTGCCGGGTTGGTTAAAGACTTAGCTGCTCAACACGGGCTGCATATGCAAAAGGCCATCTCTATAAGATCTTTTGCTGATTCACAACCTCACCGCGAGATATTGATTTTGTCGTTGTTACAAACAGACATTAACTATCAGGCATTTATTATTTATACTGATCTTAAGGTTTATACCGAAGACTATCGGAAACGTTTGCGTGAATATTTAACCATATTTTAGCCTTAAGGCACTTTTAAAAAGGTATCTTTCATCTTCTTATGACTCGAATTGGTTTAATATCTGATACCCACAGCTATCTGGACGATGCCGTTTTTAAACATTTTGAAAATTGCGACGAGATATGGCATGCCGGCGATTTTGGCAATATAGAACTCGCCGATAGGCTTGCCGCCTTTAAACCTTTACGCGGCGTTTACGGCAATATTGATGGAAAAGAGATACGTCAAACTTATCCCGAAGACCTGCGTTTTGATTGTGAAGGGATGGATGTCTGGATGACCCATATTGGCGGCTATCCCGACAAATATCACCCCCGAATAAAGGGTACAATTTACACTAAGCCCCCTCAGTTGTTTATTGCCGGGCATTCACATATTTTAAAAGTTATTTATGATAAAAAGATAAATTGTTTACATTTGAACCCTGGAGCCGCTGGTAAACAGGGCTGGCAAACCGTACGCACCTTAATACGGTTCGGTATTTCGGAAGCAAAAATACAAAATTTAGAGATTATCGAATTGGGTAAATAATACACTAAGTAAAAAAGAAAATTATGAAGACAGCAATGACTTTAGGACAATTTATTTTAGAAAAACAGGCCGATTTTCAATATGCCAAAGGTGAGTTGTCGCGGTTGCTGCGCGACATAGGCATTGCCGCCAAAATTGTAAACCGCGAGGTAAACAAAGCCGGGCTGGTAGATATCATAGGCGAAATTGGTACCACCAATGTACAGGGTGAAAAACAAAAGAAACTGGATGTTTACGCTAATGAGCAGTTTATATCTGCCCTGCAATATGGCGGCGAATGTTGTATTGTGGTATCCGAAGAAAATGACGAATATATCCATATCGATAGCGAGGTATCAAAAGATGCCAAGTACATCGTAGCTATTGACCCTTTGGACGGTTCGTCAAATATTGATGTGAATGTGAGCGTGGGTACTATTTTCTCTATTTATCGCCGTAAATCTGTCGACGGTAAGGCTACCATGGAAGATATCCTGCAAAAAGGGGTAGAGCAGGTGGCTGCCGGCTATGTAATTTATGGTTCGTCTACCATGCTGGTTTATACCACGGGCAAAGGCGTTAACGGTTTTACTTTGGATCCCTCAATCGGCGAGTTTTGCTTATCGCACCCCGAAATGAAAATACCTAAGGATGGTATCATATATTCTATAAACGAAGGTTACTATACCCATTTCCCTGATGGGGTTAAGAAATACATTAAATATTGCCAGGTAGAAGATACCAAAACCCATCGCCCGTATACTTCACGTTATATCGGCTCGATGGTGGCTGATATGCACCGTAACATGATATTGGGCGGAATATTCATCTACCCGATAACTGCCAGCGCACCAAATGGTAAATTACGTTTGGTATACGAGTGTAACCCGATAGCCTATATCATAGAACAAGCGGGCGGAAAGGCAAGTAATGGTTATGATCGTATTTTAGAACTGGAAGTTACCGAGTTGCACCAGCGTTCAGCAATATTTGTTGGATCAGAAAATATGGTTAAAAAAGCCGAAGAAATGATGGCTTTCTTCTCGCCACAGCAAACTAAAAAGACGTTTGAGGGTGAAGTTATTATACAATAAAGAGTCTTAAGTTCTAAGTCCTGAGTATTTAGTCCATATTCGACTTAAGACTTAGAGCTCAAGACTTCGGACTTAAAATAAATTCGCCTTAGCGCTTTCCATTTCAAAAACCGAATCGATCAGCAGGTCTTTTTGTTTGGCGGCGGCTACCGCCAGTTCATCGCAGCGCTCATTTTCGGGGTGGCCGTTATGCCCGCGCACCCAGGTGAATTTTATAGTATGCAGTTTACTTACATCTAAATAACGCAGCCAAAGGTCCTTATTTTTCTTGTCCTT
>Ga0193702_1000029_pt1 | contig 65653 bp, 54 predicted proteins | sample U3a1metaG_FD_143060 | JGI IMG/M metagenome (GOLD analysis project Ga0193702, IMG submission 143060) | Soil microbial communities from a riparian zone of the East river system, Colorado, United States - U3a1 | ecosystem: Environmental > Terrestrial > Soil > Riparian zone | place: USA: East River... | reverse complement strand
TTTTTGGTATTGTTTGAAGCGCGGCTTACAAATGATGGCAGCTCGCCAAAAGTGGCCGACACCTGTCCTACCGGGATGCTTGGCGCGTTATCATCAAATACACCATTTGCCGGGCGCTGGTAACGGTTAATATCGCCCCATTTTATCCGCCAGTCGCCGTTGCGCGTTTGTAGGGTTTTCATAGCTTCAGACAGATCAGTCAACAACTGCTTATCGCTTAAGGTTTTTAGCCCGGCAGCTACACGCTCGGTTTGATAAGTACCTTCTTCGGACGAACGGGCGCGCGGCGCTGATTGCATAACGCGGGTTCCCCATTCGGTGGCCAATGTTGTGGCTACAGAACTTACACCCGAGCGTTTATCCCACGCTTTTAAAAGCTGCATCGGTTCTTTTAAAGCGTTCTTTGTGCTGTCGTTAGCGGCATCGTAAGCTTTAAATAACGGCGGGAACAGTACATCAAACGCAGTTAGGTAATGGTCATATCCCAGGTTGATCAGTTTATCTATGGTAACATCTTTTGCATCGCTGAATAACCTTATGGCATTTACGGCACGGTAGTTTTGTCCATCGGGTGCCATGTAGGCCGGGTATTTTGTTTTGTCGGGGCTGCTTGTGCCCGATGAGGTGTATGGGGTTGAGTTACAATTGATGATGAAGCCGGTGGTGGGGTTATATACGTGTACTATCTCGTCCAGTTTGTGCAGTCCCTGCCATTCGGTAGCTGATGTAGAACCGTCTACAGGCTGTGTCCAGTCCAGCTTTGGGTCGCGCTTGGGCATAAAGTTGCCATACCAGAAAGCGATGTTGCCCTGGTCGTCTGCATAAACGGTATTGTTGGTAGCGTTATTGAGCAGGTCCATCGCCTTTTTATACTCGGCAAAGGTATTGGCTTTAGTAATGAGCCACGACTCTAACAACGCTTCATACGAACGGTTATCTGCTTTCAGCGCCAGCCATTTGCCATCACGACTGCCCAAAACGGGACCGTGGTGGGTATAGTAGGCGGTTATGGTACGCGGCACTATCTTATCGCCCTGCTTAACATTGATAACCAGTTTGCGCACGGTAACGGGTTTTTGCTCGCCGTTATATTCGTAATACCATTTGCTGTCTTTCTTGGTTACTTTTTCGGCATAAAGGTCGCCCACATCGGCATTGCTCGAAGTATGCATCCAGCCGCAATGTAGGTTAAAGCCCTGGTAAACAAAAAACTGTCCCCAGGTAATTGCCCCGTAAACATTTAAACCTTCTTCACTTACCAGCTCGGCTTCCGACCGGAAATAGAAAGGCACATGCGGGTTGATATACAGCATAGCATGTTTCGATGCTGTTTTTGAGGGCGACAGCGCGTAACCGTTCGAGCCTATTTCGCGGTCGTCCGGTTTAAAGCTTTTGGGGGTGTATTTTATCATGCCCACATCGGGGCCTGCGCCGCTGTAGAAACGTTGGGTTTCGGCAAGGCTTAAACCACCGGTTACCGTTGCAGATACGCTGCCGTCTGTAAACATCAGGGCGTACCAGGGCTCATAATGTTTAAACAGGGCCGGCTTTACTTCGGGGTGCTTATACAGGTAATAGTTTATGCCATCGGCAAAGGCATCCATTAGTTTTTTAAACCAAACCGGGCTTTTTTTATAATCGTTTATCGCATCACTACTATCGGCTATCATTTGCAGCTGTACATCGGTGTAAAGCTTGCCTTCGCCGCTTACTTCTGCCTGCCTGCCCAATTGGTACAGGTAATTATCTTCAATTCCTTTAAAATTATCTTCGCACTGGCTGTACATCAACCCAAAAACCACATTGGCATCGGTTGGGCCATAGATATGGGGCACACCGTAATTATCGCGGATAATAGTAACCGCCTTTGCCTCCTGCTGATAGCGGGCGACATCTTGTTTGGTAGCTGTTTGAGCTATAGTTAATACGGGCAGCATTAATAATGCTAAAGAAAGTAATTTCGTTTTCATAAAGTCAGCATAAGAAAACGAAAATTAGTGATTTATGGCGGATAAAAAAAACAAAGGGTGCTTAATCGCGCGGCGACTACTCACCCGGTCGAGGCTTCGCCCGACCACCCTCTCTTCGCCTGCGGCGGAAAGAGGGTTGAAAAAAATCTTTCTTAAATAATGATGATAAGAAAAAATAAATCGACAATCTCTAACCCTCTTTACCGCGTAGCGGAAGAGAGGGTGGACGAGCGAAGCAAAGTCCGGGTGAGTAGTCGCCGCCATGCTTAACTTAATGAGATTGACCGAGGGCACGATAAACACTTTTGCCTTTAAGCAGCGTACTATTATTGCTTCTTAGATTAAATATGCCTTCCGGGATCGAAAACAGCTATCAAAAAGTCAATGCCATTTTACCAATAGTTGAAAAACCAATAAATTCACCTTAGCATATTGTAATAAATACACTAAGTAAATTATCATAATTTAAATTTAGCATCACAAATCGCTATTAATTATCAAATATTCATAAAAATTAAATTTTATTGATGTAATTTATAAATAATACCGATATTTGTTGTGGATTTAAAATTTAAGACAATGAAAAAACTATTTATCACCGCAGTTACAGCTATCATGTTTAGCGTTACTGCATTTGCTGCCGAGGGCACCAAAACATTTATAACGGGCGAGGAAAATGTATCTTATACAGCTTTAAACAGCTTTAAAACAGAATACAGGGATGCAAAAGAGCCTGCATGGACCGTAACTTCAAACACCCAGAAAGTGACGTTTAAGTTGGACGGCGTTCAAATGACCGCTTTTTACAGCTTAGGCGGCGAGTATATGGGCACTACACAGGATGTAGCCTATAAAGTTATCCCGGCTGATGCCCAGAAAACAATTGCTACAAAATATACCGGCTACGCTGTTGGCGAGGTTATTAAATATGAAAACCTTGAGACCGATGCAGTCCCAACCGTATATTTTGTTGACCTGAAAAAAGGTACCAGCGAAATTTTATTGAAGGTTAGCGCTGGTGAAGGTGTATCTTTCTTTAAAACAGTAAAGTAAGCCTCACCCCAACCCCTCTCCGGTAGAGAGGGGCTTTTAAGAAATCTATTGTAACGCCCCCGGATATCCGGGGGCGTTTTTTTTTGCCCACCCTTTAAGCTTACCATAAAGCCCAATTTACGCTTTGTCATCTCGAACGGTAGTGAGAGATCTATACACAAGCATAGTCACCCGGGGATATGTATAGATTTCTCTCCGCCAAGGGGGCGGAGAGAAATGACATAGATTTTTTATAACACTACTAATACAACTGCTTCTGCGCCCTATATAAATTATCGGTGGCCTGTAATATCTTATCTTTCAATTTAGGATTATAGTTGGGATGGGCCTTTAAAAAGGCATCCACCACCTGCCAGGCTTCTTTACTTTGGTAATTGCCAAATATGGCGGCCAGCCACGATTGCGGGAAAAATACATCCCCGGTACGCTGAATTTCCTCGACCATGTCTAAACTTTTGGGCAGGTATTTTAAGGATGTATTTTGTCTTAGCGGATTGTTTAGATAAGATAATGCCGCAGTTACCCATGCCTCTTTGGCCCGGTTTTTTGGCTGCTGCAAACTCTTAAAAAACTCATCCCTTACGGCAACATCTAAGGATAGAGCGGGCATTAAAAATTCGAGGCGGTTTTTACGGTCGATATTGGTTATGCGGGCCTCCTGCTGTTTTAAAACGGAAGTCACGGTATCGCTTTTTAAAGCGATGGAAAGTGCAAGGGCTGTATAATCATCCTCGTTTAGCTTAACGCCTGTGGGCGGTTGTTTTTGCTGCCATATTTTGTAGATGTTGGCGCGCGCGGCGGGTGTAAGGTAAATATCCTGGTAGGCTTTAAATAATATTTTTTTGTTGTTGGGCAAAGTATCCTGCTGCATAGCATCCCATAAAGCTGTTTCGAGCGATGCAGACATTTGCTGCCGGGTTGAGGGCAATATAAATTCCCAATAAATATTTTGAATATAGCCGGTTAATGAGCGCAGGTTCATCTCGTCCTTTTCGAGCGCTGCACCTTTAATAAACAGGCTCAGCAATTCATCCGGTTTAATATCGCGCCCGGCCAGCATATTTTCATAAGCGGTGATGTAGGACGAGGCGCGTTGTACAGGACTTTGCAGATCAAACAAACGGCTAAAGCTATTTTTATCCGAAGGGAACAGGCCATAACCCAATCCGCTCGAATTGAAAATGATGAATAAAGGTTTATCCGCGCCTTCAATATCGGGCACGTTTATGGTCGCCTTTTTCATATCTACCTTAAAATCGCGGCGATAGCCGGGATAGACCAGGCTGACATCAAACACTTGCGGCCAAATGCGTTTAGGGCCACTCTCGGGCGTTTGGGTGATGGCCAGCTTTGCAATTTTATTGGCTTTGCTGTAAGTTACTTCATAATCAAACACCGGCCGACCGGGTTCGTTCACCCATACCTGGTTCCAGTTGTAGAGGTCGGTTTTGCTGTAATTATTTAAGATCTCGATAAGGTCATCCCACGTTGCGTTGCTGTACTTATATTTTTCGAGATACTCTCGTATGCCCTTTTGAAAATTGTCTTTGCCCATCAGCAGTTCCAATTGGCGCATCATAATAGGCGCTTTATGGTAAATGATATTGCCGTACAATGAACCAGCATCCTGCAAATTATCCAGCTGCTGGCGTATGGGGTTGGCGCCTGGGGTGCGGTCTACGCCATAAGCCGCCGGGTAGTGATCCTGCAAAAACTTAAGGTTAAAAGTTTCGCTGCCCATCAGGTTCTCGGTCACCTTATCGGCCATAAAATTGGCAAAAACCTCCTTCATCCATACATCATTGAACCATTCCATCGTCACCATATCGCCAAACCACATGTGCGATGTTTCGTGCGATATCAGGTTTGAACGGGCAATAAGCATATCCTTGGTAGCGCCGTCATCCAAAAACAAGCTGGAAGCTTTATACTGCACTTCGCCGGGATGTTCCATACCTCCAAACTGGAAATCGGGGATACCCACAAACCCCACTTTTTGAAACGGGAACGATATGCCTGTCCACCCCTCTAAAAAGCTGATGGCATTTTCGTGGGCCTTAAATATAGAATCGGTACTTAATTTTATTTTAACCAGATCGGTTTCACGGTGCAGGAACTCGGCTTCGTAATTACCTGCCATTTTCTTTACATCGGTAAACTTACCCACCGCGAACGAAAACAGGTAGGTAGGCAACTTATCCGAATTGGCAAAATGATAGGTAACCTGCTGGTCCTTTATAACCGAATCCCTTTTAGCGCCGTTTGCCAAAACCTTCCATCCGTTTGGTACGGTCAGCGTCAACAGGAAATTTGCTTTCAGGTCGGGCTGGTCAAAGCAGGGAAATACGGTACGGGCACGGTCGGGTACAAAGAGCGCGTACATAAAATCGTCATTACGATTAAGGGCGGTGTTGCCGGCAACAAACTGTATATCGATCTTATTTTTGCCCGTGTGCAGTTGCGATGGATCGATTATAATATGCTCGTCCTTTAATGTTTTACTCACTTTATTACCATCAATAAAAACCGATACAGCAGAGGTATCGCTTTTTTTGAAGTCGATTTGCAGGGGCTGAGTTGTTGAGCTTAGATCAAAACTGATGCTTTCAGTAGCGTGAATATCCGAGGTTTTTATCGCCGGGATATTAAAATTAAGCTCGTATTGAATATTGCTGATAATAGAATGGCGGTATAAAGCCAGTTGATACGATACCCCCGGCCCAACCGATGGCGGGGCAATGGGCCCGGTAGGTTTTGGCTGCGGGGTATGATGCGGCTCCTCAACCGGTTCAGCTTCTTCTGTCGATACATATTCATCATCCTTGTACGAGTGATGTTTGCCGTGTTTTGATTTGGCCGTGCTTTTTTTAGAGGTGGTATGGCTGGTTTTTGTGCTCTTTTTAGCAGAAGTAGTATGCTTTGTTGTTGACGTATGTTTTGTTGTAGCAGTGTGTTTAGCCGTTTTTGCGGACTGTGTCTTTTTTTTGGTTTGTGCGTTAACGAGGGAGCCGAGGCAGAGAAAGAGAATTATAACGGATAGTAATTTGTAGTTCATTTTTAAAATATTGTTTTGTTCGTATTTGTAGCGATGGGTTTTAAACCCATCGCTATTTATTAATGTGCTATCATCTGCATTATGGCCCCGTAACTCATCCAGGCCATGGTTGCCACTACGGTTATGCCGGCCAAAGTTAACCAAATAGGTTGTTTGTAGTCGGCTACAATTTTTGAGCGGTAGGCTGCCAGCAGCATAATGCCTAATGATAACGGCAATATAAAACCATTTATGGCACCAACCGCAATTAAAGTTTTAACCGGTTTGCCGATGATCAAAAATATGATACAGGAAATAACGATAAAAACGATAATGAATTGCCTGTTGAATTTTAAAATTACCGGGTGAAAGGTCTTTATAAACGAAACCGAAGTATAGGCCGAACCAACTACCGAGGATATACCCGCCGCAAATATGACCAGTCCGAATATTTTGTAACCGAACATGCCGCCCGCAATTTGAAATATGGAAGCGGCGGGATTACCGGGATCAAGCTTGCCACCCTTGGTTATTACACCCAGGGCCGCCAAAAACAGCAATATCCGCATTAAAGATGCCAGGCCCACCGCGCTTAAAGCACCACGGCTAACCTGTTTTAAATTTTGTTTGCCGGTAAGCCCAGCGTCCAGTAAACGATGGGCGCCCGCAAAGGTGATGTACCCTCCTACCGTGCCGCCAACAATGGTTAATACCGCGGTAAAGCTAAATTGAATTGGGGCGAAGGTGCGGGCGGCGGCCTCTGTAAGCGGCGGTTTGGCTATATAGGCAACCACCAGCAACAGCAAAATTTTTAGTCCGCCCAGTGTTTTGGCGAAGGTATCCATCGCTTTGCCGGTTTCTTTATAAACAAAAATACCTATGGCAACAATGGCGCTCATGATAGCGCCCTGCCAAACCGTTACCCCCAATAAAACATTTAAACCTAAACCTGCCCCTGCAATATTGCCGATATTAAATGCCATCCCCCCTAAAAAAACCAGGAACGAGAGGAAGTAACCAAGCCCGGGAAAAATATTGTTGGCAATCTCCTGCGCGGGTTTGCCGGATACGGTGATGATGCGCCAAATATTGAGTTGCGCTATAATATCGAGTACAATAGATAACAGGATAACGAAGCCAAAGCTCGCGCCCAATTGCGCGGTAAAAACTGCTGTTTGTGTTAAAAACCCCGGACCAATAGCCGAACTTGCCATCAGGAAAACGGCCCCTATTAAAACACTCCAGTCAGCTTTTTTCATTTAGGCAGACGGCGCTTTAATGCTGATACCTTCGCTTTTTAATTTTTCTCCTATCATTTTAGCAAACTCCACCGGGTGGGCACCATCGCCGTGCAAACACAATGTTTCTGCTTTTAAGGGGATGGTTTTTTTATTGGCTGATATTACCTGCTGTTGCTTAACCATCAGCATTACCTGGTTGATGGATTGCTGCTCGTCGGTTATCAGCGCGTTGCTTTGTGTGCGGGGCGTTAATGAGCCATCGTCCTGGTAAGTACGGTCGGCAAATACTTCGGATGCGGTAGCCAATCCTATCTTTTGTGCGGCGGCTATCATTTCGCTGCCCGCAAGGGCGTATAATATTAATGTCGAATCAAAATCATGCACCGCCTCCACAATCGCTTTGGCCAGCCCGGCATCTTTAGCGGCCATATTATATAATGCGCCATGCGCTTTTACGTGGTGCAATTTTCCATGCGCCGCTTTTACAAAGCCGGATAGCGCGCCGATCTGATACATGGTCATTTGATAGGCTTCATTGTTGGATATTTTCATATCCCTGCGCCCAAAGCCTTGCAAATCGGGCAGGCCGGGATGCGCGCCTATGGCTACGCCTTTTTTAACGGCCATATTAACGGTATGCTGCATTACTTCCGGATCGCCGGCATGGAAACCACAGGCTATATTGGCCGATGTGATATAGTCCATCAACAGGTCGTCATTTGGCATTGGGTAGTTGCCAAACGCCTCGCCCATATCGCAGTTTAAATCAATTGATTGCATGTATGTGGTGTTAATTCTATCATTATTTACCTGTCGCATAATTTACTCACCCGGTCATTGCTTCGCTCGACCACCCTCTCTTCGCCTGCGGCGAAAAGAGGGATTTAAAACCTGTCCTCAACCCTCTTTCCCGCGTAGCGGAAGAGAGGGTCGACCAGCGCAGTCGGGGTGAGTAATAGCCCATGCGCCAAGTTAAAGCACGCTCTTATTACAAAAACTTCTCCTTCACCGTATTTGCCAGTTGCAGCAATTGCTTTTCATGTTGAATATACAGCATTTCTGCTTCATGGCAGGTTATTTCTTTAAAATTGATCTTATCGCCGGGTTTTAGTTGGCCACATAAGGGCATATCTACCGCAGCGACTTGTGCTATGCGCGGGTAGCCCCCTGTTGTCTGGCAGTCGGCCATTAAAAGTACCATGCTGCCGCTGTTGGTTACCTGTACAGTGCCGGGCGTGACGGCGGTTGAAAGTAATTCATCTTTTACCGTCCGGTTAATAACGGCCCCCTCCAAATGATAACCCATACGGTTACTGCGAAGGCTTAAGGTATAAGGCGTTGTCAAAAAATCATTCATAGAACTATCATCGAACCAGGAAGATTCATTGCCCATCACCACCCGTATTGTTTTCCGGTTGGCGGGTAATAAAAGCTGGCGGGCAAGGCTCCAGTCGGTATAGTTTGGGGTATCGCTTTGCAGGTGCGTTAATATTCTTTTTGAGGTGGGTGTAAGCTTTTCAATACTACTTAACTCATCCCCTGCCTGTAACTGCCTGCCGTGCAAGCCGCCAATGGCAGCAGTAACGTAGGTGCTGCGGCTGCCCAATACTTCGGGCACATCCCACCCGCCGGCAATCGCCAGATAGGTGCGGCTGCCTAAGGGATCGTTTTTTAACTTGACAACAGTACCTGTTGGAATAAACACCGGGCGTTCGGCAGGTATATCGCCTATCGCGAGGCTTAAAATAGCGCCATCCCCGGCATAGGCTATCAGCAGGTCTGTTTCAGCAACAAACTCCGCATTGGCGTAGGTAAATTCAATAACCGCGGCATTATCATCATTGCCCAAAGCTAAATTAGCCATCCGGCCCGATAGCCTGTCCATGCAGCCGGAAACAGGGACCGCCTGTGAAAGGTACAATTGCCGCCCTCTGTCCTGCACTGTAGTGAATATGCCGGGTTTAATGATCCTTATCCGCATTTGGGTTATTGGCTAAATGGTCAAATTCGGATTTATCTATGGGCTTAAAAACCACCTGGTCGCCTGCTTTTAAGAGGGCTGGCTGAGGCCTGTCCGCATTAAACATTTTAAGCGGTGTGCGGCCAATTATTTGCCAGCCGCCGGGTGTTTCTAAAGGGTAAACACCGGTTTGCATCCCCGCGATGCCTACCGACCCGGCGGGTACAGCGTTACGGGGCGTTGCCCTGCGTGGCGTTGCCAATGCCTCGGCCATACCGCCCAGGTAGGCAAAACCGGGGACAAAGCCGATCATATATACCTTATAAATAGCTTTGGAATGCAGACTGATCACTTCCTGCGGGGTTAATTTGGTATGGCTTGCTACTTCTTCTATATCCGGCCCAAAAAGGCCGTCATAGCATACGGGGATTGTTATGGTTCCGGGGTGTGTAATTAGTATGTCTTGCCGATTATTTTTAAGTCCCGTTAAATATGCGGATACCTTATCAAAGCAATCCGTTCCGGGCAGATCCGATTGGATAACCTGCAATGGGTCGAAGAAAACAGTTAAAGTAGTATAAGCCGGAACAGTGGTATAAAAGCCGGGGAAAGGGTTTTGGATGATAAGCTGATTGAATGCCGTTACCTTTTGCAACGTGTCTTCATTAATTTCCTGCCCAAACTCAATGGTAATTGCCTGCTCGCTTAGCGCGTAAACATTAAAATATTGACCGACCGTTGCCTGGGTTTGCATAAGGTTGTCAATTTAAATAATTGGGAGTGGATTGGCAAATTTGGTGCCTTAACCCTTTTGCCTCATCTAAACTGTTTTCATGAACAACGTTTAAAAAACAAACAACCCGTGAATAATCCTCTCCAAAAGATAGAACTTGCCTATCAGCGTTTTTTCTCTGTGCCCTTTGCGCCTTCACTTTGCGTTCTCTGTGGTTAAATTAACCACAAAGTGCACAAAGAGTTTACACAGAGGGCACAAAGCCTACATTGTTATACTGGGATTATATCCTTGCAAAAGATGGCATAAGTGATAAGGTTTAGGGTGTTTGTGCTATATTATTTTTTTACCAATATGTACTCGCCCCAAAGGTCAGTAGTCGTGTTCACATAGTTGTCGTGGGGGTCGGCATCTGCCGGGTTGTCCTCACTTATTCCTAAAGAAGGATGCGGATCGGGTGGTACTTCCAGCTTAATATTATAACTGAATTTTACAGGGTTATCTATAGCAAGCCCGAGGTATTTTAACGGGATGGCCAACTCATAAACATATTTTGTTTCGGCGTTAAACTGGGCCCATGCCTTAATGCCATCGGTATTAAAAATAGAGATTATAGGCTCTGTAATTTCCTTTATCCCTGTAACCTGTATCTCCTTTAACGCGGCAGTTAACCGCTTATTTGCCTTGGTTACCAGCGAATCAATAACGTTATGGTTGCCTATAGGGTCTTTTGTATATTCGCCGGTATGAAATATAGGGGTCACAATCTTATCCTGGGTACTGTCGGCCAATAGCGGGAACTTAATTGATACATTACCTGCGTCTTTTTCCCTTGTTTTTTTGGATACAGAATGACTTATAGTAAAAATAAGCCCATCGCTCAAAATCTTTTCGCTTACAAAATTGCCCTGGCCGCGAACGGTTAAATACAGGTTATTATCATCGTTAGATACCGTATAAAAAATACGGTCGGCAGCATTATGGGCCTGTAGGTCGGGCGTGTTTTTCCATTCGCTTAATTTGCCATCGATCTTTATATTATCCGGGGCGCGTACGCTGCCTTCCTGTATTTGGGGCTGCTTTTGGGCATGAGCGACATTGACGGCAGAAAAAATCAACAAAGCAAACTCAATAGCTTTTTTATTCAAGCTTAAATGTTTCATATTAAGAGTTATAAATTAGGTTTAGTTATTCCGTCTTTTTGCCCCAACCTTCAAAATCAATCGGGCGGAACCTTTCATCTGCAGTCTGCTTGCAGTATTTAATATAATATGCAGGCGTCATTATATTTACCTCGAAGTGATATTTTTTATAATTAGGATTTGTTGTTGGTGATAACCGGGCAATGGAATAACAATCAAAATCTGATGATTTGTATTTAAGCAGTTCAGCCTGATCTATCTTTTTACCATCTATCCAAACCCGGTAAAGGGACATATCCTGCCAATCTTTAATTTGCTCGTCAGTTGGATGTCGCTTAGTTGATGGCAATAATAAGGGTCCAAATTTAATTTTTTGGGCACTTTGCTGTTTCTTGCTCATTTGGTCAAAAAGGTCCTGCATTCTAAACCTGTCAGGGTTTAGCGACTGATAATTCAACCCTATTTGCCCGTTTACTGGCACGGGCGGCAGATTATGCTTTTTTAGTAGTTCGGCATATTCATCCAGTACACTTTGCGGTGCATCCTGTTTTGAAGGTGGGATAATTTTACTCTTAAGCCCAAAGTCTGACACTGCTTCTCTTTTGGCTGTTTTACCGGGTACAATTCTCACTAACGGTAATTGGTATTTATCATCTAAAACCTGTTTACAATCCTTAGCATAATAGGCCGGTGTCATTAATACTATCTGTGGTCTGCCTTTATCATTATAAATGTCCTCCACTAATTTAGTGCTTTCAAATAGGCTAAAATCTGATGGTTTATATTTAGCCAGCTCGCTATTTTTAATTCGTTTACCATCAACCCATACATCATATTTAGCCGCGTCCTTCCATTCGGCAAGTTTGCTCGCCTTTGGAATGTTTTTAGACAATGGCGTAATTACCGGCCCAAAAAGTATTATTTGTTTGTCCTGCTGTTTCTTGCTCATTTGGTTATAAAGGTCCTGCAACCGATGCTGATCCGGTAATGCAAAGGTTATGATTGAACCAGCCTCTACAGCCAACAGGTTATCCTTTTTTAAAAGCGCGGCGTATTCATCCAATATATTTTGTGGTGCATCTTGCTTTGCAGGTGGAATAATTTTCATACCACCCGCAATTATGGGTTCACCTTTAGGTACATTATACCTTGCAGACATTAAGGGTCGAGGGATAAGTTTACCATTCCGCAACTCCATCCATTTTGGAACTGCATCTTTCTTTGCTTTAGTTGTGCTTTTGTCAACCGGCTTTGTTATATTTTGAGCTATAACCTTATTACTAAACAATAGTACAACAGCAGCAAGCACAGGCAATATCGCCAGCTGCTTGTACAGCGCTATTTTTGCGGAGGTGGTTTTTGTCATCATGATCAATCTTTTTTTAGTGGTTAAATAATTGAACTGGCTGGTTAGGTATAAGCTGCCGCACTGGCTGGCCTTGCTCAGCAATAAATGCTGGTAGGCGGGCGTATCGTCATAACTTTTTATAACGGCTTCATCGGCTAAAAACTCGTGGTTGAGCTGTATTGCGCGACGGTAGAACGGGATCACCGGGTTAAACCAACAGATCACCTGCAACAGCTCGACAAATAGTACATCCAGCGAGTGCAGCTGTTGTACGTGCGCCTGTTCGTGGCAGATGATCTCGGGCTCGACAGCGCCCTCGCGGTAATCCTTTTTATTGATGAACACATAGTTTAAAAAGCTATGGGGGGTTACTTCCTCGTCTACCAATATCAGTTTGGTGCCGTCTGCCGCCCGGATGGCATTTTTAGCTACTGAACGGTTGATTTGATACAAGTTTTTGGTAAACCGCAATAACATACCGATAGCTATGATTAAATAAATGGCTATCAACAAAGGCAGGTAATTATAACTTTGCGCGGGTGTTTGCAAAATTTGCTGATGGACTGCCGTGTTAACTATAGGCGCAACCGGTTGAACTATAGTTTGCTGATAAACCGGCGCTTTAACAATTGGCGATGCGGGCGGGGCTGTAACCTGCTGGTAAACCGGCGCTTTTGCTACCGGCGCAACAGGCGGGCTTATAATCTGCGATGTAAACAGCGGTATCTGCTTTGGCAATACCTTAATAGTTATTAAAGGAACGGCCAATGAAAATACCAGGCTAAATAGCAGGTAAAAGCGGTTGAATTTGTACAACTTCTCGTTGCCCAAAAATGCCCGGTAAACCAGCAATAATAAGCCGGAACATAGAACGAAATTTAATAGATACGTTATCATTTCTCTTCCCTCCTTTTAATTTCTATATCAATAATGCTTTTAAGGTCCTCCAATTCGGCAGGTGTAAGGTTGGTCGATGCGGTGAAGAACGAGGCAAATTGCAAAGCCGAATTGTTAAAGTAGTTTTTGATGATGCCGTTTACCTCTTTAGAGAAATAGGCCGATTTTTTTACCAGCGGGTAATATTGCCGCGAGTTGCCAAAAGTGGTATAGGCTACGAAGCCCTTGTCCTGCATCCGTTTTAATAAGGTGGCAATGGTGGTGCCGGCGGGTTTTGGGTCGGGGTAGCTTAATAGGATATCTTTTAAAAAAACTTTTTCGTCCTGCCAGATCAGCTCCATTAATTGTTCTTCAGATTTTGTTAGTTTCATGGCACTCTACTTTTGTGGTGTTTGCTCTACAAGTGTAGAATTAATAAATTATAAAAGCAAATTATTTTGAAAATAAATTAAAAACTTAGTTATAGAATTTTTTTAAAGAGGCAGATGCGCTTTTAATGCAGTAATAGCCGTATAGCGTCTATTTTACGCCGTAATTAAGACATTTATAAGCGATTATTAATCGCTATTAGTAGAGAATTAAACTAAAAAGCAAGCCTTTTTTCATAACAATAGAATTTAAGGTTTGGGCGGAAATTTACCCCATCCTCCTCCTTCTCCTAAATTTATGGGAAGGTATCGCACAACCCGTTTTACAGGTACATATGAGTTCTGCGTTACTAATCTAACCGTTTCTCGTAACAATAGAATTTGAGGTTAGGGCGGAAGCCGAGGCCTATCTCACCGGCAAATTCATAACCCAGTTTTGGGAACAGTTGCCGGGTTGCCTTATTGGCCGAGTTGGTATCAATACGCATTACTTTAATGCCGCGCCTAATCGCTTCTTTTTCAGCCTGCTGCATTAACTGTTCGGCTATGCCCTTGCCCCTATGGTGCATGCTTACCGCCAGGCGGTGAATCACAATGGCGGTTTCGCTGAGGTCCCAACCAACTAATTCATATTCAGGTTCCTGGTCGGTAGTGATGGCGGCTATACCTGCTATGTCACCGTTATCATCGGCAACCCAAAGCTGGTTGGAGGCGATATCGTTCTGAAACACAGTAGCATTTGGATAAGTAGCATCCCATTGGAAGTTACCGGCAGCATTCATAACCGGGACAACTTCGGCTATCAACTGCATTATTGAAGGGATGTCGTTTAGAGTAGCAAGGCGTATTAACATAATGGATCAAAAACCCAAATATAAAGAAAGGGCAGCCAATGGCCACCCTTCTTTATTTTTTAATGCTGGTGTTTGATTAGCTTCTTTTTAAGCTCTTTTTAGGGATAAGAGGCAATATAATAGCGGCTAATAACACGGCAACTTCTAGTACAACTAACATAGTTTTTAATTTTAAGTGATTATCAATTTTTAAATTTCCTTTAAGACCAATTACGACCTTGATAATTGAGGTGCGCTAAAAACATGCCATAATATAAAATTCGAAATTTGGAGCAAAATACTGGATTTTTAAAATCGATAAATATTTCAATTCGTTTAAAAATTTCACCTTTTTTTAAATTTTAACTGGTTTTTGAAATAATAAACATTAAAAACTCGCTACACGGAGAAAATTCCGTGTGTTTTTTTGGAAAAATCTGAATCATTTGTGAAAAACCTGTCCAATTATTACTTTTTACCCCATCAATTAAAAAAGCATTAAAAGACCTAATTAAATCTACCCGCTCTCTTATTGAAATATTACAATATATAGCATTTCTAAAAAATTACCCGGCTATATTTTATCGCTTTGCGCTTTTATTCCGGGTAAAAAATAAAACCATGTCAATTTGACATTAAACATGACAACACACAATAACCTGCCAATATGCGTGTAAAAAACCTGCCAAATCGATGTCAAATAGCTCACTTTTTAATGAAAGCTGAAAAATTACGCGATTTACCCCTATGCCAAACTACATGTTTTTCCTGATTTTTCCGCCAAAAACACAAGTATTTAGCTCTTTACATATAGCAGTTTGAGGCTATTGTAATGTTTAAATTAATTCTATATTTAAACTGTATCAATTTAAACTTTAAAAACATGGCACTAGTAAAAACCTGGCATCAGAAACACGAAGATTCATTAGGATTTGGTCAACGTTTGGCCGACTCAGTAGCAAATGGAATGGGTTCATGGACCTTTATCATTATTCAATCATTAATTGTGGTATTGTGGATGGGACTAAACGTTGTTGGCTTAGTAAACCATTGGGACCCTTACCCTTATATCCTATTAAATCTGCTATTCTCTACACAAGCCGCTTATGCAGCACCTATTATTATGATGGCCCAAAACAGGCAAAATGAGCGCGACCGCATACAAGCCAACGAAGATTTTAAAACCAACGTAGACGCTAAAAAGGAGATAGAAGAACTTCAAATAAGGCTAAATGCTATTGAAGCTGATAAACTTGATAAAATAATCACCCTGTTAGAGCAAATGAATGCCAAATAGGTAACTTATTAGTGATACCATTACAAAAATCATTTATTTTCATAATATTGTGTTATCAACGATTTTTTTAACACTCTTTTATTGAACCCGCTATGAATAAGTTTTTACTTACTATTATTCCATTTGCAATGGCAATAAGCGCGAACGCCCAGCAAGGCGCCGCTTTAACCACAAAAGATTATGAACGCGCCGAAAGCGCAATGGGTGCCGGCGCTGATCTGGTTGATCGCAATGTCGGTATTCGTCCAAACTGGTTAGCCGATGATAGGTTTTGGTACCGTACCCCTGTTGCAGAAGGCAATCAATTTATGGTTTTTAACCCGGCTAAGGGAACAAAGGCAGTTGCTTTTGATCATCAAAAATTGGCTGCGGCTTTATCAACAACTACCGGCAAAAGCTACCAGGCAGCTGCTTTACCATTCGAAAGCATAAGCTTTGCTGCTGATGGTAAAGGGGTTATCTTCACCGTAGACAGCAAACAATATAAATTTGAAGGCAATAAGGTTGTGCCTGATACAACGCATGTGGTTGTACTTACACCAACTGGTGGTGGTGGCCGACGTGGCGGTGGCGGCGGTGGCCGTGGCGGCGCAAGAGGTGGAAACCCCGGTGAGAATTTATCGCCGGATGGCAAAAAGGCTGCCTACATTAAAGATTATAACCTATGGGTTAGAGATGTAGCAACCAATCAATCAACCCAATTAACAACTGACGGGATTAAAGATGACGGTTATGCAACTGATAATGCAGGCTGGGCAAAAACAAATAATGCCATTTTGGTATGGTCGCCCGATTCAAAAAAGATAGCCACCTTTCAACAGGATGAACGCGATGTAAGCAATATGTACCTGGTAAGCACAAAGGTAGGCGCGCCAGTACTAACCGCATGGAAATATCCATTACCCGGCGATAAAGTAATACCAATGCTTACCCGTGTTATTATTAATATAGATAATCCTAAGGTAATTAAATTAAAGATCCCTGCCGATCCTCACCGCTCTACTTTAAGCGATGATATTAAAGGCGGGGCCGGATGGGCCGATGTATATTGGAGCGATGACGCTAAAAAACTGGTTTTTGCATCCACCAACCGCGATCATAAGGAAGAAAAGGTAAGAATGGCTGATGCAGAAACAGGTGATGTGCGCGAGATATTCCAGGAAACAGTGAAAACACAGTTTGAATCGGGATGGGGCGGCATAAACTGGAGATACCTAAGCAAAACAAATGAGATACTATGGTTCTCTGAGCGTGATAATTGGGGACATCTTTATTTATATGATGCAGCTACAGGTCAGTTAAAAAATCAAATTGACAAAGGCGATTGGGTAAATGGCAGGTTAGATAAGGTAGACGAAAAAAACCGCGTTATTTATTTTACGGCTTATGGCATGGATACGGAGAATCCTTATTATGGCAGGCTTTGCAAGGTAGGGTTTGACGGAAAGAACATGACCGTTTTAACCCCCGGCCCGGGAAATCACTCGGCAGCCTTTTCACCGTCAGGCAATTACGTGATTGATACTTATCAAAAACCCGATGTTCCGCCTGTAACTGTGTTGCGCAATATGGAAGGCAAACAGGTAATGGAGTTGGAACATAGTGATATTTCAAAACTGGTTGCTTCAGGCTGGAAACCGGTGATTCCTTTTTCTGTAAAGGCCCATGATGGTAAAACTGACATATATGGTTTACTATGGCTGCCAAAAAAATTAGATCCAAATAAGAAATATCCTATTATCGATTATATATATCCGGGCCCGCAAGGGGGCAGTATCACTGTTAACGGCTGGAACTTTTCGATTACCAAAGGTGATAACAATGCGCTTACCGAATTAGGTTTTATTGTAGTTGAAATTGAAGGTACCAGTAACCCATACCGTTCAAAAAGTTTCCATGACATGAGCTATGGCAATATGGCTGATAATACCTTATCAGACCAGGTTACAGGCATACAGCAACTGGCAGCAAAATACCCGATCGATTTGGATAAGGTTGGTATTTGGGGACACTCGGGCGGTGGTTTTGCAACTGCTGGCGCAATGTTCCGCTATCCTGATTTCTTTAAAGTTGGTATAGCTGAGTCTGGCAACCACGAAAACCGCAATTATGAGGATAACTGGGGCGAGCGGTATGATGGCTTAGCCGAAAACGACAACTATGATGCCCAGGCTAACCAAAATTTGGCCAAAAACTTAAAGGGCCACCTGATGCTTGCGCATGGTTTGGCAGATAATAACGTGCCGCCGCAAAACACATTATTGGTAGTTGAAGCATTAGAAAAAGCAAATAAGAGCTACGACCTGGTTATATTTCCAAACAGCCCGCATGGTTATGGTACGTATGGCCCTTATATGATGCGCCGCCGCTGGGATTATTTTGTGAAGTATTTGTTGGGTGCCGAGCCGCCTCATGATTACCAAATGAAAGGCAGGGGGCAATAAAACCCTGCTGGAAAGTATTTTATAAAAAGCGGGTACCACAACGGTACCCGCTTTTTATGTATTATATCAAAATACACACTTAATTATTAAATTAAGCTAAATTTGTTTTTGCCAACTCGCAGCATTTGAAAAAACGAATAATCAGTTCTTACAATAAATTAAAAGAAACCAATATCATAGGTAATTTCTTCAATTTAAGCGGAATACAGCTTTCTAATATCTTACTGCTACTGCTTACCATCCCTATAGTTACCCGTAAAATTGGCCTTTTCGAATTTGGTTTAGTTGGCTTTGCAAACAGGTACTCATTGCTGGCCGGGTCGGTTATTAATTATGGTACCGGCCAATCGGGTGTAAAGGATATCGCCCTCAACCTGCACGATATCCCAAAATTAAGTGCAGCTTTTTATAATACTTTATACATAAGGGTAATGATTTTTTTATTGTTCCTGGTATTGGTATTTAGCTTGCAATGGTTCAATATAGAATATTACTATTATATATTACTGGCCATACCTATTGTTTTGGCCGAAGTTTTTAACCCTTTATGTTTTTTTATTGGTGCCGAAAAGTTACGGGTATTCAATATATATAACCTGGTATTTAATGTAGTAGCTATCCTTGCCATAATTTTATTTATTAAGAGCCCCGCCGATGCAGCTTGGGTAAACTTCATTTTGGGCATGTGTAATGTTATAACTTACGTATGCCTGTTAGTTTATTTTTTGTCGGCTTATAAGCTGCCATTTTATAGGCCGGTTAGTGGTGAGTTGTTAAAAATTGCAAAAGATAATTTTTATCTCACTATCAATAACATTTCTGTTAACCTGCAGCAATCTATCATCATATTTGCTTTACCAAAGTGGGGCTATTCCATTTTGTTAGGGCCTTACACGCTATGCGACAAGATCATAGGGCAATGCCGGAACCTGCTTATAACTATTTCAAACGCCCTATATCCAAACGCGGTTCGTGTGTATAAACAAAATGCCGCTTTTTGGGATATCTACCGGCAAAAAACAAAATACGCGGTAGCCGGAATATTTTTTGCCGGTTCGGTATTGCTGTTTACCATGGCCGACTTTATTGTGTTTATTTTATCAAAAGAACATAATGAAACTGCTGTTATATTTTTAAAAATCATGGCGTTTGTACCGGCTATATCAGCGTTAAATGTATTAAACGTACTTGATCAGCTTTTAAAGAATAATAACGTGTATATATTCAGAATAGCTGTTATATTGTTTATAATAGCCATATTAACAGCATTTATCTTATTAAACGCGGGTAATCCTTTGTTTATTGGCGCGTTTACACTTATTGTTGAAACCAGTGCCTGGTTAATGTATGAGTATATTGTAAAAAAAACAACTGTTAAAAATGCCTAAACCTATAGCAGCGATACTTGTAAATTGGAACACCCCCGCATTCACCGCAAATTGCATTTCGTCACTATTGCAGTATTGCGATACCAGCTTGTTTGATATTATTGTGGCTGATAATGGGTCGACAGATGGGTCCCTGGGACTGCTTCAAAAGCAATTCCCTGACCTGATCTATATTGATAATAAAGAAAACCTGGGTTTTGCCGAAGGACATAACAGGCCATTAGCTTATAGTATAGAAGAGGGGTACACCTTTTCGGTAATAATGAATACCGATACCTTAGTTGACGAAGACATTATAACTAAACTCAGCGATCATTTAAATAACCATCCCGAAGCCGCGGCCGTACAACCTGCCATATATTGGATGCACGAGAGGGATAAAATATGGAACGGACGGGGCAATTTTAACCAGGTATTAGGTTTAGTTCGTTCTGATACAATAACCCCGACACAGAGCGAATTAAAAACCTATCAAGCTGCCCACTGGATCACAGGCTGTTGCATGTTTTTCAGAAATAGTGTATTAAAACAAAGCGGTTTGTTTAGTAAACCCTTCTTCATTTATTATGAGGACGTGGACCTGTCATTTAGAATCCGCGAATTGGGGAATGAGGTACATTACCTGCCTTCGTGCAAAATGTACCATGAAGCCGGTGTGACCGGCAAAAAAAAGCCTTCTAAAGAAGGCATCGTTAACCCGATAGTTCACCTTTGGATGGTCAGAAACCGCATATGGTTTCTACGCCGGCACGGGAACCCATTATTTTATCCTATCAACATTATTTATAATGGAGGTTATTTCGCGGCATTATTAGCATATTTTATAATACGCGGGCGTAATAAAAAGGCCGGATTTTTAATTCAGGGCATAAAAGAGGGGTTATTTACGCCAAAAAACCTAATTTGGCCTGACATTACTTAATACCAGTACCTGTTAAAATGTTCATTTTCCCCCTCGTTTATATTATTTCCTATTTTATTGCATTAAAGGAGGTTTATAAAGGAAACCCGGCAGGCATTCTTGTGTTCCTGATTTTTGGGTTGTCTATCTATACTACAGCAATGTCTGTTGCTTTTATGCTGGGGCTTAAGGACCTGATACCCATATTCCAGGTATTTAAAGAAGTATTGGTATTTAGTGTATTGATCTTAAATATTGTGAGTTTAAGGCATCGCCCCAGGTTCCATGTAATTGATTATTGGATCTTTGCGTTTTTATTACTTACAGTCATCTACGCGATTTTGCCTATTGGGGAACAGAGTTTTGTAAACCGGCTGATCGCCCTAAAAAGTCTTTCCTTTTACATTGTGGTTTACTTTACAGGGCGTTTGATTGATCCGAGAACTATTTATGTTAACAAATATTTTAATTATATACTGCTGCTAACTATTGCAACAGCGGCAGTTTTGATTGTAGAGGTAGTAATGCAACAGCAATTACAAACCATTACCGGTTATGCCGAGTACAATTATTATTTCTTCAATTTTGAACCGGCGGGCATGTTTGGCCTCAGTACAACTTTTGAATCAGAAGGTGGTTACAGGCGGTTTGCCAGCTTTTTTGGCAGCCCTATTGAACATGGGTTGGCTACGCTGATCGCCTTGTCAGTAATAGTGGCTTTATATACCAGGGATGACAATAAATTTAAGATTAATGGCATTGGCATTATTGCATTACTGGCTTCACTTTTATCAATAATTTTTGCGTTTTCAAGATCACCTTTAGTAAGCTATTTTCTTATTATTTATGTGTATGCCCTGCTTACTAAACGCAAACTAATTACTAACACTATTCATATTAGCCTCGGTATAGCAGCGGCTTATATAATTTACCTGTTTGTACGATTTGAAAATAATAATACCGGGATCATGGAAGTTGTGATGAACACTATTGATTTCAGTAACCCGTCAAGCTTGGGGCATATAGCACAATGGGCAGAAGGGATTGTCGCTATGGGTGAACATCCATTGGGCATGGGCATTGGTTCATCCGGAAGGGTTGCCGCATCTATAAGCGAAAACGTTGGCGGAGAAAATCAATTTATAATTATTGGTGTGCAAACAGGCATAGCAGGCCTGCTCATGTATTTATCTATTTTTGTACTGTTCATTAAAAGCGGGTTAAAGTGGCTCCCTGTTTTAAAAGGAAAGGAAAGAAAGGTTTGTATGGCGGTTTTATTAATGAAGGTTGGCTTTTTAATACCTTTGCTAACATCAGAGGTTGAGACATCATCCTATATATCATATATGAACTGGTTTTTATCAGGTTTGTTTATAAGTATTATTATGCAACCTAAAAGACCTCAACTGCCTGTAGCTTATGATTGAAAAGCTTATTAAAATCCTAAAGAATGACCCTAACTATAAATGGGATAGCGCTTATTCAACCCGCGACCTGTTTAATGTGAGCATGCACCGGGCAATCCAGGTTATAAGAGGGGTATTTTTAAAGCCTTTTTTAAAAAAATCATCGGGCCTTTTATTTGTTGGCAGAAATGTTAAAGTAAGACATGGCTACCAACTAACAGCAGGTAAAAATTTAATATTAGAAGACCATGTATCAATCAATGCCTTATCAACCAACGGTATAAAACTGGGCGATCATGTTTCTATAGCCCGCGATTCGATATTGCTTTGCACTGCTATTATTTCTATAAAGGGAACAGGCATTACCATAGGTAACAGGACAGGAATAAACGCCCGTGCTTACCTGGCCGGCCAGGGTGGAATCATTATAGGCGATGATGTAATAATAGGGCCAAATGTCCAGATATTTTCAGAAAATCATAACTATTCAGATCCCTCGATGGTTATAAAAGATCAGGGTTTTACCAAAAAACCGGTCACCATAGGCAACAATTGCTGGCTGGGTGCAGGTGTTATTATATTGGGCGGTGTTACCATTGGCGATGGTTGTGTTATTGCAGCCGGCAGCGTAGTTACCAAATCAGCAGAGGCAAATTCGATAATTGCGGGGATACCCGCAAAGGTTATTAAAAGTCGCATTATTTAGCAGGCGTAATTTATGGCAAAAACAGCAATTATATCAGGAATTACCGGCCAGGACGGCGCGTACCTGGCACAATTATTAGTTAAAAAGAATTACACTGTTATAGGCTTAACAAGGAGCTATAATAATTTTAATGCCTCAAGTTTTAAGTATCTAAAAATTGAGGACAAAATTAAAATAGAGGAATGTGACCTTTTAGATTTTTCGAGCATAATAAAGGTGTTATTGAATTATAAGCCTGATGAATTTTATAATTTAGCCGCTCAAAGCTCTGTTAGCGCCTCGTTTGAGCAACCAATCGGGACAATTAATTATAACACACAGTCGGTACTTAATATTTTAGAAAGTATAAGGTTACTAAAACTTGACACCAAGGTTTACCAGGCATCCAGCAGCGAGATGTTTGGGTTGGTAAAATCGTTGCCTGTTAGTGAAGCAACACCGTTACACCCGTTAAGCCCCTATGCAATATCAAAAGCTTCCGGATACTGGATAGGTATAAATTACAGGGAGTCATACGGTGTTCATTGCGTAAACGGCATTTTATTTAATCATGAATCTTATTTACGCAGCCCGAATTTCTTTGTAAAGAAGGTAATAAAAACTTCTTTAGACATTATAAACAACAATGTGGCTGCATTGCATGTGGGCAATATTGATGTTAAAAGAGATTTTGGCTATGCGGCAGATTATGTAATGGCGATGTGGCTGTCGTTGCAACCGGATAAACCCGGTGATTATATTATATGTTCGGGTAAGTCAGTTTATTTAAGAGACATTATTACTTATGTTTTTGAATACCTGGGTATAAGCAAAGATAAACTTATTGAAGACTCGGCATTATTCAGGCCCACAGATATAGCGGATATGTACGGAGATAATACTAAAGCGAAAAAATTGCTTGGTTGGGAATATGACCGATCTTTCTTCGATGTGTTGAGCATATTAATTGAAGAAGAAAAAAATAATTACAATAAAAAGTTTTGATTTTAAGCATGGCAAAACCATTGACCGTAGGGATAGATGTTAGGGAACTAAGAACGGCTAAAACCGGCATTAAAACAATTTTGGAAGAAATATGCCGTGAATTCAAAACAATGGAGTCGGCTGATTTACATTTCCATTTCTTAGATACTTCAATGCCTATTTATACGGGCAATAATAAGCTAATGAAGTTGGGTGAACACATTAAGTACCAGTTATGGAAACAAGTTATATTACCTTTTAAAGCGTGGTCTAAAAAGTGCGACATTGTTTTTTGTGCTGATACGGTCCCCTATCTGCACCTGGGTTATAAAACTATCCCAATCATTCACGATGCGTTTTGTTTTGAATCGCCCCAGCACTATGGTAAACTATGGTTATGGATCTATAAAAAAACGGCAACACCCGGCGCCAGGAGGTCACCTTTTGTTGTTACGGCAACGTCTTATGCAAGAGATCAGATTTCTCATTATATGAGCATACCTGCTAACAAGTTTGTAGTTATTCACGATGGCCCAAAAAGATTAAATTATGTTGAAGATAATGACAAAACATATACAACATTGGAATCATTGTCACTAACACCGTCTAAATACATACTGCATGTGGGATCGATGTATAAAAGAAAAAACCTCCCTGCATTGGTTCATGCTTTTAGCAAACTAAAGAAAACAGGATATGCGGATTTAAAATTAGTATTAGCGGGCTCGTTCATCACCAACAAATTCGACAATGATTATGATTTGATCTTAAATATTATTGAAGCCAATAATCTTCAATCTAAAGTAATAATTACCGGTTACTTATCAGACGGTAAGTTGAATCAACTATATAAAAACGCCTTATTATACGTATTTCCTTCAATTAATGAGGGCTTTGGTTTACCTGTATTAGAAGCTTTTGCCTATAATTTGCCGGTGTTGATCTCCAACAGCACTTCTCTTCCCGAAGTAGGTGGCGATGCTGCTTTACAGTTTGACGGCTTTAACGTTGATGATATAGCTGCAAAGATCAAGACAGTATTGGACGATGCAGAATTGCAAAAAGAAATGATTATTAAAGGCCAGGAACGCTTAAAACTCTTTTCATGGCATAACACTGCCACAAAACTAATTGATGTATTTAAAAGAGCGCTATGAGTTAATTAAGGCCATCGTTTCAGGTTTAGAACCACCATAAACCCCGTTTATAACATCTTTAAAAAAGACCTCATACTCATCTGTTATTTTTTTCCAGGTGTAATCTTCCAATATCCTGTTAACAGCTTTAGTTTTAAAAGTAGTTTTTAAATGTGGGTTGTCAATTATATATTGCATCTTGGCAGCAAGATCATCTACTAACCGATCATACAATATACCCGCATCTTTAACTACTTCGGCATTAAAGGGTACATTTAATGTTAAAACTGTATTGCCATAACCCAATGCTTTTAAAAGAGCCGGGTTTGTACCACCAACCTCATTACCGTGCACATAGGCATAACAGTTGCAATGCAATTCTTTAATATGACCTTCTTTATATATTCCTCCCAAAAAATGAATTCGTGGGTCTTTTGTGGTTTTTAATTCTTCTATAAAATTGCTTTTATAATTGGCTCCTCCAGCAATGATCAGTTTTTTATCAGTTTTTACTTTTTCAAAAGCCCTTATTGTAAGGTCTGCATTATTTTCGGGTTCAAGCCTGCTGGCAACCAAAAAATAGCTATCCGGGGTCAAGTTATACTCTTTTAAAATTTCCGGCTTTTCCGATTGTTCTATCCGGGCACCGTATGCTATAAATGTCGAATCGGTTTTATACCTTTCAAGATAATAATCCTTTATTCCCATCGAATCTGACACAACACGGTTACAGAAAATGGTTGATAGTTTTTCAGCAAACTGGTAGTATTCACGGGCAAATTTTCCCCATTTTTTTCTTCGCCATTCCAGCCCGTCAACATTTATAACTACTTTCTTCCTGAACAGCCATGGTAATATACAAAGCGGACTGTTAGCGGCGTTCATCACATAAATCACATCAACTTTCTTCGTCAATACATGCAGCATTGAAAATAAAGTATTTGAAAAAGTCTCTGTTATTTTGCCTTTTATTTGGGGCATATGGTATAACCTTACCCCTTTGTAGTATTTTTCAAGGTCATCAAAATTCCCCTTTCTGCCGTAAACGCTTACTTCGTGCCCTCTTTTAACTAATTCAACGCTTATTTCTTCTGCACACGTTTCAAATCCACCATAATTAGCCGGAACCCCGCGGGTCCCTAAAATCGCTATTCTCACTAAATAAATATTTTTTTTTAGTTTTCGATGAATGCCAATTCCTTAGCTTTTGTTTCGGCTTCTATCCATATTGACGGAAGTTTTTCAGTGATCTCGATGTCGTTGAAATGAGGTGTTTTGCGGGCGCCGTGTTGTTTTACCCATTTGGCCATTTTAGTTATACCCTCATTTAACGTTGTAAATTTTTCAATATTAAAAAAGTGTTTTATTTTAGAATGATCTGAGTAAGCATGTATCACTTCATTTCTCGACTCTACATAGCTTATTGGGCTTTTCTTCCCTACTATGTCCATAATTGTATTGGCCAATTCATTTACCGAATAAACCTTATCGGCCCCAATATTAAATATCTGCCTGTATGCTTTCGGAACGTTTACCGAGTTTGCTATATAAGGAGCTACGTCGCCGATATAAGTAAACGCACGGGATTGGGAACCATCGCCAAAAATGGTTAATGGCTTATTTTGTAATAATTGGTTCATGAAAATCCCTAATACGTTTCTGTATCTATCGGCTATATTTTGATATTCGCCATAAACATTGTGCGGGCGGAAAATAATATAATCTAAACCAAATTGTTCGTGTGCCGACTTTAGATCTTGTTCAACCGCAAACTTTGCAATTCCATAAGGATCTTCCGGTGACGGTGTCATATTCTCGCACATTGGGAGCTGCCCGGCACCATATACAGCAATTGACGATGTGAAAACAAAACATTTAATTTTGTTTTTAATAGCTTCATTAATTAAATTGATACTGCCTATCAGGTTATTGTTATAATTAAATCGCCTGATGTAGTGGCTTAAACCCTCGGCCGCGTAAGCAGCCAGGTGATAAATATAATCTATTTTATTTTCTTCAAATATTCTTTGTACTAATTTCTCGTCTGTGATAGATCCCTGTATAAATAAGGCTTTAGGGTTAATGTTCTCTTCATAACCTCCGCTCAAATCATCCAATACAATAACGCGATGGCCAAGTTTAATTAATTCATTTGTTACATGGGCCCCAATAAAACCTGCCCCGCCCGTCACTAAAGAAGTTATCATAGTTTGCTTTTTATAATAAATATTAAATATTTATTTAATTTCATAGATGTATGTTAATAGATATTAAAACAATTCCTTAGTTATAAAACAATGCTCATATTTCTACAAGAGAACTAAAAAGCACAGGAAAAGTTTTGTATTTTTAGTAAGATGGCTATCTCCAAATTAAGTCTAAAAAAGCCCGGATTAGGATGAGCTTCTTCAAACATTCCACACGAACCTATAATGTATTTTTCTTTCTTCATATAAACGTTTATGCTATTATTGAACCGGCAGATAATAGCTACAAATAATTTAAATTAGATTTCAAATGCCAAATTTAACCTTTTTTGCTTCACTATCTGTATATTTTTTTCAAATGTCCATAATTTTAATGAGCGCATATTATAAATATTAAAGATATTAAGCCTATTTGATATAAACCATAACAGTTCCATGATGTTTATCAGAAGCGCTTAAAAGCTTTTTTATAATTTATATATTTATTATGGTTTAATACAAGCATCTTTGAATTTTGTTTGATTTACCTTAATACAGACAAAATAGGATAATTTTTCCACTGAATAAAGTAAGCTGTTAAAATGAATATTCTTGTTGTAAACTGGTCATGGTACCCAAGTGGTGGCGATTGGACATATGTTGAAAACATAGTTAACTTGTACGAACAAAAAGGGCATCAGGTTATCCCATTTTCAATGAAGGACGACAGGAACCTTCCCTCAGCCTATTCTGATTATTTTATAGAAAACATAGACTATAAAAAAGTTAAAAAAAGCAATTTAATAGCGGGACTAAAAGTGGTGACAAAAAGTATTTATTCTTTTGAGGCGCAAAGAAATTTAGAAAGACTTTTATCTGCAGTTAAAATAGATTTTGCACATGTTAATGTTATTCATCATTACATAACCCCAACCATTTTAAAAATATTAAAACAAAGAAATATACCTATTATTTGGACATTACACGAGTACACCCCTATTTGTCCCGATAGTATATTTGTTAGTAACGGGCAAATTTGCGAAAGATGTTTTGGCGGGGCATTTTATAACTGTATTACGCACGCCTGTAAAAAAGGATCGTACCTGGCAAGTACGGTTGCAGCTTTAGAAAACTATGTTCATAAATATCTCAATTATTACGATTATGTAGATTACTATGTGTGCCCTTCCGTTTTTCAATACGAAAAATATAAACAGTTCAATTTTTTTAACGAAAAACTGGTGCAATTATATCATAGTTATAATTACACCGAAATTGAAAAGGCAAAGTTGCTGGCTACACAAGGTCAGGAAAAATATATAGTATTTGTTGGCCGGCTTGAAAAAATAAAAGGCGCACATACGTTATTAAAGGCAATGCAGGCGTGCCCGGATATTCTGCTTAAAATTGTTGGTGATGGTACGCAGGAGGAAGAGCTAAAAGCATTTAAACAAGCCCATCAAATAAATAACGTTATGTTTTTAGGTAAGAAAAACAGGCAGGAAACACTTCAAATCATTAACGAAGCTGAATTCTTGATCTGCCCGTCAGAATGCTATGAAGTTTTAGGCTTTACCGTAGTTGAGGCAATGGCTTTAAGCAAGCCCGTTATAGGGGCTGCTATTGGCGGCATACCCGAAATGGTTATTAATAACTACACCGGCTTACTATTTGAGCCCGGCAACATTGATCAGCTATCAAATGCCATTAAATTATTATATGCCAATAAGGATTTGATAACACAGATGGGTAAAAATGCACAACAGCACATCAATGAATTGATCAATACCGAAAAACACTTTAAGGGGTTACAGAAATTGATCCCTCAATTATAATCATACCTAAAATAAAACAATAATCGCAATTTATCGTATGGTATTTAGTTAAATAAAACCCATAACTTACTTGGCGCTATTGACCGATTTAAAATTTTATATTTGCACCACTTAGTTTAATAACTTTATTACATGCGCATTAAATACCTGGTATATATTTTACTTTTCATTTCAATATGTTCCTCAAAAGCAGTTGTTGCACAAGGTGTTTCGACCGATATTTCAAAGGTGAAGCCAGGTGATATAACTGATGAGACGCTAACCGCCTATTGGAAAAAATTACAAAATTCAGGAATGTCTGATGATGATGCCTACAAATATTTGGCACAAAATGGATGGTCAGAGGGCGATATACAGACTTTAAAAGACAGGGTTGCTGTGTTAGGTTTGAATAATAAGACCGGTGTAAAAACAGGATCTTCTACAGAGAAGAAAAAAATAGATTTCTCAAGAAATGTGGATGATACTATTGTAAAGCCATCTGTAAAAACTAAGCCAAATGCCCAAGTAATAGCGCATACGTTAAAGGTATACGGTACGGATTTTTTTAACCAACCCGCAAATACATTCGAGCCAAATTTTTCTGTTGCCACACCAAAAGGCTATGTATTAGGCCCTGGTGATGATGTAATTGTATTGCTTAACGGCTTAAATGAAAGCAAGCAAACTATTAAAATCAGTCCGGAGGGCAGTTTGAATATTGACCATGCGGGATCTATATATGTTAACGGGTTTACTATTGAGCAGGCCACAAACCTCATCAGAAGCAAAATGTCTAAAGTCTACCCGGCTTTAAATTCGGGGCAAACCCAATTGGCTGTAAATTTGGGCAGTACCCGCAGAATCAAGATCACCCTAAATGGTGAGGTAAAGACCCCGGGGGGATACGAAATGTCTTCCCTGTCAACTTTTGTTAATGCACTGTATCATTCAGGGGGCCCAACAGAAAATGGCTCGTTAAGAAATATTCAAATAATAAGAAACAACAAGGTCTATAAAACAATTGATTTTTATGGCTTTCTACAAAATTCGTTATTAGATGGGAATATCCGGTTGGAGGACCAGGATATTATACATTTTCCTGTTTATAAAAAAAGGGTAAGTATTAGCGGCGAAGTAAAAAGGCCCGCTATTTACGAATTGAAGGACGGTGAAACTTTGGAAGACCTGATAAGGTATGCAGGCGGGTACACGGATATTGCCTTTAAGGGAATTGCGAGTATTGACCAGGTAAATACCATAGATCATGCTCTTCAATCGGTACCCTCCAACCTTTTTCCAAATTATATACCACGCAATGGCGACCTGGTGACTGTGGGTGCAATCACCAACCGGTACACCAACAGGATAGTACTTGAAGGAGCCGTTTATCTGCCAAATGTATATGAACTTACACCTGGTTTAACTTTGTCGCAATTGATAAAGGAAGCCCAGGGTTTAACGCCACAAGCCTATATGCAACGCGGAATAATTAAGAGGACGCTATCTAACCTTGACAAAACTTCGATCCCATTTAACCCACGGGATATTATTAGCGGCAAGGCGGACGAACCATTAATGCGGGAAGACACGGTTGTTGTATTAGATAATGAAGCATTTATATCAACACAAAAAATCACCGTGGCCGGTTTTGTTAAAAAACCGTCTGCTTTTACCTACCGCAAGGGGCTTACGCTAACTGACGTAATTGCCCTGGCAGGGGGCTTTGCCAATGAAGCTGCCGATCATCATGTGGAAGTATCCCGGATCATTCAAAATCAATCTGATACCGTTGCTAAACAATTGCTCAGAAGATTTATAGTTAACCTTGACAGCGCTTCAGCAAACACCGGTAAAAATATTTTATTAGAGCCAATGGATTATATCTATGTCCCGCACCTGGTAAACTACCGGGCATTGGGTACTGTAAGTGTTCGGGGGGAGGTTGTTTTTCCTGGAGATTTCCAGCTTCAAAGCAGGGATGAAACCGTATTAGATTTTTTAAACCACGCAGGTGGCATAACACCTTATGCATCACTCGAAAACACTCAGGTTTACCGCAAAGGCACACGCGTAAATTTCGACCTGTCATCGGCCCACGATTCCACCACTAATAAAAAAATGATTTTGCTGGCTGGGGATAGTGTTTATGTTCCGCGTGTGATACCTTACGTAGAAGTTGCCGGCGCAGTGAATAACCCGCAATATATCAGCTATAATGGGCATAGATTTAAATATTATATCAATGCCGCTGCAGGCACCACCCAACGAGCATTACTACGGGCTGCATATATTAAGTATCCCGATGGTTTAAACAGGCCTGTGCGGCATTTTCTGTTCTTCCGTAGTTACCCAACAGTAAAACCCGGAAGTAAGATCATCGTACCGGAAAAAGCCCCTGATGCAGGGATTAAGATAGGGATTGGAGATTTGGGCGTAATAGCCACAGCCCTTACAGCTATAGTAAGTATCTTTGCTATTTTACATAAATAAAAATGAGCCAGGAAAATCTCCCATATCCATACGAGCCTGAATTTTCTGTTAAAAAGCTAATTAATGAACGGTTAGCTGATGTTAAATATATCTGGCAATTTAAAAAGGCATTAATACTGGTTTTAATTATTGGCGGTTTACTTGGCGCCTTAACTGCATGGTTATGGCCCCCTACTTATACGGCCCGGTTAACCTTTGTTGTAGATGATTCAAAATCAAGTGGAGGTAGCGGTGGGCTTTCGGCCTTAGCCGGTTTGGCTGGTGTTAACCTTGAAGGAATTGGCGGGGCCAGTGGCGTTTTAGCAGGGGATAATGTGGAAGAGTTGATCAAAAGCCGCGACCTTATCAAAGAAACATTATTATCTGCTTATGATAGTACACAAACACTTGCAGACAAATATGCTGCCGTGTATAAACTAAATAAAAAGTGGTTGAAATATAGCCCGGATGGCAATATAACCCGCTTCCCGCTAAATGGCAAACACAATACACGCTTACAGGATAGCTTACTGCACGAAATGACCATACTTATTTTAGACGGTGAATTTGGAATAGCAAAAACTGATAAAAAGTTGGGTTTTTTTGAAGTGAATGCCACCATGAAAGATGAAAAGCTGGCCCAGCTTTTTTGCAACAGGATGATCAAACAATCAACTGATTTTTTTATCTCTACAAAAACCAAGAGATTAAGGAACAATGTAAATCGTTTACAACAAAGGGCAGATAGTATACAATCTATACTTAATCATAAAACGTATGATCTCGCATCCGCTAACCAAACACTTGTCGACCTTAACACAGCCTATACATCAGCTAATGCAAGGGTTGATATAAAAGAGCGCGATAAAGTTGTATTGTCTACGATTTTCTCTGAAACGGTGAAAAGCCTTGAGACGAGTAAAACTATGCTGGCACAAGAAACGCCAACGGTTCAAATTGTCGATGTTCCTGAATTACCTTTGAAGAAAAACAGGCTTAAATATTCCGTAGCTATCCCAACCGGAATATTGCTTGCCGAATTATTATTGATTTTCTATTTGTTATTAAGCCGCAAACCTTCTAAAATCTAAAGGTCATCCCTAATTCGGCATGTAAATTGAATACGGTATTATTCGGAATGTAATATTGACCAGGGGTGTAATCATTTAATATCCATTCGTAATTTATAGATTCGACACCTTGCAACTTTGCATTAAACAGTAAGTTTTTGTAGTTCCATTCACCCTGTAGAGCAAAGGCAAAGTCTACCCAATTTCTACTATTTCCATTTATATCGGGAAAATACTCCTGATAAAAATCAACATTATGTTCATACCGTTCAATTGAGATGCCCAGCTTTTTCAACCCTGATACCCAGCTAATTTCCATAGATTGAAGATTGCCTCCTGAGCCTGTTCCAGCTCCAAGAACCTGCCCTTCATTAGTTTGCCCCTGCCTTACTTGATAATGAGTATAAAATCCGCCAGTATTTCTAGCTAATCGATATGTCGATTGTGAAAGCTGAGTTATCTCAGCACTAAATAAAATATGCTCATCAGTATGGTTATTTATCGCTACCATTTTTCTTAAGCCAACCATGTATGCACGTGCATCGTCTGGATTTTGTATGAAATCATCTAAATTATAAGCATTATCATTTAACCCATATTCAAAATAAACTTCAGCCTGTGCCTTAGTAAATAGCCACCGCGCATAAAATGAAGTGTGTTGATCGCGCGGAAACGGATCTCCAATACCACTATCTGTCCCACCCTTATCAGCTTGTTTTACATAAGGAAAAAAATAAGGAACGTATCCACTGAACCCCTTGACGTCTTTTTCATAGGAATCAAATGTTCTTGTTAGTCCTATCGTTAACCCGGCAATCCATTTTGGATGATAATTGATATTAAATCCGGTAAAGTATCGCCAATCGTTAATAGGGGGAATGTAAAAATCACTGCCGGCCGGCAATGTGTTTATGGGCAGCGGCGTAAATCCGGATTGATCGAGTTTGCCCGCTATTAACTGCCATTCAAATGATCCCAGAAATGTCCGGACCGGCCGCACGCTATTAAATGTAATATGTTTGAAACCGGGCGCATTGTTAGTTAATATCAACGCATTTTGAATTCCGGGGCCCCACCATATGTTTTCATTGGAAAGCCCAAAAGAGATTGCGCCAAACGTTAGCCGAATACTACTTTGACCTAAAAATGCTCGACTATAGGGAGCGGTTCCAAACTGCTCAGGCGCATCTATTCCATTGGCATATCCGCCATAATATGCACTCAACTCCCCGGTACTATGACCAGAAGCGAACCCGTTAAAAGAAAGATTGGCAGCATAAACATATTCCGGTCGGAGCTGAATGGACAACGGACCATATTTGAAAAAAAAACCACCGCTAATCATAGTTTGATACCCTCTTGCCGGAATCATAGCACCATCATTCCAGCCATAGGGATGATCGGAATTATATTGTTGTTGCCAGCTTAAGGGTAATATCTGAAATTTCCCTTTTCCGTTAGCAAAAGTTACTGCGCCTGCTTCTATCCAATGATCCTTTTTTAAAACGCTATCGGGATCAAATACGTCCTTAACTTTTAGTGTTGAACCGGTAAGCAATGGCCTAACCGTAAATGAAACATTTGAATCTACTTTACCTAACAATTGTCCTCTTCTGTAATAATCGTCTAAGACTGGCGATCCAACAGGTACAGATTGTGCCTCAGCATTATTTTGTAAAAGTATACAGTGCAGTAAACAGGCTATATGGAGTATAAAAAAAATCCTTTTCATTTTTACAACAGTTAAAATCTATAAGAAACACCTGCCTGAACTTGTAAGTTAAATACACTTAGTTGGTTAGCGAAGAATATATCATCGCCATTTTTCTTAACGGCCCATTGATAATTTAACGAACTTACTGCTAAAATTTTAGCGTTAAAAATCAAGTTCTTATAATTCCATTCACCAGTTGCTGCCACACTTAAATCAACCCAATGCTGGCTATAATTTCCACTATCTTCAAAGGCATAGTAATAAAAGTCATTATTATGAACGTAACGTTCAAATTGCAATCCTAACTTTTTAAGCCCTTTTACCCAACTTACCTCTACTGTCTGCACACTACCGCCTGGCCCTATCCCGGCACCTATTACTTGCCCCTGGTTGGTATAACCTTGCCTTATGCCTTGGCTAACGTACCATTCCCTTCCTGCTGCTATATCGGCTGCCGAGGTTCCTTGAAGTTGGGTCATCTCAAGTCCAAGCAAAATATTTTCGTTAGTTGATTTTTTAAATGGCAATAATTTTCTAACACCAAAAATGTATGCGCGTGTTCTTGATGGATCTAAGAGCGATTGCAAGAAATCATTTGTGTTATCGTAGTGCCCCCATTCAAAATACAATTCAGCGTGTTCCTGTGTCCATAACCAGCGCATAAATACCGAACTTAGCTGATCTTGTTTATTTATTATGTTATCAGGAGCACTTGTTTGTTTAACAGAAGAAAAGAGAGGCAAATAATCTTTAATACCACTTAAGGCTTTCCCATAACTTTGGGAGCTTTGATCAAGCCCTATAAAAAGGCCAGGGACCCATTTGGGTTGCCATGTTAAAACCATTCCGGTTATATATCGCCAATTGTTTGGTTTTGGAACGTATAAATCTGTTCCAAAATAATAATGATCCGGTTCTAAAGGCGGGTATCCTGAATTCTGGGGTATTCCGGCAATTAATTGGCCCTCAAACGAACCTATAGCCGTTTTTATAGGGTGTAGGGTATTTAACGTTAAGTGCGGAAACCCCGGCGCAGTATTACTCATTAAAAGTGAGTTTTGTAAGCCTGGCCCCCACCATAAATTTTCGGTTGACAGGCCAAATGAGAAAGACTTATAGTTTAACCGGATACTACTTTGCCCCCAATATGCTTTTGCATATGCGCCCATACCAAACTTTGCCGGCAAGTCGATATTATTATAAATATCATAATACCTGGCAAAAATCACATCATATTGAATAGGATTGAAAGTCGAAAAATTAGGGTTTGCAGCATAAACAAACTCAGGTTTCAATTGAACAGTTAGGGGGCCATATTGCATAAATATACCTGCGCTTACTAACGTTTGTAGCCCTTTGGCCGGAATCATCGCTCCATCATTCCATCCATAAGGATGATCAGAATTAAACTGTGTTTGTATGCTTAAAGGCAAAAGGGTGGCACTTAATTGCTTATTTTTAGTTTGCCATGAATTATTTGCCCGGAATTCATTATCGCGCCATTCTGTGGTATCTGGATAATACGCATCTGCCCCTTTTTTAATAAAATTGGGGAAAATAGGGCGAACTGTAAAAGAGACATTGGTATCTGTAATACCAAGCAATTGGGCTCTTCTGTAATAATCTTCTACAGCAGTAGTTCCAACAGGTAACGACTGTGCATAGGCGCTCAATTTAACAAGAATGATTAAGGTACATATTGCTGTCAGCTTTATGAGCTTCATAAGGTTATTGCTTGTATATTGATATTATCTATTGACCAGCTTTCATCGCATTTAGGATCGGAAACATTTGGTTGAACCAATTTATCGAAACACTGTAATAGTAATGTATTGTTTGAGTGGGTAAATGTTTTTACAATTTTATATTGTGTTGTCCAACCAATAATACCCTTCATGCTGCAAACGCCGGGTAAATCAGTCCTGTAGGCCCCTGTTTTAGGGTTGTTATAATTATTAGGATAATTGAAAGGATAAGATTGGGGGGGACAAAAATCACCTGCAGCACAAGGTGAGTTTGAAAATGTGGTACTTATATATGTATTTCCATCTACCAGCATTTGCCACATGTCGGGTCCATCTGGCGCTGTTTTATTTCCGTCCCATGTGTCATGAATATATAGGTCAAAAGATACTGTGATTTGATCATGTTTAGGCAGGTTATTAACCTTTAAGTTAAAAAAACCATTATTGTATTGCCCTAATACTGCTGAGCCGTTAAATTGTCCTATTATGCCACCTGTTATATTAGTTAAATCTCCTTTTTCAAAATCATTGTTATAGACCAACGCCTGTTTACTAACATGCGTGTTACAAGAAAGACTAAGAATTAGAGGAATTACGAAGAATAGTTTTTTGTTCATTAAATAACATTAGTTATCGTATCCAACTCCTCGAAAACAGAATTTTTACTTTTAAATTCATGTACGATTTGTTTCATTGCTTTAACAACTAACTGATCATCGTTGTTTTTGGCATGGTGAATTAAATCGTATACCTGGTTTTCAATCTCACTAAACAAATACTCCCGCACTTTCCCAATCATGATCTTTTCATGATGGGTAGGCATCGTATTCTCATTATCGTTAAGTAGTTCTTCAAATAATTTCTCACCTGGTCTTAACCCGGTATATTCAATTTTTATATCTTGATTAGGAACTAATCCAGCCAGGCGTATCATTGTTTTAGCTAATTCAATAATCTTTACAGACTTACCCATATCAAATATATAAATCTCGCCACCCTTACCCATACAGCCGGCTTCCAAAACCAATCTGCAAGCCTCAGGTATGGTCATAAAATACCGGGTTATTTCGGGATGAGTTACCGTAACAGGTCCCCCTTTTTCTATTTGCTGTTTAAACCGGGGGATAACAGAGCCATTTGAACCCAATACATTCCCAAAGCGGGTAGTAATAAATCTTGTATTTGACTTTACATTATTTAGATGACTTAAACCATTTTTAAAAGTAAAATCCTGGTTAGTTATTGATTTATTTAACGATTGTACATAAATTTCGGCAATCCTTTTAGAGGCACCCATAACATTTGTAGGATTTACAGCTTTATCTGTAGATATCATTACAAACTTTTGCACCGCATATTTTACTGAAAGATCGGCTATGGTTTTAGTGCCCAGAACGTTTGTTTTTATTGCTTCAGCGGGGTTATCTTCCATCATTGGAACATGCTTATACGCGGCTGCGTGGTATACGTAATGAGGCTTATAGGTTTCAAATAAATGCTGCATTCTTTTCTCATCCCTTACGTCTCCTATAAAGGCATGAAAATTTAAATTGGTATGTGTTTCTTCAATTTCAAGATATAAATGATGGAGGGCCGTTTCAGATTGATCACACATTATAATTAGCCCTGCGTCAAACTTTAATAATTGCCTTACTATTTCACTGCCAATAGAACCAGCAGCGCCCGTAATCAAGATTCTTTTTCCCTTCAATTCCATTTGAATGCCAGTTATATCTATTTCAATTGATTTTCTATTTAAAAGGTCTTCAATATTAATCTTTTGGATTTGCGTAGGCTGCAACTTTCCACTTTGCCACGCTTCATGTGGCGGGATATTCAATACTTTAATATCATTCTCGAGGCAAATATCTACTATCTTGTTTTTATGTTCAAATGGTATAGTATATGAGGCGAAAATAATTTCGTCCAGTTCATGCTCTACAATTAACTGTGGTAAATCAGTAGCATCTAATATTTTAATCCCATCAATTGTCTTACCAACTTTCCTCTGGTCATCATCCACAAAGGCTATAATATTTTTGTTTACCTTGAAATCATGGTCTAAGGTTCTTTTTGTGGCTACACCCGCTTCTCCTGCTCCATAAATTATCACCCTACGTTTATCTAGTTTTAGGTTTTTAACATATAGAAAAAAATACTTTACTAGAACCCTGTAGGTAACCATTAATAAGAAGCAAGCCAATCCATTAATTACGAGTACGCTTGTTGAAATAAATGGCTTCCTGGAAGACGATATATAAACCAAATTCATTAAAAAGAATATGCCATTAGTTATTATCACAGCAAATAAAATTCTTATGGAATCTTGCGCACTGGTATACCGGATAATTCCGGCATATGTTTTTACCGATACGTACACAATTGTGCTTATAACTGATATTATCAAAGCATTCCGGCTAAATTCTACAAGGTTTAGGTCGGCAAAATCGAAGTTATATTTAATAGCATAAGCGACTGTCAATGACAGTAAGCAGATAAATAAGTCAAGGGTAAAAATGATCCAGCGAGGTACAATATTTATTTGATTGAATAAGGTAGATGAATTCATGTTTAACATGTTAGTAGTAAAACACTAAATTATTTATAAATATAGAAACAATTTAAATGTATTTATGTGTTAACAAAAGTAATAAAACTATAACATATTTATACAATAGTTAATAATAACCTATTTTCTTAACATTAAAAGCCTTCGTGCTCCCTCTACAATAAAACGAATCAAAATAAACATAACTGTTGCAACAGTCATATATGTAATCAAGTTAGCAATAGATCCCAAAGGGAATTTTATTAAAATCATATTAACCATTCCCTGGACAAGCATATACAATCCGGCAACCAATAAGTGATGAATTTCTCGTTCATTAGCTAAAAATTGATAAAAATGACTCCTATGCGCTTCAAAAACATTCTCTTTTCTTATAAGTCTGAATAAAATTGTTGTAACTACATCTAGACCATAAACTAATAATAAAAGCAAGTAGTTAAGATCATTTGTTTTTATTATCAATTGTAACAGAAAGAAAACTGTAATGAACGCCAAACTTACACTACCTACATCACCTGCAAAACATTTTGCTTTTGTTCTGAAATTAAAAAAATTAAAAACCAATAAGGACAGTATACTTATAATAAGGTAATTTTCATCTGTATATGCTATTATATATTTATTAATATAATATAAAGTAAGTAGAATTATCAAACCATATCCCCCGGTAATACCATTAATTCCATCCATAAAATTCACCGCATTTATGGTTCCTATTACGAATACAAATCCTAACAAAATCCAATAAAATGTAAGATAGTACATTCCTAGTTGGTAAAATAATAATGCAACAGCGGTTAAATGGAAAAGGATCCTAATTCGTCTACTTGTAGGTTTTATATCATCAACAAAACTTATCATACTAATTAACAGTAAACCAATCAAAAAATACCCGTATTCCCATCTCAAGTAAAAAGAACATAATAAAAAGCCGATAGTGAAAATTATTCCGCCGCCTCTTATAGTTATCTTGGTGTGTGAACTCCGATGATTAGGATGATCGATGATATTGTATTGGGCAGCCATTTTGAAATAAATGAGCTCAAATGCAAAGAGTATAAAAAAGAAAATTAAAAGTAGTGATATATCCATATGCTTTGTCAGCAATAGCTGCAAAAATAAATTATTAATTCAGTCAATATAATTTTTTAGAAAACTATCATTAGTATCATTTATCTATCATTTAGTGCCATTTTACTACCATTTTTTGGATTTAAAACGGCGATGAAAAGTATAATTTACTACCATTTTTTCCGTATCATTAACTACCACTTTGGGGCCAAAATTGCATGGCTTTTTGATAACAATCACGATACGCGACCTATTATATTTAGATTAGACTTCTTAAAATACAAACTATATTATTTTAAAACCGCTTAATACAGTTGTGGGCTTCCATTCCAATAATTGCCGAGCCTTAGTGTCATCAAATGTCAAATCTGAAGTTATTTTAATTAATTTGTCAGAATTTATTGCTGCTTTAGAACCAATTATATCTCCGGCCTTAGCCATTGTTTTCGCCAACCACTTTGGAATATTTAAAGGCTTGGACTTGCCCAATTGTTGAGCAATTAACTCAGATAATTCCGAAAAGCTTGGATGATAGCCGTCTGTTAAATTATAAACACCCCCGATTTTAGCAGCAATAGGAATAATCTTGGCGACATCTTCGGCAAGCACTATGCTTTTTCTTGCCTTACCATTGGCAATGTTAAAATAGTAGTCTTTTTTAATGGCATTTATCATTGCCTTGAGATTCCCAGGCGGATTTGGACCTGCTATCAAGGGTAATCTCAAAATGGTCCAGATTACTTTGTTTTTCTCACACCAGTTCCTTACTAATTTCTCCGCTTCGACTTTGCTTTTTCCATATGGATCCGTTGCAAGCAATGGGTAGTCTTCAGTTATTAACTTACCTGTTTCTAAACCATAAACTGAAACACTGCTAATAAAAATAAACGATTGTGGTAATATTGATACCTGCGCCAATCCTTTTAGCAAATTTTTTGTACCCGTAATATTTATATCGTAAAAATCTTGTATTTGCTTTTCAGTTTTGGGAACTAAATGTGCCTTACCTGCAGAATGTATTACTATATCAACCGTGTCAATTTTAGGTATATACTTGCTTAAATCTATATTTATTGTAGAATTACTCTTATTTAAAGTAATTATTTGGTCTGAAGGAAAATTTTTTTTTATTTCAGATCCCAAAAAACCCGATGAACCTGTTATTAATGCAACCATTTATATAAATTGAATTAGTCTTTTAAACAATCTATATGGCATCAGCAATAAAGGCACTTTCAAGTTATTACTTTTCCATATGTTCAATATTTCTTTATTGCCTTTTATAATGTTAGACAAACTTTTATTTGTGGCTCCCCCAAGCCGCATTCTTACCATTAACCTGGAAATATATTTAGATGAAAATCCAAATTTTTTAAAAATTCTTAACATAAAGTCATAATCTGCCGCTAATTTATAGTCTACATTAAATAAACCGCATTCATTATATATATTTTTTTTAACAAAAAGCGCTGTATGTGGTGGTACATTTCCGTGTTCAAAAAATTTTTTATAATATTTTTTTGACGTCCATTTTCTAACAACCTTATTTATATCATCAGTATTTACATATACTAGGTCACCATATAAAATATCAAGCTTCTCATCAGCCTGAAAATATCCCATTACATCTTTTAGTACATCATCATCGGCATACAAATCATCTGAATTTAAAATACCTATTACGTCACCACTGGCCAAAGCTATACCTTTATTCATAGCATCGTAAATTCCTTCATCTGTTTCAGAAATAAAATGGGCTATTTTGTCTTTATAGGAATTAATAATTTTAATAGTTCCATCAATAGATTTGCCATCTATGATTATGTATTCTATATTTTTAAAAGATTGGTTTAATACTGATAATATAGCACTTTCGAGTGTTCTTTCATTATTATATACAACCGTAATAATTGATATTCTCATTTACTTAATTCTTTATATATGTTTTTTGTTTCTTGATAGCATTTTTCCCAAGAAAATTTTTGCGACTGCAATAATCCGCGTTTAATTAATGAATTTCGGTCAATATCTATTGAATATAGAGCTTTCTTAAATAATTCCAAATTTAACTCGTCAATTAATATACCTGCATTGCCTGCAACTTCAGGTATTGATGATTTATTAAGCGCTACAAATGGTAGGCCGGCTTTCATTGCTTCTAATAAAGGTATACCAAACCCCTCATATGACGATGGATAGATTAACGCGTATGCTGAATTATAAATTTGATTTAAATATGAATTATTAATATTATTCAACAATTTAAACCTTTCAGGCTTCAACAAAGACAAATATCTTTTTTCGCTTTTGGTCAATTCACTACCTATTATATATAAATCAAATTCCGGAGTTTCCTTTAACAATTTAACCACGAACTCAAAATTTTTATAGTGTTCTCTCGAGCCGATAAATAATAAATAAGGCCTTACAGCATCCTTTTTCCCTGTAATATAAAAATCATCAGACACCCCATTATAAACTACCCTAACATTGGTAGGATTTAAATTAGGGTGTAGGTTTAACAAGTCTATTTTTGTATTTTCCGACACTGAGATAATTATTTCAGCCTTATTTAGAGATTTGTTTTTTTGATAAGAGTGTAGAATCTTTCGAATGCCCTTATAAAACCTTTCATGAACAAAATCATGAACTGTCATTATATGAACAGCATTTCTATTACTTGTTATTCTATTATAACTTGAATGAAATATAAATTTTTGTTGGAATGAGGTTAAAGGTAGCGAAAGGAATCTGTCAATAAATAACGGATAATCATTGTTCTTTAATATTTGCTTTTGCTTTATACTTAAGTTTTTCCTTGCAATATTATCATTATAATCTGAATTCTCGACAAAATGAATATTCGCTTTATCTCTTATCAACCTTTGCGTAAGCTCTGACCAATAAGTTGATATTCCTCCTGCTTTTTGAAGCCTATAAATCAAATTATCATATATTATATTCATTATAATTTATTAATACGATTGAATTACAGGGAAGTTTATATATGATTAAAAGTCTAAAATATATTATTTTCATTTTTAAATGCTTCAAAAATTCCCAGAAAAAAAAATTCCAGCCTGGTGCTGTAGATATTACGATATCGTTTTTTATAACTCCTTATTAATAATGCGGCAACTGATTTTATGATAAAATATAAAAATGAGGGAATGGCTTCATATCTTTTATCAACTAAGATACTTCCTGCTATATAACCATATCCCATTGAATATTTTTTAACTTTCTCCAATGATATTTGACTATAATCATCTAATTCATGATAAACGCTCAATGACCCATCGTAAATCACTCGCGCCCCACTTTTTAAGACACTGCATACAAATGCAGTTTCTTCCCCTCCGCCGTAAAATGTCCCAGCGCCAAGGGTCTCATTAAATCTTAACGCAATTTTTTTTATAATAGCGGTACGCACAAAAATACCAACAGAAACAGGTAATTGAATTACATTTTTAAAATTCAAATCACAGCACAGGTCTATCGGTCGTTTTCCGTACGTTTTATTTTGTATAGGATCGAAAACACTTACACATATAGCCTCATACAATTCATATTGATCAAATTTTTCAATTATACCGTCAATAAAACCTGGGGGATACCAGCAATCATCATCTGGAAAACCAATTAACTTTCCTCTATAAATTTCCATCCCCTTGTTTCTGGCTACCGATAGTGGTATCTGACTATTACACTCAATTAATTGCCAATCAGATTGTTCAAAAAGTCTCTTAATATTTATATCTGGGGAACCCTGATTAATCAGGATAATCTCAAACTTGTGTTTATATTGCTGATTCGATATAGAGTCTAAAAATCGTTGTAGCTCTTTGGGCCGGTTGTATGTAGTGACGATAAGTGATAGGACTATATCATGCCGTTCATTGAAATGATCAAAATTCTTTTTTAACATAAATATCAATATTGATTTCCTATTCAGCTTATAGATAAATTTAGAGTGATTAACATATGTCTTTTTGTTTAGCTTATAGTAAAGTCGCGATTTATAGGGTGCCTGCCTCTGTGCTTATAATTTATTGTAATATTTAGCTTTACGGCGTAAACCGTTTAATTCAATTTTATGCCTGGAAACTTCGATCTCCCCGAAACTGACGTCCGCAAATTGGTAGGCGAATACTACAGAATTAATTTCCTATTTTTCATAAATTGTGTTTTGCAACACTTTTTGTTTAGATGCGTTGACTAATATTTTCGCCGTGAAAAAACCAATATATAAAAACACAATTTCGTATAATATTAAAGCAAACTCACCCCGATTAAAATCGAACACATTTATAAAACCCAGCAAATAAAGAACTGGATTGGTCTTGTATTTCTTTATAGAATAGGAAAAAAACCAAGCCAGTATAAAGAAAACAAATACTGGCCCAATCCATGAAAAATTAATATATGCTTCTGTAATTGGTGTAAATGCGGCAGCGCCAGAGGAAGAAGTATGAAATAGTATATCTGTTTGCCATGCTAATGCGACAGGTTTATAACCAGCCAAAAAATCGCGTGGAATAAAAATAACAGGAAGATAAATATAACTCCAACCTAATAATAAATTCCAGTTATCGTTCTTTAAATATGTTATAGTATGCCTGGCTGGGATTGAAAATTCATTATTTACCATCACATATTTAAACACATTTTCTATACTGACATTAGTTTTATCAAGTTCTCTAACACCACCAATAACAATAAAAAGTAAAAATAAGAAAGTAAGAAAAAAAACCGACTTTAAACTGGTTTTATTTTTTTCAAACAGAAAAAAAATAAGTAAAAAAACAATGGGGAGCAACTCCCTCCTCCCCCCTAATGGCACCAAAATAAGATATGCATAAAATAAAGCACAGCCAACAATTAACATTTTAATATTTTTCGCAAACCTGCTGAAATTTAAAAACAAAAACAAAAACGCCCCGTTTAATAGCAATACCAAAAAAATCCATAATTGATAACCAGTTGCAAGCCGTCCGTTTTCTACATTGAGGGATAAGGTAATACCTTTAGCAAACATAAACCCAACTAACGAAATGATTATTAAAATCACAAACAATACTGCAGGGAAAGCATTGTTTATTTTTTTAACATTATTGTTTTTTATTTGCTTTACCCACGGCACCTGAAATTTCAACAATGCGCAATTAAATCCAAATAAACCCAGAGTACTTAAAATGACAGTGCCATTTACTCCAATATCAGCAAATGAATAGAAATATAAATCTGTTTGTGAATCAAACAATACTGATAAAGGAAGAACTATGGTATATAAAGCATATGAGATTAGAAAGATAACACGTATATCCTGTAGAAAAATTTGACCGCAAATCCGATTTAAAATGTAAAAACTTAATGTAAGATGTACTAAATAAAATATTAAATTTATACTAAGGTTCTGTCTGAAAAACGCAAACTCCAATACAGCACATATTATACAGAATATAAAATAACTTAATAAATGTTGTGCTTTAAATTTCATGGTTTATACTATTGGGGGTACCTAATAGTTTATCTTTTGTAGCAGGAAAATTAAGGTAACTTTTTAAGCTGCCCTTTTTAAATACAAAATATAATATTTTCCAACCAATTAGTTTATAGTGGAAAAATAAGTCATTATGTTTTAAATGCCTAACATTATATATGTACCACTTCAATTGCAATATTCCTAAACTCGAAATTTCAAATTTATCTAATTTTTCTTCAATTTGCTCTCTACCAAAATTTAATTGTTTCACGATAGTATAATTTTTAACTACTGAAAAAATCGAATAATAAAGCGCATCTCTTTTTTTAGGTTTATGGCGTGTTGTATGAGAATTGGGCCTTCCAAAATTAATAATTGAAAGTGGTTTATTAATAGAATATATATCACCTTCATAATGCATTCTTATGATAAGATCAAAATCTTCAGATTTTTCCATTTCAAGAGAATACCCACCAATTTGATCAAATAGATCTTTTTTGAATGTTAATGTTGAATGGGTGATGGGAGAAATGGATGATTCTAACAGAATTGCAATATCTTCTCTATCCACAGGCATTGCAAAATATTTTTTCGACCTCAAGAAAAAATTTAATATTGATTTTTTTCTTTGTATTAATCCAATAAAATCCCCCCCAACTGCTACTGAACCGGGTGTAGATATTAATTTATCGACTTGCCATTTTAATCTATCTGGCATCATCATATCGTCCGAATCAAGTATTGCACATATAGTACCCCTTGCATTCTTTATAGCAAAATTTCTTCCCTCTGCAACCCCACAAAAACCAATTTCATAAAATCTTAATTTATCATGCAAATTAGCTTTAATATATTGGGTTGAAAGATCTGTTGATGCACAATCAACGATAATATGTTCCCATGAATCAAAAGTCTGATTTAGTACAGAATTTATATGATCGACTATATGTTGATCGCAATTATAGTTTATGGTAATAACTGAAACTATTGGATCCTGCATTAAAAGAAAATTGAAATTAACATTGAGTGAATTAAATCCTTATCCATTTATCAGGTATTAATGAAGAAGTATCCATTTTAGGATTATTATACCACTTTTCGGGTGCAATTACTATTTTATTTTCATTTGTATTTAACCAAGCTGCCCACCAGGCGAAAGAACTATTAGGAATAATATAATGCTTACATTTTGTCATCAGGAAAAGATACTGACCAAAAGCATACCCTGCATATTCATGACCTACAATAGTAAAAATATCCTGGGTGAAATTTTGCTTACACCATTCAATATCATCTGAGAATACAAAGAAATGGATATCCTTAAATTGATCTTTATAGTATTGAATTGCTTCATTAAAATATTTCATACTACAATGCCCATGATGCTCGGCCCCTTTTGGGTTTGAAACAAAATCACCTCTCCTTACATTCAAACAAACTGAATTACTTGCTTCAATTTTTTCAAGTAATTTTATATTTTGCGAAGATGATTCTTGCTTAAACTCAAAATCACTCCTTATCAGGTTTTCAATATCCTTGAAATACATTTCACTCTGCCAAAATCCTTCAATATAAGTATCATCCCTAATGGAAAAAAAATTATTATCAAAACTGAATGGGTATTCCCTGAAATAGCGTAAAGAGTTTTTTGAGAATATTCGCTTAATAGGATAGTAATACCTTGCAAATCGTTCTAAATTTCCAAATTTTACAACCTGGTCATCTGTTGAAAACTTAAATTGCAAATTAAAAACATCTAAGCTAAATGATCGAAAAACGAAATCTTTTCGGGGTGTTCTGTCTAATAAAAAAGAAGTATCTAATATCAGCTCACTATCATATTTACATGAAAGCGCTCTACCTGCAGCATATTGAAACATCTGGTTACCTAAACCTCCAGCCAATTTTACTACAATCATAATATCGCGAAATTATATATAACAGTTTCTAACTAACATATGAAAAATATCTACAAACTGAAACCGGCAGATAAAGCATCATTATAAAACATTTTAACAGTATCTAAAGAGTATTCATTGAGATCATACCCTACCAATTCAAGCTTTTTCAGGATGTCATTAGTTACAGTTATAACTTGGCAACCTATTTCATTTGCCTGAAAAACATTCAATAACTCACGTGGGCTAGCCCAAATCACTTCGGCTTTTGTATTCATACTTGTTATTTGTACTGCTGCAGACATTAATGGCACCGGATCTACTCCTGTATCAGCAATACGTCCTGCAAATACTGATACATATGAAGCTACATCATTATTTAAATTCAACACAACATCACGTACCTGCGTTAAAGTCATAATTGCGGTAACGTTTACTTTAACACCCTGATCTGATAATCTTTTGACCAATGAATAAGTGGGAGTACCTTTGGTATTAGTAACAGGAATCTTAACGTAGACATTCTCTCCCCAGGTTGCAATTTTTAATGCTTGCCTTTCCATTTCATCCAATTCGTCAGAAAACACCTCAAAAGAAATTGGCTTATCATTTACCGTAGTAAGTATATCTTTTGCAAAGGTTTCGTATTCTTTAATTCCAGCTCTTTTCATTAAGGTAGGATTAGTAGTTAAACCCTTAATAAAAGGTTTATTATACATTTCAAGCATACCACTTTTATCTGCACCGTCGGCAAATATTTGTACAGAGAGAGAATCAATTCTTGACATAGTGTTAGTTTTTATGAGTTCTTTTTAAAATATAGTCAACGGCACCTGCGAAATTAATACATTTAAAATCAGGATCGCTAATTTTTTCATTATAATTATAATCTATTAAAATGGAAGTAACCCGTGCAGCCTTTGCTGCATCTATATCTCGCCATCTGTCACCAATCATATAGGATGTTTCCAAATCAATCTTCCATTCTGCCGCGGCTTTTAAAATCATACCCGGTTTAGGTTTTCGGCAATCGCAGTTCTCTATTCCGTCATGATAGCAACAATATATAGCGTCAATATTTAATTGAGATTTTAAGTAGAAATTAATTTCATTAACCTTATCAAGACTTGTCGTCCCTCGTCCCACATCGGGTTGATTTGTAACTACAAAAATTTTGTAACCATTAGCCTTGAGATCTGTTATACCTTCTTTTACCCCCGGTAAAATAATCGTTTCTATCAATGTTGCGGGTGGGTATGGTTTGCCATCTATAACTACAGCCTGATTAACTACGCCATCACGATCTAAAAAAACAGCTTTTGCTTTTATTTTGCTGCCGATTCCCATTTAGTTTCTTTAGCTTTTAACTTAGGGTGAGATACTAATAAATGCCATACCACAGCCTGAAAGGCCTCAGAGTGGGGTGTAATTGTTGCAGGGTTAACAACTGGGACTATCACAACTGCATTTGCTACGGTGGCAGTAAATCCTCCATCACGCCCCACAATGCCAAGAATTTTTGCATCTACCTGTTTAGCTAATTGTAATGCTTTTACCAAATTTGGACTGATATTTTTTTCGACATTTCCACCGCCAACCGATAACACAAAAACAGCATCTTTTGAATTTAACTTGCTAATTTTCAACCATTCAGAGAATATAGTATCCCATCCTTCATCATTGGTTCTTGCGGTAAGTTCAGATACATTATCTGTAGGAGCATAGGTTTCAATCCCTACTATTTTTCTGAAATCATTTACCGCATGCGATGCATTTCCAGCGCTGCCCCCCACACCCAGAAAAAACAGTCTCCCGTTGTTGGTACGAACAGAAGCTAAAATATCGGCCATTTTTTCAATAGCTTCTTCATCAAGCAATTCAATAATTTTAACCGCCTCGTCAAGGTGCTGCTTAGAATAAGTACTCATTTTTTTAATTTTATATAATTAGAAATATCTTCGATGCCTGAAAATGAACCCACTTCGTAAAAACGCCGAATTGTTTCCAAGCCCAATAAATTTTTATCTATCGATAGTTTTTCATATATCTCGGCTATATCGAAGTTTTCATTTTCCGGAAAACCTTTAAAATTATTTTTAGCCAGGATCCCAAGTCCGTAATCTATATATTGCATTTTAGGATCCTTTATTCTTTTTGAATACAAAAGTATCTTATTATTTTCAAATATAACGTTACTTGTGTCCCATTTACCCTCATTTTTGAAAACAGTCATTAACGAGGTCGTATCATTTTTTTTATTCCTGTTAAAGTAATTCTCAATTTCTTTATAATCAATATCTAAATATGAATCTCCATAGGTAATAAAAAAATTATCAGGCAATTCATTAAGTATTTTTCTAACTGCACCACCTGTTCCTAATAATTTATCTCCATCATAAGAAAAAGTAATATTAATAGAATTAATATACTCGCTTTGTAAAATAGCATCCTCTACCAATTGGCCTAAATATCCCAAACAAAAATGAACATTTTTAAATCCGCTTTTTTTAAGTAAAGCGAGTTGGTGCATTACAAAAGGAGCATCATTAATTGGGATTAATGACTTGGGGATTGTTTCACTAACGGGCCTTAACCTGGTAGCCAACCCACCCGCTAAAACTACAATAGGTAACATTATGAAAGCATTACTTTAGTTCCTTCGTAATCAAACTTAAACCGAACTTCTTCCAGACCTGCATGCTTCATGCTATGTCTTAATTTATTTCTATCTTCGGCATAAAACAATAAAAAACCTCCTCCTCCTGCACCTACGAGTTTACCACCAATAGCTCCGCTTTTTAAACCTAATTCATACCACTCATCAATTTGTGGATTACTCATACCGCCTGATCTACGCTTTTTATGTTGCCAGTGTTCGTGCATCAAAGCCCCAAAATCTTTTACATTGCCTTTTTCAAGCAATTCCTTGCTATGATAACCCATCTCCTTTACATAGTTTAAATTCGCTAACATATCTGCATTATGCGATTGCGATTTTTCTTTCTGATCTTTTAAAATAGACCCCGCACTTCGTGAAAAACCGGTAAAGAATAATAACAGATTGTCTTCCAAATCAAAAAGTGTATCATCTGAAATCGCAAGTGGTTTTGCAGTAACAACACCATTTTTATCAAAATCAAAACAGGTAATACCACCATATGCAGCAATATATTGATCTTGTTTCCCTATAGGTTCACCTAGTCGGTTAATTTCAATATCGCATGCTAATTCGGCAATTTCAGAGGTATGCAGTAATTGCTTGTGCTGCATATGTAATGCTTTAATAAGTGCTGTTGTAAAGCTTCCTGATGAGCCAAGTCCAGTTCCGGAAGGGATATCAGCAAGGGTAGTAATTTCTATTTGAGGAGGTTGACTATCAGAAAACAATTTCAAAGATTCACGGATAATAGGATGTTGAACTTTATCAATGCTATCTACATGTTCGATGCTTGAATATTTCAAATATATCCCAGGCGAAAAAGGCCGCATAATGGTAACGTATACATATTTATCAATAGCCGCTGAAATTAAAAAGCCGCCATTGTCCTTATAATAGGAAGGTAAATCGGTGCCGCCACCGCCTAAGGTAATACGCAATGGACTACGGGTTATAATCATATCCTGAATTTTTGTATATTTTATTTATTATTTTAAGATTTTCTATCGCATCTGTTAATCCGGGCGATGGATCTTTATCGTTGGCAATATCTGCCAAAAATTCCTGAAATTCAACATCCCACGAATCATCCACCATTGGATATTCCCAAATATAGGTTTCGGGGGGGCCCATTTCAGGTAACATTTTATAAAAAGCCAATCGTTCAACGCCGTAGCTCCCGCCTAATCCATTTATATCCAACTTGCCTGTTTTTCCATAGATCTCAAAACTAAATAGGTTTTTCCATTCTGTGCAACTAGCTTGTAAAAAAGCGGTTTGCCCCGTTTGAGTTGTAAGAGTTAAAAATGCATTATCATCAACTGGCATATCCCAAAAATAATTCCTGGCATATCCTTCAGCTTTATTAAAATCCCCCAAAAACATTCTGGAAAGATCAATTAAATGAGACCCTTGGTCTATTAATTCGCCTCCACCTGATATATCCGGGTTAGCGCGCCATTCGTTATTATATCCAATACGGCCACCATGCCCATACCGGGCCCGTATAAAATAAAGATCGCCTAATTGCCCTGAATTGACTATTTCCCGCGCTTTTCTAAAGGCTCGGTGGTACCGGTGATTAAACCCTACTCTTACTTTACACTTATTTTGTTTGACAAGCGACACTAAATCTTCAAGCTCAGAAGAAAATCTTCCTGCTGGTTTTTCAACTAAAACATGTTTTCCTGCTACTATAGAAGCTTTAATAATTGCCGGTAATTGATTATGAGGGGTGCAAATTATCACGATATCATGTTCAACTTCTTTAAACAATTGATAAAAATTCTCAAAAAATGGGATATTGCCATATTTTTTTGAAAGAGATTCGGCCTTCTTAATATCTATATCGGCGCAGGCAATAAGCCTAGCATTTTTAATTGATTGTGCCCTTTTATATCCTATCAAACCACACCCAACAATTACAACATTCATATGTATTTCTTTTATATTACCAATTTTGGCCACGATCTTCAGGAACAATTCTTCTTAACGTATATATATCTGTCGTATTAAGTTCATCGGCGTACTTTTTAAAGTCCCTCCAAGGATCCCATACAGCGCTAATTAATTTTCCTGTCAACCCATTACTTTCTTCGCTTGCAAGGTAAATACATAATTCAGCGCCTGTTTGGAGCGGAACTCCTCCGGTTTCTTTTTGTTTTAAAGATTGTTCATAAAAAGCTTGTCCAACCTTTTCCGGACCCGACTCTAATACCTCATCCAATAATCTTGTATTTAATGCTCCCGGGGCAATTGCATTAATATCAATGTTAAAATCTCTTAATTCCTCTGCCAGGGTTTCTGAAAATCGTACGACCGCTGCTTTCGAAACCGCATAAGCACTTAAAAAAGGCATTGGTTTTGTAGCCCCCCCGCCTGACAAAATGAGGATCTTTCCTTTTTTATGTTGTTTCATTATGGCTATTACCGAACGGCAAGATAACACTGTTCCCTTTAAATTAATGTCAATGGCGTCACTCCATTCTTGCCAATCAACACTCTCAATTGTACCTTTTGGGCCATATACACCTGCATTGGCTACCAGAATATCGACAGTTCCATAATTACTTATTGCTGCTTTAACAAGCTTTTCATTATCTTCATGTTTTGAAATATCTGCTTGAATGCAAACTAACTGAGACGGACGAATAAGCAAGCTTTTCAGATGTAATTCGGCTTCGTCTAACTTTGCTTTATTGCGCGCGCAAAGAATAATATTTGCTCCTTCTTTAATGAAATGTTCGGCTATGGATAAGCCCAATCCTTGATTTCCCCCGGTAATTATAGCACATCTATTTAACAATTTCATATTATTTTCCTATTAATATATAGTTTATACCGGGTATATATAAAGCCTTACTTAAAAATCCATTTATGTCTAAAATAAATGGATTTTTTGAATTATTTAAAATATTTTCTACAGTGATACTTTTAAATTCAGGGCATTCTGTAGCAACTATTATTGCATCACTTTTTGCTAAGACGTTTTCTATTGAATTTTGTAAAGAAATAAAAGCTGATAACTCATCAGGCAGAGAATTAAGCGCCGGATCATAGCCAACTATAGTAGCTTTTTGTTGGTCAAGCCAATAACATAATTCAATCGCTGTAGATCTTCTTAATGTATCGGTCCCAGGTTTGTAAGTTAAGCCTAATAAACCAATGGTCCTATTTTCAAGGTTACCAAAAATTTGTCTTAATTTTAACCTAACCCAGTTTTTATGTTGTTCATTACTTTCAATAATAGATGAAAAGAAAACCGACGAAAGGTCATATTCCTCTTCTTTTTGAACCAGGTAAGTTACATCTCTGGCTAATGTTCCCCCTGCAAAAGCACTTCCGGGCCTAAGATATGCCCGAGGGCCTATGCGAAACTCGCTTTTCAATCCTTTTTCAACTTCTGCAGCATCGGCTCCTACTTGTTCACACAAAACTGCCAATTCATTAATAAATACAACGGATGTAGCCAAAAAAGCATTTACCGCATGTTTTGTCATTTCAGCAGATTCAACGCTCATCCAAACAATTTCGCTGGTAATTTTCTGCAATATTGGCGATAATCTTAATCGGTCGTTATCTTTTCGCGTTCCAACAATAATTCTGTCGGGGTTGGTAAAAACTTCAATTGCTTTACCCAAACGCAAATTCTCCGGAGAACAGGAAAATGATACCTGTTTGCCGGGGTACTGTTCATTAAACAGTTTTTCCAATTTTGCAATTGAACCAACCGGCAGTTGTGAAGAGATCAATATTAATGCATTTTCCCTAAAACAGGGAAATAACGAAACAATTTCATTTTCCACAAATTTAACATCGGCATTATCTATTTCATCTACAGGAGTATCGTAGGTTATCCAAATAAGATCAGATGATCGAATTTCTGAGCTATTGTCTGTAAAATTTAGATTACCATTTTGCAAATTCTTACTTAATAAAATATCAAGACCAGGCTCAAATAAAGGTGCAGTTCCTTTATTAAGATTATCAATTACATCTTTCTGTTTATCATATCCTATTACTTCAAATCCTTTTTCGGCCATACATGCCGCCGTAACCGTACCAAGGTGCCATAAACCAACTACAGAAATTTTCATGCTTTAATCTCTATTAAGCAGCCATTGATTGTTTTCAAGATACTGCAGTGTTTTAATGATACCTTCTCTGATAGAAAATTCCGGTTCCCAGCCAAGATCCCTAACTTTTTTACAATCCAGGAAAATAAAAGGATTATCGCCTATCCACCCTCTTTCAGTACCTGTATATTCTAATCGTGGAGTAATATTTAAATAATCTGTAATCCAACCAATACTGTCATTAACCTGGCAATATTCATCTGCCCCAAGGTTAAATATATTCACCTTGTCATCAGACTTATCAATCACTGTCATAATAGCTCTTATACAGTCTCCGACATATAGGTAAGATTTTCTTTGTTTGCCGTTACCTAAAACAGGCAACACAGAGGGGTCATTCAACAGTTTTTTATAAAAATCAAAAACATGCCCATGAGAATATCTTTCTCCTAAAATTGAAACAAAACGGAAAATCCATACCTGGAAGCCGAAGCCTTCTGCATAAGCCGAAAGCAGGGCCTCGCCAGCTAATTTTGAGGCCCCATATAAAGAAGTTTGGATCGGGAAGGGAGCATTTTCGGGTGTTGGAATAACTTCGGCTTCGCCATATACAGATCCTGTAGAGGAAAAGGCTATCTTTTTAATACCAACAGCCCGCATTGCTTCCAAAACATTAAATGTGCCTATGGTATTTTGCTGCAGGTCCCTGTCGGCATGGTCAGTGCCGAATCGCACATCAGCATTTGCTGCGAGGTGAAATACAAAATCACAGCCAGTCATCGCATTTTTTAAATCGTCGGTATTCAAAATATCCCCTTTTACCAGTTTGAATCCCGGCATTAAGCGTGCCTTTTCAAGAAAGTCTTCCTGCCCTGTTGAAAAGTTGTCAAATCCTGTAACTCTGTTGCCCTGACTTAACAAATAATCAGCCAAATTACTTGCGATAAATCCGGCGCACCCGGTGATAAAATAATGCATAAATTAAGTAGTGTGTTTTTTTACAGCTATTAAACAGTAATATTTTATTAATTCTGTTTTATAAACCTTTATTGTCTTTCTTTTACGGCCTCTACCATTTCTTTCATCGTATCATCAAGTGAAATGGTATAATCCCATTTCGGGTAATGTGCCCTGAATTTATTCACATCACTGACATACCATATATGGTCTCCCTGGCGATTAGCTTCAGAAACATCATAGCTCATTGGCTTAGAATAGGTTTCCTGCAGAAAATTTATAGCTTCCAAAACAGAGATATTTGAGAATCGTGACCCTCCCATGTTATATACTTCGCCGCATTTTGGATTTTGGTGAAAATTCCAAAAGGCTGAAATAAGGTCCCTGCTATGTATATTATCGCGTACCTGTTTTCCTTTATACCCAAAAATGGTATAATGTTTATTGAGAACAAAACATTTAATAAGATAAGCTAAAAAGCCGTGCAGTTCGGCGCCCGAGTGGGCAGGCCCTGTTAAACATCCTCCCCTGAATATGCCTGTTTTCAAACCAAAATATCGTCCGTATTCTTGTACCATAATATCAGCAGCCACCTTACTTGCACCAAAAACGCTATGTTTGCTTTGATCAATGCTCATTGATTCATCAATCCCATCTGCTGCAAAAGGATGATCAGTAGCTACTTCCCATCGATACTGATTTTCAACAAGGGGCAATGAATTAGGCAAGTCGCCATAAACTTTATTAGTACTGGTAAATATAAAGGTTGCATCCTTAGCATGCAGCCTGGTTGCCTCGAGCAGGTTAATAGTACCTATTGCATTTACTCCAAAATCGGTAAGGGGCTCTTTAGCCGCCCAATCATGTGATGGCTGTGCTGCGGTGTGTACTACAATACTAATATTATTTTCAAATTTTTTAAATAAAGCTGCAACAGCATCAATATCCCTAATATCTATATTATAATGGTTATAGTTTTTATATACTGATAATTTTTTCAGGTTCCAGTTAGTACTTGCTTCAGAACCGAAGAAATAAGAACGCATATCATTATCTATACCATGCACTTCCATTCCCCGGTCTAAAAGAAAAAAAGCCATTTCACTCCCGATTAATCCACACGAACCGGTAATTAGGGCAATACTCATAGTAGTTTATTAAATTATAAGAATCAAAAGCGCTGTCAATTTAAGCACTATATTTTTTTTGATTAAAGTTTGGCGAATGTACAAATTAAAAAAACATCAACTAAAAAAGATGTAGAAATTAGCGTTGCTTAAATTGGGACTATTTTATCATTTGTTCTTTTAATAATATTCTTTCCTAATCGAATACCCCATTGTTCAAATTTATTTGTTTGACTAGAAATTATATAAGTTACAAGAATAACAATTGGGTAGACTAAAAAAAATGAATTTGCTTTTTGGATACTTTTAAAACAATAATTTATAATTTCAATCGATAAAAAGTGTATTAAATACATGCTAAAACTTACTCTTCCAATTTTTACTAAAATATTTCCTAAATAACCATCTAATTTTAATGTTTTAAATTGAATTAGAAAAACTACAAAAATTAGTGAAAATATTTGAGGATAACTTAAAATACTATAGGGAAGTGTATATATGTTACTAAAAGGATAAAATGTAAAAATGAAAAACAAAATCATAGAAATAAGGATGTATTTATTTTGATAAGGGAATTTATAGTTTTGTTTCCAAACATGAAACAATACTATACCCAATATAAAAACTGGCAATTGGTTAAAAAAAAGTCCATCATATAAAGGTGTTGAGCTATGTTTAAAATATGTTATATATGCATATATGAAAATATTAATAAAAAGTGACCCTAAAATTGAGATTATCAAAAAGAATGTTGCTGTTTTTAAATTTTTGAGATACTTGAAAAATAATGGCACAAAAAGATAAAACAACATTTCAGTTCCAATACTCCACCCACCAGGTGGCAAATAATTAAAAGCTGGCAAATAGATTTGATTTAAAAAAAGGAAATCTGCAATTAAAAATTTTACATTTATCAAATGCCACCCTTCTAAAATAGCGTAAAAAACCAATGCCAAATAAAATAAAGGTGCTATTCTAAAAAAACGCCGAATATAAAAAAACTTGATCTTATTTGAACCATCAGCTTTATGCCTTGACTCGTATGAATTAAAAAGCGTAAAACTACTTAATATAAAAAATAGCTGGACCCCAAGTTTACCGAAAGAGGTAAAATGAATAAATACCTCATTATAATGTTGTCCTGTATGTATAGCAATTACCATTAATATTGCTAAACCCCTACCGGCATCAACCCAATTAAAATTTTCTTTAGCTGAAGTCATATATTTCATTAACTAAATTATTCAACATATTTCTGTATTACCTCAATGACGTAGTCACTCTGACTTTCGTTTAGCCCGAACCAAGCCCCTAACCAGAATGATTGATTCATGATTGCATCGGTAACTATGGCAATACTCATAATAATTTATTAAAGTCTGATTAAGTGTACAAAAAAATTAGTTGAGTGCTTTTTAATATAATTCAATCTTCAACTGCTAATTGGCAATATTATCTAAGGTGAAACTACTATCCAATTCTGATATTGAAAATTCTCTAATCTTTGGTCATATCGTTTATAATATTTCAATTCCTTTGGATATATCTTATAAAATTTATAACCATAAGGACTAAAAAAATCAAACAAATCTTTCAAAAGAACACGGGAATCTATGTTACACCCGCCATATTCAAATTGAATACGTTTAATTGCCCCATTTTGTACCATTTTAACAGCCCCTTTAAATACTTCCAATTCATGGCCTTCAACATCAACCTTCATAAAATCTATGGAACTAATTTCATTTCGAAGGCAATATTCGTCTAATGTATCCATTCGAACTGTTTCAGAATTTGATTGCGGCTCAAGTCCCCAACCATCTTCCATCCCCTTACGTATATACAAGGAATTTTCGCCCGAGCCATCTGAAAATGTGTGCAGTGTAAGTTCGCCTGGGGTAGAACTTAAACCCATGTTGTTCAGTTTAACAGACTCTCCAAAATTGCATTTCGTCAATTTTTCAAATGTGGCACTACTTGGTTCAAAACAATGAATTTGCAAATCAGGATTAACTTTTAGGGATAATGTTGTCCAATCACCAACGTTGGCACCAACGTCAAAAACAGTAACACAGTCTGGTAAATAATAGGTCTGAATTCGTAATTCTCCATTCCTATTAATATTTTCATTATTTTCACCATTATACCGATCAACATACCTTTTAGTAACAGTATATAAAAAATTGTTATTTGGAATAAGGGACCAAAGTAAACGTCTGATTTTACTCATTTTTTAGTTTTATAATATTATACTTTATGTTATACTACTTTTTAATTAATTCGAATATACCACAACCATAAAAACAACCACAATTATTTTTAATAGCTTCCCCGTCTAATAATACATCTTCGTGTAAGTCACCTTTGTCGTCGACAAATGAAAACTTATACAAATCGAACTGACCATAAAACATATTTAATAGGTATTCAATAGAAAAAACACGATGGGCATTAAACTCTATTCTTTGATCTCCTATAGGAGTTGAAAAATACAGTCTTCCCTTACTTTTAAGCATTTTTTCCAAATTCGAAAACCCTTTTAGATGCCCATCCCAATAAATAGGATCCCCGTATCTCCCAAGTCCAAAATGTTCTATTGCATGAAGGCAGGATAATGAATCTGTGCTTTCAATCAAATAATCCGGTAACGTATTCATCATGTCAGCCCTGAAGTACTCTATGTTCTGTGTTTTAGTTTGCATTTCTCTTATATCAATTATTGATATTTTCCTAAAACTTGCAACATGAGCAACAAAACCATCAACCCTTGAGCCAACATCAATATGTCTTTGTGGATTATTTTCAAAAATTCTGGAAGCAACAAAAAGATCCTGATGGAAATAATGTCCGGAAGCCTGCCCACCTGCATCATGCCAGTCATGAAAACACGGATATAGTGATCCCAATTTAAAAATAGAATTGTTTTGGGCTAAACTCTTTTTAAACTTAAGGTAATCTTTTAAATATCGAAACGAGCCACCTATAGCACGAAAAAATTGAAGAGGATGAAAACCAAATGCACTGGTAAACCTACTTATTTGCATAATTTATGTTGTAATATAAGCTATTTTATTTCTTAAATATATTGTTCTTTTATAAATAGTAGTGTTAGTTTGTCACCAGATTAGGTAAATTCAGTAATAATTTCAGGAACCTTATTCGACACTTTTTATATTTCCCATGAATTATTATTTGTAAAAACTATATTTTATTTGCATTCGTACTATCTTTCTTATATGTGGCAAAGTAAAACCCGTTGCTATAGTTACAATTATTCCTGTACTGATAAGCCATCCTCCAAGAATTAATGGTTTTAATAATGTTTTGGGGAAACAAAGAAATGAGATTAAGCAAACTCCAAATGCAACCAACATTGGCAAAAATACATCCTGCAGGTACCATTTTGTTTTTTCCTTTTCAAGAAAGCGTTTAAAAAAAACTGGCACCATAAAAATAATGTATACACTATTTAATATTATCCAGGATATTCCAGCTCCTACACCTTGTAACCAATTTACCATTACAATTATTAACGGTATTAGTATAATAGATTGTATTAAATTGGTATAAGTGATTAACTGTGGCCATCCAAAAGCCATTGCATTATTACATGGTATTGAAACAATACCGTTAAGCATTGTCCCAAAGACAAGAAAACTTACTATTAAATAGCAACTATTAGCTAATGCAACGTCATGCATCCACAAAATTAATATTTCACGTGAAAAAATAACAAAAACTGCACTTATTGGTAATAAAACGAGAGATAATATTTGAGATGATTTATGAAAAAATAATTTTATGTCTTGCTTATTGTCTAATTCATGCATTTGAACCAAATCAGAAAAAATAGCATTGCTGAAAGGTAGAATAATCATCCAAATAACTGATGCAGCTGTAGTTGCAATAGAATAATAAGCAAACATTTTCAAAGTTAACATCCGACTTAAAATTACTTTATCAAGTTGTGAAAGTATTATTCCTATTAATGCATTTGCAGATAATGCAGCAGCGAATTTCCATATTTCTTTAAGGATTGACATGTTAAACTTAGCTAGTTTGTTGGATACTGGCAAGTGTACCCATACAGCTATAAGAAATGCGAAAGTCCCAATTAAACTTGCAATTGCTTGCCAAACAAAATAAGTTATAATTGTTGGCGAAACTAAGTATAATGCTAAAACAGCTCCGGCACCCCGCAAAGTTCCATGGATCACCAGTATAACATTCACCAATACTTGTTTTTGAAGTCCCATTAAACCACCTTGATACATTGACATTGGAAATTGAAGTGCTAAAGCGACACCCATAATTTGAACTGTCCTTAAAACGGTTTCAACAGACAAGTTTTGCGTTTTAATCCATGTGGTAGCGATAAAAGGTGCAAAAAAAACAACAATTACACCAATAATAATAGAAATTGCCCAATATATTAACTCCAAAGTCCTAACCAAATCTCTCTGTGATCCCTGATAATCATTTCCGACAGAACGACGGGCAAGTTCTCGATTCATAGTAGCACCAATGCCAAGATCAAGAATACCAAAAACACCGTTTAATGTTAAATAAAATCCCACAAGCCCATATGCTTCTATACCCATAAACTTGATATATATAGGTATAAGAACCATTGCTAATACAGACGTCCAAGATCTGCCTATAAAATTTGCGATTAAATTGCGACTTAAAGATGGCATTTCTTTACTTAAGTGTCAAAATATTTAGGTTCACTTCATTATTGATTTATATGTTTCTTTTACTGCTAAAAAACTTATAATTAGCAACACTAACAATATTGCCCCGGTTATTAGCCCCTTTAATTTACCAATATGCTCTTCTTCCAACGGCAAAATCGGCTTATCAATTATCTGTATCAAAGGAGTTTCCTGCAATAAAGATGTTTTAGCTATTACCGACTGTTTGACTAACTCACTTAAAATAGCTGTATTTGCGGTTACATCTACTGTTCTGCGCTGCGAAGGCACATGCAGTGTTTGAAGCAATGGGTTTGGATTGGGCGCAGAATCGATAGATGAAGCAACTCCTGATATGGCACCGTTTAATTCGCGTCTGACAGAATCAACCTGACGTTGTAATATACCAACATTCTTACTCGCTTTTTCTGTTTTTGTTTGTATATAGAAATCAGACACCACTTTTGTCAATATTTCTGTGAAATCTTTTGAAAACAATTCGTTTGTTGAACTAACACTAAGAGAAATAATACTTAGTTTTTTATCTACTTTATCTACTGTCAAATTATCTTTAATTAAGTCGCCATGAAAAACGCCCAACAAACTATCTTGTTTTAAGGTAAATTTTGAACGGTCGGCATCTGGTAAAAAATGCACATTCTCTTCGGGTTTACCTTTCCATCTTTCGCGAAGTTTATTAAAATAAATATAAAATTCTGCCAAAGTTACTCTCTTACCGTCAATTGTATCAGCGGTTAGCAGCGCCTTTTCAACCATAGAGCGCGACTTCATCAACTCTAATAAATTATCTCCTGAAAATTCACCACCAGCACTGCCACCACCTAAATCTATCCCAAACTGGCTTGCTAAACCCAAAGCGCCGCTAAGACCGCCACTGCCGGATTTTTCATCTTGCAATGCAAAACTTAATTCTGCTTTATAAATTGGTTTTTTTAGCCAGGCATAAGTTAACCCGATAGCCCCACCTATTATACCCGCAATTAGAATAATTATCCATTTAGATAAAAGATATTTCCACCATTCCTGTATTTTCAGAATAAGTTCTTTCAAAGAAATTCCATCCGGGTTATTATCGGGTTGTTCCTGACCTGCTTTATTCATTCTCGTCAAATACCGAATTAATTATTTATGTAAACTTATTATACCTAAGATAATAGCACCCATTGATACCAAACTTGTAGTAAGTGCCAAAACTGCCGGAAGGTTATCCTTTTTTAGAGGTTGCTTTGGTACATATATTTCTGTCCCCGGCTTTATACTCGGACGGCTGGAGAAAAATAAAAACTTTCTTGTTCCTTTAACCGTTCCGTTAGCATAAACTACATAGGCACCACTTTTTAATGCATCGGGGGCAAATCCTCCGGCGTTCAAAATATAATCCTTAAAACTTTTTCCGTTACTATAAACTACAGCACTGGGGAATAATACCTCGCCATTTATCCTAACTGTTTGCTGTTCTTTAGGTACTCTTAAAACGTCACCATTTTCTAAAATAAGATCTTCGCCCGTACCCGGTTTTTCTAATATTTTTTTAAGATCAATGCCAACAAAATTATTACGTACCTGAGATGTGTCCGCAGCAGTTGAATCCTTATATGTACGCTGCAATCGTTTTAAACGATCAGTACGTTCTTTATTTAATGCTACGGTATCTATTTTGGTTTTATCTACTCCTAATACCGCTGCATTATCCCGTTTTAAACTAGCCCCGTCTACATCTGCAGAAACTGTTAAACCACCTGCTTTAGCCACTAAATCGGATATTTTTTCGTTTTTATTTTCAATTGGATATGGCCCAGGGTAAAGTACTTCTCCTTCAATTCTAACCGTTTTTTGTTTTTCATATCCAGGCAAACTGTATACAAAAACTATATCAAAGGGTTTTAACACAAAGTTCACATTATTTAAATTTAACTGGTTATCTACATCCACTGTAAATACATTTGCTATTTTACTGGTAGTGGAACGAGGGTCAGCATCGTTTATCCTCCGCGCTACTTCAATACGCCTGGCGCTGGCACCTTCGGCAAATCCACCTGCCAGTAAAATCAAATCTTCTACTTTCATACTGTCTGCATAAGCATAAGTACTGGGTTTTCTCACCGACCCATTAATGGTTATTTGGTATTTATCGCGTAAATCAAATTTAGAATAGATGTTAACAACGTCTTCCCGTTGCAATGGAATATCTGTAGTTTTGTTGATAATATTTGCTACACTGAATGATATTGACTCTTTACTATTATCCGGTTTTAAGCGGGTAATGGTACCACGTTCCATAAAGGCATCCTCTTTTAAACCTGCTGCTTTTTCAATTAACTGAGATAAAGTTAACCCCTTGCTCAATTCATAATCTGACGGGCGAAAAACTGCACCTTTTATAGTTACCCTGTTTTCAAACCTATCAAGTACTGATTCTATTATAAATTTATCGCCGCGCAGAGGTATATAACTCTTATAATCAGCTTCTACAACATCTGTTAATGCATGCTGTTGATTCTTTATTTGAGAAATGATTATCCGTGAAGTATAAGCATTATCGGCAAACCCGCCTGCATAATCTATGATGTCCTGCAAGCTTTCGCCTGGTAGCACCTCAAACAATGCAGGTATTTTTACTCGTCCGGTCAACTCAACTCTTGTCCGATAGGTAGGAACACGAATAATATCTTCATCCTGCAAGGTGATATTGTCCTTTTGGGAGCCTTTAACCAAAAAATCATAAACGTCCATGGTTCTTATCAGGTGATTGTTCCTGATAACCTGGATCTGTCTTAAGCTTCCATTCTCGGAAGGCCCCCCGGCAGCATATAGGGCAGCAAAAACCGTGGACAGGGATGACATGGTATACGTGTTTGGCCTTACTAATTGTCCAACTAAATGCACCTTGATGCTGCGTATATTTCCCAAATCGACTGTTACATTCGTACCATTACCTATATCATGATAAAAGCCCGAAAGTTTGCTCTTTATTAAAGACCGTACAACTTCTATTGTTTTGCCACCTACGTTTACAATGCCAATATTGGGGATGTTTATATTACCATCGGGATTAACTACAGGGGTCCAGTTTACTACAGATTTACCATATACATTGATGCTAAGCTGATCGCGTGGCCCAACTATATAATTAACCGGTGTCGCTATTTGCAAATTTGGTTGAAACGTATTGCTTTTACCCGAAAAAAGATCAGCGCCAAATATTTTAGGTTTATAATTTGCAAAAAAATCTTTTTTGTTGGCTGTAGTATCCAGGCTGTCAGGTTTGTAGTTAAGCCTGCGGCCTGCTACACTATTGGTATCTGCAGAATTGATGACCGTTATGCCTTTGTTGCGTATATCTCTAATACGGATTTGCAATTTTTGCACATTGCTACTTGACATACCCCTGCTTTGCAATTGTTTTAACATTTCTTCATCACTTAGACCCGCAGCCTGCGCCTGTTGCAATGCTGATTTTATTTCCTGATCAGGAACATCATCAATATTAACTGAAGAAAGGTTTTGAAAATTGACTTGAGCCGAGGCCTGTTTAACTACCCCGCAACATAGAAAGAAGAGAAATAGAAATACGAGTAAGTTTAGTTTATTCATAAGTTAAATTAGTCAGTGCATGAACAAGCTACACTGATAAATGTTATTTTATTTTTTTCAAAAGTAATCCAAATTATCATTTATCAGAAATAATATGCAGCCATTTGATGCAAATAAAATTTCCCGCTCCCTACCATTAAGGATTTACACAAACTTATACTACGCAATTCGTGTCAAAAATGCTACCTGATTTTTCTATTATTTAAATTGTAACCGAATAAAAAATATCGAATTGAATTTTTAGCTATTTTAGCTAACCAAAATAAACACCGCAATTGTCTACTTATTATATTAAAAATAAAACAGTTGCATATTAATAACCGCTGTTATTAATTCATAACTAAATTATGTTTGAATCATATACTATAAAAGATATAGCAAAGGCGCTTGGTTTATCTACGTCAACTGTATCAAGGGCCTTAAACGGTAGTTATGAAATAGGTACAGAAACAAAGAAGCTGGTATTGGAGTATGCCGAAAAGATAAACTATCGGCCAAATCCAATAGCATTAAGCCTTAAGGAGCAAAAGAGCCATTCAATTGGGGTTGTGGTGTGTGAGGTTGCCAATAACTACTTCTCGCAGGCTATAAATGGCATTGAGTCTATTGCCTATAACCGCGGCTATCATGTTATCATCACCCAAACTCATGAGTCGTTCGACCGCGAAACTGCCAATGTACAGCATTTATTATCAAGGCATGTAGATGGTTTGCTGGTTTCGCTCTCTGCCGAAACCACGGATATATCTCAATATAAATACCTGCATGATAAAGGTTTCCCCATTGTATTTTTCGACCGTGTAGCGGCTGATATTGACACCCATAAGGTGATAGTTAATAATTTTAAGGGAACGTTTGAGGCTACAGAACTATTAATTAATACCGGCTTTAAAAGGATCGCTCATTTAACCAATTCAAACAATTTACTCATCAGCAGGGAACGCTTTAACGGGTATAAAGCGGCGCTTGATAAACATGGTATAAGCTTTAACCCAAAATACTTAAAATATTGCGACCACGGCGGGATGATACAGGCAGAGGTTGAAAAAGCCGTAACGGAACTGTTAAGTTTAGACGAGCGCCCGGATGCTATTTTTATAGCCAGCGACAGGCTCACCACCAGTTGTATGACCATACTTAAGAAACTGGGCCTAAAAGTACCTGATGATATCGCTATTGCCGGTTTTACTAATTCGGATGTTGCCGACCTATTTAGCCCGCCGTTAACTGTTGTTCGTCAACCTGCTTTCCAAATAGGTCAGATAGCTACCGAAATGCTGATCAAAACCATTGAAAGTAAAAGGCCTGTTGAGGAATACATCACCCGGGAAGTAGATACCGAATTGATCGTCCGCACCTCCTCTACAAAAGTAAATTAGCCTTAATTTTAAAAGTTAAAGTAATTTTTAGCGTTGTGGTAACAAATATCGCCGATGATCTTACCTGTCCATTCCATATCATTTGGCAGCTCGCCATTTTCAATATCAGCGGCAAACAGGTTACAAAGCAACCGCCTGAAATATTCGTGGCGCGGATAAGATAAAAAGCTGCGCGAATCTGTAAGCATTCCCACCAGTTTACTCACCAGCCCCATGCTTGACAGTGCATTTAATTGTCTTGTCATCCCCTCTTTTTGATCCAAAAACCACCAGGCCGCTCCAAATTGCACCTTGCCGGCAACTGT
>Ga0193702_1000028_pt1 | contig 65666 bp, 60 predicted proteins | sample U3a1metaG_FD_143060 | JGI IMG/M metagenome (GOLD analysis project Ga0193702, IMG submission 143060) | Soil microbial communities from a riparian zone of the East river system, Colorado, United States - U3a1 | ecosystem: Environmental > Terrestrial > Soil > Riparian zone | place: USA: East River... | reverse complement strand
GAAGTTGTACAAGCCGTTAGTGAATTAAATGCCGAAGGCTATTATCCCGCACATTACGACCTGCGCTTTGTAAAACCATTGGATGAAGCTTTATTGCACGAAGTATTTAAAAAATTCAAAAAGGTAATTACCGTTGAGGATGGTTGTATAGAGGGGGGCATGGGTAGCGCTGTACTCGAATTTATGGCCGATAATCACTATCATACCAACATTACCCGCCTGGGTATCCCCGACCGGGTTATTGAACACGGCGAACAGCACGAGCTTTGGGCCGAATGCGGCTATGATGCCGCTGGTATTGCAACACAAGTTCGTAACATGGCCGCCAAACGCAACCCGCATATTATTGCATCCTGATCTTGTCCCGGATCCAAATGGCTATTGGAACTAACCAATAGCTAATACTAAAATAAACTTTCCAGGGAATATCCTCCAAAATAAGCTCCGTTGTTTTCAGGTCGTTCAATTTGTTAACAATAACTTAACATTATAACAACCTTGTGTTAATTTTAGAATGGTAATTTTATTTTCCTGACACCTTCACGCTTACAATAATTTGTACTTATAACAAAAATTTATCAATCATGGAAAATAAGAGTAAGACAGAAAATCAGGCTAAGGAAGAAAAGTTGCTTGAGGAAACTTATAAAGATGAGTTTTGGTTGAAAAAATATGATGTAACCAGGGAAGAACTGAAGAAAACAGGGAAAACAGGACTCTCTTCCTCAATTATTGAAGCAGGTATTAAACATAAAAGTTTCAGTCTTTAGAGGTTCAATGCGGCCGGTAACTGGCAATATCATTATATATCTGGCGGAAGGAACTGCGCAGGCCAATAGTTATTATGCCTGCGTTATAATTAAACGCTGAGCTTTTTTCATCCCTATATAGCGCGCTAAGTTCTATGCGCAGGTTATATTTGGGGTTAAGCACATAGGCTACCTTACCTTCTAAATAATATAGGGTAGTGGATAAACCCTGCCCGGTAAAATTACCAAACGATTCCGACTGGCCCTGGCCATTTTCATCAACAAATACCCTGGCCGGGTGGTTGTAATTCTGAAAAATATCTTTTCCGTAGTTCAAGTTATTTACATCAAGGCCATAACGGCCAAAATCTACCTCGCCCGAAAATTCAAATCTTTTATACGAGTAATTTAGCAACCCAACTACTTCCCTAAAATTAGCCCCCCAGGGATGGGCAAGCGGCTCACTCCCACCCGAATAATTTTGGGATACGCTGCGTTCTGAATAAGTATACGGCTTGGCGTTATTACTTTCGACCAAATAATTTAAGTTTTTAACACCAAACAGGTCACCCCCTCTAAATCCCAGCTGCCAGGCATATTTATTGCGCGAACTTCCATTACTTGAAAAAAAATTCGATGCCTCAAACTCATCCAGTGCAAACTGCCCGTAAGCCGTAATGCCATCGGTAAGTTTGTATTTTCCTGTAAATCCTAACAAGGCATTATCCGGCGACCCGTCTGATGCTTCCTGCGTTCTTAAAAATATGATGGGGTTGATATAGCTAACATCAAACCCGCGCGGCAGGCCGTTATCATCTTTTGAAGCCCAAATAATAGAATCAAAAAAACCGAGCGACAACCGGTTGCTCACGTTCCAGTCCAGGTAATGAAAAACGCCCCATTTGGAACGGTTGTAGGTGTAATTATTAAGGTTGGCATCCATTGGGTCGTCAAAGTTTGCCCACATGGCCATATATTTTACATTACCTAATGTAGCCGTAAGCTTAAAAAAAGGATACGGCTTGGCATAATCAGATAAAAGCAATGACCGGTAACCATCGCCAATAAAGGTTTTTTCGCGGCCCGCTGTAATATTTAAATACTTAACCGGCGTGTAGGATGCGATTGCCGTGAGGTATGACCAATCATAAACATTGCCGGTATTATGGTCTATAGCCTGCCCGGGGATTGCCCCAACCTGGTTAATGTAGGAGGATATAAAGCTTGGGAATACAGCCTGGTTTAAGTACCCGCTAACGTTAAAATAAAATTTATTGCTTACCGTACCACCAACCTGGAAACCATAGGTTGTTAAATAAGTGGTTTTACTATTCGAGAGATCGCGGCCAACGTTTAGATCGGGTAAAAAATCAGCATATATGTTGCTGCCGGAGTTTTTAATGTCTATTAAATGCTCATTAAATAATTTTCGATAGCCCCAGCTATGCTGCTTAGTATCGGCTCCATAACTTAACAGGGAATCATAATGATGTTTTAATAAACTATCATCCGCGAAAAAAGGCTTTAGTGAAGTATGTTCCCGTGTTTTTGTTGAATAAATATCAGCATCAAATTTTTGATAAAACTGGTATGAATAGGGCTGGTATTCGGACTGCGCCCTAACCATACCAGCCATTAACAATATCAATAAAACACTGACAAATATTTTCCTCATATAAAACTTAAGCCAGTTATTATTCGAAATAATTAAGCGTTTTAAAGCCCCCTTTTTTCAAATAATCATCTTTTTTAACCAGGTGCAGATCAGATTGTATCATATCGCTTACCAGTGCTTGCAGGTCATATTTAGGCACCCAGCCCAATTTTTCTTTTGCCTTTGTAGCATCGCCTATCAATAGTTCAACCTCTGTTGGCCTAAAATATTTCTCATCAACCTTAACTATCGTTTGTCCGGGCTTTAAAGTGTCCATGTTAAGCCCAAGTTCCGCGGCCTTCTGTTCGTCAATATCAATAATTACGCCCCGTTCATTTTCATCTTTTCCGCTAAACTCTACCTCTATGCCCAGTTCGGCAAACGCCATTTTTATAAACTCCCTTACAGTGGTGGTTACACCCGTGGCAATAACAAAGTCTTCCGCAACATCCTGCTGCAACATCAGCCACATAGCTTCTATATAATCTTTAGCATGGCCCCAATCGCGTTTTGCAGACAAGTTACCTACATACAGGCATCCCTGCAAACCTAAAGCGATCTTTGAAGCGGCCCGGGTAATTTTGCGGGTAACAAATGTTTCGCCCCTTATTGGGCTTTCGTGGTTAAACAATATACCGTTACAGGCATACATATCATAGGCTTCCCGATAATTTACAATTATCCAATAACCATATAACTTAGCCACTGCATAAGGTGAGCGCGGGTAAAACGGTGTAGTTTCACTTTGGGGTACAGCTTGCACCAAACCATAAAGTTCTGATGTTGATGCCTGGTATATGCGGGTCTTTTTAGTCAGTCCTAATAACCTTACCGCTTCCAATATCCTCAATGTCCCAATACCATCAGCGTTGGCGGTATATTCAGGTGTATCAAAACTCACCTTTACATGGCTTTGTGCCGCCAAATTATAAATTTCGTCAGGTTGTATTTCCTGTATAAGCCGTATTAAATTGGTGGAATCAGTTAGGTCACCATAATGCAGTTTAAACTTTACATTGGGTTCATGCGGGTCATGGTACAGGTGGTCGATACGATCAGTATTAAATAAGGATGATCTACGTTTAACGCCGTGTACCTCGTAACCTTTTTTTAATAAAAATTCGGCTAAGTATGCACCATCCTGCCCGGTAACACCGGTTATTAAAGCTATTTTCATTCGTTTTTATAAGTATTATAGTTTTGCAATATTATCCAATTTAATCGAAAAGCGGGGTATAAAACTACTTATTTGAGTTTCATCTGTGCAAAGTAAGGATGGTCAGGATTCACTATTAGTTCCTGCCGGTAAGGATGAACAAGGACATCCATATCTTCCAATGGGATAGCGCCAAGCAGCGGTTCATTGTCGCCCGGTAGCACCATAGCGTTTACAGAACAGCGCCGGTTTCTAAATTTCACTTCTATGGGCCCTACTACATTATATTCTACTATATGCCCGTTAGCCAATTGCCCTTTTCGCTGTTCAAGTACCGGTAGCTGCAATTGTTCCTGTATATTTTCATTGATGCACATATAAATACTGCCGGTATCAACCAGCATATTTACCTTTATACTCTTGATCTCGTCCTCGCCTATATAATGGCGCCTGGCAAGTACTACGTCTTCCCCATTGATCAATTCAATTTCAGCATATATAAGGCCCATAGAAATATTTTTTATGAAGTTACAAAATAAGCTATATCCCTGCAACCTGCTCTTCCAGTTCCTTGTACCACTCTTCGCCATATTTACGGATAAGCGGGGCCTTTAAAAACTCATGTACCCTTACTTTTAATTCATCACCAAAAGAACAGGCCGGACTACAGATACTCCACCGGTCGTAATTAAGTACGTCAAACTCAGGATATGCAGTAATACGTATAGGATATAAATGACAGGAAATAGGCTTTTTCCAATCAATTGCGCCTTCTTCGTATGCTTTTTCAATAGCACATTTGGTTATGCCGCCTTCCCATATTACGTATGCACATTCTTTATTTACCTCAACGCAAGGCGTAGTATAATCGCCCTCGAAATCTTTAACATAGGTACCTACTTCCTCAATGGTTTTAATCCCTTTGGCGGTCATGTAGGGTTTTACTTTGGGATATATCTCATCCAAAATGTGCAGTTCGTCCACGTTCAACGGCGCTCCCGAGTCGCCTTCCAAACAGCAGGCACCCTTGCATTTATTTAAATTACATACAAAATTCTCCCGCACTACATCCTCGTGTACTAAAACACTTCCAACCTCTATCATATTTTATTTATTTTTGATGGGATTTAACGGGTATTTAAGCCCTTTGGCATCAGTAAGGTCCATTGTTACGCTGCCTACTATTAATTCAACATGCGCTTTTACAGGTATCCTGTTGTTATCATCCGTTATCCAAAGGTACAATTTACTGTCTTTCCTGAAAATACGCCCCGGAATAATTGTAGGACAAAATTTCAAACAATTAAACGTCCCCATAGAACAATCTACCTTTTCCTTGCCGATATAAGTAATGCTGAGCGTATTCAGGCCATCCTCTAAAAAATAGGCCATATCAAACTTATCGCCGATTTTGATCTTTGAAATATCTATGCCCCTTGCAAAATAGTAAGCCGATACAAAGTCAAACACCTTTCCCTTAAAGGGAAAAACACCCTTATTGGCTGTTATTTTATGATCTGTATGATCAAAGGTTACATTATCGCTATGCTTGTAGCTGGCTTCGTGCCTGTTTTCTGTATAAAAATAAGGCAGCAGCGTAGTTTGGTCTACGTAACTTTCATACCGGTTACGCACTTTGTAAAAAATATCAAATGTTCCGGCGGTTTTACCGTCAACAACTATGTGAAAAGTAGGATGCCCTTCAACTTTCTTTTCGCCATCTTCAACACGGATCGTAGCTTCGGCACCGGTAAAGAATCCATACTTTAGTTTGTAGCTCAATTGCTCACCAACTTTAAACACCGGTTCGCTGCCTTCTTTAAGCTCCTGGCAAAACGTATTGCTAAAGCACGCGGTAAGGATCAAGATCAACAAATAACATTTCCGCATACTTATCTTATAAAGGCAAACCGGTTTAATCCTTCCGCTTATAAAGCGGGACGGTTGAGCAAGGTTCGCCAAACATCAGGCTTTTTACAACAGGTGTAAGCTTTTCGGTCAGGGCTATATAAGCCGAAACCGGTACTGCCACATCACCACATCCTTTTATCACCATTCGCTGGTCGCGGTATTGTTCAACATTAAGCTTTTCAATTGCCTTGGTAAACAACACTGTTTCTAATACTTCTTCGTTCCCGAAAACAACATCGCGGGCATAGGGCGCCATCCTGTTGGCCAGCAACATATATGCCCAAGCAGGTACAATAGCATCTGCCGAGCAGGTTATACCTACATTTTTACCTTCATATTGTGCCCAGTCATGCTCCTTTACAAATTCCCTGAAATCCTTTTCGCGCAATATCAATCCCTGGAATAAATTAACCGCAATATCATAGATCACACGCTCGCCCTGCGGATAAAACTCAGCCGGGTCAAGTGTAGTCAATCCACTTTGTGCAACCTTATTGATTATATTTTCCTGTATTTCCATTATGTTTAAAATAAAAAATCCGGGAACAAGCCTATAACGCTATTCCCGGATACAAAATTACTTTAAATTTTAGCTATAAGAACTTAGCCCTGTAATCTTTTACATTGTCCTTATCTTTCAGGGCATCAAATATCTGTCCTTGCGAGCGCTGCAGCATTGCCTGGGCTATTTGTTGTTTCTCCCTAACTGCATTGGTAAGCGGCGCCGGATTGGTAAAACCATCCACAGTAAATACATATACACCCTGCTGGCCCGCAACCGGTTTAGATAGCTTATTAACCGGCGAACCAAAAATGGCACCTATCAGTTTATACTCAGCTGATGTTCCGGGAATAACCGGGTTTGCAAAAACAATATTTTGTATCGGCACAACTTTGCTTCCTGCCTTTTGGGCAACCTGGTCAATAGTTGATGAACCGCTTAATGCAGTTGTAAATTTATCAGTAAGCATTTTACCCTTCACATAATTTCTTACAGCGGGTTCAATTTGTTTTTTCACAGCATCCAGCGGCAATATGCCTTTTGTTTTAATCTGCACTAAATGAGCCACAACATATTGGTCGCCAATTGTAAATACCTGGTCAGAAAGATCGCCTTTGTCTGCCTTGTATGCCCACCTTACCAAATCACGTGCATTATCAAGCCCCGGAAGGGTTGATGCTATACCGGTTACATTTTCGGCAACTTTCTTGTTTAAACCTGCTTTTTTAGCCTGGTCGTCAAAATTATTTTTATTTAAAGAGATCAAAAACGCCTGTGCCTTGCTGTATGCTGCCGATTGCGTTTTAGTACTTGCTGCTAATGGTTTATCAACCACAGCCACCTTTACCACCTTTGATGAACCTTTTTGATCTTGTATCTCTATTAAATGGACGCCAAATTGCGAGGTAACGATCTTAACATCGCCTTTTTTGCCGTTAAAAACAGCATCTTCAAATACAGGTACCATAGCGCCGCGGCCAAATGTGCCCAAATCACCACCTTTTACTGCCGAACTTTTATCAATCGAATACAGGTTAGCCATAGCAGCAAAGTTTGATTTACCGCTTTGTATCACTTTCTTAATTGAATCTGCTTTGGCAACCGCCTTGTCTGCTCCGCCGGCAGCATTTACATCAATTAATATATGACGTGCTTTTACAGAATCAGGGCCAATACGGGCATCAACTAATTTAGCCAGTGCATAACTCCCGTTTGATAAATAAGGGCCATAAATAGTGCCTATTGACGCGCCAAACATGATAGAATCTATCTTAGGGTCAAGCTTGCCTTTGTGTTGGTAAACCAACGGGGCCTTAGTTTCAGAGTTTATCTGTACATACAATGAATCATTAGTACTTGCTTTAAAAGCAGGCACCAACTTTTCAACCTGCGCCTTTACAGCTACCGAATCATCTTTTGAAGGTGCAGCATTAAAGCTAACATAGTCAATATCCCTTAATTCCTGCTGGTTCTTAAACTCACCTTTATGCTCATTATAGTAATCACTGTAATCTCCATCGGTTAACGTAACCTTATTATCAGGTATAGAAGTATAATCAAGAGAAGCATATTTAAAATTAACCAGTCTGTTTTTAGCCTCGTAATCATCCTTAGCTTCTAACGAGTTAACATACAAACCATTGGTCACCAACGACATGTATTTTTCACCCAATTTAGACTGGATCAATTGCGTAACAAAGTTTACCCATTGGGCTTTCTGCGGGTCACCATCTTTAAGCTGATTGAGGCTTTGAATAGTGTTTAGCAGGCTTGCCCGGTCAAACTTACCGGTTTGTGGATTTGTAAAAGCCTGTATAACCTGCGGATTTGGATTATTACCGCTGGTCATAGCCTGTGTTTCGTCAGGGCTAACAGCTAAACCTAATTTATCCACTTCTTTTTTGATGATGAGGCGGCTTAATAATGAGTTCCAGGTGTTTTCCTGTACATAACTCATGATCTGAGGTGAAAGATTACTCTGACCAGATTGTTGTTTAAATTGCTGCGAATTTTGGTCAACATCTTTGGTAAACTCATCATAGGCGATTTTTTCGCCACCTACATTCCCTAATTCATTGTTATCTTCTCTAAAAAAAGACCCGCCAGACCTTACAGCTTCACTTGCGATAAAAGCAAAAAGCGAGAGCCCAATTACGATGGCAACAATTTTGCCCATGCGCTCGCGCAAATAACCCATTACACCCATATAGTTTTATATAATAATTTTATGTATTAAAAAGAGGGCGCAAGATACAATTTTTAGTAAAAATATATAATACAAATTTTTTCATTAAAAATCGCCTAATTTCCAGGCATATCAGACACATTAAACGAGCCGGTTGAAGACCCGAAAACAGCATGATCCAACTTCTCTGAATCGGTAAAGGGAACACCTGACATTATATTACCATCCTTCCCGGTTATATGTACCATTTTATTGGAGTAGATGATTTTTTTCACCTGGTCCCATATCAATTCTTCAGACCGGTAGGTGGCACCCTGCGCATTTGTGGCCACAACATTCCGATGAAACTCAATGATCTTTGCCGTAGTATGATTAATTGCCGAGTCGGCCACTATAGTCCCTGATTCTCTATGGGTACTATCATAAAAAACGATCCTTACACCGTGCGGCATTACATCATAACCCTTTTCAGGATGCTTAACATCGCCGTGCTGTAATAATAAGGGGGCGGTCATGTGGAGTTTAACCTTTGCCGAGTCGCTGTAAATAACGTCTACATTGGTTGTGCTGTCAATATCGCTGGTGGATTCTTTTGCAGATATTGCCTTGATCTTGTTCAGATCATTTTCACAAGCATTCATCAGCAGCATGCCCATAAGCAGTGCCGCTAACAATAAACCTTGTTTTGCACTACTGTACATCGCTTAATTAATCAAATTTATACCGCTGGAACCACTTATCATTTAGCTGAAAGCCGATGTGGAAATTAATGTAGTTCTCTTTCACTAATCCATTATTCAAAGTTCCGCGCTGGCCTAATTCTACCGCTAAATTAACTTTATACGCTCCGGTAAACACAGGGCCGCGTAATGGCAGGCCCAAACCAAATGTTACCTCTGTAGATTTAATATTGGTAAAACCACTGCCTGTAGCATTAGGCACATTTAAATAGCTTTGATCAAACACAGCGCCTAAACGATACTCTACTGTAGACCAGTAATTGTTAAAAGCATTAACGTTGGGCGTAAATTGGCCGCCAATATGAAAAGTCTTGCTATCCAACAAACCCTGGTTTGTTCCCCCGATAGTCAGGTCAGACCATTTACCGGTTGTATAATCAAGTCCAATTAAAAACTTTCCGTCTTCCTGGTAAGATATACCATAATGATTGATCTGCGGTAACTGAATTTTGCTTTTTGCACTTTGTAGATTCAATAATGTATCGGCCGCTACATTTGGAACCCCGCTGGTAGGGTCAAGGGTATATTGGCTAACTATATAGCTGCTTTGCGAATTTATGCGCGAGTTGGCAGAGCCGGAATAACCTAAGGTTACGTGCTTTATTGGTGAAATATCAATAGCGTATTGTGCGCCGTAATCATAATTTAACCCGCCAATGGCATTATCCTGTTCAATTCTTGAATCCAGGGTGCCGTACAGCCCGGGTATCTCTGTTGATTGGGATTGTTTAAGATCGCCAAATATGTAGGATACATTGGCCCCCAGTGATAAATGTTTAAGAATAGTAAACCCATACCCGAAATAAGCTTTTGACAGGCCGCCTTCGCCCTGGTAAAGATAATTGGTAGAATTTGTATCAACCGGCGAAGTTGTCCCAAAGCCCCTGGGAAGATTTTGCTTGTAATTATAGCCTAACTGGCTGTAAGGCTGTATGCCAAATGCTAATGCCGAACTATGGGTTACGGGTATGCCAAATGCAATATGGCTTAACCTGAAATTTGCATTGGTTTGGCTTGGCTGCCCTGTTTGACTTAAAAATAAGGTGTTGGTGTAAATGCCGATATCTATCGTAGTTAAATTTATATAACCGTATGAGGCAGGGTTTAACGAGTTAACATTGCTATATCCGTTTACACGGTTAGTTGCGGTACCAATACCACCCATAGCTATATTTTGCGGCAACCCTACCGAACTGATATCGCCCAAACCATACCTTGAATAGGGTGAGCTTGAAGTTGCCGTTGATTGTGATTGGGCCCCAAATGCTATAAAAGCAAGTAAAATTGTAATAAAAAATTTAGTATATTTAATCATTATGCTTTTATATAGCTGCGTTTAATCCTTTTAGAACCAAATGCGGCTCAATTTTAATATAGGGCGCAAAGATGCTATTTTTTAATAGCGTATCAAAAAAAATACTGTCTCCGCCGGTTAGTATGATATTCAGTTGTTGTTCGTCTTTTTTGTAATCCTTAATAAAGCCTTCCAATTCGTATTTAACGCCATTTTGCACACCCGACCGTATAGCGGTTTGGGTATCTTTTCCGTAGCTTTCATTAAAAGTTTCATCAGCCTTTACCACCGGTAAGCCCGAAGTATAATAATTTAAAGCATTATAACGCATAGTTAAGCCGGGCGATATACTGCCTCCAAAATAATTCCCGTCCTTATCAACATAATCATAGGTTATACAGGTGCCACCATCAATAACCAGGTTGTTTTTACCCGGATATAAATAGTTAGCGCCGGTTACCGCTGCTAAACGGTCAAGCCCAAGTGTTTGCGGGGTTAAATATTGATTATGTATACCTGTGGTCATTCCGGCATTAAAATACGTTAATGGTGTTTTTTCATTTAATACGGATTGCCATTCTTCCTTATCCTTTTTCACTGATGATATAATAGCTTTATTAACAGGATAGGTATTTAAAAGATCATTCAGTATATCGGTATTTACAATTGTATAATGTTCTGTATATAATAATTCATCATTATCAAACACGGCAATTTTTGTGAACGTATTGCCAATATCGATAACTAAATTGGCCATCAGGCTTTAACCAGCGATAATATAGATTCAAAAATAGCCAGCCCGTCCTCATTAGCTAATATGGGGTCGGCGGCGCGTTCAGGGTGCGGCATAAAGCCAAATACATTGCGGCCCTCATTACATATACCGGCTATATTTTCTATTGATCCGTTCGGGTTAGCTTCGTTGGTGATGTTACCCGCCTCGTCACAATACCTAAACAATACCTGGTCGTTATCATTAAGTGCCTTTAATACATCGGCATCGGCAAAATAATTGCCCTCGCCATGTGCGATAGGTATTTTTAATGCCCTTTGCTCATCTATATGCGCCGTGATCAATGAATTATTGGTTTGCGGGCGCATATAGATATTACGGCAAATAAATTTGCGGTTCTTGTTATGCAGTAATGCTCCCGGTAACAATCCGGCTTCGGTCAATATCTGGAACCCGTTGCAGATACCCATTACATAACCGCCACCTTGAGCAAATTTGATAACTTCCTGCATAATGGGCGAAAAACGCGCGATAGCGCCAGAGCGCAAGTAATCGCCGAAGGAGAAGCCGCCGGGCAGTACAATAAACTCGCAACCTTGCAGGTCATGGTCTTTATGCCATAGGCGGACCACCTGCCGACCCATAATTTTTTCTAATACATGGATGATATCTTCATCGCAATTGGAACCCGGGAATATAACTACGCCAAACTTCATGCTACAAAACTAATATAACCGCTCAAATTTGAACGAATGTAAAAGTTAAAAAGTGTTAAACTGGAAATAAACTATGCCTATCATCAGGATTAAAAACAGCGATTCATAAAACCAACGGGCGTTGGCATATAAAAAATAGTAGGAAAAAAATATAGCCGCCGGTACCGCACATAGTAGAAAATGGTTTAAATGGAACTCGGGTTTTACGTAAAAAGATAACCCGGCCACCACAAAAACAATAAACAGCAGCTGGAATGTCTTGCGGATCTGTACGTAGCTTTTGAAAAAATTTTGTTGGAGTTTAAAGAAACAAAGCACCAATATTATAATCACCGGTATCAATACCAGGTAGTTATAATAGTTAATGTTGATACGATCAGGAAATTTGGTTGTTAGCGGCAGCCATATCTGGTAAAACTGGCCCAGCCGGTTATTGAGATAATAAAAAACAGCCAAAAAGAAAAATATAGTGGCGTAACCCATTATAGCCGCCACCCACTCGCGCCAGTTAAAAGGTTTAAAAATTATAAGCGCTATCCAGATAATAAGGAAAAAATAAATGAACGGCAGGTAGATCAATGAGCCAATGGCAACTATCATCCCGAGATCGTACGAGGTAGACTGTGCATTATCGCCTTTATATAAGCTAAACAGTTTATACAACATTGCAATGAGCAGGAAATTACATATCAGGGGCGAACTCAGCACCAAAAAAGGCGGAAACAGGCCCGAAGCCACTACATACATTAAAGCGGGCAGAAAGGTGGCCCTGCCTAATACGTTATAATGATTGCATAAATGATTAAGCAGCATGCCCTGTATAAGGACAAGCACCCCTGCCAAAAGCACATTGATTTGCGGAGAAAATGCATACTCATAATCTACCGGGAACACCAGCCTGGCAAACGGCTCTACAAAGGTAAATTCAATTTTATCGGGCGCATGATAAACATAACCCATGCGTAGCAACACCAATATGATGATCAGCCATGCTATATTGAACGGGTTATAAGTTCTGAATGTACCGATCATGGGTTTTGTTTATATAGCAATATTAGCAGAAAATTTGCTTATGTAGAAATCGAACCAGGTTTTGCATAGCGTGTTACCATATTATGTACTATTTCGGCAGTTTCGTCAGGGAAGTCAACCCATACCCTTTCGTCACTTTTTATCCAGCTATTGATACGCGGCACAAAGCTTTCATTAATTACTTTAATTACCGGCACACCCATCTTTGAAGCGGCTAAAGCATTGCATTGCTGCTCATATTGCCCCTGCATGGGTATCATCAAAACCTTTTTCTGCAAAAACAATGCTTCCGCAGGGCCCTCAAAACCGCCACCAGTTAATAACCCCTCGCAATTGGCCAAACTTGTATTAAAGGCCTCGTTGTTTACCGGATATACCTGCACATTTCCATCCTGGTAAGCAGTTTTTTGCCGTTTGGAGAATATTTGCCATTGTACCCCTTTGGTTTGATTTAAATATTTTACTAATGTCTTATCATCATAAGCGGGCAGGTAAACGGTGTAATGGCCCAGGTTGGCGGTTTGCAAATTGCGTATCTCGCTCCTGATTACCGGTGTATGAATAAAATCGGCATATCGTTCAAAATGAAAACCGATATGATGGGTAGTTGGCGAATAATATTTTAAGAACCAGTCGCCATAGTTCCATTTTGCAGGCCGGGGCGTTTTAGGCGATACAAACGAACATTGGTGGCTTAACGATACTGATGGTATTTTTTGCAGCTTACAGGCCCAGGCGCTTACGGGTTCAAAATCATTAATGATCAAGTCATATTGTTTAAGCGGCAGGCTGTGCATATCGCGCCAGAACTGTTTAAGGTCCATGAGCTTAAAGGTGGCCCATTTATCAACCCCGCCATTAGTGCCAAATACAAAACTGATACCGTGAAACCTGTATTTTAGCGGCTGCGCCAGGCTCACCTCGGCTTCGGTACCGCTTACCAGCAGGTCAAGTTCGCCATACTGTTGCAGCAGGGGCACTATCTCCCTTGCGCGGCTGATATGACCATTTCCCGTACCTTGTATTGCGTAAAGTATCTTCATTTGATAATGCGTTGCAAGTTAACAAACTTGCCGCAGAAAGGTTACCTGGTTGTTTTAAATTAAACAGCTATCGCTATTTGTTCTTTTTTTATAATTGAGAAAAAAATTCGATGTAACTAATTAATTTTGTTTTGGACGGTAAAGCATACAACCACATGAAAACCATATTTGACGAAGGCACGCGTGCTGAAATAATAAACCGAATAAACAAACTTGATGAAAATAGTACCGCCCAATGGGGTAAAATGAATGTTTACCAAATGTTGAAACATTGCACCCTTTGGGAAGAAATGATAGTAAGTAATATAAAATACAAACAAGCATTTATCGGCAAGTTATTTGGTAAAATAGCATTGAAGAAAGTATTGAAAGATGACGCCCCCCTGAGTCATAGCACACCCACATTGCCCGAGCTTAAAATAACCGGGAACGGAGACATGCATGCCCAGAAAGCCCAATGGATCGCATTCATAAAAGAAGAAGAACATTTTTCAAATAATGACTTTATACATCCCTTTTTTGGAAAGATGACTAAAGAGCAAATTGGCTATATGGCCTACAAACATGCAGACCATCACCTGCGGCAGTTTAATGGCTAAAGTACAGGTTGTAATTTAATGTGTTTCTTCCTTAAATCTTTCCAATAAAAGGTTTACATCCAGCATGGCGTTCAAATCTTCGGCATCTGTTTTATCATCCTCATCCGCGTCGCTTTTAAAATTATCAGCGTTGTATTTAAATATTGTCCATTCTTTATTGTGATATTCTAAAGCAGTGAGGCTTTCTACCCAATCGCCGGAGTTTAAGTATAAAACTTTACCCGGACTATCGGTAGCGTTTATCTCCCTTATTTCGGCATGATGAATGTGGCCGCATATTACATATTGGTAATCTTTGGCAACAGCCAGGTCGGCAGCGGTTTGCTCAAACTGGTTAATAAATTTTACAGCCTCTTTAAAACTGGCCTTTACCTTTTGCGAAAAGCTCATCTTCTCCCTGCCCATCGCGGTTAAAAACCAGTTGGTAACACTGTTCATCCATATCAATGTATCATACCCCACGGCACCCAGCTTGGCCAGCCATTTGGAGTGCTGCATGGTAACGTCAAACACATCACCGTGGAATATCCAGGCTTTTTTACCATCTATATTCAGCACCACTTTATTCATCAACTGGAACGAGCCCAGGTTAAAATCAGCAAACTTGCGCAGCATTTCATCATGGTTGCCGGTTAAATAATAAACCGGGATGCCCTCGGTAACAAATTTTAAAATGCGGCGCACCACTTTCATATGCGCTTCGGGCCAGTAAGATTTACTGAACTGCCATATATCAATAATATCGCCGTTCAGGATAAGTATTTTGGGCTTTACACTTTTTAAATACTTCAGCAGCTCTTTTGCATGACATCCATAGGTGCCTAAATGCACATCGGATATAATTACAATATCAACTTCGCGTTTTGCCATTAAAATTGGGGGGATAAATTTCCTTCCGGTAAGAAATACCGGTCATTGAGTGGGGTGCGGGGTTCGTTCCAACGATTATTCGTCGTCGTCGTCCTCATTAACCTTTAGTTCATAAGGGCTTAAGTAGAAAGCGCCAACTAATAGCAACAATCCTACTACAACCATGTATGCATACTCAAAATGGAAATGTGTCATATTAAGTTTTTACAAAAGTGGGATAACTAATTTATCTTAATATTAAGACTACATTAAATCTAAAAGGTTTCAAGCGTGATGAAAAAAATATTTATTAACATTTCATCTGTTACAAACAATCTGTTAATAATTCGCTTAACATCAACCTTTAAGAAATTTATTTTCTATCCTGTTTAACTGTTTTAGGTGGTGTTTAGTATGGACAAGGATAAATTTAAACCATTGCGGGGCATTCAGCATCCCAAAGCGCGGGTGCCCGTAACGGTTTTGAAGCGGGGCGCTGCTTACTTTTGATGCGATATCATCAACGCGCCTGCGGCATTTTATCAGTAAATTTTTGGCTTCTTCCTTTGTTATTTTACCTACGGCTTGTTTGGCGGCGATAGCGGCGGGCACCTTTACTTTTATTGGCGGGAATCTGCGAAAGAATAAAACCAGCCGACCTAAAATGTTTAACCCTTTTTTAGTGGGCGGGCAGGTGCCGTTAATACACCGTTCCATCGCGATGGTTGAGCCTATATCGGCAAGCAGGATATGGGAGTATACTTCTGCGTATGACCAGCCGCCGCCGGGCGGCGTTAAATCAAATTGCTCATCGGGAATAATATCCAGCCTGTTTCGATAGGTATCCAATGCGGCATTAATAGCTTTATGTTCCTGGCCGATGTTCATAACATTAAAGTTAATTCTTTTAAACCGGTAACCTGCAAAGGCACATCACCTGGTTTTGCAGCATTAAAGGGATTAAAGTAAATAGCATCCATACCAAAGTTCAGCGCGCCGTAAACATCGGCTTCCAGGCTGTCGCCTATCATTAAACTTTCTTCTTTTACGGCCCCGGCCAAATCAAGCGCATGTTGAAAAATAGCTTTATCAGGTTTGTTAACTCCCACAACTTCGGATATGATGACATGCTGAAAATATTTGCCGATACCCGTATTGCCTATCTTAATTTCTGATGATTCTTTAAACCCGTTGGATATTAAATATAGCGGGTATTTAGCGCTTAAATATTCCAGCGTTTCATGCGCATGGGGGAATAGGTTGGTTTTTGTGGGGCATAGCTGCACATAGGCATCCTCAAACCCCGCTGGCATTACTTCGGGATGAACTCCCAGATCTAAAAATGTTTGCTTAAAGCGGGCCTCGCGCAATTCATCCTTAGTTATTCTGCCCAAATGGTATTCCGCCCAAAGCCGGTGGTTATTGCGAGTATACGTTTCAATGAATGCATCAGCAGATGTTAACCCGATACTTTCCAGTTCATGAATAACATAAAGCTCCTGCAATGCCTCCTCGGCATTTTTGTCAAAATCCCAGATGGTATGGTCAAGGTCGAAGAAGATGTGCTTATATTTCGGATTTCGGATGTTCAATTTCGGATTTATTTGTTCCAAAATTAACTTATTACAATTAACAAAGCGGCTAATACCATTATAACTTTTGTAAGTTTGTTTAACTATTTTTCTGACATCTGCGTATAAATCGCTCACGATTAAGGTGGGCACGAAAGTAGTTGCTTAAATGCGATCAACATTGAATTTTAGCTGATGATCTGCCAACCTGGTAATAACTATGAGTTTTATAAGCGAGAGAATAAAAGTACTATACCTGCAAGGCGTATCTGATGACGCGCCGCTAATTGAACACTCGCTAAAAAACACGGAAACAAACGTTGAGGTATTAGTTGCCCATAACGAAATTGAATATATAGCAGCTATTAAAACATTTGGCCCTGATGTTATTCTTTGCGATACTTTTTCTACACCCCATCCTTCAAAAGCTTTAGAAATAATCAAAAAGGGCGGCTTTGATATTCCCTTTATAAGTATAACAAACAGCCAATCAGAAGACATCGCAATTGCTTTGATGAAACAGGGTGCTGATGATTATATTTTTGCAGACCGCCTTAACCGGCTTCCTTACGCTTTGATCAGCCTGGTAAAAAAGAAAAGCAGCTATGATACCGGGACAGATGAAGAGGCCCTTAAAAGGTCTGAAGCCAACTTGTCGGCTATTATTGAAAATACCAGCGATCTTGTTTATTCGCTTGATACTGATCTAAAATTCATCACATTTAATAATGCGTTTAAGGATACCGTAAAAGCGATTTATGGTTTTGATGTTAAACAGGGCGACAGTACTTTAGAAATACTGGACTCATTTGATGCCGAACTGGCTGCAAAATGGAAGGAAAATTATGCAAAGGCATTAAAAGGCGAAACACTTCAGTTTGTAAACGAATACAATTTTAACAATGACAAGGTCTACTTAAATTATTCCATTAACCCCATCATAAAAGCCGGGCAGGTGATAGGACTATCCTGCTTTTCGCGCGATATAACACGGCAAAAATTAGATGAGGAATCGCTTAAAAGATCTGAGGCTAATTTATCGGCTATTATTGAAAATACCGATGCCAGTATCTATTCGCTCGACACGGATTTGAGGTATATATATTTTAATAAATTGCTCCAAAACAGCGTGAAACAGGTATATGGTGTCGATATTAAACAGGGCGACAAGGCAATAGCCGTTTTAAGTAGCGATTACCCCGATGACGCCCGCGATTGGGCCAATGTATATGCGCAGGCACTTGCGGGTAAAAGCGTACGGTTTATAAAAGAATTTCATTTAGGCGGGGATACCAGCTTTTTTAGTTTTTCTGTTAACCCTATATTAGAGAACAATGAGGTTATCGGCTTTTCATGCTCTGCAACCGATATTACGCAGCAAAAAACAGATGAAATAGCGCTCAAAAAATCAGAGGCCAGCTTACGTACTATTTTTGATAATACCGATATGTCCTACCTGCTAATTGATGCACACGCAAGAATTTTATCATTTAACAAACTTGCTCAAACCTATTCTGAAGAGCAGAACAATAAAAAACTGGTAGAGGGCAATTATGTACTTGATTATTTCACGAAGGAACATCATGCCCGCATTTCTAATATCTTAGAGAAAGTTAAAGCCGGCGAAGCTGTAAACTACCAATTAAATAACAACAATAAATGGTTTGATATAACCTGGGTGGGTATAAAAAATGCCGATGATGAAAACCTGGGCTTTTTGTTAACTAATGAGGATGTTACCGAAAAGAAAACTTCTGAAATAGAAAGTGAAAAAATAACTGCCGACCTGTTACAGCGTAATAACGCGCTTGAACAGTTTACCTATATTATTTCGCATAATTTAAGGGCGCCTGTAGCCAACATTCTTGGCCTGTCATCATTATTGACCGAGCTTACACCCAATGAAGTTGATTGCCTGGAACTTATAAACGGGATAACCACATCGGCCAACAAGCTTGATGAAGTAATATCCGACCTAAACCATATTTTACAGGTTAGCCATTTAAGCGAAAACAATGAACTGGTATCGCTACCCGAATTAATAGATGCCATTAAAAAAAGTATAAGTTACCTTGTTGAAAAAGAGCATGTAACCATCAATTCTGACTTTACACAAGTCAGCTCTATGTTTACCATAAAAAGTTATTTACACAGCATTTTTTACAACCTCATCTTAAACAGTATTAAATACCGTAAGCCGGACATAGCGCCGGTAATATCAATTGACCTAAATATTGCTAACGAAAAAATAAACATTGCCTATAAAGATAACGGCCGAGGTATTGATATTGTAAAAAACAAAAAAGATCTTTTTGGCCTTTATAAACGTTTTGATACCAGCGTTGAGGGTAAAGGAATGGGATTATTTATGGTAAAGATGCAGGTAGAAAGCCTTGGCGGTAGCATAACATTGCAAAGCAAGCCCGGTAAAGGCGTTGCGTTTGAACTTGAGTTTCCCCTCTCACAATTACGGGAGGGCGTTGCGGCGCATTAATTGGCCAATTAATAATAAACCCTAGGCAACTATTGATGGAGTTGAAGGTATTGCTTGTCCGGCTCCGCACTATGGCTTTAACCATTCTAAATGTTGCAATTTAACTTGTTCATGGGTTAACAGGTTATTACTATCAAAGCTTTCATCATAAGCTACATGTAATGCTTCTTTTTCATCTTCATTAAGGTTATTCCAAAGATGTCTGTTTGGGTCAAAATTAATTTCCGTGTTCATTGGCAATAACTTTTTATCGGATTTATTCATTTATTCAAATTGACTATATTTTGTTTGTACTTTAGAATAATGAATGCGGCAAGAAGTTTTTTCAAACAGATTCATTACCCTCGATTAATAATGATTTCATCAATTCTGGTCGTTGTGGCACTATTTTCATTCTTTATAGCACTTGCTTATACCGTAAGCCCGGACCAAGATGATTTATTAAATATAATATGCAAATATTTGTCTTATATAATTGCATTTCCATCATTCATTATTTCATTTTTTGAGTATGTTCAAGATTTGTGGACTATAGGAATTAGCATTTTGGTCGGAAGCATAACTCATAGCTTAATAATTGAATATATTATATACTACTACAAAAAACATAAAACCATCAAAACCAGCTAAATACGAAAGCCGGAGTGACCCGTCTTGAAATAGCTATACAGACTGTTTTTTATGTTAACCCTGCTAAATTATAAATATTTGACTATCAATTATTTATAAAAGTAATTATTGAATTGTGTTAAGTTATGTTAACCCAATTGTAGCAAATCCGAAATTAATTATCCCTCCTGACATACCCTTGTCACTCCCCCTCATTTCCTTTGCATTAAAGTACCGAACATTCAAACCCCAAAACCGTTACCCCAATGTAAACTAATCACTAATCACCAATTAACTAATCACTAAATCAGTATTTTTGTAATGACAAATGGATTTCAACTTAACATCTCAATATAAACCCACCGGCGACCAGCCCGAGGCTATACGCCAGCTGGTTGCGGGGGTAAATAACCAGGACCCGTTTCAAACCCTGCTGGGTGTTACCGGCTCGGGCAAAACGTTTACTATTGCCAATGTGATACAGCAAACGCAAAAGCCTACGCTGGTGCTTAGCCATAATAAAACGCTGGCCGCGCAGCTGTATGGCGAGTTTAAGCAGTTCTTCCCGGAGAACGCGGTGAACTACTTTGTATCCTACTACGATTATTACCAGCCCGAAGCATTCATTCCCACCACCAATACCTATATAGAAAAGGACCTTCAAATAAACGAGGAGATTGAAAAGCTGCGCTTGCGTACTACCTCGGCGCTAATGAGCGGCAGGCGCGATGTTATCGTGGTATCGTCCATATCGTGTATTTATGGTATGGGTAACCCCGAGGACTTTGCTAATTCGGTTTTTAAGTTCGCGGTTGGTACGCGCATTAGCCGCAATGCTTTTTTGCATAGGTTGGTAGAGATCTTATATGGCCGCACCACTGCCGATTTTAAACGCGGAACGTTTAGAGTTAAAGGCGATGTAGTAGATATTTTCCCGGCCTATATGGACCATGCTTACCGTATCTCGTTCTTTGGCGATGATATTGAAGAGCTTAGCACCTTTGATGTCACCACAGGTAAAACTTTAGAGAAAATGACCCACATGGTGGTTTATCCCGCCAATTTATATGTGGCCCCACGCGAACGTTTTACCCAATCCATCTGGGCCATACAGGAAGAGCTGGAAACCCGCAAAAAACAGTTTATTGATGACGGCCGCTTTTTAGAAGCCAAGCGATTAGAAGAAAGGGTCAATTACGATTTGGAAATGATACGCGAGCTGGGCTATTGTTCCGGCATCGAAAACTACTCCCGCTTTTTTGATGGCCGTGCGCCGGGTATGCGGCCATTCTGCCTGTTGGATTATTTCCCGGATGATTATTTGATGGTGATAGACGAAAGCCACGTTACCGTGCCGCAAATACGCGCCATGTATGGCGGCGACAGGTCGCGCAAAATATCATTGGTTGATTATGGTTTCCGCCTGCCGGCAGCAATGGATAACCGCCCGCTCAACTTCCAGGAGTTTGAACGACTGGCGCCACAAACCATTTATGTAAGCGCCACCCCTGCCGATTTTGAACTGGAAAAATCGGGCGGCGTTGTTGTTGAGCAGGTGATACGCCCAACGGGATTGCTTGACCCGGTAATTGACGTTCGCCCGGTAATAAACCAAGTGGATGACCTGCTGGACGAGGTTGACAAAACCGTTAAAATGGGCGACCGTGTATTGGTAACCACCCTCACCAAACGCATGGCCGAGGAATTGGCAAAATATATGGACCGGTTGGGCATTAAATGCCGCTATATCCACAGCGAGGTTAAAACCCTGCAACGGGTGGAGATATTAAGGGGGTTACGCTTAGGCGAGTTTGATGTGCTGATAGGCATTAACTTATTACGCGAAGGTTTAGACCTTCCCGAAGTATCGTTAGTTGCCATTTTGGATGCGGACAAGGAAGGCTTTTTACGATCGGAACGTTCATTGATACAAACCATTGGCCGTGCCGCCCGTAATGACCGCGGCCGGGTTATTATGTATGCCGATAAGATAACCAACTCGATGCAAATAACGATGGACGAAACCAACCGTCGCCGCGAGATACAGATTAAGTATAACACGGAGCATGGTATTACCCCGTTAACGGTTGGTAAAACCCGGGAAGAGATCATTGAGCAAACCTCGGTTGTTGATTTTCAGGGCGGAGTACAGAAGGCTTACGTAGAAATGGATACCATGACATTAGCTGCCGACCCGATAGTACAATATATGACGAAGCCCGATCTGAAAAAATCAATAGATAATACAAAAAAAGAAATGCTTGCCGCTGCAAAGAATATGGACTTTTTATTAGCTGCCAAGCTGCGCGATGAAATGTTTGCTTTGGAGAAGATGATGGAAGAGAAGTTTTGAATTTGAAAATGCGTTGATTTGAAGATTTGAAAATGCCCCCTTATATTCAAATTTTCAAATTATCTAATCTTCAAATTAATTTTTGTAACAAACATATTGCATAAATGTCAAAAACAACATAATATCATAAGCAAACAATTTTGTCGTTATAATATTATATTTGTAGGCTTAATTTTAATAAAATGGGTGAGTTTTTAGAATTTATAGTAACCGCCATTATTGTATTATACATTATACGTAGTGTTATACGCCTTTTATTGCCCATGCTTTTTCAAAGCGTGGTTAATAAAGCACAGCAAGGCCAGCAGCAAAATTATCGCCGCCAGGAACCAACCGGGCGTATTAAAGTTGATTTTATCCCCGAAGGCAAAAAACATACCGTTCCGGACAGTGAAGGCGAATTTGTAGACTACGAAGAGATTAAGTAATTTTTCATGCTACCTGAAGAATTATATAAACGCCGGCGCAACCATAACAATACGCCTAAATCATTACTGCTTATTTTTGCCAATTACATTGTCGTGCTGGTAAGCGCGTCCCTTTTTACTTCCTGCAATAAAATCAACTGGTTTTTTTGGGTTATCGTAGCCGGAATGTCTGTATACAATTATTTTGATATCCGCCGGTTCCATGAAGAATATAACAAGGTAACTATAATTGCCTACGTAGTAAGCCTGGTTGTGTTGATCGGGCTTTTCGTTGGTTTCGTGGTAAAGGGGAATTGTTAGTGTAAGTTGTAATTGTTATAAAGGTTAGAGAGGTTGAAGTAGTTTATATTTCCAACATCTACAACCATTTCAACTCTCTGCAACTTAATTAACCCGACAATAGATATTCTCACGCAATTTTCTATTTTTGAAGATTATATTACCAATCAACAAATCATAAATGAATAACTGGTTCAAGCGCAATGGCATCCATCTGGGTATTATTGCAATTTTCTTCGGGATATGCTTTTTTTATTTAACCCCCTCTTTCCAGGGAAAAACCTTTGGGCAAAATGACGTTACACGCGCACAATCCACCCAAAAGGAAATAATGGACTACCGCGCTAAGGATACCACCATATTATGGACTAACCAAATATTGGGCGGCATGCCTACTTTCCAATTATGGGGCGCCTATCCACATAATATTACTACCGCTGTTTTCCATGTGGTCAAGGCTGTTTTTCCAGATCCGGTTGCCATTATGTTGATATTACTATGCGGGGCTTACTTCTTGTTCTGCGTATTAAAACTTAATCCATGGCTGGCTGCCGCAGGTGCTATAGCCATTTCATTTTCATCCTATAATATCATCTACATGGTTGCCGGGCATACTAACCAGGCATATGCCATTGCTTTTTTTGCGCCCATTGTAGCCGGCATATTAATAACATTACGCGGCAATTATTTAACAGGGGCCTCATTAACCGCATTGTTCCTTGCTTTAGAAATACGGTCAAACCATATCCAAATGACCTATTATCTTCTTTTAGCTTTATTGATATTGGTAATAGTTGAGCTTATTAATGCATTAAAAACTAAAACAACAAGGGCCTTTCTAAAATCATTGGCATGGCTTGCAGGTGCTACCTTAATTGCAATAGCGGTAAATGCTTCTATATTATGGAGTACTTATGAATATGGCAAAGATTCTATAAGAGGCCAATCAAACCTAACACAGCATACCACCGAACCAAGTAACGGTGTAACAAGAGATTACGCTTATGAATGGAGCCAGGGTGTAGGGGAAAGTTTTACCTTTTTAATACCTAATGCTTATGGCGGTGGCGGCAATACACCTATATTAGACGATACTCACCTGACTAAAGCGTTGAGTGATGCGGGTGTTGACCCTGCACAAGCCCCACAAGTTGCACAACAGGTTCTGTACCAAATAGCACGCGGATATTATTGGGGAGATAAAAGATTTACAGAAGGCCCATGGTATTTTGGGGCAATAGTCTGTTTCCTATTTGTATTTGGGCTAATTATTGTAAAAGACCGCATAAAATGGTGGCTGCTGGCTACAGTGATATTAGCCATGCTATTATCATTTGGTAGAAACTTCCCGCTAGTTTCTGATCTGTTTTTTAACTATTTCCCATTATACAATAAATTCAGGGCGGTTGAATCTATATTGGTTGTGGCATCTTTATGCTTTCCAATTTTGGCGTTCCTGGCTATTAAAGAGGCGATTGCCTTCACCGATAAAAAATTACTGTTGAAAAAACTGCTTTTGGCTTTATACATTGTTGGCGGGTTAACCTTGCTGATAGCTGTTTTGCCCGGGCTGTTCTTCTCGTTCAAATCAAGTAATTATGAGCCGCTGATCAGTCAGCTAACACAGGCATTTAAAGGCAATAGCGTTGCTGCAAATTCAGTTGGAAATGCGCTTTTACAGGATCGTGAATCATTAGCGCGTTCTGATGCCTTCAGGTCGTTAATATTTATTTTAATTGCCTTTGGCTTACTTTGGGCATTCGTTAAGCAAAAAATCAATGCTACAATCTTATCAGTAGCGTTTCTTTTAATTACTTTGGTTGATTTTTGGACGGTAGATAAGCGCTACCTTAGCGAGAGCAGCTTTACGGATGCACCGCAAACGACCGCGCCTCAACCCCGCCAGGTCGACCAGTTTGTAATGCGTGATACTGACCCTGATTTCCGGGTAATAGATCTGTCCCAGGATTTATTAAGCGATGGCTTTAGTCCTTTCTTTTATAAATCAGTAGGTGGCTATACTGCTGCGCGGTTAAAACGCTATAATGAATTGATAGAAAATCAGTTTAGCAAAAGCGTTAATCATGACGTTTTGGATATGCTGAATACCAAATACATTATAACGGCTGACCCTAAAACACAGGAACTGACCATGCAGCGCAACAGTACAGCTTGCGGAAATGCCTGGTTTATTAAAAATGTAAAATACGTTGATAATGCCGACCAGGAAATGCAGGGAATAAGCAGTTTTGACCCTAAAAATACCGCTATTATTGATAAGCAATACAGTAAGCTAATTGATGAGAAACATTTGACTATTGACACCGGTGCAACCATAAAATTAACCCATTACAACCCTGATCACATGGTATATCAATCAGGATCAACCACTGCACAAATAGCGGTTTTCTCTGAAATATATTATAATAGGGGCTGGAAAATGCTGATAGACGGGCAGGAGCATCCTTATTTCCGCGCCGATTACCTTTTACGCGCCGCCCAAATACCGGTTGGCAACCATAAAATTGAGTTTATTTTCCACCCTACATCTTATTATGTGGGTGAGGATATTTCGTTAGCCGCATCAATTTTATTGGTATTAGGTTTAGGCGGAGCAGGTTATGCGGAAAGCAAGAAGAAGAAAAGTGGGGTGAAAAAAAGTTAAGTTAAAAGCATAGACTGTTTAGATTTGACAACTTTTAAAAAGTTGTCAAATCTTTTCTAACTACTACAACACTTTCAACTTCTAAAACCATTACAACCAAAATCAATCATTTGTCTTGCGGTTCAACAACCAATACCATCCTAAATTAAAAGCGATAATCAAATGATTAAATACGGTTGGTACTAATCCGTAATGCTGTTTCATTATTGCGAAACGCTCCTTTAAACTTTGCCGGTGCCGCTTTTTTGACATACCCCCTACCAGGTATTTGGCAACATATTGATTTACATTGACGATCTTCCCGGCTTTTTCAACGGCACTAAGTATCCAGTCGATATCTGAACTTAATTGATATTGGCGATCATAAGGTTGAGTTAATGAGCGTTTGATATATATCGCCTGGTGACTTACGCTCATGCCATATTTAAAACTTCCTAAGCTTAATTGTTTTGGTGCTTTATGCCTGCGGCGACCTAAATGCTGTCCTTCTGCATTTATCATTTCCGTTTCGCCGTAGTAGATATCGGCATCATCGGCACTGGCAAAGATTTTGGCGACTGTATCATTAGCATATAGCTCATCGCCCGAGTTCATGAACAACACATAATCACCGGTAGCTACAGCCAGGCCTTTGTTCATGGCATCGTAAATACCCTCGTCTTTTTCACTTATTAAGTTGGCGATGCGATTTTGGTATTGTTTGACTATGGCTAAAGTTCCATCGGTAGATGCACCATCAATAATTACATATTCGATATTGGGATAAGTTTGATTTAATACGGATAGCATTGTCCGCTCTATATCGCGCGCATTATTATAGACAATAGTGACAATGCTTAATTTAGGCTGGAACATAAGTCCCTCCCGCCTTGCTGATCACTTCGTTATATAATTTGATATGCTTATCGGCGATCACATCCTCCGCAAACTTATCTATCACTGTTTGCCGGGCCTGTTTTTGTAATTTTTCCTTATCAGGATAGTTGATTATCCACTCCATACCATCAGCAAAGCTCTCTGCCGAACGATATTGGGCAAGATAGCCATTGTGCTGGTGCTGCACCATATCGGGTATACCGCCCGTTGTAAAGGCTATAACAGGCGTACCGCAGGCAAGGCTTTCCATAACGGTATAAGGCAAATTGTCTTCGAGTGATGGAATTAAAAAAGCATCAGCAGCGGCATAACAATTAGCCAGTTGCTCATCATCGCTTATCTTACCCAAAAAAGTGGTTTTAAACGGGAAATCAGGTACATCATCTGTATTGCGGTTTCCGAAAACCACCAGTTCAATTTCATCAGCATTTGCACCTAACCTGCTCTTCAGCATTTCCAGGCTATCCAATAAATATTGGGTGCCTTTATGCAGGTCCTTGCGCGATGGCATAAACCCGCTTAGAAAAATGAATTTATCAGGATCAAGTCCGGCCTGTTGTTTTGCTTGTTTTTTATCTTTCGACTTAAACAGGTCTGTTTCTAAGGTATTAGGGATTTGTTCTATTTGTCTGCCCCGCATTAAGCTACTTTCCTGCACAGATTTTTTCATCCACGAACTTGGCGCGATAATGCTAAAGTCCAGGCCACTATAAGCCTTATTTTTTTGCAGCCATATTTGATGCGAAATATCGTTAGGCCCCGCGTTTTTCAATAAAGGGCAATCCCCGCATTCGCGTTTAAAATGATCACATTCATAACGCACATGGCAGCCGCCGGTAAAAGCATTGCTGTCGTGAAACGTCCATACTATTGGCTTGTTTAATCTGGCGATCTCTGCCAAATGTTTCGGGTTTAAAAACCCATGGTTTACCCAATGCAGGTGAATAATATCGGCTGCCTTAACATCCGGATGATGGATGACCGACCGCCCAAACCAGGTAAACGAAAAAGGCGTGCGTAAAGGTTTTAAATATTGTTTAGCCAAAACACGTTCCATAATAATAGTGGCCGCGGTGTACGCCTTTTGGATAAAATTCGAGTTAAAGGTTTTTATTTCGGGATTAGTTCCGAATTTATAATGCACCACAATTTTAGAATCGACACCCTTGCTTAGCAATGCGCTATTAAGCCGCATACAGGCCCTTCCAGCTCCCCCGTTGCCATCATAGGTATTTAGATGCACTACTTTTAACATGCTCAAAAATACATTTATAAATTTATCCCCGTAGAGACGCAATACTTTGCGTCTTATTGAAAAAGTTTTGTTGAAAAAGCATTATCAGAGACACAAAGTATTGTGTCTCTACTATTTTTTAAGGTATTTCACCTTCAATTTTACAATATACCTCAGCCCTCTTTGTATTAAATTACCTTTACGATTTTTAAGGAAATTCTTGATCGCTTCATAGGCCTGCCGGTCTTCCTTAATTTCATCGGGAAAATGTTTAACCGGTTTTTGCGCAATCTTTACCTGGTACATACTTTCGGGGTTAGAATGTACGCCAGAGCCATCATTGCCAATGTTGTTAATGAATGATTTGGAAGGATTCAAAGTCAACCCGCCTTTTAAAAACACCGATGCATACCACCGGATGGCCCACGAATTATTTTTCCCGGCTTTAAATTCCTCCACCTGTTTCCAAAAGTTCATAGTACCCTCAATGGAAAAGCGGTTTATTTTTTCTTTATCAAACTGCGGTATCAACTTATCAATATCCGGCTCAAAATCCTTCCATGCCCTTGCCCAGGTAGCCCAGCCCCAGCTGCTTGCTGCCCGATAAAAAAACGTTTCGGGTAGTTTATTGCCTTTCAGGTTATACATATAAGCGCCAATATGCATTACCTTTTCTTCGTTGGCATATCGTTTAAGCGCATCATTAAAATATTGCAGGGTATATACAGAGGATAGCAGGTCATCCTCAAATACAATAACCTTTCCGTACTCATTAACCAGTTGGGTAACCCCGCTAATGACAGAATCGGCCAGGCCTATGTTTTGCTTGCGCTCTATAACCTTTACGGCTTTAAACCCATGTACTTCTTTTATCAAATGCCTCACCTGCTCTACCTTATGCTGGTCTGCATCAGTTTTAGCCGCGTCCGAAAAAATGAAGAGGCGTGATTCATCCGCCAGTAAATTCTTTTTCAAATAACTTAACGTACGCCGGGTATGTTCGGGCCGGTTGTAAACAAATAAGGCAATTGGGGCAAGGCTTTGCATTTACGATTTCCTTAAAACATAAAATACGCTTTGCGGCGCTATGCGTTGTAGTTTTTTAGTGGCGTGATAATGTAAATTCCAGGCAAATAATTTAGACAGGTATTTATCAAACCAAACATAGCTTTTATAGGTGAATATGGCGCGCTTTGAAACCTTTTCCCATGTCCGCTGGAAAAAAGCAGTCATACAAAAGCAAAAGCCTTCGTTAATAATCTCCATGTTCAAATCCTTAAATATCTTCCTGAAAATCTTTAACGGGACACCCCTTTCATTTCGTGTTAACCCTTTACGCGGCTTTGTCCAGTCGCCCATGGATATAATGGGTTCTCTTAATAAAAGATAACCGGCGGGTTTCATTACCCGGTGCAATTCGGATAAAATAAAAGACACATTAGGCGTATGATGAATAGTGCCCGAGCAGGTAACCAGGTCAAAATAATTATCAGGATAAGGCAGTTCGCCGTTAACTGATGGCTTTTTATATTGCGGCACCAGGTCGCCTAATCTATCCGACCGTAAATTATCAGACGGCTCAACAATATGCAGGTTGGTTATTTTATCCAATATCGGAAAAAACTCATGTCCCCATGCCGCGCCTAAACCTAATACGTTCTTAAATTTCTTATCTTTAAGGTAATTAAATCCATGCAGTTGGTTTAAAGCATGGTAACCATATACATATTCTTCCGCGTCCTTGCTGCCCAGGTTGGCATAGGCTTCAGTTTCTTCATCATACCATTGTTGTATCTGGTTAATGTCGAAATCATCGCCATAAATTGCTTCACCCTGCCTGTATTTTTCTTCCATATAGATCAAAACCCCATCATCCAAAATTAATAATTAAACTTATAATCATCTTATCACCGCTACCCAACCCGAAATTATCTTCGAGCCATCCTTCAAATCAATGGTATAGTAATAAGTTCCTGATGGTACAGGTTTACTATTATATTCTCCCGTCCACGTTTTAAGATAACCAATACTTCTAAAAACAGATATCCCATATCGGTTAAATACCGATACAACCGAATTAGGGTATGCGCTTAAAGCAGGAATATCCCACGTATCATTTATGCCGTCGGCATTTGGCGTAAAGGTATTTGGTACAACAACCTGCGGAAAGACTTTTATAAACACATCATCACTTACAATAAAGCAGCCGTTGGCCGAAATGGCGGTAAGCGTATAAGTAATATCTTCCGGAGGTGTGGCAACAGGGTTAAGCGAATTAGGATTATTAAGATAGCTTGCAGGCGACCAGTGATACTGGATGTTGTTGCCGGTTACCACGCCGTTAAGCTGCGCCGTTTGCCCCTTTAATATTTTCTGGTCGCTGCCTGCATCAGCGGTGGGTTTTTGTATAACGTTAACCGTTACAGAGGCCGTTGTGCTACAGCTTATATTAGATACAGTAACGGTATAGGTAGTGGTGACTGTTGGCGATGCAGCTGGGTTGGCTGTATTGATATTTGACAAGCCTGTTGCCGGCGACCACTGATAAGCGGTGCCCCCTGATGAAGCCAGTACCATGCTGCTGCCTATACAAATTGTCGCATCCGAACCGGCATTGGCAACGGGCATGGCATCCTTTATCATAACAATAACATTGCTGTTAAGCGGTACGGTACACGCCCCCGAAATTGCGGTACGCCTATACCAGGTGGTCGCGCTTATTATCGGCGGATCATAATTTGTTGCAGTTGCTCCGGGTATATCGGCAAAAGTTACGCCATCTGTTGAGCTTTGCCATTGATAAGTATAACTACCGTTGCCACCCATTGGAGTGTTGCCGTTTATATTAGCCGGATCGCCTACAGTGCAAAAGTGGGTAATTGCGGGGGCCGTTACCGTATTATTAGCCAACGCCGTTAATATTTGTATGCTGATTATATTACTGTTTAACGGCGTTGAGCACGTACCCGATGTTGTTAGCCGCTGATAATAGGTAGTGGCATTAATTACCGGCGGGTCATAATCTTTTGCGGTTGCACCAGTAATATTGGTAAAGGTAATGCCATCGGCTGAGTTTTGCCATTGATAGGTGTAGGTGCTGTTTCCTCCCGCAGGTATATTGCCGCTAATAATTCCCGGGTTCCCGCTTATGCAAAAACTGGTAGCAGCAAGTGCGGTAATTACATTACCAGAGAGTGCCGGTTGTATTTGTATATTGATAACGTTACTGATGGATGGAGTTAAACATACGCCAGAAACTACGGTACGCCGGTAATAAGTAGATGCATTTATCGCTGGTGGATCATAGTCTCTGGTTGTTGCTCCGGATATATCAGCAAAAGTAATATTGTCTGTAGAGCTTTGCCATTGGTAGGTATAGGTACCGTTTCCGCCGGATGGGTCGCTACCGGTTGCTACGCCCGGATCTCCGGTGGAACAAAACACAACTGTTGCCGGCGCGGTAATTGTATTATTTGCCACAACAGACTGCACCTGTACACTTACAATATTACTGGTTACAGGTGCAATACATGAGCCCGAGATAGCAATGCGGCGGTAGTAAGTAGTAACGTTAGATGGCGGCGGGTCATACTCCTGCGATATTGCGCCGGGTATATTCACAAAATTCACACCATCAACAGAGCTTTGCCATTGATAGCTAAAAGTGCCTGTACCACCGGATGGAACGGTGCCGGGTATCGAGCAAAAAGCAACCGCCGAAGACGTGGTGATCACGTTATTTAATATGGGTGTTAGTACCTGTATAGTAACCGCATTAGAGAATGTTGAACAGGTACCTGAAACTACCGTGCGCCGGTAATAGGTAGTAGCATATAATACCGGCGGGTCATAATTTGCTGATGTAACTCCGGGCATATCGGCAAAAGTTACATCATCTGTTGAGCTTTGCCATTGATAGGTATAGGTGCCGTTACCACCCGTTGGTGCGCTCCCGGTTATAACATCCGGGTCGCCGTTTAAGCAAAAAGTTGTGGTGGCTGGGGCGGTGATGGAATTTGTAACGAGCGGCGATACCGTGATATTAAAAAAGGAATCGTCAACAATATTGCCCGATGTATTGATTTGTTGTCTGTATGAATAAACAATATTTGCATTGGTGGTATTTGACAAGGCATCGGTTGAATAATTAGCTGTATTATTTGTACCGTTGGCATCGGTCCAAACACCATTTAGCAATACCTGCCATAAATAACTGCCGGGTGGTGGTGCTGTAGCATCTCCGGTTAACTCAGCAATGGAATTAGCGCATGCTGTTATAGTATTTATAGTGGAAAAAACAACCGAAACCGAGTAATTTAAAGAGGTGCATCCACTTGTTAATGTATAGGTTACCGGTGCAGTGAAATTTTGAGCGCCCCCGGGTGCCGGGCTGATTGTGGTACCGCCGGTTACCGTTATTTGAGGTACCAATGCCGTAATATTTGTACCCTGGGGCACTGTTAATATTATTTTTAAATTTGTTTGATCTATAACCGCTGGGAAGCTTTGTTGCGGCAGGCTGATCGCAGTTATTTGCGAAGCGGCAGTAGCCTGGCTTTGAACATATTTACCCACAAAACTATCTCTTGGGCTTTGTGCTGTAAGATTATAAGTAGTACAATTAGAAGCATCAAAATTCACCGTCGAACAAAATGAGCCAACCAGCAATACATCGTTATTATTATCAACCGCAACATTACGGCCTAGCGTATTACTGCAACTATTATTGCCTTCGCCAAAAGCCCACTTATAGTTGATATTGCCATCAAATTTAACGAGAAATAAATCCATTTTGCCGTGATATGCTACAAGCGCTTTGGCTGTAGGTGAAGGGTCAAAATCAATAGTTCCGGTAAAATAACCTGATATATATATATTATTGTCCTGGCTGGCTTCAATTCCATAATTATAAATACTTGCCGATGCTCCGCCTATATCTTTAGCTAACTGGAATACCCCATTTGAATTGTATTTAGCAACAAAAACATCCTGCAGACCTACTCGATTTAAAGTATTTCCCCCACCAAAGTCCAATGTCGAAGTAAACGGACCATCTATATAAATATCTCCTGTTGAGGTTGTACAGAGGTTGCTATTGTTATTTACAACCACTCCATTGATCTGATCTACCCATATCAAATTACCTGCCGGTGAATATTTTGCTAAAAAAGTAGAACCACCGTTGCCATTTAAGTTAAAGGCTGTTCCTAATGGATTAAAATTAACGTTTCCACTAAATTCACCCGATATAATAATATTATCATTTTCATCAATCGATGAATATCGCGCTTCTGTATCACCCATATCTTTTAAATTAACAGCCCAAAGCACTTTGCCTGTAATGTCATATTTAATGATCAATCCATTAAACGATCCACCTCCGGAAGTAAAAGTTTGAGTGCCTACAGTTACCGTGGATTCATACTGTATACATTGAATTATGTTACCATTGCTATCAGAAGCTACCTTATCACCGTAATCTGAATTAGTTCCACCAATAGAATTTGCCCATGAGAGATTACCGTTAGTATCAAACCTGATAACAAAGGCATCTGTCGCCCCTTTGTTATGCAAAGTTGTTACCCCGGCTCCGGGATCCGCATCCATATCAGCATCGAATTGACCGCAAACTGTAGGATTGCCATTATTATCCAATGTCATGGTATTGGCCTGATCGGTACCAGTTCCGCCAACACTTACAGCCCATATTAATTTTCCGGCTGATGTATATTTTGCGACATAAGTATCAAACCCACCAACAGCTGTTAAATTGAAAACCCCGGCCGAAGGATCAAAATCTACTGTTCCGCTATATATGCCGCTTACGTAAACATTATTTTGTTTATCAGCCTTTACTGCACAGGGTATACTGTTGGCCGTCATTCCGGATCCACCGATATCATCAACCCACTGAGGTGTAGATACCTGACAAACCCCCAATAATGGGATTAAGAAAAATATTAATGCTAATATTGGTTTTACATTCATTTTTAATCCCTGAACGTGCAGATCCTATTATTTGAAAATATCTGTCAGTTTTTGAAATGACTTATCGACCTTCTCATTTATATCAACCGATATTTTAAAATAATAAGTTAATAAGCCAAAAAAAACAGTTACGATTCCGCTTCGTGTTAGAATATCTAAATATACATTTTGTATATGCCAAAAATATTTCCCTAAAAAGTAACTGGCAAGAGTTATGATAATAACAAGTAAGTGTTTACTATTAAAAGGTTGTAATTGATAACGATACTTTAGGTATAACCAGTTGCAAAAATTAAATCCTGTAATTGTAATTAAGTATGCTATAGCTGCACCCATACCGCCATATATCGGGATAAGCACATAAGTTAACCCAATGCAAAATACACTTGCAACAGCTACAAATATGGATATTAAACGGTATTTGGGCGATGTCGTAATAATATAAGTGTTAAGTCCGCCCGTTATATCAATCAAACAGCTTAAGCCAATTACGTAAAACAGATCAAAGTGACTTATGTATTCTTTTTTGCTGATAATTACAAACAGATTATCCTTATTGATAATTATACCCATAAATAACAAGCAGCCAAGGACCATTTGAATAATGGATGTTTTATAATATACCTCGGCTATATTTTTCATATCCCTGGTTTTCCAGGCATCGGCAACAATTTGGTAGGTTGTACGGCTAAGCGCGGCTGTGGGTACATTAATTACTACAGCAATTGCCGTATAAAAACCATATACCCCAGTAATTGCCAACCCGGCCATCGAACTTAACATCAGCACATCAATTTTTTGCCATAATACATATACACTGCTTGACAATAAAGTAAATAGGCCGTAATTAATTATTTCTTTCCCGGTAACTGATTGAAAACTTGTTTTTGTAAAGCGAAAGGAGAATTTTTTGGAACTTATAAGACTTAAAAACAAAAGGATAGTAATAACACCATTATAACTAATATAAAGTTGTATAAACTGGTGGAAGTTGATCCATCCTTTTGCAAGGGTTAGGAGTGATATGGTTGTCAAAACCTTTAGTAATACCTCCCTTAAGAAACTTGATAAAATGGATTGATAAATCACTTTGCCAAAAGCTTCAAACAAGTTATACAATATGGTAAAACAAGCCAGTGGAATAAGCCAGTAAAAGTACCCGGTAAATAATGAGGAATCCTTTATGTATAAAGATATAATGACTGGCTTAAAAAGAATATAAACAACAGTAGAAATTAACAAGCCAATTAAAGTGTAACGCGCTATCCAATAAATAAAACCATTGTGGCTTCTGTCTTCGGTCTTAAAAAATGGAAAGTATTTTACAATCATGCCCGGCACACCTACCGAGCCTAACAGAGAATACAAAATTGAAGCGCCTATAAGAAGCTGGTATAATCCATATTGATCGGGAGATAAATATTGTACAAACAACAGCACATTAAAATATCCTACCACCATACCAATGTATGATACGAGTGTATTTTTGTAAGCCTGCTTCTTTACAATTCCCATTATTTGGTTAATACTTTATACCGATACGCCCGGTATAATCTATTCGGTTAAGTAAAAGTGGCAGCTTTTCCGCTTCGATATATTCATCGACCGCTTTGCGCGCACCTTCCCAATGGCCGTAATCATCAATAATAATTACACCACCCGGCACCAACAGCGGATAAAGATGTTTTAACTCATGCGCGGTCGACTCATACCAATCGGTATCTAAGCGGAGCAGTGCTATTTTTTGTGGGATAGTTTGTGGTATGGTGTCTTCGACTTTACCTTTTACATAATGAACAGATTCGCCAGGATAATTTAAACTACCTACATTTTTTTGCACTTCTTCCAATGCTGAATAACACCAAACTGAAGTCGCATCATTTTTATCGCTCGTGTTCATTAACTCATCGGCTGCTGTTCCGGTAAACACTTTATCAATCTCAGTGGGTTCGGACATACCTTCATAGGTATCGTACAGATATATTTGCCTGGTTTTATCACCCTTTTTTATTAGTGTATCAATTGCAGCCATTGTACTGCCCCCGCGCCAGACGCCGCACTCTACAAAATCGCCTTCGATCTTGTTCTCGACTAAGTAATTTACTGCATTGCATAACGAAGCTATACGTTCGGGTGTGGTCATTGTATAAGACTTTACACGAGTGTAAGTATCAACAGTAGCCTTATCAAAGTCGGCAGGCAAACCATTAACCACTAAGCGCTCATCGGGCTTTACCAGGTCATAACCAAATTTATTTATAAAAGTGCGTATCGCTTTCCGTAACATAATTTAATTCTCTTTTATTGCTTGTTTTAATATGGCAGTTAAGGTATTTATTCTATCCTTTATGTCATAATTTTTGCGAATATACTCCGCTTCCTTCGCACCCATTTCGGCAGCCAATTGCACATCTGCTGCAAATTTAATCATATAATTGGCCATCCCTTCAATATCATGTTCAGGTACCAAATATCCTGTCTCCCCGTTTATTACCGCTTCTTTTATTCCGGCATGTAAAGTACTTACTATGGCTAATCCCGATGACCCTGCTTCTAAAATGGTAACGGGTGTACCTTCTTTATCTCCATCCTTCGCGGTAACCGAATGTTGTACAAATATACGCGACTCCTGGATCAGCGCTTTAATTTGCGCTGTTTTTAAAACTCCGGTTAGCGTTATATTTTTTTCAAGCCCCAACGCCGAGATCAATTTCTTGGTTTCTTCAAATAAAGGCCCCTGCCCAACCATCCATAATTTAGCATCAGGGAATTTCTTTACTACTATTTCAAAAGCTCTTACAACAGATTCTGGTGATTTCTTCTCGACAAAACGACCGATGTACAAAAAATCCCGCCCTGTATTTAATATGTTCAATTGCGGAAATTTAGTTGGGTCCACACCACACGAGGCTAAAACTATTTTATCAGCCGGGGCCCCTAATTTTTTCAGTTCCCCAATCATATCAGTAGATACCGATATAAAAGCGCTGGCATAATTGAAAGCCTTTTTATAAAATGGTAAATATGCTGCAACCGTTTTATGGTGATGTACATCGGCACCATGATAATGAATAACCAAAGGTACACCCGCAAGACGGCAAGCCTCTGTAACCATAGCTCCAACAGTACCATACTCTGCAAATACTACATCTATTTTTTGTTCCTTTAAATAATTTACCAACGCGTTGGTTCTTACTTTTATATCCTTTTTCCTAAATATCCTTTTCTGAATTAAATAACTTAAAAGACCAAGTTTCGATCTTATTAAATATTTGCCTTCGTGATCATAAACAGGAAAGCTGCCACCATAAAGTACCTTTTTATTGCCAGGTAAACGGTTAATATGTTCCTGGATAAAAGTTTCGGAAAAAGCGTCCTTGTTGGGTTTTATAATGCAGAGGTTAAAATCTTCCATTGCATTATACCATTGGTTTTTGGGCCAGCACTACATATAGTGAAGCATCCCTGTCGCGCTGAGGCTGGGAGTTTATCTTATTGAAGAGGATGATTTTTAATTGCATTATAAAAGCAAATGGCGGCACTAAAAATTTAGGCAATTTATTAATGATGGCATCCTGCAATAATTGCAGACCGCTTGCCGCCAAACCCATGATCCCGAAAAAAGAGTTAATTACAAATCCTTCAGCCTCTACCGTTTTACGCAATCCTGCGCTTGTCCAGCGCCAGTAATCATTAGGTGTTGGATGGTAGAACCAATAGCCGTGAGTGGTTAATATAATAGAGCCACCGGGTTTTAATATCCGTAATGCCTCTTGCAAATAACCGCCGGGCGAATCCACATGCTCCAATACCTGGTTGGATAGGATAATATCGGCATAATTATCCGGTAGCGTGGTTTTGCTGTCAAAATCTATATGATGTTCGGCTTTAGGGTTCATTTCCAGGTCGACACCTAAATATTTGCCAACCATCGGTTCAATAACGGAACGGTAAGGCATATCGCCGCAACCAAAATCAACTAATAGCAGTCCTTTATTTTTAGATGTTAATTCCTCTAATTTCTTTATTGTTGCATCGCGTAATTGGGTAAGGTGAACATACCGCGGATGAAATATAGTTGGATTGAGCCTGTCACTTCCGTTCATGCAGCTAATTTAGGTTTTATTCAGGTTACTAAACAAAAAAAAGGAAGCAAGTAGAAACTCACCTCCTTTTAATGCGTTCGTTTTTAATTAATAAGTTAAATTATATAGCTTTTGAATAGACCCCACGCTTAATGCACGGCCATAAATTCGTATATCATCTAACTTTCCTTTTAAGAAATAATTTGTATTGTTAGTAGTTTGGCTGTCCTGGCCTATTGCCATATTTGCTGTAACGGTAGCACTTGGGGTAGGTATATTATAGGTAATATCATCAGGAAGACCATCTATATAATAAACCATCATTTTTTGTTTAAAATAATATACCGTTGTTAGCATATGCCATTGATTTAAGCTAACTTGTTTATTGCCACTTGCTAATGGGTCGCTTCCTCCTGACATTTGAAAGCTTGTTACGCCATAAGGTATATTGTTCGATAGATTAGCCACACCTGTAATACCGTAATTCCAACCTTGTGCCACGCCGGCGTTACGTTTTACTAAGATTTCTGTGCCATAAGATACATTGTAGTTTGCAAGATTGATCCATACATTTATAGAGAAGTCGGTACTGTCCAGCCTTAGCTTTTTATTATCGCTAACAACCATATAACTATTGGTTCCATTGAAAGAATACGCTGTATTTGAAACATTAAACCTATTGGTGGTTAATACCGCATTATTGTTAACCGCGTTGTACCCATTCCCCGAAGAATCTGCCACGCTATTATTAAAAGGATAATAAGCTATTAATCCCACTTTTAAACTGTCTACAGAAACAGGTATTATTGCGGCCTTTTTACAAGAGGTAAAACTTGCTGCTATTACCAAAGCAAAACATATTAGGATAAGATTTTTCATGCCGTTTAGGTTTTAATTCTAATTAAAGCTAAATAATTAATATTGGTTTGAAGTTATTGATATAACAAAGTTACATTGGTCGTTTTATATTATGCATAAAAAAAGCGCCCTAAACGAGGGCGCTTATAGGGTATGTTTATAAATTATTACGACTGAAACTTCTTAGCATTAATCCTGCGTTCATTTTCATTTAGGAATATTTTACGCATACGGATACTTTGCGGTGTTACCTCAATGTATTCATCAGCTTGTATATACTCCATTGATTCTTCTAACGAAAATTTAACCGCAGGCGCTATACGTACGTTGGTATCGCTGCCTGATGCGCGCATATTGGTTAATTGCTTTCCTTTGGTAAGGTTAATAACCAAATCGTTATCACGGATATGCTCGCCTAAAACCTGGCCTTCATAAACATCAACTCCCGGGTCGATATGGAAACGACCACGGTCCTGTAATTTATCAATTGCAAAAGCAGTGGTTTTACCGGTATCCATAGATACCAATACACCATTTAAACGGCCGGGTATAACACCCTTCCATGGCTCATAGGCCTTAAAGCGGTGCGCCATAATAGCCTCGCCACCGGTTGCGGTCAATACGTTATTACGTAAGCCGATAATACCACGTGCAGGAATGTCAAACTCCAAATGCTGTAAATCGCCCTTTGGCTCCATTACCAACAGGTCGCCTTTACGTTGGGTTACCAATTCAATAACCTTACCTGCTACTTCACCCGGTACATCAACTATCAGGGTTTCAATAGGCTCGCATTTAACACCATCAATTTCCTTAACAATAACCTGCGGCTGGCCAACCTGTAACTCATACCCCTCGCGGCGCATGGTTTCTATCAATACCGATAAATGGAGGATACCACGGCCATATACCAGGTACGAATCCGGCGATTCGGTTTCCAAAACCTTCAGTGCCAAATTCTTTTCCATTTCCTTATATAAACGGTCGCGCAGGTGACGGGAAGTTACAAACTTGCCTTCCTTACCAAAAAATGGTGAGGTGTTAATCGTGAACAGCATGTTCATGGTAGGTTCATCTATATGAATTACCTCCAATTTTTCCGGCTTGTCAAAATCGGCAATCGTATCGCCAATGTCAAAACCATCAATACCGACAACTGCACAAATATCGCCCGAACTAACTTCGGTAGTTTTTACCTTACCCAGGCCTTCAAATGTATAAAGTTCTTTTATTCTTGATTTTTGGATAGTGCCATCGCGTTTCACCAACGACACCGGCATGTTTTCTTTTATAGTACCACGTGCCACACGGCCAATAGCAATACGACCCACAAATGAAGAATAATCTAACGATGTGATCTGCATTTGTAAAGTGCCTTCGCTAACAGGTGCAGGCGGGATATTCGCTAAAATAGCGTCCATCAATGGGAAAATATCAGTAGTTGGTTTTTTCCAGTCGGTACTCATCCATCCTTGTTTGGACGAACCATAAATAACCGGGAAATCCAGTTGGTCTTCTGTAGCATCAAGGTTAAAGAACAATTCAAATATTTGCTCATAAACCTCTTCGGGACGGCAGTTTTCTTTATCCACCTTATTTACAACAACAATAGGCTTTAAACCTAAAGCCAAAGCTTTTTGCGTTACAAAACGAGTTTGCGGCATAGCGCCTTCAAAGGCATCGCAAAGCAATAAAACGCCATCGGCCATTTTTAGTACCCGTTCAACCTCACCACCAAAATCGGCGTGACCAGGCGTATCAATAATGTTGATCTTGACATCCTTGTACATTACCGAAACGTTTTTGGCAACGATAGTGATACCGCGCTCGCGCTCCAAATCATTGTTATCCAAAATCAGCTCTCCGGTCTGCTCATTGTCCCTGAATATTGCACAAGCGTGCAATATCTTGTCAACCAATGTAGTTTTACCGTGGTCAACGTGTGCGATAATCGCTATATTTCTTATTTTTTGCATGAAAATGCGCCTCTAAATTTGGCGCAAAGGTACGGCTTTTAACCGGAATATAAAACACTTAGAGGGATTTAGCAATAAGGTTACAAAAATATAACTACCAGATTACATTTAAAGAGGCTTTCAAACACTATATAGCTTCTTATTATTTAGTAGCAAAATAGTAACTTCGCAACAATGACGCCAACAAATAATCAACCCATAAAAGTAGCCATACTTGATCTTTATAATGGGATACCCAACGAGGGTATGCGCGGCTTTGAGGAAATATTGCAGCGATATAAAATAAAGAACAACCTGAATTTAACTTACCAGATTTTTGATGTCCGTAAAAAGGAAGAATTGCCGGGTACCGGTTTTGATATTTATATCTCCAGCGGTGGCCCCGGCAGCCCGCTTACCGAAGATGAAGTTTGGGATAAAAAATATTTTCAATTAATAGATAAACTGGAAGACCATAATCTTTCCAATAATCCGCAAAAAAAATACGGGTTCTTTGTTTGCCACTCTTTCCAACTGCTTTGCCGTAAATACGAGCTGGGCGATATAAATATGCGGAGCTCGCCATCATTTGGGGTGTTACCCATTCACTTAACCAAACCCGGCAAAGCCGATGCGGTTCATAAAGGGTTATCAGATCCTTTTTACGCAGTTGATTCGCGCAGCTGGCAGGTCATCAATCCGAACGAAAAACGTTTTGTTGACCTTGGCATGCAATTATTGGCCATTGAAAAAGAAAGATCACATATTGACCTGCCGCGTGCCATGATGACTATAAGATTTAGTAAATATTTTATAGCTACCCAGTTCCACCCGGAGGCTGATGCCGAAGGCGTAAAGTTGTATTTGCAAAAGGAGGAAAAAAGGAAGGAAATGATAGACGAATATGGCCTTGATAAATACAACCAGATTTTAGAATACCTGGATGACCGGGATAAGATAACGCATACTCAAAATACGATGATCCCTAATTTTTTAGATAAAGCCATTTTGGGGTTGCAGCAATCTGCTTAATTCCCACGTGTATCAAAACCCTTTCCTAAATAATAAACTTTATACTATTTTGTATGTCTATACGTATATAGTGGAATACTATAAAAATGTATTAAATTTGTGACGATGAATATCCAGGTTATAATAATTTTGATCCTATTTGCTGCAGCTATATTTTATGTTGGCAGGCTGGTTTACAGAAACTTATTCGCAAAAAAAAGCTGCGGTGGCAATTGCAAGTGCGGTGTTGATTTTTCTGGCATTGAACCGGGTAAGGCCCAGAAATAAACCTTGAATCCTACTCATTGAACCATTTTTTTACAATAATTTTATTAAAATTACCCCAATTAATAAATAATAATGTCTCATAAGCAGGTCTTTCAAGCTGATACACCCGGTAGGTGGAACCGGTTTAAATGGCTTAGCCGGATAATAATAATTGTACTTGTGGGTAGTGTTGTTGGCGCTGCCATCACCATTACATCTAAACAATATCCCAGTTTACCTAACTTAAATCCTGCCCCTAAAAAGCTTACAAAAGAAGAGATCGAGCTATTAAAAAAATCAAAAAAATATAAGGATATAAGCTTTGATAAAGACGAGATACAAAAATTAGTTCTTGCAAGACAAAAACACCAGGTTAAATATCCCAATAACAAAGACCGTATAAACGCCGGCTTTTACCGCCCTTGGGAAGCACAGGCTTACAATTCGTTAGTTGATCATATTGGCAAGCTGGATATGGTGGTAACAGAAGGTTTCGCTATACTGCCAAAATCTGATACGGTAGTAGTTAGTATTGATACGGGCCTCCTGCACCTCAATAAAAAATCCCATAAACCTATAATAGTTTCTATCACCAACTATGTTAACGTTAATAACGTTAGCGGCTATTCAGATTCGGCGGATGTTGTCCGTATTATTAGCAGCAAAAAGCTGCGTACGAATTTTATAGCCAGCCTGGTTAAACAATTAAACCGGTATAAAAGCTATAATTTCCAGGGAGTAAACCTTGACCTGGATAATGTTAAAAATAGGAACTCGGCCAATTATATTGCATTTGAAAAGGAAATTTATGCTGCCCTCCATCCAAAGGGCTTCCTGGTTACTCAAAATGTTATTGCAGAAGATGAGCAGTTTGATTTAAAAATGCTGCAAAACATCAATGACTATTTATTCATCATGGCCATTGACGAGCATAATGACGGCAGCAATCCGGGCGATATTTCTAACCAGGAATGGGTTTCGGAAATATTGGACAAGGTATGCTCAACCATCCCCAGCAGCAAGGTAATTTTAACTGTCGCAGGGGGCGGCTATGACTGGCCCGAGAACAGCGTAGGCAAATCCATTGGCTACCAGCAAGCTATTAGTATTGCCCAAAGAAACGGCATAGTTACGCCAAAGAAAAACGGCATCGTTTTCGACCGTGCATCCGCAAACCTTCATTATAATTACACGGACCCTAACGACCTGTTACCGCACACAGTCTATTTTACTGACGCCGCGACCAATTTTAATATTATCCGAATGGCGGATGACTGGGCAACCGGCGGGGTTGCTTTATGGCGCATTGGTGCAGAGGATCCAAGGCTGTGGACGTTCTTTCAAAAGAATTTATCTACCGACTCATTGAAAAAAACGGGAGGTATTGATGTGGCCCATTTAGAAACCGTGGGCCTAAATAATAGTGTTGATTATGACGGCGAGGGCGAGGTGCTCGACTTACTAACACACCCCGACACAGGACACATCAAAGTCACAATGGATAAAAAGAACTTTGTGATCACCAACCAGGATTATGTTAAACTGCCTACCAAATATGTAATTAAAAGATATGGCTACAAACCGGGTAAGGTGGTTTTAACATTTGATGATGGCCCTGATCCTGAATATACCCCCCGGATATTAGATATACTAAAGCGCGAAAAGGTGCCGGCTGCATTTTTTGTTGTTGGATCAATGGCCGAAAACAATATCCCTATACTTAGGCGTGAATTTGAAGAAGGTTATGAGATAGGCAATCACACCTTCTTTCACCCGGATATTTCAACAATAGGCCGTAGTCGCGTGATATTGGAGCTGAATTCTACGCGCAAGCTAATTGAAGCAGTTACCGGCAGAAGCACTATACTTTTCAGGCCGCCATTTAATGCCGATGCTGAACCAAGAACATTGGCGGAAGTTATACCAGTTGCCGAAAGTAGGAACCAGAGTTATATTACCATAGGCGAATCTATCGACCCCAGGGATTGGGAACCCGGAATTACTGCCGATAGTATAATGCATGTTATTATACGCCAGCATGATTTTGGATCGATGATCTTATTGCATGATGCCGGTGGCCACAGCCGCGAGGCAACCGTAGAAGCATTGCCCGAGATTATACATTATTTTAAATCAAAGGGCTACCAGTTTACCACAATAGCTGATATTTTAGGCAAAAGCAAAGCCGAACTAATGCCGCCCATAAAAGGCGAAGGCCTAATGAGTTCGCTTTATGATATATTTATTGAGAGCTATTTTTATGGCAATTACTTTTTGTTTTACCTGTTTTTAACCGCCATTTTCCTGGCTATGGGCCGTGTTATATTGATAGGTGTATTGGCGATAAGGAAATTTGCCGAAGACAAAAAACTAAACCGTGTAATTGTTCCTGCTGATCAGTTGCCGCCGGTTAGTATTGTTGTGCCTGCATATAATGAAGAGATCACGGTTATAAAAACCATAAAAAGTTTATTAAAAACCGACTACCCCAACTTCGAGGTTATTTTTGTGGACGACGGATCAAAGGACAAAACTTATGAGATGGTTAATTTTGCTTACGGCAGTAATCCATTAGTTACCATATTAACCAAACCAAATGGCGGCAAGGCATCAGCCTTAAATTTTGGTATTACCCATGCTAAAAATGACTTTGTAATTTGTATAGATGCCGATACGCAGTTAAAAAATGATGCGGTTTATCATTTGATGACTTATTTTACAGATGAAGAAATTGGCGCCGTTGCCGGTACGGTTAAAGTAGGTAATGAAAACAACATGATCACCCGCTGGCAATCTATTGAATATATTACCGCGCAAAATATGGACAGGCGGGCCTTTGATCTACTTAATAGTATTACGGTTGTTCCGGGTGCAATTGGGGCGTTCAGAAAATCTGCAGTATTCAGGGCCGGCGGTTTTACCTATGATACCTTAGCAGAGGATTGTGATCTTACCATGCGTATATTAAAGCAGGGCTTTATTGTAAAAAACAGCTCGGAAGCGATAGCTTATACCGAAGCACCCGAAACGCTGGATGCCCTGCTAAAGCAACGCTTTAGGTGGAGTTTTGGCGTAATACAAAGCTTCTGGAAAAACCGCAATGTGCTTTTCAATAAAAAATATAAATATTTTGGCATGGTGGGGATGCCCAATATTTTGATCTTCCAGATCATTCTGCCCTTGTTTTCGCCATTGGCGGATCTGATGATGGTGATTGGTTTATTTGGCGATAAGCCCCTTAAAATATTGATCTACTACCTGGTTTTTGTGGTTGTTGATTTTTTGGTGGCCATACTTGCCTTCTGGATGGAAAAAGAAGACTACAAAAAACTGGTTTATATCATTCCGCAGCGCTTTATTTGGCGCCAGCTGATGTATTACATTTTGTTTAAAGCTATACGTAAGGCTTTAAAAGGCGAACTGAATGCATGGGGAATTATAAAGCGTACCGGCAATGTTAATATGAAAGAGGCGGCGGTAACAGGGCAGTAAGTTTATTAACAGCAATTAATAATAGGCCTGTTAGCATTATTTATTCTTATTTTAACCCCCTAAATCATCGTTTAATAAAATTTAAGTCATGCCATTCCTAAAAAAAGACCAGGGCCACCGTATTTTATTATTATTTGCCGGCCTGTGCATTGTTTTATTGGGAGTGATGATATTTGCTGTGCCGCCCGGCACAGACCCTGACCCATGCTGGGGATTTATGATAATGAACAGCATGGAACATGGCGGCCATTTTAACTTATTGGTAAGCCCCGCTTTCCAGGATATCGCAAAAGACCGTTATGAATTTTTAGCATGGTGGTCGCCCGGACAATACCTCTTACCCTATTTTTTTAAATTATTATTTAAAGTTACTACCGGCCAGGCCGTATCCTTAACCATAGCCATTTGCAGTCTATTGGGGTTAGCGGGCTTTTACCGGCTTTTTAAACAATTGGGCTTTACAAAATGGATAGCTGCCATCAGCACCGCTTTTATAGCGACACAGCTATTCTTTGTTTTGCCGTTTACCTATTTCACCGGCGGCGAAGTATTAATATTTGCCTTTATGGGTTGGTTTTTATATGGCTGTTTCAGCTTCAAAAAAATCACCTGGCAAGTTTTGGTCTTTTTGTTTTTTAGCGGGCTTATAGGTTTTTTTTCAAAATCGTCATTTTTATGGATGTATGCTGCCGGCGTGGCCTGTATGTGGATCAATATTTCTATGGATGAAACCAATAACATCTCTTTATCCCGCTATTCAAAAAAAGAAATAATAACATTCCTAAAAAATGGGCTCCTATTAGCTGTACCGTTTATCGGCGCTGTTGCTATCATCTACATTTTTTATCTTTCAAAGGGCATTACGCCTACCAGCGACCAGGGCGCATTATTGGTAAAGCCCGAAACCTTTGGATACCCGCTGGCATCGCCCATGCTTTCTGCATTTTCAGTTGATGAATTATTTGACGGGTTGATCTATCGCCCGGACGGCTCTACCGGTATTACTTATCATTCCGCGCTACTATTGGTGTTTGTGCTGGCTTTTTGCAGTTTGGCTTTTATGGTGGTAATAAACCGGTTTTCTCCAACTAAAAAATACCTGCGCGCCATTTACGTCTTTTATATTATAGGTGTTATTTTCTTTAGTTATATGTATCTAAAGCAGGCTACTATATCTTACGAAAGCAGGCATTTCCGTATAATTGGTTTATTGTGCCTACCGGGCTTCATTTACCTGCTTTTTAAAACAAAAGTTACCAAAGCTATTTTTTTTATAGCATGGATATATTTTGCCTATATGAGCTTTAACTTTTTCAGGATCAATTACAAAGGCAATAAGGGCGCAGCAAAGGGTAATACCGGCTTGAGCCAGGTAATTTATGATAAAGCAACTTTGAATGAAATAGTGAGAATAGACCGCGAACACCATAATGCGGTGTTTGTGGTTATGAGCTCGGACATTGGCGCCGAAATATACAATAACCGGGTCATTACAATGGAAGATGATATGCCAGATGATTTTTTTGCAACCCTAAAATATCGCGGTAAAGCAGGGCCTTTATATATACTGATGCCTGCCCGCTACCTGAAAAATGGAAGGGAATCCAATATTATAAAGGCCTTTACAGATTATCATAACTTCGCATCCAGGCAATTAGGCCCTGATTATTATTTGTATTATGCGGTGGATTAGTGATTAGTTAACCGGTGATTAGTGTCATTAATTTTGAATTATCGAGTTAATGAATTATTGATTGTTAAAGAGATTTGCTAACTTGTTTCCCTCTAATCTCTACTTTTCAATCAAACAGACTGCATAGGCTACTATCCCCTCTTCGCGGCCAATAAAGCCCAACTGCTCGTTAGTGGTGGCTTTAATGGAGATGTCCTCTTCATCTATTGCAGCGGCTTTTGCAATGTTAGCCTTCATAGCAGGTATATGCGGGTTTATCTTCGGCGCTTCCAAACACACCATTGCGTCAATATTGCCTATGGCCCATCCTTTTTCTTTTAATAACTGCACTACATTTTGCAGTAGTATTAAACTGCTGATACCTTTCCAGCGCTCATCCGTATTAGAAAAATGAAAGCCTATATCGCGCAGGTTAGCCGCGCCCAGCAAAGCATCGCAAATAGCATGTACTAACACATCGGCATCCGAATGCCCGAATGCGCCCGAATGGTGCGCTAAGTTTACTCCCCCTAAAACAAACGGATGCTGCTCCTTCAGCTGGTGCACATCAAAACCAAAACCGACCCTGATTTTCCCCATAATTTATTTAATACTTCCAAAATTAGCAGACAACGAAAAACGAACGGTATTAGCTATAGGGCTATTTTGCTGACTGGCTGCTAGGTAAGAAAAATCAAAGCTATAGCTGTCGTATTTCAACCCCACCCCCAGGGTAACATACTGCCTATTACCTTGATTAGGGTTTTCATAAAAATAGCCCGCCCTTAAAGCAAATTGCTTATTATAAATATATTCAAAACCCGGCGAAAGGGTTATCTCCTGCATTTCCTCGCTAAACCCACCCGGTGCATCTGTAAATGACCCGAAAATGCCTGCCGGTACAGAAACGTTATCGTCCTTCCCTTTTACAATATTTCCATTTGCGTCCCTTATTGGCGGTGTAGGCACTAATAGTTTGTTTAAGTCAAGTGTTAATGTTATTTGATTATAGCTATCTAAATTCCAGGTATTTGCCGCGCCAATTTTTAAATTGGTTGGTAAAAAGTATTGGGTGCCCCCGGTTGTATAACTGATCTTTGTGCCGATATTAGAGATGTTTGTACCAAAGGCAAACAAGGCATCGCTGCCAAATTCCTGTATTGTTTTTTTATAATACAAAGAAACATCGGCAGCAAAGGCGTTGCCGGCCTGCGTTTGCTGGCTGGACCCTGTAGCGAATGATTCGTTTGACAGGTCTGAATGAATATATCTGCCGGTTAATCCCAGCGAGAAATCCTCGCCAAATTTACGGGCAAGTGAAAAATCGATCGAATATTCACTGGGCCGGTAAATACCCTGGTTGTTCTGGCTGGCATCTACTAATTGTATAGAACCCAGGTTAAAATATCGTAATGACGCACCTATGCTATTACGATCGTCTATTTTATGCGCATAACTTAGGTATGACAGGCTTACATCGGGCACTAAATGGCGCAGCCACGGGCTGTAGGATATGGAAACAGCATCCCTGTCTTCTAAAAAAGCCAGTTTTGAGGGGTTCCAGAAATTGGCATTTACGTCAGGTGATAGTGCGACACCGGCATCGCCTAAAGCCCCCGAACGTGAATCGGGCGAAATATTTAAAAATGGGACAGCTGTGGGTATTGAAGTTGTATTGCTCCCGTTAGTGTTTACCCCGGTTACGCCGGATTGTGCAATTGCCAGCGAAGGAAATAAGATCGATATAATTATAAAAACGGCTTTGGGGTAAGGAAACCTCATGTTTAATTTAGTTATGTCCGATGTGGTAAAGATAAGCTAATTCTATTCCCGACCCAGCTACTCTCTAAGAATTCAATAAAAATGTTAATAAGTGTAACTCAATTTACTAAATTTCCGTTTAAATGATGATAAAGGCATATTTTGTTTGATCTATGCCCTATTACATTAGTATTTAAATTAAAATTTTTTAAATTTACCCCTATAATTTATAATGTGTAAAAATATGAAAGTACTTTTTACGAATACTGCTTTAGCGTTGTTGGGTAGTGTGGCTTTGTTAAGCAGCTGTAGTAATAATAAGCACCCACAATCAGAAAAAACTGGCATTCGTTATAATGATAAGGACAACGGCGGCTATGTAAAGTTCAGGCAAACCCACCCATCACCGGGCCCGGGCCTTGTAGCTATTGAAGGCGGTACATTTGTAATGGGCGGCAGCGCCGACCAGGACGTGTCGTACGAATATAACAATACCCGTTCGCGCAAAACCATAGCATCCTTTTATATGGATGAGACAGAAGTATCCAACCAGGACTGGCTGGATTACCTGCATTGGATAAAACATAATTTTCCGGATGATTACGAAGTTTATTATAATGCCCTGCCCGATACTTTAGTATGGCGCAGGCCTTTATCATACAACGACCCTTATGTTGACAGCTACCTGCGTCACCCTGCTTACCAGGATTACCCGGTAGTTGGCGTTTCGTGGGACCAGGCGCAGGAATATTGCGCATGGCGTACAGATGCAGCCAATGAAAACATTTTGAAAGAAAGGGGAATGTTATTGACTGATAAACAAAAGGCAAAAGGACAAAATGGCGTTGCGCCTGTTGGGGGCACTGCTTCGGCGTCAACCACCACTCCGTTTAATACAGATATGTATCTTAATGGCCAATACAGAGGCCCTGGTATTGATAACCCGAAAGGAATGATCAAGGATCTTAATCCCAAACCGCAGGCCAATGGCGCTGCCGCCGCTGGTAATAATAAACCTGTGAGGCCGGCAATTATGGAAGACGGTGTTTTAAAACCTTCCTACCGTTTACCTTCGGAAGCTGAATGGGAATATGCTGCTTTAGCTTTAGCGGGCAATACCCAATATGAAAATATTAATGATGGCAAAATTTACCCGTGGAATGGTTTAGGTGTACGTTCACCTAAAAAAGCAACCCGCGGTTTAATACTGGCCAATTTTAAACGGGCACAGGGCGATAATGCCGGTGTTGGCGGTTACCTTAATGATAAGGCTATTATTACCGCTCCTGTAAGGACTTACCCGCCAAACGATTTTGGTTTATATAATATGGCCGGAAACGTTAACGAGTGGGTACAGGATACTTACCGTCAAACTTCTTTTGAAGAGACCAACGATTTTAACCCGTTTCGTGGTAATCAATTTACAGACAAACGTTTAGCCGACCCTTCAAAGGGGCAACTGGCTAAAGACAAATATGGCCGCCCAATAAAAGATCCTGCTAAATCCGGTAAAAAAATGACCTATGCCGAACTATTAGCTTCGCAAGGACAAGGAGCTGCAACCACAACTCCCGGAGCCACGACCGCACCCGGTGTAGTAACACCACCAACAACAGTAGCACCTAATACATTAGCGGGCAAACCTTATACACCGGATCAACGCGGTTTTGCAGATACCGTAAATTCATCATTGTATGGTACAACCACATTGGTACATGACCGCTCAAAGGTTTACAAAGGTGGTTCATGGAATGATATGGCTGCCTGGTTAAACCCTGCAATGCGTCGCTTTTTAGATGAAGATGAATCAAGCGCAGAGATAGGTTTCCGTTGCGCAATGACACTGGTAGGTGCACCTGAAATAAACCCATCAGGCAAACCTCACTTTGGTGTAAAAAAGCCAACAGCCTATAACGGGAAAAAATAAACAGGATATAGATATACGCTATAAAAAAAGCGACCTTTCGATAAAAGGTCGCTTTTTTTACTTTAAGTTTAACTAAACCGCAATAACACCTGCCCCTTTTCCACCTTATCTCCCGGGATTATTTTAACCGTTTTAACTACAACATCATCCGGCGATTTGATGATGTTTTCCATTTTCATCGCTTCCAATACAAACAGGTTATCGCCTTTTTTTACTTCTGCTCCCTCTGTGATAAAAACCTTTAATACCATCCCCGGCATGGGGGCCTTTAACTCGCTTATTTTTGCCGAATTTAGGCTGCTTAACCCCATTTTCTCCAACAACACATCAAACTGATCTTTTGCCGTAACGGTATATATATTGTTGTTAACCTTAATTTCGGCGGTTTTATCCACGCTATTAAAGCTGACCAACTCAGCATTATATGATTTGAGATCATGAATGATATGCCAGGCAACAGGGTTTAATTGTTTAATATCTGCATCAACCTTATCGGTATTGACCAGCAAATCGTCGCCGGTTCTATCAATGGCATAATCGTACTTAGCGTTTACTTTTATTTGATACATTTTGGTGAATGGCAATAGTGAGTAGTGAATTTTTAATTAGATCAGCGAAATCATTTAATCACATTAATCAGCGGTCTCTATTGGGTCATCGCATACTGAACCAGGTTAGCACCCATTTTTAGCGCTTTTAACCGGGTTTCCTGGGTATCGCCGGCATAGGTGCCAAAATCCTCCCAGCCGTTCCCTAAATCACATTCGTAGTCATAAAAGCAAACTAAGCGGCCTTTGTAGATCAGCCCGAACCCTTGCGCGCGCGTACCATCATGTTCATGTATCTTAGGCAAGCCGGTAGGGAACTGATATTTTTGATGATATATTGGAAAATTAAGCGGCAACTCCTCAAAATCAAGTTCGGGGAAAACCCTTTTCATTTGCGGACGGATAAATTTATCCAGCCCGTAATTATCGCAGATATGCAAAAAGCCGCCGCCTGTTAAATATTTACGCAGGTTGCGCACCTCCACATCCGAGAAGATAACATTACCATGCCCGGTCATGAAAATAAAAGGATAATTAAATAATTCAGCACTCCCCGGTTCAACAGTTTCTTCTTCGGGCTGAAAGTTTGTTTTTAAGTTTTCATTGCAAAACCTGATCAGGTTTACCAGCGCTGTTCTGTCACCATACCAGTCGCCGCCGCCGCTATATTTTAACCTTGCCATTTTATACGATGGTTCGTTAAAGCTGCTTAAACACAGCATGATAAAAACAGCAGCTATATAAATTGATCTTTTCATTATCGGTTTAAAAAATTTATTTCAAAGCAGGCTTCCAAAGCAGCCGTCTCTGTTCGTAAACGACTTGAACCTAAAGTTATTGCTTTAAATCCACTTTGCAAAGCATCATCAATTTCATTTGGTGAAAAATCGCCTTCGGGGCCAATTAATATTAAATATCGGCCTTGCTTCTGCAATTCATCGCTTAGGTTTGCCTTCCCCCCTTTTTCGCAATGCGCTATATATTTTTGCCCGTCGAATTGTTGCGACAAGAACTTATTAAATTGTATTAGCTCATTTAAAACAGGATGATAGGCTTTTAAGGATTGCTTTATGGCCGAGGTGATGATCTTATTTAAACGGTCGGCCTTTACGTCCTTACGTTCGGACCGCTGGCAAATGATCAATGATATCTCATCAATGCCAATTTCGGTAGCTTTTTCTAAAAACCATTCTAAACGCTCAATATTTTTGGTTGGGGCAACTGCTATATGCAGGTAATGGTTTCGATTATTAAACGCTGTAATTATATTGGTAATTTGAAGTATGGTCCGTTTGGGATGGGCATCCTTAATTTCGGCAGTATATAAGCCTCCGCGGCCATCTATTAACTGGACTTCGGCCCCAACCTCTAACCTTAATACACGGATGGCATGCTTGCTTTCTTCTTCGCTGAGGAAGTACTGGGGATGTGAAGGGTCAATATCTGGTGTGTAAAAAAGGTGCATGGGCAGGCAGATCAATGTAAATCTACAGCATCTTCTTCGTTTATCAGCAACTCCAGCTTAACCGATTCAATATTCTGATCAGATTTTTTCAGTACAGTAATGTTATAGCCGTTCGATTCTTTTTGCTCTCCCACGTCCGGTATCTTACCAAATATATCACCCAGCCAACCGGATACCGTATCAAAATCACCATCCTCGGGCAGGTCATGCGGCAGGTGCTCGTTAACATCATAAATAGGTGCAAGGGCATTAACCACAAATTCGCGGTCGTTTATTTTTTCAACTATCGGCTTTTCCTCATCATATTCATCCTGTATATCGCCCACCAGTTCTTCCACAATATCTTCCAGCGTTACCATACCCGCAGTTCCGCCAAACTCATCAGATACTATGGCTATCTGTATACGCATTTGCTGCAACTCGGCCAGCAGGTCATTGATCTTTTTTGTTTCGGGAATGAAATACGGCTTCCGGATAATATTTTTAAGAATTATTTCCTCATTACGCGCCAGTAAAGGTAAAATGTCCTTAGCGTGCACAATGCCCACTATTTTGTCTATAACTTCGTCATAAACCGGCAACCGCGAATAGCCCTCGGTTATCAGTATGTTCAACAATTCGTCTTTTCCGGTACTCACTTCAATACCCGATATTTTGGTACGCGGCACCATTATATTTTTAACCACGCGCTCGTTAAATTCAAATACATTTTGTATCAGCTCGTGTTCATTTGAATCAAGCGCCCCGGTCTCCTTCCCTTGCTCTAACAAAAATTGCAGCTCTTCTGAACTATGGTGCGTTTCGCCCTGAACCGGTGTTACACCTAAAAGCCTTAAAATGAAATTTGCAAACGCGTTCAACACCCAAATGATGGGCTTAAATATTACAAAAAATATCCGCAGCGGGGCCGAAATAGCCAAAGCCGTGCGTACGGAACTTTGTATGGCAATTCTTTTGGGGGCTAATTCGCCAAAAACAATACTTAGCACGGTAATGACTATAAACGCGCATACCCTGCATATATTTATGATAACGATGGAAGTTATTTCGAAACCAAAGGTTTTAAATATGCTTAGCATTACATTGGTAAATGCACCTTCACCAATTATACCCAAACCTAACGATGCAATGGTAATGCCCAATTGCGTTGCGGCCAAATAGCCCGACAAGTTAGCCATTATGCTTCTGGTAAGCCTGGCTACACGGCTGCCGGTTTTAACCTTCAGCTCAATTTGTGAACCGCGAACACGAACCAAAGCAAATTCTGCGGCTACAAAAAAACCGTTTAACATCACCAAAAGTATGGTCAGAAGAATGTAGTATCCGTTTACGTCGTGGTTTGCAGGGTCCATTAATTATTTATTGTACTCGGGGAATGTGACTTGATATAATTCCATCGCTTCGGTTATAACTTTATGCGCATATCGTTTCCCTAACAAATGTTCAATAGTCACGTTCTTATCTTCCAGCTTTTTGTAATCCTTAAAAAAACGAACGATCTCTGTCATAGCATGTGGCGGAAGCTCGTTAAGGTCATTTATGTAATTTACCGACATATCGTTTTTAGCAACAGCTATGATCTTATCGTCCTGCTCACCATTATCAACCATGTGCATTACCCCAATAACTTTCGCTTCAATTATCGACATGGGGAACACATCGATAGAGCATAATACCAGGATATCCAGCGGATCCTTATCATCGCAATAAGTTTTGGGTATAAAACCGTAATTGGCGGGGTACATCACTGATGAAAATAAAACACGGTCAAGCTTTAATAAACCAGAATCTTTATCAATTTCGTATTTAGCTTTTGAGCCTTTGGGGATTTCAATTATCGCATTTACTATTTCGGGGATATTATCGCCCGGTGAAACCTGGTGCCAGGGGTGTTGTGTACTCATTTATTATATACTGTAAATTTTCATTAATTAATATGTTCGCTTTTTACGGTTCTTTTTCTAAAGAAAGCAATAAGCAGCGGAATTGTTGTAACTATTACTAATCCAATAACAACATATTGCAGGTAATCTTTCAATTGGGGGTATTTTCTGCCTAAAAAATACCCGGTTAAAGTGAAAATGGTTATCCAGGCAACGCTGCCAATTATATTGTACAAGGTAAACTTTTTAATATCAACCTTAACAACCCCTGCAAAGATAGGGGCAAAAGTTCTGATTATCGGGAAAAATCTGCCTAAAATCAATGCCATACCACCATGCCGGGCATAAAATTCTTCGGCTATTACAATATAACGCTTTTTGAAGAAGAGGGAATCGTTGCGGTTAAATAATACCGGCCCCGTTCGGTAGCCAAACCAATAGCCTGTAAAGTTACCCAATATGCCGGCCATGATAAGCGAAAGTACCAGTATTACAGGCGATACATCGATCATCCCGGATGAGCATAACAGGCCGGCCATAAACAATAGATAGTCGCCCGGTAGAAAAAAACCGAAAAACAGGCCGGTTTCAGCAAAAACAACAATAAGCAAAAGATAAAACCCTCCCTTGCTTAAAATGGATTGAGCGTCCGTTAAATTTTGCAGGTGTTCCCAAAAATTTTCCATTCACTTTATACGTAAAACTACAAATATTAAATCAATAATGTAGTTTTTGGTATAATATTAAATAAGGTTTGAAATAAGCATCGGGTAAACACCAATGATAATAGTCGCTAAAGCTGATATGCCCAAAACAAACTTATAGTAGGAAGGTACAACCACTTCGTCACGATCTGCCGTGCGGAAATACATAGCTATGATAACCCTGAAATAGTAAAAAATACTTATGATAGCGTTTATTACCGCTATTACAAGCAGTACTATATGGTAGTGAGATAAGGCGCCGTTAAACATATAAAACTTACCAATAAAGCCTGCAGTAAGCGGGATACCCGCCAATGATAACATGCCAATTGTTAATACCAATGCCAGGAAAGGGTTACGTGCCGACAGGCCGTTAAAGCTTTCGAAACTATCGCTGCCGGTTTGCTGCTGAATTAATATCAGTGTTCCGAAGGCGATAATAGAGGCGATGGAATAAGCGGCGGCATATATCAATATGGAATTTCCAGAATCTGATCCTAATGCCACAATAGCAAATAATAAATAGCCCGCATGTGATATGCTTGAATAGGCCAGCATACGTTTAAAGCTTTGCTGGTACAGGGCGGTAATATTCCCAATAAATAAAGTTACGATAGCTATGGCTACCAATACTGGTACCCAAAAAGACGACAACTGGAAAAAACAGACATTAAACAAACGCAGGAAAGCGGCAAAACCTGCTGTTTTTACTACGGTTGACATGAACGCGGTAATCAATGTTGGTGAGCCTTCATATACATCCGGTGTCCAAAAATGAAATGGGGCGGCACCTACTTTAAAGCATAAGCCCACTATAATTAATACTATGCCCGTGTAAAACAAAGGATCTATATGCGGGGTAGCAATTACATACTCGCGGATAGCTACCAGGTTAAACGACCCGGATGCGCCATATATTAAAGTGATGCCAAACAATAAAAATCCGGTTGAAAAAGCGCCCATCAAAAAATATTTCAATGCGGCTTCGTTTGAAGCAAAATCATTCTTTTTAATACCGGCCAGGATATATAAGCTTACCGACATGATCTCGATGCCGATAAACAACATGGTTAAGTTGTAGTAGGATACCATGATTACAATGCCTGCAAGGGCAAATAAAATAATGGCATAATACTCGGCTACATGGCTGCTTATCCTGTCAAAATAATCTTTTGACAGTAACAGGATAAGTATGGTAGATATGATGGTTACTGTTGAAAACGCGATGGAAAAATTATTAAAAAACAGCATATCATGATATAGTGGCACCGCTACATCATTCCATTGTACTATAGCTAAAACCAAAGCGGCAAGCAACCCAATAACCGTAACGGGCAGTAACGCTTTTTTAACCTTGTACAAACCTAAATACAATAGTACTATGGGTATAACAGATATGAGTATTAAGGTATTCATTGATATGTTTTAAAATCGTATTAAACTTTTTCTTAATATTACTTAGCCGAAACCGGTGTGATCTTATCGTAAACCTGGTGTACCAAATTATTTACAGAAGCTTCTGATATATGCAATAAAGGTTGCGGGTAAACGCCAATGCCTATTATTAAAACACATATAATAATTAAAACCAGTTTTTCTGAACCATGTATATCTGTGAAAGTGGCGGTTAAAGCATTGGTTTCACCCTGCATAACACTTTTATACATACGCAGCATATATACAGCGCCAAATATTATGGTTAAACCTGCTATAACCGATAATATTATATTGCCCTGGAAAACACTGCTTAGCAATAAAAACTCGCCGATAAATCCGTTGGTTAAAGGCAAGGCAACTGTACCCAAAACAATGATCAAAAATGCTATTGCAAAATTGGGGGCCACTTTAGCTATACCGCCAAGCTGCGTAATGTCGCGCGTTTTTAACCTGCTGCTGATAATATCCCAGATAAAGAACATCCCCACAATGTTAATACCGTGGCTTACCATCTGTATCATTGCACCCTGCAGGCCCTGTATACGCCATGCAAATATACCTGCTGCAATAAGGCCAACGTGGGCAATTGATGAATAAGCCACCAGGCGCTTGCCATCGGTTTGTTTAAACGCAATAATTGAAGCATACACTATCCCTATAATTGCCAGTATAATAGACGGTGCGATCCAATGTGCAAAACCAAGCGGGGCATTAGGTATCATCCACCTGATAACACCATAAATACCCATCTTCAGCATAATACCTGATAACATCATAGTACCGGCTGATGGAGATTCGGTATAAGTATCCGGTTGCCAGGTATGAAACGGAAATAACGGCATCTTAATAGCAAAAGCCAGGAAGAATGCGAGGTACACCCAAGACTGCTGTTGCGCAGTAAGGCTTAAATTATAAAACTCATGAATATCATAAACCTTGCCCGGCGTTTGCAGGTACAAGTAAATAATAGCCAGCAGCATGAATAACGAACCGGCAAACGTATAGATAAAGAATTTAATGGTAATGCGTATGCGGTTTTCGCCGCCCCATAAGGCAGAAATAAAGTAAATAGGTATTAATGCCGCTTCCCATCCTACATAAAATAAAAATCCGTCTATCGCGGTAAATACCAGCAATAACGCGGCTTGCATAAATAGAATTAGGGCGTAAAAAACAGGCGCATTTTTATATTTATGCTGGTAAGTAGTTAAAATAATAATCGGAACAAGCAGGGTGGAGAGCAATACCATCATCATGCTTATGCCGTCAATACCGGCATCAAAGTAAACACCCAACTTAGGCATCAACGGCGCATCAATCGCAAATTGTACCGAAGCATCGGGTATAAACTTACCCAGGAAAACTAACGCTACCGCGAATTCAACAACAGCAAAAAATAACGCGGCATGTTTGGCAGTTTCGTTTTTAAATAACAAAACAACAAGCGCCGCAACTACCGGCAAAAAAATTAATAAACTAACCGTCATTTTATATTGTTGATACTAATAAAACTATATACTAATATGGCCACAATGCCAATCACCATCATAAAAATATAGAACCCTACATTACCCGTCTGTAATAAGCGCAGGCCCTTGCTTGCATCTATCGTCCCCCTGCCCAGGCCATTTACAAACCCATCAATGCCCAAACGTTCAACTACTTTATAAAAGAATACAGATAATGCGTCCAGCGGCTTGCGGATAATGGTATCATATAATTCGTCTATATAAAATTTATGATACGAAAGATTGGCCAATGCCGGGCGTTCCCCTGTATCCGCAACCGGAACATGCGCCTTTTTAACATATTTGCTGTGAGCATATATTAACGCCGCCAAAGCGCCCGCAACAGAAACTGCCATTAATATCCATTCGGTATTTTGTGGCAATGTTTGATCGCCCATTATTTTGACCGAGTCTTTAAAAACCGGGGCCAGGAAATGTTCTAACCAATGCCCGCCGCCTAATGATTCAGGGACACCTAAAAGCCCACCGGCTGCTGATAGTATCGCTAAGATGATCAAAGGAATAGTCATTGTTGATGGCGACTCATGTAAATGATGTTCTTGCTCGTGCGTTCCGCGGAACTTACCGTAGAAAGTAAGGTACAGCATCCGGAACATGTAGAATGAAGTGAACATAGCTGTAATTACACCTACCACATAAAAGGTAGTGCTATGCATAAAGGCATGCGCCAATATTTCGTCTTTAGAGAAGAAACCTGCAAACGGCGGGATACCCGATATGGCAATAGTGCCTATAAGCATTGTCCAGAAAGTTATTGGCAGCTTGCTTTTTAAGCCCCCCATGTTGCGCATATCCTGCTCGCCGCTTACCGCGTGGATAACAGAACCCGCACCCAGGAATAATAATGCCTTGAAAAATGCGTGGGTAAGCACGTGGAAAAACGCCCCTGTATAAGCACCTACACCCAGGCCTAAAAACATATACCCTAATTGAGATACGGTTGAATAAGCCAATACTTTTTTAATATCCGTTTGCGTTAGCGCGATAAGTGCAGCGAATACAGCGGTTGCCAGACCTACAATGGCAATAATCTCCATTGTATCAGGCGCAAGGGTAAATAAAATATTTGAGCGGGCTATCATGTAAACACCTGCAGTAACCATTGTTGCGGCATGTATTAAGGCAGATACAGGTGTCGGGCCGGCCATTGCATCGGGCAACCAGGTGAATAACGGCAATTGCGCCGATTTACCTACCGCGCCTACAAATAACAAGATGGTTATTAATGTATAAGGTATGGTTTTATCATGCAGCGTACCTAACACACCAGCCTTTTGAAAAACATCGGCATAGCTTATGCTGCCAAAAGTAGTGAAGATCAAAAATATACCTATTAAAAAGCCCAGGTCGCCAATACGGTTCATGATGAACGCTTTTTTGGCGGCATCGGCATAGCTGGGATTGGTATACCAGAAGCCGATAAGCAGGTATGAACATAAGCCTACGCCTTCCCAACCTATAAACATGATTAGGTAGTTTGAACCCATTACCAGCAGCAGCATGAAGAAAACGAACAGGTTTAAATAAGCGAAGAACTTACCATAACCTTCATCATCGTGCATGTAGCCGACAGAATATAAATGGATCAAAAAGCCCACCCCGGTGATGATCAGCAGCATTAATGAACTTAGCTGATCTACCAAAAACGAAAAGGATATTTTTAAAGTGCCTACCGTAAACCAATCAAACAGCGTAACATTAATTGGAACGCCCGTAGCCTTGATCTGCATAAAAGCGCCGACACTTAAGCCGAAAGAGGCTAATACCAGCACACTGCCAATAAAGCCAATAGCGCCTTTTGATAAAATATTGCGGCCAAGGCCGTTAATAATAAAACCGGCTAACGGTAATAAAGGAATAAGCCAGATGTATTTATCCATGTTATATGTTTGACGTTATACGTATTACGTTGTACGTTTTTATTCTAATTAATAAAATCCGAAATCGAAAATTCGAAATCCGAAATCTCTTTTACCACTTCAACCTGTTCAGCACATTAATGTCTATCGAGTTTGTGTTGCGATAGATCATTACTATGATTGCCAAGCCAATTGCCACTTCTGCTGCTGCTAATGCCATAATAAAGAAAACAAAAACCTGCCCGGCTGCATCACCCCGGTAAACGGAGAAAACAGTAAGTAACAGGTTAACAGAATTCAACATTAGCTCTACCGACATAAATATCACAATAGCATTGCGGCGGATTAAAACACCAACTACGCCAATTGAAAATATTATCGAACACAATAATATGTAATGGTTAAGCGGTATAGTTTGTATGGCATTGGTTATGTTCTGCATCAGGCGGTAGTTTTGGGATCTTTAGTAGCCAATAAAACAGCGCCCACCATTGCTGAAAGCAGCAGAATGGACGACACTTCAAATGGCAATAAAAACTCGTTAAATAATACTTTTCCTAAATTCTTTACCAATCCTAAATTTGGATCTTTCAATATTACCGGTTGCGAAACACCAAGCGCTTTTAATGAGGCTATAATCGTAACCAAAAAGCAGCCGCCACCAATAACCGCTGCAAACTTAACCAGGTTTGATTTTCTTGGTTCCGCTTCTTTATCCAGGTTGATCAGCATTAGCGTATATAAGAATAACACCAATATGGCCCCCATGTAAACAATGAAGTTTACGATGGCCAGGAACTGCGCGTTCAATAAAATATAGTGGATAGTGAACGTAAAAAAGGTAAGTATAAGGTACAGAATACTATGCACCGGATTTTTGGCAGTAATAACCAGTATTGCAAAGAATATGGACAAAAACGCGATGAAGTAAAATGTATTCATGGTTAATTAGTACAAAACATTTTGCCCCTCAAAAATGAGTTGGGCAAAGGTATAAAACTTCTTTATTGATTTAACGGGGCCTCAACTAATTTGTCTTTCCCGTAAATAAAATCTTTTCTTAAATAATCCGCAGGTACAATATCACCATCAAGGTAAATTGCTTCCTTAGGGCAAGCCTCTTCACATAACCCGCAAAAAATACAGCGCAGCATATTTATTTCATAAACCGCCGCATATTTTTCTTCACGGTATAAATTCTCTTCTCCCGGCTGACGTTCGGCGGCTATCATCGTAATTGCTTCGGCAGGGCATGATAATGCGCATAAGCCGCAGGCGGTACAACGTTCCTTACCATCCTCATCGCGTTTAAGCGAGTGCATACCACGGAAATTCTCAGAGAACTCACGTTTTTCTTCTGGATAGCTGATCGTAACCGGCTTCCTGAAAAAGTGCTTCATCGTAGTTGCCAATCCCGACACAATAGCCGGCAAATAAGCACGCTCTAAAAAGTTTAGCGGCTTAGATTCTATCAGCTTTCTTTTATTACTTAATGGTTCCATCGTTATCCTCTAATAAAAGTGATCCAAACCCCTGTTATAATTATATTGGCAATGGCCAGTGGTATCAATATCTTCCAGCCCAGGTCCATTAACTGGTCATAGCGGAAACGGGGGATAGTCCACCGTACCCACATGAAGAAGAAAATGAAGGCAAATATCTTTATAAATAGCGCTACAACACCTAATATAGTCACCAAATTATCTGATAAGCCTAAATGGTGCATGAATGGAAAATTATAACCGCCAAAGTATAGAGTAGCCATTACTGCCGAAGAGATAAACATGTTGATATACTCTGCAAACAGGTAGAAGCCCAGCTTCATGGATGAATATTCGGTATGGTAACCGCCAACCAGTTCTGTTTCACATTCCGGTAAATCAAAAGGTGTGCGGTTGGTTTCGGCAAATGCACATACAATGAATAGCAGGAAGCCCAACGGTTGTTTAAATACGTTCCAGGTGAACCAGCCGTTGGCCCAAAAGCCGTGTTGTTGCTCGGCAATTTCGCGTAAGCTCAATGTCCCGGTTACTAATAGCAGGGCGATGATAGACAGGCCCATTGATATTTCGTAGCTGATATTTTGTGATGCTGCACGTACAGCACCTAATAAAGAATACTTGTTGTTGGATGCCCAGCCGCCTATCATTACGCCATAAACACCTAAGGATACCACACCAAAAATATATAGTACACCTACGTTAATGTCTGCAACCTGCAGATCAATAACGGTTGTGCCGATAGTTAGTTTTTGTCCCCATGGGATAACTGCTGACCCTATACAGGCCGTCAATATGGCTAATGACGGGCCAACTATAAATAGAAATCCGCTGGCATTTGTAGGGATGATCTCTTCCTTTAAAAACATCTTGCCGCCATCGGCCAATGGTTGTAAAATACCCCACGGGCCGGCACGGTTAGGGCCTATCCTATCCTGGAAAAATGCTGCCACTTTGCGCTCGGCATAGGTAGAGTACATGGCTATCACCAGGCTTAGTGCGAAAATGATAAACACCAGTATAAATTTAATTATTATCTCTGCTAATTCCATTATAAGCGTGTTTCGCGGTCAAATTGTTCTTTATTAGCCTCCTGTAAAACCGGGTTCATTCTAACTACCGGCAAAGGCTTCATCGTTTCGTAATGGTTTGAACTGATAACCGAGTGATGCGATACTTTGCGCGGGCCTTCAATTACCCAATCAGCCGTTTTCTTTTTATCAAAGCGGCAGGTGTTGCAGATAAATTCTTCTACTTCACCATAAACATCTTTACGCGCAGTTACCCGTAAAACTTCTTCACCTTTATACCACAAGGTTACTTTACCATTGCATTTTTCATGGTCGCAATCGCGGTGTGCCTCAACAGGCTTTGTAAACCAAACACGGTTTTTAAAGCGGAAAGTCTTATCGGTCAACGCGCCTACGGGGCAAACATCAATTACATTACCAGAGAAATCATTGTCAACAGCAGCCTTAATATAGGTTGATATTTCAGAATGGTCCCCCCTATTTAGTATACCATGTATGCGATGATCGGTTATCTGGTCGGCAACATATACACAACGGTAGCATAAGATACAGCGCGTCATGTGCAATTGTATCTTGTCGCCAATATCTATACGGTTAAATGTACGGCGGTCAAATTCATAACGGGTTTTAACAGCCCCATGTTCAAAACCAAGGTCTTGTAAGCTACACTCGCCTGCCTGGTCGCAAATTGGGCAATCCAGCGGATGGTTTATCAATAACATTTCTACCACACCTTTACGCGCTTCAATAACTTCGGGCGAGGTAATATTTTGCACCTCCATGCCATCCATTGCGTTGGTACGGCAGGATGCAACCAGCTTGGGCATAGGGCGCGGGTCTTTATCAGATCCCTTACTTACCTTTACCAAACAGGTACGGCATTTGCCGCCGCTGCCTTCCAGCTTAGAATAATAGCACATAGCAGGCGGAACCACATCGCCACCTATAACCCTTGCGGCGTTAAGGATGGATGTTCCATCTGGTACATCTACTGATATTCCGTCTATTGTAACTTTCATTAATTTAAATTCAAATTAAAGCTAACTGTCTTTACACCATCTTCTGGAGGTCCTAACTGCAAAGTTATATTCGCTCCTGTCATAAATGACGTTTGTTCTATTGTCTTTTTTACTGCTTCGTATAACTTTTTAGCATCCGGCCCATATAAATAAAAGGAGCCATCACTGTTATCCAAATTCATTTCGTGCCCATCATAATAACCCAGCCCACTTTTATCTACCAGCACTCTTAGCTTTTCCGATAATTCATAAAAGGGTTCGTCTTCTTCAAGACCGTAGCTAAATTCAATTATAACTCCTTGTTCCACTTCCACCTCGGTATTAAGCCGTTGTTTCTTCCTTCTTCGGCAACGGATCTGCATAATGTGCCAATCCATAATTCCTTGTAACCGCTTCATTCGCATTGGTCACATGCCATTCAAACTCATCCCTGAAATGGCGTATCGCGCTGGCCACCGGCCATGCAGCCGCGTCACCCAGCGGACAAATGGTATTACCTTCAATTTTCTTCGCTACATCAACCAGTAGGTCCATGTCGCTCTTTTTGCCGTGGCCGTTCTCTAAACGGTGCAGCACTTTTTCCATCCAGCCGGTACCCTCACGGCAAGGCGAACATTGTCCGCAGCTTTCATGATGATAGAACCGGGCAAAATTCCAGGTATTACGAACGATACACTGATCTTCATCAAATGCGATGAACCCGCCCGAACCCATCATTGAGCCGCTCACAAACCCGCCGTCTGATAAAGACTCGTAGCTCATTAACCGAGCCTCGCCATTTATAGTTTTCATAAACAGGTTAGCTGGTAATATCGGTACGGATGAACCACCCGCAACAACCGCCTTTAAGCGTTTGCCATTGGCGATGCCACCGCAAAATTCGTCCGAGTATAAAAATTCTTCAACAGGTAAGCCCAGGTCAATTTCATAAACACCGGGCTTATTAATATTACCCCCGGCGGAAATCAGCTTTGTTCCTGTGCTGCGGCCAATACCAATTTTGGCATATTCTTCACCGCCATCGTTAATGATCGGCACAACCGCCGCTATAGACTCCACGTTATTTACCACTGTTGGGCAACCCCATACACCCGCAATTGCCGGGAATGGTGGTTTAATACGCGGGTTACCACGCTTACCTTCCAATGATTCTAACAGCGCGGTTTCTTCACCGCAGATATACGCGCCGCCACCCGGCTGCACATATAGCTCCAGGTCGTAACCCGTACCTAATATATTCTTCCCTAAAAATCCTGCGGCTTTAGCTTCAGCAATGGCTTTTTCCAGTATGCGTATCTGCGGCATCATTTCGCCGCGGACGTAGATATAAGATACCTTCGCGCCCAGCGCATAACTGCCTACTATCATTCCCTCAATTAATAAGTGAGGGATATAGGTCATCAGGTAACGGTCCTTAAAAGTACCGGGCTCAGATTCGTCCGCATTACAAACCAGGTAACGGGCAACACTTTCCGGCTTGGCCAAAAAGCCCCATTTCATCCCGGTAGGGAAACCCGCGCCGCCACGGCCACGCAAGCCCGACTTTTTAACCTCTTCCACCACTTCATCAGGTGTCAAGGTTTTCAAAGCCTTCTCTACCGATGCGTAGCCACCTTTTGAGCGGTACACATCATAAGTATTGATGCCGGGTACGTTTATATGTTCTAAAAGTAATTTGCGTGCCATTACTATTAATATATTCTTTTGGTATGCTTATAATAATTTATATGCCTTACAACACAGGTGGTAAAGGTTATGACCAACAATGGCCCTAAAATTACCGGGTATTCTTTTAATCCATTAGTTATACGTATCATAACTGCACCTGTTACAAACAGCAGGTCTCCAATTACCAGATCCGTATTAACTGGATGGTTCATTTATCCTTTTGTTTTTAAATCATCTATCAGCTTATCAACCGACTCGTTAGTTAAATTTTCGTAAAAAGTATACTCAGGGCCAATTTGTAAAACCGGTGCATAACCACAGGCGGCCAAACACTCT
>Ga0193702_1000027_pt1 | contig 66268 bp, 55 predicted proteins | sample U3a1metaG_FD_143060 | JGI IMG/M metagenome (GOLD analysis project Ga0193702, IMG submission 143060) | Soil microbial communities from a riparian zone of the East river system, Colorado, United States - U3a1 | ecosystem: Environmental > Terrestrial > Soil > Riparian zone | place: USA: East River... | reverse complement strand
CTTAATAACAGGGTTGACCACACCGCGTGATGTAGCCATTAACAGTTACGGGATTTTGTATATTGCTAACAGCACCACTAATAACGTTGTTGTGGCGAGCAACCTTTACTCGATAACCCCTGCCCTGCCTGCCGGTTTAAGTTTTGACCCTAATACGGGCTTTATTACCGGCACACCCACTGCAACATCAGCAACTGCTACTTATACCATTACCGGCTTTAATCCGTCGGGAAGTTCTGCAACAACGGTTGCCATAACTATTAATGCGGCTCTTGCTTCAATCAGCTATAGCCCTACACCTGTTTCATTGTTGGTGGGCACAGCGGTTGGCACGGCCCCTAACCCTACTATTACGTTAACCAATACAGGGGGCGCTGTACCTGCGGCTGCTTATGGTACGGTAACAACTTTGGTCCCAACTACAGCGGCTATTAGTAATCCACGGGGAATTACTTCGGATGGAGCAGGGAATTTATATGAAGCAGATTTTACCGGAAATGCGATCTATTTGATAAATTCAGCTGGAACTGCTACACTTATTGCCGGCAGTACTGTAGGTGAAACCGACAACACCACCGGAACATCAGCAAAATTTAATGGCCCAACTGGTATTGTGTATGACGGATCGGGGTTTTTATATGTGACCGATAACGCCGGTAGTACCATAAGAAAGGTAAGTACTACCTCACCTTATGCAGTAACTACAATTGCCGGGCTGAGCGGCTCTGCCCTCGAAACAACTAATACTACCGGCGCTTTGGCCAGGTTTAATAAGCCTTACGGCATTACTTATGATGGGTCGGGCTTTTTATATGTGACGGATAATGTAGGCAGTACCATAAGAAAAATAAGCACCACTTCGCCTTTTACAGTAACCACAATTGCGGGTATATCCGGTGCAGCTTTAGAATTAGATAACACTACCGGTACATCGGCAAAATTTAACGGGCCCGCAGGTATTGTTTATGACGGATCGGGTTTTTTATATGTGACCGATGAAGCAGGCAGCACTATAAGGAAGGTGGGTACTACCGGCCTTTTCCCGGTAACTACATTTGCAGGAACCGCCGGAACTGCCGGCTCTGCTAACGGCACCGGTTTAGCCGCTACTTTTAAAACGCCCTGGGGAATAGCAATTGATGCTGCAGGCAATTTAATAATTGCTGATGAAGGTAATGCCCTTATCCGCATTATTACACCGGGTGCTGTTGTTACAACATTAGCAGGAAGCGGTGTAACAGGCGAAGGAAATGCCGTAGGTGTATTGGCTACATTTACTTTGCCGTATTCTGTAGCTACTGATAATTTAGGAAATGTGTTTGCAGGTGATAATAATACTGCAAACTCTACCATCCGCAAAATATTATTAACAGGTTATACCATCAGCCCTGCGCAACCTGCCGGTTTAACGTTCAGCACTACTACGGGCGCTATCGCCGGTACGGCTTCGGCCTCAACTGCAGCTGCAGATTATACAGTTACAGCCTATAATGCAACCGGTGGCAGCAGCACTATAATTAATATAACCTGTTACAAAAATTTTGTTTGGAAGGGTACCAGTTCTACTACGTGGGCTACAGTTGGTAATTGGGTAGGCGGTGTAGCACCAACAAGCGCAGATCAGGCTGAAATTGGCGCGACAGGTCAGGCTATTACCAATCTACCAATTATACCGGCAGGCAGCACTATTAACATAGGCTCTATATTATTGGGTACATTGGGTAACAAGGCAGCCACTATCACAGTTAATGGAACCGGTGTTTTAAATGTATCGGGAGATATAACTTACCAAAGTGACGCCAGTTCATTAATAAATACTGCGTATGCTACGGCACTTGCCGGTACCGGTACAATTAATGCAAGCAACCTTAATATAATAGCCAGTACCAATCTAAATTCTTATACAGAAACTTTAACTTCATCGGTCACCAATCTTAATTTAAGCGGCGACCTTAATCTTACCAGCACCTGGAACAGTGCTACAAAAATAGAAAATGCCAAATTAAATTTCACGAGTGGTACAATGACGGTTGATGGTATAAATACCAGCAATGCTAATGCAGCCAATACTTCCACCTTTTCTATAGGCAACAACACTACTTTGCAGCTTACAGGTGCAGCAGCCCTGTCGGGCCTGTCAGGAACAGGAACAAACACATTGGCTTTTAATGGTACTGGTGTAACGGTTGGATATAACGGCACTAATGATCAAATAGTTTATACCGATGTTGTAGCCGGTTTAGCATCAGGTGTAACTTATACAAACATAAACTTCCCAAATACTTCTACCGGTATAAAAACGGCATCATCAGGGAATTTAACTATTACAGGCAGCTTTACCAATTCGTTGGCAAACGATGTGGGCGATTATATTGATCTGTCCTCGCCTACTGTAAAATTTACCGGCGGTACAGTCCAGGCTTTAGCCGGTGGTGCCGGTACCGGCACAAAATTTTATAATGTTGTTTTTAGCGGGGCCGGTGCAAAAACCATGAGTGGTATATTTAGTGTTGCCAGCTCGGGTACTTTAAATATAAGCGGGGCGGTTACCACCTTAAATGCAGGCGCAGGTGTGCTTACCCTAAACTCTGACGCAACCGGCTCGGCCAATGTTGGTGCCATTACCAGCCCGTCGGTAATAAACGGTACTGTAAACGTACAGCGCTATGTACAAGGTAACAATAGTACCAGTTACCGGGGTTATCGTGCTATGACATCCCCCGTGAGTACAACCGGGTTAATCGACTTAAATTATCTGCCAACTAACACCATTGTTACCGGCGCTACATGCACCGGGTGTACTGCTGCCGGCAATCCATCACTCTTTTTATATAACGAAACCTTACCGACCATAAATACATCATTTGTGAGCGGTAATTTTGTAGGCGTTACCAAAATAACAACCGGTAGTACAACCCTAAGCACCTTAAGCGGGGTAACTACAACTACTACCTCAACACTGCCGGCGGGCAGTGGCTTTTTCCTGTTTTTCAGGGGCGATAAAACTACCAATCTCGTTAATAAAACCCTTGCGCCCTATGCCGGAGCTGACAATGTTACATTTACTGCCACAGGGACCTTAAACCAGGGCACCATACAGGTAAAAGACTGGTATAGTGGTTCAACGGCATTGTCAAGGTCGGCAACTGCCTCTGTAGCCCAGGGGTTTCATTTAGTAGGCAACCCTTATGCAAGTTCGATTGACTGGGATACCTATACAGCAGGAACTGCCATCACCCACACAAATATTAGCAGTACTATTTATATTTATAATACCGTACTAAAAACTTATGCTACTTACGCGGCGGGCAATAGCGGTGCAATGGGCGTAAACTTCCCATCTGCCACCACTAACGCCAATATTATACCAAGCGGGCAGGGCTTTTTTGTCCAGGTACCGGCAGCCGGAGCCGCTGCACTAAGTTTTACTGAAAATGCCAAGATCAATTCGCAACAGGCCAGTACTACCAATTTATTGCTTTCGGCAGCTCCTGTTACGCTAACAGCACCACAATATTTCCGTTTACAATTGTTTAAAGATTCAATTAATTGGGAAGAAACATTGGTAGCCTTTAACAGTACCGCAAGTAATGCTTTTGTTGAAAACGAGGATTCGCCCTATTTAAAGGGTGGTAGCGCTGTTAGTTTTTCAAGTATGTCTGCCGATAACATTGCATTGGCAATTAATCGCATCCCTTTTCCAAAACAACGCCAAATCATTAATTTAAATGTAACTGCAGCAAGTGCCGGTACTTACCATTTAAACATGACCAAATTAAATAACATACCAAATTTGATTGATATATGGTTGATGGATGCTTATAACAAGGACTCGGTAGATATCAAACATAACCCAACCTATAGTTTTAGTATTACCGGGGATGCAGCAAGCTCAGACCCAAAACGTTTTACCCTGGTTATAAGGCAAAACACAGCCAATGCTTACCATTTATTGAGTTTTAACGGAAGCAAGGCAGCAGGCGGTTCACAGTTAACCTGGACAACCGAAAACGAAGAAAACTACACAACCTTTACGGTTGAACGCAGCACTAACAATGGCAATACCTTTACTGCTTTGGATGTTGAGCCGGCAAACTGCAGCGGCAGTTATAGTTATCTGGATCAAAACCCGGTTGCAGGTTTAGACCAATACCGCTTAAAACAAGTGGATGTAAACGGCACCGTAACTTATTCAAATTTGGTGCAGCTACAGTATTCAAATTCACGTAATAAGGAGTTTACTGATCACAATATTAACATCTTCCCTAACCCGGTAAGGGGTGCTATTAATTTAAATATAGTGACAAAAGATAATGCGCCCACCGCGTACGAGATAAAAATAACCAACAGTAACGGCTACGTGGTAAAAACATTTACATCGCAGCAAAAAACCTGGCAGAATAACATAGGTGATTTAAAGCCTGGAGTGTATATTATTAAAGTGATAAACAAGACTGATAATAGCGAGGTTGGCACAAATAAATTTATAAAGTTATAATGGCTTAGATTAGGTGTGTATATGAAAGCGAAAGTGTTTTGGGGGATCTTGTTATTATTGTTAATTAATTGCCGTAATTTATTTGCGCAGGGAACACCTTGCGGCGATAGCGGCGACCCCGATGACCCTACAACCTGCCCCCTCGACACCGGGGTATGGGTATTAGTAGCCATGATTTTAATTTTTTCTACTATGCACCTGTATCGTGCGCAAAACATGGCGAAAGCAATTGGTTAAATTATCGACCTCAAAAAATATTCTCAAAAAGAAAATGCCTTACCAAGTTGTGCTTGGTAAGGCATTTGTATTTATATAGGCCTGTAAATTAAATAGAACTTGATGAAGCAGCCGAATAAGTGGTTCTTCTAACCGGGGGTTGCGGCACCCTTCTTCTATCTCCATATACACCGGTAGGGTTAACATGTAGTTGGTCTAAAACACCTGCTACCACTTTTGGTAACTCTTCCATATCTTTTTGCGGGTTACGGTGTACTTCGCCAACACCAAAGCCGCGCCATACAACCTTTTTGGTATGGGTATCTATCAGGTCGATAATTATAGTGCCTTCTTTATAACGTTCCTGGCCAACACCTACACCACCATAAGCAAACGGACCTCCAAAGCCATATCCATAATAATATGGACGGTAACCAAAACGGCCCCAACCACCCCAGCCTCCAAAACCACCGCCCCAGCCAAAGCCGAAACCGGGATAAAAGGCATCATAACCATAATCGGGATAATAATAAGTGCGGGTAGCTGTTCCAACCATGGTAGAGTAGCTAACCAGCAGATCGGGATTGCGCTGTTGTAAACTCAATCCTTTAGCGGATAAAGATTGTGTAGCAGCATCCTTTATAGTAACATCAGCAACCTGGCTGCCGCCCTTGGTTCCTGTAGCATTCATCGGCATCCAGGCAAATGAGTGGTAACCACTCATGTTGGTTTTATTAAGCCCGGCCTGGTAATAATTATAACTTGTTTCACACGCGGATAATCCGGAGAGGATCAGTAAAAAGGATCCCCAATAAATCAATTTTTTCATAGCTATTTTATCCTTACAATTCTATTATTTAGACAGCCTGTTTATAAAAGGTTTAAACCAAATTTAAGTTTTATTTTGACTTATTAACTGTTTTGTCACATAACCGGTTATAACAGGAATGAATTGTTTTTAAAGCCGCTTTCAGAACCCTCTCCTTTGGAGAGGGCAGGGTGAGGCTTACAACAAATCAAACCCGATATCTTTTCTAAAATACATGCCGTCATAATATATCCGGCTGGCATCGGCAGTAGCTTGTTGCAATGCGTCAAATAAATTATCCTGTAAGGAGGTAACTGCCAGTACACGCCCGCCGGTGGTTATTACATTATCACCATCCATGGACGTTCCTGCATGAAAAACCTGCGAACCGCGCACATTTTCCATACCGGTTATCACTTTGTTCTTTAAATATTCGCCCGGATATCCACCCGCTACCATTACAACGGTCGCCGCTATTTTATCAGAGATAACGAGTTGTTTTTCATTTAGGTTGCCTTCGGCAACACCTGATAATAAGTCAACAAGGTCCGATTCTATTCGCGGCAATACGCTTTCCGTTTCTGGGTCACCCATGCGGCAGTTATATTCTATCATATAGGGGTCGCCGCCGCAATTCATCAGGCCGATGAAAATAAAGCCTTTATAAGGGATCTTTTCGCTTTTTAATCCTTCAATAGTCGGGATAATGATGCGGTCTTCAATCTTCTTCAAAAACTCCGCATCCGCAAATGGCACCGGCGAAACGGAACCCATACCACCGGTATTTAAACCTGTATCCCCCTCGCCTATCCGTTTATAATCTTTTGCCGATGGTAAAACCTTATAATTGCTGCCGTCTGTCAGCACAAACACCGATAACTCAATCCCCTGTAAAAACTGCTCTACCACCACTTTCGAGCTGGCCGCGCCAAATTTGGCTTCGGTAAGCATTTCAATCAGCTCCTGTTGTGCCTCTTGAACACTTAAACAAATCAATACACCTTTTCCGGCGGCAAGCCCGTCTGCCTTTAAAACAATGGGCAAGCCAATCGTGGCTAAATATTCAAAACCTTCCTGTAAGGTTTCTCTTGTAAAAGTTTGTGACTTGGCGGCAGGGATATTATGCCTCGCCATAAACTGTTTGGAAAAATCTTTACTGCCCTCTAATTGCGCGCCCTCCTGTTGCGGACCAATTACCGGGATATGTTTAATGGCATCATCCGCCAGGAAAAAATCATGAATGCCCCGTACCAGCGGTTCTTCCGGGCCTACCAGCACCATATTAATATTGTTGCTTAAAACCAGTTGTTTAATACCGGCAAAATCATTTACACCGATATTCACATTAGTGCCGTATTGGCTTGTACCCGCGTTACCGGGCGCAATTAAAAGTTGACCGCATTTGGGGCTTTGCGCTAATTTCCAGGCAAAAGCGCTTTCCCTTCCGCCCGAACCAAGGATAAGGATATTCATGCGGCAAAGATAGGTAAATGTGCAGATGAGACGATATGCAGATGTGCAGATTATTTTTGAATGTGCCATTAGCTTATAAATCATTTGCACATCTGCATATTTGCACATCCGCACATCATCATTTACACATTAAATCTTACCTTTGCCTGTCAAATTGGCTTTTTAATTGCGATGGCGCAATTATTGAGTTTGTTGCCATATATAAAAAATTTATGTTAGAGTTTATTAGCAAGCTTTTTGGAAGCAAATCAGAACGGGACGTTAAAAGCTTATTGCCCTTAGTTGAAAAAGTTAAGGTTGAATTTGCCAAACTTGATCAAATAAGCAATGACGAATTGCGGGCCAAAACTATAGATTTTAAAGAAACTATTAAGCAGGGCCTTGCCGCTATTGACAGCGAACTATCAGAAATTAAAGACCGGGTTGAAAACAATCCCGAAATTGAAGTTCATGAAAAGGTAGAGCTATATACCCGGCTGGATAAACTGGAAAAAGATCGCAATAAAGAGCTGGAAGTTATACTATTAAGCATACTGCCCGAGGCTTTTGCAGTAGTAAAAGAAACAGCGCGCAGGTTTACTAATAACACGACTATCGAGGTTACTGCCACTCAGTTTGACCGTGAGCTGGCTGCTAAAAAATCTAACGTACTAATAAAAGGTGATAAAGCCATCCATCATAACAAGTGGATAGCGGCCGATAATGAAGTTACCTGGAACATGGTGCATTATGATGTGCAGCTGATAGGCGGCGTGGTATTGCACGAAGGTAAAATAGCCGAAATGGCAACAGGCGAAGGAAAAACATTGGTAGCTACTCTGCCTGCTTACTTAAACGCGCTTGCGGGCCAAGGCGTACATATTGTAACCGTGAATGATTACCTGGCACGACGCGACTCGGAGTGGATGGGGCCTTTGTATGAGTTCCACGGTTTATCGGTTGATTGTATTGATAAACACGAACCAAACAGCGAAGAACGCCGCAACGCTTACCTTGCTGATATAACTTTTGGTACCAATAACGAGTTTGGCTTTGACTACCTGCGTGACAATATGACACGCAGCCCCGAAGAACTGGTGCAACGCAAGCTGCATTATGCCATGGTGGATGAGGTCGATTCGGTTTTAATTGATGATGCCCGTACACCGCTGATCATTTCGGGCCCTATCCCGCGTGGCGATGAGCATGAGTTTCATTTACTGAAACCACGCATAGAGCGTTTGGTTAATGCCCAAAAAGCTTACATTAATGGTGTTTTAAACGACGCAAAAAAACTGATCGCCGAAGGTAATACGGAAACGGATGGCGGCGGAATGGCGTTATTACGCGCCTTTAGAGGTTTGCCAAAAAGCAAGGCCTTAATAAAATATTTAAGTGAAGGCAATCACCGCACCATCCTGCAAAAAACAGAAAACTTCTACATGCAGGATTCAAGCAAACAAATGCCGAAGGTGGATGCTGAACTGTTTTTCGTAATAGATGAAAAGAATAACTCGGTTGAATTAGCCGAGAAAGGTATAGAACTGATCACGGCATCGGGCGAGGACCCGCATTTCTTTATCATGCCGGATGTAGGCACGGAGATAGCGAATATCGAAAAATCTGATCTTTCATCCGAAGAAAAAATTGCCACCAAGGACGAGCTGATGCGCGATTTCTCTATCAAATCCGAGCGTATCCACTCTATCAACCAATTGTTAAAGGCCTATACTTTATTTGAAAAGGATACAGAATATATCCTGGACGAGGGCAAGGTAAAAATTGTGGATGAGCAAACCGGCCGTGTGCTGGATGGTCGCCGCTACTCTGATGGCTTGCACCAGGCAATAGAAGCTAAAGAAAATGTTAAGGTAGAGGATGCTTCACAAACCTTTGCTACCATCACCCTGCAAAACTACTTCCGTATGTACCACAAGCTTTGCGGCATGACGGGTACTGCCGTTACCGAAGCGGGCGAGTTTTGGGAAATATACAAGCTGGATGTGGTAGAAATACCAACCAATACACCAACCAGCCGATCAGATATGCAGGATTTGGTTTACCGCACCGTCCGCGAAAAATATAATGCGGTTGCCGATGAAATTGTAAAACTAACCCAGGCAGGCCGCCCGGTACTGGTAGGTACCACATCAGTGGAAATTTCTGAATTATTAAGCCGCATGCTAAAGTTGCGCGGTATCAAACATAATGTATTGAACGCTAAAATGCACCAGCGCGAAGCCGATATTGTGGCCGAAGCAGGTAAAACAGGCACCGTAACCATAGCCACCAACATGGCGGGCCGTGGTACGGATATCAAATTAGGCCCCGGCGTAAAAGAAGTAGGCGGTTTAGCCATTGTAGGTACAGAGCGCCATGAGTCGCGCCGGGTGGACAGGCAGTTGCGTGGCCGTGCAGGCCGCCAGGGCGATCCGGGTTCGTCACAGTTCTTTGTGTCGTTAGAGGATAACCTGATGCGTTTATTCGGATCAGAGCGTATCTCCAACCTGATGGTGCGTATGGGTATTGAAGAGGGCGAAGTGATACAACACTCCATGATATCCAACTCGATAGAGCGCGCGCAGAAAAAGGTAGAAGAAAACAACTTTGGCATCCGTAAGCGTTTATTGGAGTATGACGATGTGATGAACTCGCAGCGTACCGTTATTTATACCAAACGTAAAAACGCTTTATTTGGCAACCGTTTGGATGTCGACCTGAACGACACGTTTTTTGATGTGGTTGAGGATATTGCTACCGAATACAAGGACCTGAATAATTACGAAGGTTTCCATTTAGAGGTAATCCGTGTATTCTCTGTAGATACGGCAACTACCGAAGAGGAATTTGCCGGTTTAACTGTAAATAAGCTGGTTGATAAAACCTTTGCCGAGGTTACTGATTTCTACAGGCGCAAATCAGAAGCTATTGCCGAACAGGCATATCCTGTTTTAAAGGATGTATTTGATACCCGCGGCAACCATGTAGAAAACATAGTAGTACCATTTACTGATGGCATTAAGGCGATACAAATAGCCGTTCCGCTAAAAAAATCTATTGCCAACAAAGGTATGGAAGTGGTAAAGTCGTTTGAGAAAAACGTGACTTTAGAGCTGATAGACGATTCGTGGAAAGAACACCTGCGCGAAATGGATGAGTTAAAATCATCCGTACAAAACGCGGTTTACGAGCAAAAGGACCCTCTGTTGGTTTATAAATTCGAATCGTTCGAGTTATTCCGCCAGTTGCTGGCCAGCGTAAATAAGGATTTGGTGGGCTTCCTTTTCAGGGGTGGTATTGCCGTACAGCAGCAACCCGATGAAATTCGCGAAGCGAGGCCGCAGCCTAAAACAGACATGCGTAAAATGCAAATGTCAAAACCGGAACTGGTACACGAAGGCGGCGGCATCCCTGATGATTTGCGCGAACTGCAAAAAGCAACGCCGGTTAGGGTTGAGCAAAAAATTGGGCGTAATGATCCATGCCCTTGCGGTAGCGGTAAGAAATTTAAAAACTGCCACGGCGTAGGGCAGAATTAAGAACTCAAGCCCCACCCAACCCTCCCCTAAAGGGGAGGGCTTTAAAAAGCAGGATGAATAAAGTTTTCAAATTGTAGAGTACTTTAAATAAATGAATAATAAAAAGTCTCTCCGCCAATAGGCGGAGGAGATTTAGAGGGGGCTTATGAAACAACGCATACAACAATTAGCCAAAGATATTTTTGACGAGGTAGTAGCCAACCGCCGCCACTTACATAGCCATCCCGAGCTTTCATTTCATGAAGTGGAAACCTCGGCGTTTATTGCGGGTAAGTTGGATGAACTGGGGCTAACGTATCAACGCATGGCTGATAATGGTTTGGTGGCTTTGATAGTTGGCGAAAAGCCGTCTGATAACGTGGTTGCCCTGCGTGGCGATATGGATGCCCTGCCAATACTGGAAGCTAATGATGTCCCCTACAAATCGCAAAACGAAGGCGTAATGCACGCTTGCGGGCATGATGTACACACCTCATCATTATTGGGCGTTGCAAAAATATTGACCTCGCTTAAAAGCGAATTTGGCGGTACCATTAAGCTGATATTTCAACCTGCCGAAGAGAAACTGCCCGGTGGCGCCAGCCTGATGATAAAAGAAGGCGTTTTAGAAAACCCCAAACCACAAGCCGTAATTGGCCAGCACGTAATGCCGTTGATAGATGCCGGAAAAGTAGGCTTCCGTGCAGGCAAGTACATGGCATCAACCGATGAATTGTATGTTACTGTTAAAGGCAAAGGCGGCCATGGCGCGCAACCACAGCAAAACATCGATCCTGTAATTATTACCGCGCATATATTAACCGCCTTGCAAACTATTGTAAGCCGTTCTGCCGATCCTAAAAGCCCGTCGGTATTGTCGTTTGGTAAGGTAATCGCCAATGGCGCAACCAACGTGATCCCTAACGAAGTTTATTTGGAAGGAACCTTTCGTGCATTGGACGAGGAATGGCGCGCCGAGGCCCATATCAAAATGAAAAAAATTGCCGAAGGCATTGCCGAAAGCATGGGCGGAAGCTGCGAATTTAATATTATGAAGGGATACCCTTTCCTGATAAACGAACCCAAACTTACCGCCGCTACACGCGCACATGCCGAAGATTACTTAGGTAAGGAAAACGTTCTCGACCTGGATATATGGATGGCTGCAGAAGATTTTGCCTATTACTCGCAGGTTGCCGATGCCTGTTTTTACCGCCTGGGGACCCGTAACGAAAGCCGCGGCATTACCTCATCGGTACACACCCCTACTTTCGATGTGGAAGAATCTGCGTTGGAAGTAAGCGTTGGCTTAATGGCCTATATCGCCGTTAAACAATTGGGGAATTAGTGATATATCTCATCAATTTACCGTTCCTACATCATAGTAAACAAATACCTAAAACCGGATATTTACATTATGTTCCCTATAAATACGATGTATAAAAAAATAGCGATCCTGTCCATCCTGGTTACATCGTTTTATTCAATAGCGTTTTCGCAACAGATACATCGTTTTAACCCGGATACGCTTATAACTATCAAAATTGATTCGGCGGTTAATATTAAATCCCACCATTTAAATGCGCAGGATTTTATTGATGCGGTAGTTGCCGATACCAGCTTTTACCAGGCGTTCCGCAATATGAAACGCTTTAGCTTTACTGCCGAGAACCGCATTTATACCTACGATAAGAAAAACAAGGTTGACGGTAAGATCTACCGCAAATTGGTTCACTCTGATGTTAACGGAAAGCACAACATGCAGTATGTAGCCAAAAAAGACAGCGGCAACTTGTATAAAAAAGACGGCAAATACCAATTGTACACAGTAGAGATGTTCGACTATATTTTTGAGAACGCGTATAATTCCGACTTTACAAAAGGCGATGGTATTCCCAGTGCGGGGGGAAAAAATGAATCGTATAAAGACAAATTAAAGACCCTCATATTTCAACCGGGGCGCAAGGTAAAGGGCATACCCTTTATCAGCAGCAAAACAGAGATCTTTTCGCCCGATATGCGGCAATATTATTATTACGAGTTTGCCCGCGGCACCTACCTCGATTCCATACCCGTTTACCGGTTTAAAGTAATTAAAAAGCCAAGCACGGCAGATGGTGATATAATGATAAAAGAACTCACCACCATATTTGATATGCGCACCTTTAAAATATTGGGCCGTTATGTGGATATGAAATACAGCAACTTTTTGGTAAGCTTTGATATACAAATGAATATCGAACTTAACCGCTTTCACGGCGAACTGCTGCCAACCAAAGTAAGCTACCAGGGCAACTGGGACATCCCCTTCCACAAAACAGAACGGGCCAGCTTTTTAATTTTGCATAAGGATTATAAGAAAAATTGATTGGATTATGATTTCACAGATTAGGGGGTGATTTCACTGATTGAGCGTGGGTGTCAGTAATCGCCGCCAAAACTCCTTCCCTTGGGAAGGGTGCCGCTGGTTGTGAAGTGGCGGGTAGGGGTTTCGCCGCTATGCATCTTTGCGAAACCCCTCCCTCCCCCTCCCAGGGGAGGGAATCGCACGAGGCCCCTCTTTTAAATAGTTATTGTGATAATACTAACCAGGGCAAAAAATCAACTCTTTTTCATTTCATCCCACTTATCGGCTTCTGCAACCTGCTTTATCACTTCATTCCGCTGTTTCAAAAGGCTTGTCATGTACTGCTTCAATACTAAAACATTAAACAATTTGCCTAAAATTCCCAATGGCGATTGGAAAGTAAATACATCGCGCATTAAAGTCAAATCGTTAACAGCAAAGAAATAATGCTCATGGCGAAAGCTTTTAAAAGCGCCTTCAACCATTTCGTCAGCAAAAAAATTGGGCGAGTGAAATTCGGTGATTTTTGATGTTAGGCTTTGCCAGATAAAGAAATGTTTTGCCCGCCAGGTTACCGTTTCGTCCAGTCCGATAAGACCTGATGTTTTTCCGGCTATGGCTTGCTCGCCGGTATGTTTGGCGGAAATTAAATGTAGGTCGATGCTCCTCGCCAAATCAAAACATCGTTTGATGGGTGCATTGATTTCTGTATGGAGTTCGATTGTGGGCATGGGGTAAATTTACTGAATTGTTGCGAGAAGCCTTAGCGCAGTTGCCTGCCCGTCATTCTCGCGCCAATGGGAAGCGTTTCCGTAGCTGCCTGTCAGTCATTTTCATGCCAGATTATGGGTTAGATTTAATTTTACATTTCAAAATGGTTTGTTTATCGTAGTTTTGTTTTATTCCAAGGAAAAATAATAACACTATTATAAGATCACGGAAGGCACACGTTCTTTACTTTCGAAAGAATTAACGAAATACTAACAGTTATTTTTTCAGAATTCATTCTGGAACTCATGGGCAACTTTAAAAAGTTGCAAAAACTAAAATCAATTTTTAAACACTTTAATTTTACTACTATGAAAAAAATAGTCCTGTCAGTTTTTGTTCATATTGCCGTTTCCTATATATTGGTTTCAGCAGAGCATCATTTATCACCAGCCAGTGTGTGGGTTGAATCGACCGCAGTGAGTTGAAAGATTTAATTTCATTGCCTGTTAAAATGATCGTTAATAAATCGAAAGAAATTGCTTGTGCTGGGGTTCGATTCCCGCTCACTGCACTTTAAAACCCGGCCATGGCCGGGTTTTCCCATTAATAGGGAGAAAATAAAAATAAGACCATAGCCGCCTTCGGTGGGTTTCTAAGAATGAACAAAAACTTGTTATGGCGACCAAAGCACAGCACTTTAGAAAAAAGGTACGGGAAAACATTAAAAATGTCATCCATTATATTGACCGTAATCATGTGCTCCGGGAAAACGACAAAGCGGTTCAGCCTTCTAAGCAGAAAATATGTATGTTCTGCGGTGACACTAAAAACATTACAAAAGAACATATTATTCCCCGCTGGATATTTTCGAAAAACGTTAATGCATTCTTTACCGTTAACCTCAATGGGTTAGACCAAAGCTATGATAAAGCGACCTTACCTGCTTGTGCAACATGTAATGCCGAATTGCTAAATGACCTTGAAAAAATTGTTCAACGGTTGTTTGAAAATCGCGATGTGGCTAAACAACCTTTCGAGTGGGACGAAACACAAGAGATTATTCGGTGGTTGGAACTCATTGATTACAAATTTCAGGTTTATAATATCACACGTAAATTTTTAGTACCTAAGAACCGGGAAAAGGTAGATTATCTAATGGATTTTCCGTTGTACATGTTGTTGCCTAATAAAGACTATTCGCCATTCCAAGTCCTATCTGCTATTAGGCGCGCTCTCAAACGTCTATCGGTAGCCCGAAAATACAATCACCTTAATTCACTTGTCGTCTTCAAAACCAGCAACAAGGGCTACCATTTCTTTCATACTATCGATGAATTCATCTTTCTCGAATTTCCCCAATACCAAATAGCTTTGTTTTACTTCTTTAAAGAGGAATTCGAAACCACCAAAGCGGCACATGATGCAGCCATGGAAATTATTGCAAAAGTTTACTAACTAAAGTAAACTTCGCTCTTATTGGTATTATCATCAAAGGCAGGAAAAAAAGCTACTGCAATTGCTTTACTAAATCGCACCAAAAAGTGTGATTTTATGTTAACCCTGTTAAATTGCAAATAATTGATTATAAATTATTTAAGAATGGTTAACATTGAATTGTGTTAAGTTATGTTAACCCTCTATCAATATAATTTTGCTACTAAAACTCAGCGTTCTTAGGGAACCGTGGGAAAGGTATCACATCCCGTATATTACCCATACCGGTAACAAACAGCACCAAGCGTTCAAAGCCTAAACCAAACCCGGCATGAGGGCAGGCGCCAAAGCGGCGGGTATCCAAATACCACCAAAGCTCGTCTTTAGGTATGCCCATTTCGTCCATGCGTTGCTCCAGCTTATCCAAACGTTCTTCACGCTGCGAGCCGCCTACTATCTCACCAATACCGGGAAAGAGGATATCCATCGCCCTTACGGTATCGTGCCCGTTGGCATCGGTCTCGTTCTGGCGCATGTAAAATGCCTTTATCGCTTTGGGGTAATCGGTTAGTATCACCGGCTTCTTAAAGTGCTTCTCTACCAAATAACGTTCATGTTCTGATTGCAGGTCGGTGCCCCAGCCTTCAATAGGGTATTGAAATTTCTTCTTCTTATTGGCGGGAGATTCCCTTAAAATATCTATCGCTTCAGTATAAGTTAACCGCTGAAAATCATTATCCAAACAGAACTGTAGCTTATCCAGCAGGTTCATATCAGAACGTTCCTGCTGCGGCTTTTGCTTTTCCTCGTCTTCTAAACGCTGGGTTAAAAACTCAAGGTCCTCTTTGTTCTTATCCAGCGCATAAGCGATAACATACTTCAATAAGGCTTCCGCCAGGTCCATGTTATCCGTCAGGTCATAAAACGCCATTTCGGGTTCTATCATCCAAAACTCGGCCAGGTGGCGGGTGGTATTAGAGTTCTCGGCGCGGAATGTCGGCCCGAAAGTATAAATATCGCTCAGGGCCATCGCGCCTAATTCGCCCTCTAACTGGCCCGAAACGGTAAGGTTAGTGGCTCGGCCAAAAAAGTCTTGCTTAAAATCTATCTCACCATCAACCTTTGGCGGGTTGGCCAAATCAAAGTTGGTTACGTGGAAAGTCTCGCCCGCCCCCTCCGCATCAGAAGCAGTTATAATAGGCGTGTGCAAATAAACAAACCCGCGCTCCTGGAAAAACTGGTGCACGGCATAAGCCAGCGTATTACGCACGCGAAATATTGCCCCGAACGTATTGGTACGGAAACGCAGGTGCGCTATCTCGCGCAAAAACTCTAAACTATGTTTTTTAGGTTGCAGCGGGTATTTCTCCGGGTCGCTATCGCCCAATATCTCTATTGTTGTAGCCTTAACTTCTACCGACTGGCCCTTACCTAACGAGGCTACCAATTGGCCCACCACGCTAATAGCTGCACCGGTGGTTAAACGCTTTAGCAGTGCAGGGTCGGTATTCTCAAAATCAACCACCACCTGTATATTGCTGTTGGTAGAGCCATCATTCAAAGCAATGAATTGGTTATTCCTGAATGTGCGCACCCATCCTTTAACGGTTACCTCCCTGTCGGTTTCTGTACGCTCCAATAATGCTTTGATCTTTATTCGCTGGCCCATGTATAAAATATTTTGAGCGGCTAAATTACGATTATTTGATTTATGTTCACGGCAGACTTACGAAGTTTTCGAAACTTCGTAAGTCTTTGCGCCCCCCGCAGTCTGTGTCCTCACAGACTGCTACCGGTTGCCTGTGAGGACACAGGCAACGGGGACGGACCGCCGCGCCTGCCTTAAAATTTGTAAGTTTGTGCATGAATCCTAAAGCGGCCCTCATTTTGGGCATAGCCTGCATTTCCTTCTCGCCCATACTGGTAAAGCTGGCCGACGCCTCGCCTATTGTTTCGGGCTTTTATAGGATGACTTTTGCATGGATAGCTTTGGCGCCTTATGTTTTACTCAAAGGGAATATCCGCATAGCAACAAAAGACCTGCTGTTAGCCTTATTGGGCGGCGTTATTTTTGCTGCGGATATTGCGGTTTGGAATATGTCGCTCGTTCTCATCAGCGCTACGGTATCCACCTTAATAGCCAACCTTGCCCCGGTTTGGGTTGGGTTAATGAGTTATGTGTTTTTCAAAAGAAAATCAGGACCATTGTTTTGGACGGGCACGTTTATAGCTATCGCGGGTATGGTGGTATTGGTTGGGTTTGGCAACTTATTGCATCTGCGCATCAATTTAGGTTTGTTGCTGGCATTGGGCGCCAGCGTGCTCTACGCCATGTATATATTACTTACCAAAGGCATTTTGCAGCGCATTAATACCATTACTTTTATGTTTTGGTCTATGCTGGCTTCGGTTGTGTTTTTGTTTATCGTTTGCCTTTTACAGGGCGATAATTTATTGCATTATAAACCCATCACCTGGTTCCACTTTGCAAGCATGGGTATATTATGCCAGTTGGTTGGATGGATAACTATTAACTACGCCATTATGCATTTGGAGGCCACAAAAGTTTCCATATCCCTATTGACCCAAACCGTTATCGCCTGCTTTTTAGCTACCTTTTTGCTGAATGAAAAACTGGAGGTAAAAGAGATCATCGGGAGCGTAATTGTATTGGGCGGAATAGCAGTTACTTTTTTAAAGCCGAAGACGCTAAATAATTTGTAATTTAACAATCCTTAATTGAGGGCAAGCCCTACCTTTGCATTTTAACGCATGATATTAAAATCAACTGTCGACCGTATAATGGAAGCCACCGATATAGTGGAGGTGATAGGCGAGTTTGTGCAGTTAAAAAAGCGCGGCGCTAATTACGTGGGGCTATCCCCTTTCGCCAATGAGCGTACGCCGTCGTTTACGGTTTCGCCGGCTAAAGGTATTTTTAAAGATTTTTCATCGGGTAAAGGCGGCAGCGCGGTTACCTTTTTAATGGAGCTGGAAAAGTTCACCTATCCCGAGGCCCTAAAATGGCTGGCTAAAAAGTATAGTATCGAGGTTGAGGAGACAGTTGAGACGATTGAGAATAAGGAAGAAGAGCATCGCCGCGAAAGCCTGATGATCGTTACGGCTTATGCCGCCAAATTCTTTCATGAAAGTTTACTGGATACCGATGAGGGCAAAAGCATTGGCCTGAGCTATTTTAAAGAGCGTGGTTTTACTAACGATACTATAAAGAAATTCGAGCTGGGCTACTCTCCCGACCAATGGGAAGCGTTTACCGGAGAGGCCTTAAAGCAAGGATATCAACAGGAATTTTTGGAAGAAAGCGGCTTATCTGTAAAGCGGGATAACGGCAGTTTGTATGACCGTTATCGTGGCCGGGTGATGTTCCCTATACATAGCTTTACCGGCAGGGTTATCGCCTTTGGCGGGCGTACCTTAAAAAGTGATAAGAACGTACCCAAATACGTAAACTCCCCCGAGTCGGAGATCTATCATAAATCAAATGTGTTGTATGGGTTGTTCTTCGCCAAAAAATCCATACGCGAAGAGGATACTTGCTATTTGGTGGAGGGCTATGCGGATGTGCTATCCGTTCACCAGGCGGGTATCGAAAATGTAGTGGCCTCATCGGGCACGTCATTGACCGTTGAGCAAATAAGGCTGATAGGCCGTTTTACTAAAAACATCACCATATTATATGATGGCGATGCGGCGGGCATAAAAGCATCCCTACGTGGGCTGGACCTGATATTAGAAGAGGGCCTCAATGTAAAAGTGGTTTTATTCCCGGATGGGCATGACCCCGATTCGTATGTAAGGTTACTGGGTAGCGCAGGTTTTAAAAATTATATAGACAAGAACAGAAAAGATTTTATCCTGTTCAAAACCGATATCCTGCTTAAAGAAGCTGGTAACGATCCGATCAGGAAATCGGAGGTAATACGGGAAATTGTAGAGAGCATTGCCAAAATACCTGACTCTATTAAGGCATCTGTTTTTATTAAAGAATGCAGCCACATTTTACAAATTGATGAACGTGCGCTGCTTTCCGAATTAAATAAAATGCGCCTGGCTAAAGCCAAAAAAGATGGTCAGCAACAAATTTCAAAAGCTGCGCAAGAATACGAAGCTGCCATTTTAGAAGAGCCAGCGCCAAAAGAACAAAAGGAAAGTGACTCACAGGAAAAAGAGATCATCCGCCTGCTGTTATTATACGGCAATAAAATGATCTCGTGGGACGGCATTGCCGATACTTATATCGGCCCATTTATGATAGCCGAACTGAACGATGTGGAGTTTGAGCACCCGGCAAGCAAGGCTTTTATTGAGATTTACAGCAAGGAAGTAGAAAACGGGGTATTACCGGAAGAACAGCATTTTATCCATTATCCCGATAAGGAAATTGTTGATTTGGTGGTAACATTAATAGCTACAAAATATACCTTAAGCGATAACTGGTACGAAATGCATAAGATTTTGGTACCCGATGAGCAGGCTAACATGAAAGCCACTATTTTAGGCGCTATCTTTCACCTCAAAAAACAAAAGGTGGGCAAGATGCTGGAAAACCTGCGTGCGGAACTGCAAAACACTCCCGGCGAGGCCGACCAGGAAATATTGCTTAACCAGTACATGCGCATGAAGAAGGTGGAGAAAACCATATCCGACTATTTAGGTTCTGTAATACTAAAATAATGGCAGAGCATTTAGACCTGGGCCGCAAGGGCGAAAGTTTGGCAAAGGCTCATTTAGAAAATGCCGGCTACGAGATAATGGACGAGAACTGGACGCATGACCGCGCCGAAATTGACCTGATTGCTTATAAAGACAGCATTATTATATTTGCCGAGGTAAAAACCCGCACCGGCAACTTTTTTGGTGAGCCCGAGGATTTTGTAGATGCGAGAAAACAAAAGCTATTGGTTAAAGCGGCAGATGAATATATTTACCTGATGAACCACCAGGGCGAAGTACGCTTTGATATTATTTCTATTTTATTTGATAAACAAAAAAATTACACACTAAAACATATTGAAGATGCGTTTTGGCCATCAACAACTTAACACTTTATGAAACAGAAACTAACCCTGCTTTTAACTGCGACCTCTTTATTTATTGCAAGTTGTACACCCACCGCACATGTGGGCGATATTTCTATGACCCCCGAATCGGGTTCCAATTATAAAACAGGTGACGTGATTAGAGTAAAGGCAAACTATCCGGCAAGTTTGAAGCCGGACTCCGTTGTGTACTTGCTCGATTCAACTAAGATCGCCTCGAAAAAAGACACTTCGTCTGTTACTATTAAAACTGATTCACTGGCGCTTGGTCCAAGGACCATAACAGCTAAAATATATCAGGGTGGTAAAAGTCAGGACGACTCGATCAATGTCAACTTACTCCCGGCAAAGGCGCCGGAAGAACTAACTTATGTGGTTGAAAAGAGATACCCGCATGATACTGCTTCCTACACCGAAGGCTTGCTTTACCAGGATGGTTATTTATATGAAAGTACCGGCAACGAGGAGCAAGCCGAGGGGCATTCCAAATTAAGAAAAGTAGACCTGAACACAGGCAAAGCTGTACAGGAAGTCAAGATAGACCCCAAGAGGTTTGGCGAAGGCAGCGCTATCATTGGCGATAAAATACTGATGCTTACCTATAAGCAACCCGAAGCGGCTTATGTGTTTGACAAAAACACCTTTAAACTGCTCAAAACATTTACCAACAAAGTTGGCGTTGAGGGTTGGGGAATGACATTTGACGGCAATAAGATATATTTTGACGACAGCACCAACCGCATTTGGTTTTTAGATAAAGATACTTATCAGCAAAAAGGTTTTATTGATGTATTTGATGATAAAGGCCCGATAGATAAGGTAAACGAATTGGAATATATTGATGGCAGACTCTATTCAAATGTATACACACAGGATACAATTTTGGTAATTAACCCAAAAACAGGTGCGGTAATGCAAAGGGTAGATATGAAAAATTTATGGCCGTTATCACAACGCCCTAAAGGTTTTGACAATGGTGAGAATGTGCTAAACGGCATAGCCTGGGATGCAAAAGGCAAACGCATGTTTGTAACCGGTAAAAAATGGCCGTATTTGTACCAGGTAAAGTTTGTTAAGAAATAGTTGGCAGTTTTTAGTAGGCAGTTTGCAGTTGGGAATCGGTAAAATAACTGCTAACTGAAAACTGCCTACTGCAAACTAAACCCTACCGCCAAGCCTTATATTGATTGATCAACCCATTGGTTGATGAATCGTGCGAGGATATCTCATCATTTGTCCGCAACTCTGGTAATATCTTCCCAGCTAATTGCTTGCCCAGTTCAACACCCCATTGGTCAAAGCTATAGATGTTCCAGATAATGCCCTGTACAAATATTTTATGCTCGTACATAGCTATTAACGAGCCTAAGGTATATGGTGTTATCTTTTTAACCAGTATAGAATTTGTAGGGCGGTTACCGTCAAACTCCTTAAATGGCGCCAGCTTTTCTATCTCTTCCGCTGTTTTGCCGGATGCTTTTAATTCTGCTTCCACTTCCTCGCGGGTCTTACCGTTCATTAATGCCTCTGTCTGCGCGAAGAAGTTTGATAACAGCATTGTATGATGTTCGCCCAGCGGGTTATGTGATTGTGCGGGTGCTATAAAATCACAGGGGATTATTTTTGTTCCCTGATGTATCAGTTGGTAAAAGGCATGTTGCCCGTTAGTACCCGGTTCGCCCCAAATAATTGGCCCGGTTGAATAATCAACTGTGTTGCCGTTTCTATCAACATGCTTACCATTGCTTTCCATATCTCCCTGCTGAAAGTAGGCCGAAAAGCGGTGCATATATTGGTCGTAAGGTAATATGGCATTGGTTTCCGCTTCAAAAAAGTTGTTGTACCAAATGCCTATCAATGCCATTATAACCGGCAGGTTTTGATCGTGTTCTGTAGATTTAAAATGGTTATCCATCGCATGTGCGCCGGACAATAAGTCGACAAAATTCTCGTATCCTATGCTTAAAGAAATGGATAAACCAATAGCGCTCCATAAAGAATAACGCCCGCCAACCCAGTCCCAAAATTCAAACATATTTTTGGTATCGATACCAAATTTGGCAACCCCTTCGGCATTGGTTGATAAGGCAGCAAAATGCTTGGCTACATCTTTATCTGCACCACCACCGGCAATAAACCAGTCGCGGGCACTATGTGCATTGCCCATGGTTTCCTGCGTAGTAAATGTTTTGGAGGCGATAAGGAACAACGTTGTTTCAGGATTCAGTCCTTTTAAGGTTTCTACGATATGCGTACCATCCACATTAGATACAAAGTGCATATTTAACCTGTTCTTATAGGCTTTTAGTGCCTCGGTCACCATTACAGGGCCCAGATCCGAGCCGCCTATACCGATGTTTACCACATCGGTTATTGGTTTGCCGGTATACCCTTTCCAACTGCCGGATATGATGGCTTCACTAAACTCCTTCATATGATCCAGCACTTTGTTCACGTCCGGCATCACGTCTTTTCCATCAACATAAATTGGCGTATTGCTGCGGTTACGCAATGCGACATGCAGCACCGGGCGGCCCTCGGTTGCATTGATCACTTCTCCCGAAAACATCGCTTTGATTGCATCATTTAGCATACATTCTTTAGCTAATTGTAGCAATAAGGCTATAGTCTGGTCATTGATGCGGTTTTTAGAATAATCGAGCAGTATCTCTTCAAATTGCACCGAAAATTTCTTAAATCTTTGATTATCAGACTTAAACAGTTCCTTAACACTTTCGGCAACCATATCAATATAGTGGTCGGTTAAATACTTGTACGATTGGGTGGTGGTGAAATCAATATTTGGCAGCATAATTGAGTTAGTTTTTAAACAAAAATAGTATTTAATATTTAGTGAATTGTTAAATTTTACTACATCGATATAGTTCAATATAGTGTTAATTTAACACACCATACATAGTGTTTGTTTTACACTACCTAAATTACGAAATTATCAAACGTTTTCGTAAATAGTTTTGAAAATTAAAATTATAATAGTATATATTTGTATCGATGATAAATAAAACGCTCATTTGTCATCATATTGTTAATTTGATTTAAAACAGGTCAGATCATGTTCGAAAAACTTTTTATCCTTGTCAAAAATAACGCCGGGAAGGCGATTATCGACAACCCTTTAATTCCTGAAAAAAATCGTGAAGCCGTGATGAATGATGCTTCAAGCTCTATCATCGAGGTTTTAAAAGGCCAGATGGAAACCGGCAGATTAAAGGACCTGGTAAAGTATTTTCAGTTTTCGGGCATTTATAATAACCCGCTGATAACAAGCGCGACCAATAAATTTGCCAACAAGCTGAATAATTTTTATGGCATTGAGCCTAAAGAAGCTTTGGTTATTGCAAATGATCTTATCCCGGCAGTAATGCAGGAATTGATTCAGCAGTCAAAAAGTGCGCAAAACAAAGATTTTGCTTTAAACTCATTACTATCAAAATTAAACGGGAACAATATCAATATAAACATATTGCTTAATCAATTGGCGATGGCATAATTAAATATATCAACCAATAAAAAAAGGGATAGCAGTTATAACTGCTATCCCTTTTTTTATATTTGCGCTATGACTAAAGAACAGATCCAGGATTTAAGGGATAGAGCTACTTCCCTGAGGAGGCATCTTTGACATCGACAAGAAACTCGATGCGCTGAAAATTGAACAGGATATAACTGTTGGCCCAAATTTTTGGGACCATCCCAAAGAAGCCGAAAAGGTTTTAGCTTCCATCAAAACAAAAAAAATATGGACCGATGAGTTCCAAAAAGTAGTTTCCATTTTGGAGGATACCGCTGTATTGTTTGATTTTTTTAAAAGCGGCGATGCTACCGAAGCAGAAATGAAGGAGCAATATGATATAGCTGTTAAAGCTATTGAAGAGCTTGAATTTAAAAACATGCTATCTGCCGAGGAAGACCAGTTTAACGCGGTGTTACAAATAACGGCAGGCGCTGGCGGCACAGAAAGCTGCGATTGGGCCGGTATGCTCATGCGCATGTATATTATGTGGGGCGAGAAGAACGGCTATAAGGTTTCTGAACAAGATTTCCAGGAGGGTGATGCTGCCGGTGTAAAAACCGTTACGCTGCAGTTGGAGGGTGATTTTGCCTATGGCTATTTAAAAGGCGAAAATGGCGTACACCGCTTAGTAAGAATATCGCCGTTTGATTCTAACGCCAAGCGCCATACCTCGTTTGCATCTGTTTATGTTTACCCGTTGGTTGATGATACGATAGAAATTGATATTAATCCGGCAGATATTGAGTTTGAGACTTTCCGCTCGGGCGGTGCAGGCGGGCAAAATGTAAACAAAGTAGAAACCGCGGTACGTTTATATCACAAGCCATCGGGCATTATTATCAAGAACCAGGAATCGCGTTCGCAACTGCAAAATAAGGATAATGCTATTCGTTTATTGAAGTCGCAATTATATGAAGCCGAAATGCGGAAACGATTGGAAGCTACCAATAAAATTGAAGGCAATAAGAAAAAGATAGAGTGGGGTTCGCAGATCAGGAACTATGTGCTGCATCCTTACAAGCTGGTTAAGGACCTGCGTACCGATTATGAAACATCAAATGCGGCTGCAGTTTTAGACGGTGACATCAACGACTTTTTGAAGGCCTACTTAATGGAGTTTGGCGGACCTAAAAGCTAAAGCATTTCTGTTTCAGGTTTAAAAATAATTGTGCATTTTTAATGCACAATTATTAATACCTGTAAACCATGAAAAAAATCAGCTTTTACCTACTGACATGTTTGCTGGCGTTTCCAATAGTGACTTTTTCGCAGGGAACAAAAGCCATTGATCTATACCCTAACGGCGTTCCAAATTCAAAACCGGCACCGGCAGATTATGTGGAAAGTGATGCCAACGCGCATGCTAATAAAGTTACCATACCTACGCTAACCCCATTTTTACCGGATAAGGCAAAGGCCAATGGCGCATCGGTAATCGTTTGCCCGGGCGGCAGTTATATCAATTTATCTATCGAAAGCGAAGGCTATGCCGTAGCGAGGGAATTTAACAAAATTGGCGTTACCGCATTTGTTTTAAAATACCGTTTGCCAAGCGATGATATTATGGTTGACAAAACCATAGGCCCGCTTCAGGATGCACAATCGGCCATAGTTATGATACGTACCCATGCTGCCGAATGGGGCCTTAACCCCAATAAGGTTGGCATTATTGGCTTCTCGGCAGGCGGCCATTTGGCGTCAACAACAGAAACGCATTTTGAAAAGCCTGTTATCCCTAATGGCAATATAAGTGTGCGGCCCGACTATGCCATACTGCTTTACCCCGTTGTAAGCTTTGGCGAATGGGCGCACCAGGGGTCAAAAACTAATTTGATCGGTAAAACTCCATCGGCAGAGATGGTGGAACGTTATAGCAATGAAAAACAGGTTGCTGCCAATACGCCTATAACTTTTATAGTACATGCCGAAGATGACAAGACTGTGCCCATACAAAACAGCTTACTATTTTATGAATCGTTAGTAGCTAATAAAGTGAATGCCGAAATGCACATCTTCCAGGCAGGCGGGCATGGGTTTGGCTTAAACAATACCAAAAGCTCCGATCATTGGTTTGACTGGTGCAGGGGATGGATGGAATTAAACGGTTTATTAAACGGCAAATAAAACATATTGCCATTAGTTTGTTATAGTAAAACAACAACCTTATAATCATGAAGATCAAGAAAATACTCATCGGAATTGACGACAGCAAATTTGCAGAACATGCCGCCGAATACGGTTTTGATATAGCCCATTCTTTTAAGGCCCATGTTGGGATGGTACATATTGTTGAACCTATGGTAATGCCGACTTCAACCAATCCTGATATTTTATTAGGGAGCAGTACACAGATGATGGGCGTTAATGATATAGAATTAATAAACATTCAGAATGATGCATCAGAAACATTGATAGAACGGACCATAAAGAAGCTGGCCGGAGGACTTGAGGTTACGCATTTTAATGAATACGGCAACACTGCCGATGGAATAATTGATTGCAGCAAAGAATTTAAAGCTGATCTGATCGTTATCGGCACACATAGCCGCACCGGTTTGGACAGGCTATTGATGGGAAGCGTTGCAGAGCATGTAGTGCGCCATTCGGAGATACCTGTTTTGGTGGTGCCGTTTCCGGATCATAGTTCATAGTTCATAGTTTTTTGGCGTAAAGTTTACTATGAACTATCAACCATGAACTATAAACAACTAATAGAGCAACCTAAACTTAATCGTATGCTCAATTGCCTTTAGTTCATTTAACACTTCGGTATCATAGCCTTTATTTACATCAGTAATTACGTAGCCTATTTGCGCGTTGGTAACCAAAAACTCGCCTACAATATTGATGTTGTGCCGGGCAAATACCTCGTTTATCTTAGCTAATATACCGGGCACGTTCTTGTGGATGTGAATTAAACGGTGAGCGTTATCATTACGTGGTGGCTGCAGATCGGGGAAGTTACAACTGGTATGCGTCCGGCCCTCGTTCATAAAAGCCATAACCCGTTTTGGTAAAAAATCGTTGTTACGCGGGTTGTATTTAGGGTCGTCAAAAATAATGATACCAAGTTCGCAAGCTGCATCGGCCAGTTTCCAGTTGGCTTTTCCAAAACAGCCGATAACTTTTAGCCGGCCCGCGTTTTGTAATTGTTCGGGAGTTGGCTGGTGCTCTTCATCACAAATTAATATTCCCGCTTCTTCAAGGTATTTTTCTTCAACAGTTTCGCGTTCGCGGATGTTATAACCCTCTTTGCGCATCTGTGCCAATGCCTCTTCATCAACATTGCCTGCTACCAGGCATTTAATGCGGTTCTTAGGGTAAGATATCGCCCTGGGCAGCTTATTGATATACAAAAACTCATCAAAGCTGGGTGTAATATGGTCAGCCCTTTCAGCAACTGATTTACGTTCGATATTCTCCGTAAATGCAAAAAACTTTTTGATCATCCCCGATTCCTTTAGCTGGAAATCAGAATAGCCATCGCCAATACCGTAAATATCGCCCTGCAGGTTTAGCTCTTTCAACAACTTTACCTTGCCGCCTTCCTGCGATAATGGGTTCTCGCGGTCATATCCAATAATATTGCCATCCTCGTCAAACTCAAACGTATTGGCATAGATATTCTCCTTTTTAATATAATACTCATCGGTAACCACCGGTATAATAAACTCTTTAAACCCACCGGATACGATCAATACCTCATCCTGGTGCTTTTTAAAAAACTCCGTATTGCGCGAAAAGGAAACGGATACCTTTTTCTTTAAATGCGTAATAAGTTGCTTTAAATGTTCGCGGTTAGCTTGAAGTAATTTAACCCTCGCTTCCAGGCTTTGGGTAAAGGATAGCCTTCCTTCCATTGAAGCATTGGTATAATCTTCTATCTGCTGGTATATTTTTTCCCTGTCGGGATGATTTTTAAGTGATATACGCGCCAGCTCATCCAATGCCTCCACCTGCGTAAACGTGCTGTCGAAATCTATAATAAAATATTGTCCCATTTATTTGATGTGCAGTCCCGATACTATCGGGATGCGGATGTGCAAATGTGCAGATTTTGAATGAGTGAATTATAAAATAATTGTCAACAAACAAATATTGTTCTGTATATGAGAAAGAAATAATTAAACAAATATCTTTTAGCTAATCGTTTCGGAATAACATTTTACAGTTAACTACAATTACTTAACAGCCTGTAAGATATTATTGATCAATCCATCCATTGAGTTATTATCTATCCAGCGGGCTACCACTACCAGGTCATGGTCTGGGTCGCAATAGATAATGTTGTTACCGTTGCCTATATGCACCCATGTATTTGCAGGCGCCGATGGCAGCAGCTTTTTATCGGTGTTTAAAAACCAGTTCATATAGCCATAACCGGTATTAGCGGCTGTTGGTGTTAAGGCCTGCTTTACCCATTGCTCGCTAATGAGTTGCTTGCCGTTCCAATTACCATGATGCAGGGTTAACAGGCCAAAGCGCCCCATATCATAAGCGTTAATAAACATGCCGCCGCCCCAATGGCCGCCGCCGCTTACCGATTGCATAATTTGCCCGTCCATTACCACCCACGAATTGCGGTAGCCAAACCAGCGCCAGGTAGCCGAGGCGCCTATTGGGTCCATAATGTTTTCTTTCAGTACTTGCGGCAAAGGCTTGCGCCACACGCTTAATGCGGCTAATGCTAAAGCATTTACCCTGACGTCATTATATTTCCAAACCGTTCCGGGGTCATTGCGTTTGCGGTTTTTGTATTGTTCTATATCTCCTGCAGGAGGGCGGTCGGCCCAATCGGGCTTACCCCATAGTGTCCCTTCCCAATCGCTGGTTTGGCGCAGCATAACTTCCCAGGTGAGCCGCCGGTCGTGTGCCGATGAGAATGGGTTGATCATATCACCATCTGCGTTATAGCCACTTAATTGCGCGGCAGGGTTATAAACCTCAATCGGCGATACATAACGGGCAACGGTATCCATCGTGCTATGGATCATCCCGCGGTCAACTGCCAAACCGATCACCGTAGACAGAAAACTTTTAGTAACGCTGTTAACAATATCCACCCGTTCGGGATCGCCCCATTGCGCTACGATATAGCCTTTATAAATAATAATACCGGCAGGCCCGCCACGTTCGGTAAGCGGGCCAATGGCTTCGCTAAAAGGCTCCTTGCCAAAACTTTGAAATTGCGACAAAGCGCCGTCATGTGATGACTTAGCCTCGTGGGTCATGGCAAAGCTAATAGCCTTGTTTAGCTGGGCGCTGTCCAACATTAATTGTGACGGTGCTTTATGCTGCCAGTTATTATAGGCCGGAAAATAATCTGCTTTTTTTGCTTTTGTTTGTCCGAAGGAGGAGTTTAAGGCAATGAAAATGAATACAGTAAACAACGTAAATTTTTTCATGACAGCAAGATAAGAAATGTTATGAAATTAAGGACTAACCTCTAATCTCCAATTAACTAATCTCTAATTCCCTAATCTTTCGCAAATTTCGGTAATAGATTTACTTACCGGCTTAAACTCAATATCTATAGCCTGCTTAATTTTAGCATTGTCAAAATCGCGTGTTAAAGAGGCAGATTGCGCGGCGATCTTATCTAAAGACGGGGTTTTCCCGGTAAGGGCGGCAGCAACTGCAGCACCGCGCCAGGCAATTTCCATCATCCAGGGCCTGGCTAAAATTGAGGGCGGTTTTATCCCAAATCCCCGCGCTATTTCTGCTGTGAGTTGTTTATAATCGCGGTTTTCTGCATTAATAATATATCGCTCGCCGCTAATATTGTTATTCATTAAACCAATCATACATTTGGCTACATCTTCCACGTCAACAAATCCAGCACTGCCAATGGTGTAAAATTTAAGTCCCTTGCGCACAGTTTCAAATAACTGTCCGCTCCCCTTTGTGCCCGCATTAGCGCCAATGATCATGGACGGATTTACGATCACAGCATCTAAACCTTCGGCAATGCCGCGCCAAACTTCCATCTCGCTTTCCAGTTTGGACAAAGCATATCCATCATTTTCTGTACTTGCATCCAGGTGATCGTTTTCGGTTATCAATTCGCCCGGCTTTGCCTCGCCGATGGCGGCTATTGAGCTTACGTGTAACACCCTTATTCCTTTTTCGGCACATAGGTCTACCAGGTTGGCAGTGCCTTCTACATTGGCCCGTATCATCGGCTCTTTATCCGCTTGTTTTAAGGATACCCAGGCGGCGCAATTATAAACCTGCGTCACGTCTTGCAAAGCATCTTCGAGGGCAAACATATCCATCAGGTCAGCTTCAACCCATTCAATAAATTCAGCGTAGGGTACCAGTAATTCCGGTATAACAGAAGCGGCGCGTTTAGTACAGCGTATATGTTGTCCGCCCTGTGCCAGTTGCCTTGCCAATTCAGAACCCAGGAAACCTGTCGCGCCTGTTACCAGTATCATTTTTGTGGATGTGAAGAACTGCAAATGTGCGTAATGCTATGCAGATGTGCAAGAGGATGTGCAAATGAGCGAATGTGTATATCTACAGATGATTTAATTGTCTTTTATATTAATTCTTGTCTGCGCATCCGCACATTTGCATATCTGCACATCTACGTGCATATTTGCACATCCACGCATTTGCACATCAATATGTCTTTAGCCGATTTTTTTATACCTATTGATCTTGAAAGGATCAGCCCCAAGGATGGATATTATACCAGTCATTTAGGCAGCAAGATCAATCATCATTCGGCTAATTTCCCCGACCTTGACCAGGAGAAACAAATAGATATCGCCATTATTGGGGTACTTGACGACCGCAAAGCTGTCAACAATTCCGGCTGTGCTTTGGGACCGGATTATATCCGCGAGAAACTATATTTACTAAACGAGGGCGGCTATGCGACCAACATTGTCGACCTGGGCAACATCCGCCAGGGTGAAACAGTAACCGATACCTATTTCGCGATTAAAACGGTTGTTACCGAACTCATTAAAAAAAATATTATCCCCTTGATATTAGGCGGCGGGCAGGACCTTACCTACGCGCAATATATGGCGTATGAGGAACTGGAGCAAAAGGTCGACCTGGTTATTGTCGATTCGCATTTTGATTTGGAAGACGACAGCGATATGGAAAGCCTGGAAACTACCTCCATGTCATACCTCAATAAAATATTCCTGCACCAGCCCAATTACCTGTTCAATTACAGCAATTTGGGCTACCAAACCTATTTTGCCAGCCAGGATAGTCTGCGGTTAATGGAGAAATTGTATTTTGATGTACACCGCCTGGGCGAGTTAAGCGGACTAGTAGCCGTTGCAGAGCCTATCATCCGCAATGCTGATATGGTAAGCTTTGATATAAGCGCCATACGTTCGGCAGATGCCGTTGCAAATGCCAATGCCACACCTAATGGTTTTTATGGCGAGGAAGCCTGCCAGATATGCCGCTACGCGGGCATTAATGATAAGCTAAGCTCTATCGGTTTTTATGAGTTTAATCCAGCTTATGATAGCAACGGGCAAACCGCTATGTTGCTGGCGCAAATGATATGGTATTTTATTGACGGTGTTTATAGCCGTAAAAAGGATTTCCCGCTTAAACCAAAATCACAGTACCTGATATATAAAACCAGTTTAAAGCATGACGACCATGAGCTGGTGTTTGTAAAAAGCAAAAAAACCGACCGCTGGTGGATGCAGGTGCCTTACCCTACAGGCGGCTCGCGTAACGAGCGTTTCCATTTGGTGCCCTGCCAGTACGAAGATTATAAAACTGCCACATCGGGCGAGTTACCTGATCTTTGGTGGCGCACGTATCAAAAGTTAACCTAATACAATTAGATCGCGTATAATCCGTTATAAAACCGTTACGCTTAAAAAATTAAATGAAAAAGATATTTCTTCTTATAATCGCTTTCCTTCCCTCACTGCTATTTGCCCAAACAGTTACCCCCGACCCATTTACCGTATTAGGGCGCTTTAAAAATGTTAATGGCCCGGCAAAGGCTTACCTGCTTTACCAGTTAGGCGCCAATAAAGTGATTGACTCTGCAGAGATTACCAATGGCGAGTTTAGCTTTAACGGCAAGCTGTTTTACCCCGAAAATGCTTATTTGGTTATAGACCATAAACATGTGGGCATGACAAAATTAGGGCCAACGCCCGATGTACTAAACTTCTACCTGGAACCGGGCATTCTCTCTGTTTCGGGAAAAGATTCTGCAGCTACAGCCACTATTACAGAATCAAAAATAAATGATGAAAATACAGCATTGCAGCTTTCCCTAAAGCCGCTTGAAGAACCTACCAAAAAGCTGTATGCAGAGGCAAACTCGGCCCCGGCCGAAAAACAAAATGATGTTGCATTCCGAAATTCTATTATAGCCCGCAGCAAGGTTTTACAGGACCAGCAGGTAGCTATACTGAAAAATTTTATTACCTCGCATCCAAATAGTTTTTTAAGTATAGTCATCATTAACCAGTTAGGGCCCCATACAAGCGACCCAAAAGAATTAGATGTGTTATACAATACCTTATCTCCAGCACTGCAAAACTCCGAACCCGGCAAATCACTTAGACATGCTATTGACCAGGCAAAAATTACCGGCGTAGGTGTTATAGCACCCGATTTTACACAAAACGATGTAAACGGCAATCCCGTTACGCTTTCCTCATTCAGGGGTAAATATGTGTTGATAGATTTCTGGGCATCCTGGTGCGGCCCGTGCCGGCAGGAAAACCCAAACCTGGTAAAAACCTATAATAAATTCAAAGACAAAAACTTCACGGTATTGGGTGTTTCGTTAGACAGGCACTACGGAAAGGCTGATTGGTTAAAAGCTATAAAAACCGATGGTCTTAACTGGACACAGGTATCAGACCTCAACTTCTGGAGTAATAAAGTAGCCGTTCAATATTTTATTTCATCGGTACCAGCCAATTTTTTGCTTGACCCGAAAGGAAAAATCATTGCCCGGGACTTGCGTGGCGATGACCTGGACCACATGCTTGAACAAGTTTTGGCGCAGAAATAATATTTCTTCTTTACATATCTTCGGCCATCTTTACCGCATTAACGCCAAACCGGTTTAGAAAATCAACCCCTTCATCGCTGGCTATGCCTTTATATTCGGCATAAGAATTTTTAAAATACACCTGTTTTATCCCTGCCGAAAAAATAAGCCGGGCACAAGGCAGACAAGGGGACAGGGTGGTATAAAGTGTAGCGCCTTCTAAATTAGCACCATTTTTAACCGCGTATAGTATCGCGTTCTGTTCGGCATGTAAAGCTAATGAACAACTGCCTTTCGAGTCGCGTTCACAGCCCACGCCGGGCCATTCCTCATCACAGTTATGCGTGCCTTTTGGCGGGCCGTTGTAGCCGATGGATATGATACGGGTATCCTTTGTTAAAACAGCTCCTACGTGCGCTTTTACACAATGCGAACGCATGGCAAGGTCGCTTGCCAGGTTCATAAAAATATTATTGAATGATGGTCTATCGGTCATTAGTCATTGGTCATTGGTCATTTTTGCCAATGAATTTTATATATGCATTAAGTTTAATATGGATCGTTTCAAGTTTAGTTAATAATATTTGAAATTGGTCCTCCGTTATCAAATTCCGGGCATTAGATTTTTTTAACCAACTTTTTGTTTAGATAAGTTATTCCCGGCTAAAATAGCAGAAATTTTTATTTTCTTTATAGTGATACCGCCCAAATCCTTCCGCAATATTAGCACTTATTGAATCGGCAGATCTTGTTAGCTGTTTACCTAAGGTGTCTTTTGTGAAATAATCCCATGTAGCCACAATGAACCATATCTCATCGGCAAATACTTCTGATAATGTATAAACATCTAAATCTTCTAATCTATTCATTCCTATTTAATGAAATAGCATAACTAATGACAATTGACTAATGACCAATGACTACTTCCGTGTGATCCAGATCTATCCCTTGTGTCTTTAATTCCCTGCTTACTTTCCAGGCAAAATAGGCCAGGTAGGCAAATCCTAATAACGGAACAATGTAGGATAAATGTATGCCGCTGGTATCTGCCAAAATACCCTGTACCGGTGGTATTATACCACCGCCCAATATCATCATAATTAAAAATGCCGAGCCCTGGCTGGTGTATTTACCCAACCCGGTAATGGCTAAAGCGAATATAGACGGCCACATAATAGAGCAGCATAAACCGCCGCTAATAAATGCAAATGTGGCTAATTTGCCATCTGTTAATAACCCGGTAAGCATAAAGGCCATTCCTAATACGCCAAATATAGTTAAGGTACGCACCGGCTTTTGCTGCCCAATAAAGAAGAAAACAATCAGTATAGCTATGGAGATAGAGTAAATATAAAAATCGCTGATATTTACCCTACTGAAATAATTGACCGCTAAAACCAGCGCAAACGCCACAAACGGGACTACGACTGTCAATATATTTTTGACTGTTTTGGACAAACTAAACGCACCAATGGCACCTGCCCACCGGCCTATCATTAAACTGCCCCAATAAAGCGATATGTAAGGCGATATGTCCGAATCTTTAAAACTGCCAAACAAAGGTGTTTTTAATAGGGCCCCCAGGTTGCTTTGAATGGTAACTTCGGTACCTACGTAGGTGAATATTGCTATCATTCCCAATATTAGCTGCGGATATTGCATAGCACCCCAACCGCTGGGGCTTTTCTTAGCAGAAAGCAATGAACCAATTAAAGCTCCTATTATAATCACCAATGAAGAATATACGAAATACGATTTAATAGAATTTAAAAGACTAACATATTGCGTAAGCTTTATTTTAAGTGAATCATCAATTTTAAGTTTAGGTATTGCATCTAATGTAGTGCTCTGGAAATGACTTAAAAAAGCTTTGTCAAAAACTAAGCCTCTATGATTTAAAATCATCTCTGTAAAAAATTTACTTATAGGATCAACCGCCAATACCATGCAAAAGCCAATGAAGATCACAATGAGCGGTGTATTAGGTTTTGTAGCGGCTTCAATTTTTTCATCGGTGGTAACTTTTGGCAGGGTTGATACCCAGAAGAAGATAGCAAGAGCCACAAACAAGCCGGCAACTATATAATATAAATTATCCATTGATGATAGCTTAACACTATTGGCATCAATGGCACTTGCGGCGCTGCCAAATAATACTACGCTTACTACAAATGGGCCTAATATGCCGCCAATATTGTTCACACCACCCGTAAAGTTTAAACGATTAGCACCTGTTTCGGGCGAACCGAGGGCAATCACAAACGGGTTAGCAGCAGTTTGTTGTAAAGAGAACCCAAGTGCAATTACAAAATCGGCAGCCAGGATAAACCCAAATGAGCCTGAGTTTAACGCAGCTACCATACATAACGCGCCACCGGCCGAAATAAGCAAGCCTATTACAATGCCCCTTTTATATCCTATATGGTTCAATATATCCATCCGTTTAGCCTGCGATGCAAAATAGAGTATGAATGAGCCAATAAAATACCCGCCATAAAAGGTAAAGTCTATCAGTTGAGCCTCAAACTGGGTTAAACTAAAATGCGATTTACAAAACGGGATAAACACACCATTTGAAGCGGCTGAAAATCCCCAAAAGAAAAATACAGTAGCCAGGGTCAGCAACGCCGAGGTGTAGCTTTTTGAATTATTTTGTTTCATACTTGCAGGTTATACAAAGGTTTTAAAACACTAACATAGGTTTTTTTGGTTAATGAAAGTTGCAAATGTTATAAAAGTTGTAGTTGTTGAAAAAGTTACACGCTTAAAACCTTTATAACCTTTACAACCCTTACAACATATACAACTAACCCCGACAAAAAATGATAATATTAATTCAACATTAAGTTTGCGATAAAAATTGCATATTCGCATACTTCAAACTGAACCATAGCCTAAAATTAATGATAGAAGCTGTTATTTCGGGAATTGGAATTGGATTAGTGCTGACGTTTTTAACTGGCCCCGTTTTTTTTGCTTTAATTAAAACCAGCATAGAAAGGGGCTTCCACGCAGGTGTATTTTTAGCCTTAGGGGTGGTTTGCAGCGATATTGTTTTTGTAGGCAGTATCCTTTTTGGCTCGCAACTATTTGATATATCAGCAAATACTAAAATAATAGCCGGCGAAATAGGCAGCGCAATTTTGTTCACACTGGGTGTTTATTACCTCTTTAAAAAAGCCAACATAAATTATAGTAATGATACGCCATCGAGCATTAAACGCTATGGCTATTTTTTTAAGGGTTTTTTGATGTGCATCTTTAACCCTACCCTGCTTTTTCATTGGATAACGGTAATAGGCACAGCCAGCACGCTATATCACCAGGGCGTTCCAAATCGGTCGGCAAAAATTGCCATTATGTTTTTAACCATACTAATTGTACAATTTGGGCTGGATACCACCAAAGCCTTTTATGCCGATAAGCTGCGCGACCGCATATCGGTTAAGCTGGTACACCGCTTAAATTGGGTGGCTGGTATTGCCCTTATAATTGCTTCCTTAATTTTAATGGATAAATTAGTTACCAATTTTGTTTTTTCGCCTCCCGGCGCATAACCAAACAAGGGTTTTGTCCGTATACTCATTTAATGAAAAGCATATTTGATCCGGCCGATAATGCAGAACTGGTTGACCGCATAAATAAGCTTTCAGCAACTACCCCTGCCATCTGGGGTAAAATGAATGCGGCGCAAATGATGGCGCATTGCCAGGTAAACCTGAATATAGCCTTCGGCAACTCAAAGCGAATAATATCGTGGATAGGTATAGTATTTGGCGACATCAGCAAAAGAAGATTATTAAAGGTACATCAGCTTGACCGACATATACCCACCTTTAAGCAGGCCGAAATAACAGATGTCCGTAATTTTAACGAGGAAAAAGAAAAATTTATAAAGCTGATAAAAAGCGGCTTAATAATAGGCCCGCAGGGCCTGGCTAAATATCCTCACCCTTATTTTGGGACGTTCAAGCCCGAAGAATGGGCCCAGCTTAACTGGTTGCATTTAGACCATCACTTAAGGCAGTTTGGAGTTTAATTCAGTTTGCAGTTTTTAGTAAGCAGTTTGCAGTAATAGATCACAACTGCAAACTGCTTACTAAAAACTGCAAACTACATATACGCCCTTTGATTCTTACCTTCCATCCAGTTAACAAAAGCGCGGTTTACTACTTTATTGCCGCCTGGGGTAGGGTAATCACCGCTGAAATACCAATCGCCGGTATGGTCGGGGCAGGCTTTATGCAGGTTATCTAAAGTTTGATAGATCACCCGTACTTCTGCATTTAGTCCTTTTGGGGTAACGATCTTGGCTATCCGGTCTGATATCTGCTCGTCTGTAAAAGGCTCATAAATAGCTTTTACATAGTTGGTAACATCTTCTTTTGGCAATGTGGCGCTATCCTTGCATTGTTGGTAAACCTTCAAAATAACATCCTCCTTATCTGCTTCTTTTAAAAGGCTGACAGCTGCTTCAAAAGCAACAAACTCACCCATTCGCGACATGTCAATACCATAACAATCCGGGTAACGTATTTGCGGGGCAGATGAAACCACTACAATTTTTTTAGGGCCCAAACGGTCCAGTATCTTCAGGATACTTTGTTTTAGCGTAGTCCCCCGCACAATGGAATCATCCAGTACAACCAGCGTATCTGTTCCTGTCTTTATCAGGCCGTAGGTAGTATCATAAACATGGGCCACCATCTCGCTCCTATCCGCATCCTGGGTAATAAAAGTGCGCAGCTTAACGTCTTTTATAGCTATTTTCTCTACCCGTGGGGCAAGGCATAGCACTTCGGTCAATTCGGCTTCACTTATCTTATCCTCGCGGTTAAGCAGTTTATCGCGCTGGTATTTCTTAATATATTTATGTACCCCTTCAACCATACCATAAAAGGCAACTTCGGCTGTGTTGGGGATATAAGAAAATACCGTATTCTTAACATCATGATCAACCGCGTTCAATATCTGCGGGCAAAGCAGCCTGCCTAATTGCTTGCGTTCGCGGTAAATAGAAGCATCACTGCCGCGCGAAAAATAGATGCGCTCAAATGAACAGGCCTTCTTTTCCAGCGGCTCGCTAAACATGGTTTCAGATATTTTGCCGTTCTTCTTTATTATAAGCGCATGGCCCGGTTTTACTTCCTTAATGTCTTCTATGTTAACATTAAAAGCGGTTTGTATGGCAGGGCGTTCCGAAGCGGCAACAACTATTTCATCATTATAATAATAGTAAGCGGGCCTTATCCCTACCGGGTCGCGCATTATAAATGCATCGCCATGTCCCAGTATACCGGCTATTGTATAACCACCATCCCAGTTCTTGGCAGATTTTCGCAGTATTTTGGCGACATCCATATCATTGGCTATCAGCTTGCTGATCTCCATATTATCATCCAAGCCTTCGCGTTTATACTGGTCAAACAAGCCCTGGTTTTCGGTATCAATAAAATGGCCCATTTTTTCCAGCACGGTAACCGTATCGGCTTTTTCTTTAGGATGCTGTCCCAGGTCATACAATTGCTGCAACAGCTCATCAACATTGGTCATGTTGAAGTTACCCGCGATAACCAAATTACGGGTCATCCAATTATTTTGGCGTAAAAACGGGTGGCAGCTTTCAATACTGTTTTTGCCGTGAGTACCATACCGCAAATGACCCAGGAGTACTTCGCCCACAAAGCTCACATTATCTTTAAGCCATTGGGCATCGGCCATCCTTTCGGGTGTTTCCTTTTGTATGTCGGCAAACTTTTTCTGGATATATTCAAAAATATCAGCAACCGCGTTTTGGGCCATAGACCGGTGCCGGCTGATGTACCGCTTGCCCGGTGCAATATCCAGTTTAATGGTGGCAACACCCGCGCCATCCTGGCCCCGGTTATGCTGTTTCTCCATTAAAAGGTAAAGTTTGTTCAAGCCATACAGTGCGGTACCGTATTTTTGCTGATAAAAGGAAAGTGGCTTTAAAAGGCGGATAAATGCCACACCGCATTCATGTTTAATCTGATCGCTCATGATTTGTAATGAGCACGCAAAGTTATAAAATTAACGTTAACTATGTTAAATTGATTGTCACAAATTCGTACTATTATTCCTTTTTGACCCTCTATAGGTATTGCAGCAACCTGTCGGGGAATATGCCCAATAATAGTAATATTAAGCTAATAGCAACGGCAAAAATCAGTATATAATTTGATTTAGAGATTTGTTCGCCATTTACCTCCGCCTTCCTCAAGAATAAATTCAACGGGATCTTAATATAGTAAAATAACGACACTACCGTGGTTAACGCGCCGGTCACCATCAGCAGCAACGCCCAAATATCGTGCGTGTGCTGGTAAACATTGTATATCGCCGAAAACACGAACAGCTTACCCGTAAAGCCGGCAGTTATAGGCAAACCGGTTAAGGAGATGAGTATAATTACAAAACATATAGCTGCTACCGGGTATTTAACACCCAGCCCTTTGTAACCATCCATATCCTCGGCACCGGCCACGTTGGTAAAATAAGAGGCCAGTGCAAGGGCGCCAATATTGGCCAATGCGTATACCGCCAAATAATAAGTTAGCGCACTTACACCCTGTTGGGTAAAAGTAACTATCGCCATTAAGGCAAAACCCGTATGGCCTATGCTTGAATAAGCCAGCATACGCTTTACATTGTTTTGCAATACCGCTGCAAAATTTCCGGCTATCATGGTGATAATGCCGATAATGGATAGTACCAGTGTAAAATCAAACGCGGTAAATTTGGCGAAGAATATAAACGGCGTTAAAAAGTTCACCAGTAAGCCAAAGGCTGCTATTTTAGGCAGGGTTGATAAAAAGGCGGTTACCGGGGTTGGCGCACCCTGGTAAACATCGGGCACCCAAAAATGCGTGGGCACAAAGGATAGTTTAAACCCAACGCCAATTAATACCAACCCAATGGCAAAAGAAATACCCACGGCATTAGCCTGCAATAAACTATGTATAACATCAACCGAAAACAAACTCAACGACCCGCTAAACCCGTATAATAACGATATACCATACAGCATCATAGCCGATGAAGCCGCACCGAACAGGACATATTTTAACCCGGCTTCACTGCTAAACGCATTTTCTGACCGGTAGGCTACCATCAGGTAAGACGCGATGGAAACCATCTCTATCGCAATATAGATAGACAGCAGGTTAACGGCCATCACCATTAAATGCAACCCTAAAACCGAACCGATGGTAATGGTATACAGGTCTGATAATCTTTTGGAATGTAACCGTAGCTTGTCGTCCCAGGCAAAATACAGCAGCAGGATAAATGCCAGTACATCAATAATAAATTTAAACGCCAGCGCGGTATGGCTAAGCAACAGCATATCGCCAAATAAAAAGTGGGATGTATTGAGTACCAGGGCTAACTGTTGCAGGCCTTTAAATATCACTATTAGTATCCCTGCACAGGCTACTATCCGGCATAGTTTTTCAGAATTTTTGCCGAAGATCATATCCGTCACCAAAACCAGCAAGAACAATAAACCCAGGTAAATTTCGGGCATAAAATAGCCCATCGCATCTAAAATGCTGGATAATTGTCCGGGTATATAGGGTAGCAGATCGTGCATTATTATTGAATTATAACACTTTGGGTTTTAGGATAACGAACCTGGTATTTTAACTGGTATTTCTTTTCATCGCCTGGGTTTACAGTAAGGCTCCAAGCAACTTTACCGCTTTCCTTATCCATTTTACCGCCCGATAGTTCCTGCGTTTCAACCTCGATAGCCGAGTTTTGTGAAACAGGCACTTGATCTTCAACCAATAAATTTATGGGTTGGCTCTTTCGGTTCTTTACATCAATAAGCCAGTTTCGTGTTTCTTTTTTATTAGATCCTAAAGTTTGCTTTTCGGTTAGGTCTTTTTGTGAGGTACGAGTAACTACAATGTTTTTATCAACGCCTAATGATAAGTTTAAGGTATCAGTGGTTGAGCGGGTATCTATTAATGATTTACCGATAAATGTCCCTTCAAAAAATAAATTGGCTTCTCCGGATAAGAAATTGTATTTGTTCCAATCTGTCAACTGCGTAGTTAAAAATACATCTGTGCTTAATTTTGGTGCAACATAATATTGGTATGTTGCGGGCAAATCAACTTGATTAATTTCTACTAAATATTGCTTTCCATCGCTCGGTATGGAATAAGGATTGTCAATATTGAATTCAATATTTGTCTGATTTTCAATTTGCTGAACAGCCACGGGCATAGTTTGGCTTGCATAATCTCTACCGTTAAGCCTGGCTTTGGTTACTTCCATACCCGCAACTTTTCCTTCTAAAGCGCCATAGCCAACAGTTACAACCTCGGCAAGTTGTTTGTTATCAGCATTTAAAGTAACATTTATAATAGATGTGTTTGCCGCCCGTTCCTCGGTGGCATAACCAATAAAAGAGTACACAAGTGTTTGGTTGCCCGCAGGGATTTGTATTGAATAGTTACCTATCGCATCAGAGGTAGTGCCTATTGACGTACCTTTTACTTTTATCGTTGCGCCTGCTAAAGGTTGCCTGTCATCACCGCTGATCAATCTGCCGCTAACTTTTGTTAAAGAACCCGGTTGACCGGCAATATACATACCAAAATTAAGGAAGTAAGGGTTCAACGATGGCTTACTGCCACTTACGGTCGGGTTTCCGGTTGATAACGTTAACTTAATATTTTTCCAATCTTCGCCGCTTTGTTGTGATACATTAGCCTTATAAGTAATAGATATAGGGCTGTTCACATTTTTTGCGCGGATGTCATAGGTAGGGAACCAACTTGCATTATTAACAACATAATTTAAAGTAAACTCTGATTGTAAAGCCGCTTTAGAAGATACAGTTACCAAAATATTGCTGGTTGTTGTGCTGTTCCCTTTATTAACATCAGCAATTTGTCGGTTGTATTTTTGCAGTTCGATGTTCAAAGCAGCGATTTGGGTATTTACCAGTTGTTGTTTCTTTTTAATTTCCGTTAACCTGGCTGTTTGAAAATCAAGCGCCTGTTGCAATTTTACCACATCAAGGTTAGTATTGGCCCCGCTTATCACTTGATTTTTTAGCAGCATCGCCTCTTCTTCCTTCTCAACATCCAGTAAACTATTTTGAACTGCTATTTTATCCTGTATTGATTTTTGTTGCGCCTGTAAGTCTTCTATGCTTTTTTGTTTAACCTGCTGATTTAAAAAACTTAGTTCATGTTTAACAGACAATATGGTAAACTCGCCATTAGCATGTACCTGTATGCTTTGCACATCAATACCCGGCGAAAGATTAGAAAAAGTTAAAGTGGATGTCCCCGCGACTACATTAACCATAGCCGTGCGTGTAATTTGCGCGCTATTTAAAAACACCACAACCTTTTGAATTTTCGTGTCGATTTTTGGGGTTTCCTGTGCATTTGCCGCTATAGCTATAAAAATAAGACCGATGGCTACTAATAATTTTTTAAACATGACCTTGCTATTTAAGTAAATAATATCTGTTGATTTTATTACAAGATGCAAGAGCATACGCTTTTCCATAAACTATTTTCAAAAAAATTTTATTTCTGTAAAAACTGTACTAACAATAAAACCGACTCATTGATCTTACTAAATACCAGTGATGGCATAATGCCCAAAACCAATACCAAAGCTGCCAATGGTAATAAAGTGATCACCTCGCGAAAGTTCAGGTCGGTCAATGCCGTTTTCCAAACCTCGCCGCCTTTTAACGATAATGAACCAAAAAACATCCGTTGCAAGGTCCATAAAAAATAGGCGGCGCTAAATAATATGCCAACAGCCCCCAATGCCGCTATCCAGTAAGGCAACGGGCCATTTGATGAGGGCGATTTAAACACCCCCATTAACGAAAATGCCTCGCCTATAAATGCCGAGAACCCCGGCAATCCCAATGATGCAAAAAACGCGATCATGATAAATACCGTATAGCGCGGCATTATACTGCCCAGGCCCCTGAAATTGTATATCTCCCGGTCATGTACCCTGTTATAAACTACTCCTGCGAGGAAGAATAGCATCGTAGCCAAAAACCCGTGGCTTACCATTTGCATGATGGCCCCGCTTATCCCTTCGGCAGATTGCGAGGCTATCCCTAACAAAACAAACCCCATTTGCGACACGGATGAATAAGCGATAAGTCGTTTCAGGTCGCGTTGTGCCAGTGCATTAAACGCGCCGTATAAAATGGATATAACGCCTAATAGCCCCAGCCAAAAAGCATTATTGCTTGCCACATCGGGGAAAATACTGATACATACCCTGATAATTCCATAACCGCCAATTTTTAACAGGATACCCGCTAATATAATAGATACCGGCGTTGGCGCTTCTACGTGTGCATCAGGCAGCCAGGTATGCAGCGGAAAAACGGGAACCTTTATAGCAAACGCTATAAACAGCACCACAAAACCTACCGTACGTGCCTGTATACCGAAGATCTTAAGGTCGCTATACATCGAAAATATGGTATTATGCCCATAGTTGGCCGGGTTCATCATCTGCACCATATTAAAAGTGTGGCTGCCCGTAGCCGGATCTTTAACCGATAAGTATAAACCTATCATCACCAAAAGCATAAACACCGAACCGAATAAGGTATACAGGAAAAACTTGATAGCAGCATATTCCCTGCGTGCGCCGCCCCACATACCTATCAGGAAGTATAATGGCAGCAGCATGAGTTCATAGAACAGGTAGAACAGGAAAAAATCCAGTGAACAAAACACGCCGAGGACCGCCATATCCAATATCAAAAACAGCACAAAAAAGCCTTTTAAATTGCTTTTGATCTCCCATGATGATAAAGCGGCAATAACCAAAATCAGCGAGGTCATCACCAGCAGGGTGATGGATATACCATCTATCCCCACAAAATATTCTATCTGTAACTTGCCAATGTTGCCCAGGTTAAGGTTTATCCACGGCAGCTTCTGCACAAACTGGAACTGGTCTTCGTGCATAATGCCGCCATACGCAGGGCCATTTTGAAAATTTACGTATATCCAAATACTTATACATAGCTGTACCAGCGTAGCGCCTAACGTAATGTATTTAAAGCTACCGCGATATTTTGACGGCATTAATGCAATGACAAGGCCAAAGAGTAAGGGTATAAATATGAGGATGGTTAATATGTTCATCAGGCTCAGATCAGTGTTTTTAAAATAAACAGCGCCAGTATCACTACCAGCATGCTAAATAAATAATATTGAATTTTACCATTTTGAAAACGGCGCGCAAAATTGCCTATCGCTTCCACCATATAGGCAAGTAAATGTATAAACCCATCAACGATATACCGGTCAAACCAGGCCGCTATTTTCGAAACAAGCAGTACTAATTTTGGCAGGAGGTTAATAAAGCCATCAATAACGTTACGGTCAAACCACGACAACAGGCTGCTTAACGCCATTACCGGCTTTACAATAAGCTTAGCGTATATATCATCAAAATACCATTGATTGTAAGATAAGTTATACAAAAATCCGCTTTGCGGGAGTGCGTGGGTTTTACGTTTTACATAAATGGCATAACCCGCATAAATCACAAACAGGCTCAAAATATTTACCAATGCGGGGATAAGGGTATGGTATACATTCACCCTTTCTAAATGGATGGTTGGTGTTAAACCGCTAAACACCCAGGCTTGCTCGTATATTAACGGGTTTAACGAAAACAACGGGAACAAACAGGCAACGGCTAATAATGCCAACGGTAATTTATATTGCCATCCACCATCGCTGATGTGGAATTTAATATGCTGATGTGCCTTTTGTACTTTAAACTCGCCAAAAAATACTTTTACTATCATCCGCACCACATAAAAAGCAGTCAGCCAGGTGGTCAATACCGCGCAAATGGGTACCAGTTTAAATAACCAGTTTTTATCATCCGACCAATCAAAGGCCTGTATCAAAATGCCATCCTTTGATAAATAGCCGGAGGTGAGTGGCAAACCTATCAATGCCAAACTACCAATTATAGCCGCAATAAAAGTAAACGGCAGCTTTTTACGCAAACCGCCCATATTCAGGAGGCTTTGCGGGTCAATATCCAAATTGTTGTCGTCCTTAATATGCTGCATTTGGTGGATCACAATACCGGCGACCAAAAATAGCAGGCATTTAAAAAAAGCATGTGTTATTAAATGAAATAATGATGAGGCATAAGCTCCAATGCCCATTGCCATGATCATATAGCCCAGTTGCGATATGGTAGAGTAAGCCAAAATACGTTTCAGATCGTTTTGCGTAAGAGCAATAGTAGCAGCCATAAAGGCGGTGAAGCAGCCCACTATAGCTAATATATCCAGTTCGCCGGTGGTAAACATGGGATATACCCGGCCCAATAAAAATACGCCTGCGGCAACCATAGTCGCGGCATGTATAAGGGCAGATATAGACGTAGGCCCTTCCATCGCGTCAGGCAGCCACGTATGCAGCGGGAATTGTGCCGATTTAGCCGCGACAGCCAAAAATATTCCGCCGCAGGCAATATATTGCCATATAACAGGCAAGCCCCGCAGCGGGCCTATCCAAAAACCATATTTGATCATGGTTTGGTTAGCAACCATTCCCCCATCGCCAAAAAGTTGTACCATATCAAAGGTATGGTACTGGGCAAAAATTACCAGGATAGCTACCAATAAGCCCACATCGCCTATGCGGTTCATGATAAAGGCTTTCTTATTAGCCTGCACCGCCTTTTCTTTAGTGAACCAAAAACCAATAAGCAGGTAGGATGAAAACCCTACCAATTCCCAAAATACGTAAAACAGTACCAGGTTATCTGCCACTACCAGCGCCAGCATACTGAAGCAGAAAAAGCTGAGGTAGGTAAAATAACGCTTATACCGCTCATCATTTTTCATATAAGCGGTGGAATAAATATGCACCGGTAACGCGATTACCGAAACCAACACCAGCATTAACGCCGATAAATTATTCAATAAAACCCCGGCGTACATTTTGGTATACCCGATAGCGAACCAAACCTGTTGGAAGTGTATGGTGTGTTTATTCCATGTGTTGGAGAATACCAAAATGGATAATATAAAACTCGCCAAAATAGCTCCCGTTGATACCCACGCCGATGTCTTATTACCCTTACCCGGGAGGCAGCAATTAACCACAAACGCCAGCAGCGGTAACAGCACAGCCCCCAGCCCGTAAAACAGGGTTAATGAATCTTCGTATGAGAGGTATGTTTGCAAGTTTAGTTATTCAATATATAGTTATTCGCCTACTTTTGTTTCTATAATTACTACTTTTTGGCTGCCATTTCCATTTAGTCCGCGGCGTTCGGTAAATGTTACTCCTATTATTTTTTCAGGCGGAAGTTTGTATAAAAAGTTTAAAACTTCCTGTTTTTCCAATGGGTCGCTATGCACTACATATTGTATGTCATCGTCTTTGCCATTATGGCTTTTTAAGTAACTTTCATATTCTCTTGAAAATGCGCTTAGCTTATTTTGATATTGTTTGATGGCATACCCTTTTGTGGTAATAACTAACACACCATTTTCTCCTTTTTTTCCAAATCTTTTCACAGACACGGAAGGCGTTAACGTTTCCATATCAAACAAATCCGCCATGTCCTTTTCTGCAATTCCGCTTCCGTTTGGTATAAACTTATCGTTTAGCATGACTAAAGCGACATTTTCACCTGTCAATTTCACGACTGGAATTGATTTTAGCAAAGTATCATTAACACTCGGGTGAGAATTTTGTGCATATCCATCACCTAAAAAGACAAACAGACTAACAAAACAAATCAATACTCTCATCTCCTAATCCTTTAACCTATTTATTTCTCCCGGATCAATCGTTTTATACCGCCGGTAAACATTTAAAATTATAGCCAATGCAACTGCTGTTGTGGCAGCAGCCAGCACAATGGCAAACAAGGCAAATACCTGCCCGCTGTTGTGCAGGCTGTCGTATTTACCAAAGGCTACCAGGTTTAATATGGCGGCGTTCAGCATCAGCTCGATGCCTATTAATATTTGTATGGCATTGCGTTTAGATACGATCATGTATAAACCGATACAAAACAAAGCAGCACTTACGAGCAAAAAATCAGTCAGGGTTATCATTCCAATTCCTCCTTCCGCGATAAATGCGCCGCGCCTACCAGGGCTATCATTAATAAGATCGATATCGCTTCAAACGGCAACAGGTATTTCGTCATTAAATTTATACCGATATTATCCGTCACCAAAGCATTTGGCGTGATAACGGTATTGGTAGCTACGGCTTGTTTTACCCAGCCCAAATTATCCGCATCAAGCTTTAAGAACATATTTAGCAGTACGATAAAAAACAACCCGGCCAATAATAATGCAGGAAATTTCCCTATACTGATAAAGCGATTATTTTGTTGTTCCAATACATTTAAGTTTTCTCGTGATGATAGCATAAAGGCGAATAATATCAGCACCAAAATACCGCCAACGTAGATCACAATTTGGGTAATAGCCACAAAATCGGCCAAAGCCAAAACATATAATCCTGCCAATGCGAACAGCGTTATAAAAAATATAAATACCGACCGCACCAGGTTTTTGGTCGATGCTACAAAAACAGCAGAACCTATTACAATAAAGCTCATTAAGTAAAACAATATCCGCGCTAAAGTCATTCGCCGCCCTCCTTTTTTTGCATGGCCGCTTGTTTTGCCGCCTGCTTTTCGGCTAACTGTGTTTCCAGAAGCTGCCTTTTTTCAGCAGCGACTGCGGGGGTCATATCACTAAACTCGTACACCAGTTGGTTAATTTCGAACACGCTTTTATCATATTGATTGGTCATTACAATACATTCTGTAGGGCAAACAATGGTGCATAGCCCGCAATACATACACTTGGCCATATCAATATCAAATTGTGCCGCATACAGTCGTTTAGTGGTACCGTCTGATGTTTGTCCAATGGCTTCCGTAGCTTTTATCGATTCGATAGTAATACAATCAACCGGGCAAATCTTAGCGCAAAGATCGCATACAATACAATCATCCATTTCCACATCCAGTTGGTAGCGGCCAACTTCGGGTATGGGTAGTTTTTGGTGAGGGTATTGTATGGTATTCGTTCCTTCCAGTTGTTTAAAATAGTTATCGTCACTCACCGGGATAACCTTCCGCTTCGCGTTTGAGGCAAAAAGATGGCCGATGGTAAGGGTTAAACCCTTCCATGCAGTTGTAAATCCGTTGAGTGCATTCTTTATCATATTGTCTTATTCGCACTAATTACACGAATTTGATCGAATTTCACGAATTTTAAGCGGCAATAAATTCGTGCAATTCGCCTTAATTCGAGTCAATTGGTGTCTTCTTCACATTACAAATATTCTCCATATCCCCGATATCAGCATACAGGCAAATGCCAGCGGCGTTAATACTTTCCAGCATAAATTCATTAGCTGGTCAACTCTCAATCTTGGCAGTGTCCATCGTATCCACATCTGTACGCCTACCAATGTTAAAGTTTTAACCGCTATCCATAGTATTCCCCATACTGTGCCTGTTGTCCATGTTGCAAATTCCACTGTGCCTATATTGGGCAGCGGGGTATTCCATGCGCCTAAAAACAAGATAGCCCCTACCATTGATACCAGGAACATCATGGCGTATTCCGCTAAAAAAACAAGCGCGAAACGTAAGCCTGTAAATTCGGTATGAAAGCCGGATACCAGTTCTGATTCCGCCTCGGGGATATCAAACGGCGCCCGGTTACTTTCGGCCAGCGAAGCTATAAAGTAAATTACAAAAGCAATAATGAGGTGCGGCGCCCTGAAAATATTCCAGGCTAATAAGCCCCCGGTGGATGAAACATCCCAATAACCTAAAAATTTTATTTTTTCTGCCGACAAAATACCTTGCTGTGCGGATATATCCTGCAGGTTTAATGTTTGAGCTATCATCACTACAGATATGATTGCAAATCCCGCCGGTATCTCATAAGAAATGATCTGGGCAGCCGATCGCATCGCTCCAAGTATTGAATATTTATTGTTCGATCCCCACCCGGCCATTAATATACCTAAGGTTTCGATAGATATAATGGCGAAGATGTAGTATAAGCCGAGGTTAAGTTTTGATGGCGCTAACCCCGGTGCCCAGGGTAATGCAGCAAAACCTAAATAAACCGCTATAAAAATAATACCCGGAGATAATATAAACAGCAGTTTATCAGCCGCCGCGGGGATAATTAATTCCTTTTGGATCAATTTTAATACATCCGCAAGGGTTTGTAAAGTGCCGAACTTGCCGGTTTCGGTTGGCCCCAGCCTGCCCTGTATAAATGCCGATACCTTACGCTCTGCATAAACACCAAACAGGGTAAACAGGCCCGTGATCATAAACAGGCCTATAGCGATGAGAATATAGGTAAGGTAAAAGTTCAATCTGTTTGCTTTGAGGGCAAAGATAGTGAATAGTTGATTGGTTGATTAAGTTATTGTGTTGGATAAGTTAACCTAAACCGCAAGCAACATCGGCATAGCCTGATTTTACGGGCGCGCCAAAAAACAATTCGGCGTAATGGTCAAAATCAGCAGTGTCATCCGTAGTGGTGAAAAACTGCTGTGTGCCGCCTTTGGTCAGGCTTTTTTCCATTTCGACATGGCGGTACAGGTAATGAACAAGACTTTGCGCTACAATATCGCCCTGCGGGATTGCGCGTATGTGGCTGGGTAAGTAAGCCTTTATCTTATCCAACAATAAAGGGTAATGGGTACAGGCCAACAATAGCGTATCAATATTGGGCGATTGCGCCAAAATTTGATCTAAATATTGCTTTACAAAATAGTCGGTGCCGGGTTTATCGTATTCGCCATTCTCAATAAGCGGCACCCAAAGCGGGCACGCTTGCTGGTAAACTTTTACATCCGGGAAAAAGTTGCCGATCTCCATCAGGTATGACTCTGATTGCACCGTTCCCTTTGTGCCCAGCACGCCTATTTCTTTTGTTTCCGAATAATTACCTATCACTTCGGCAGTTGGACGGATAACACCTAAAACACGTTTAGCCGGGTCAACTCCTTTCAGGTCCTGCTGCTGTATGGTGCGCAGCGCCTTTGCAGAGGCGGTATTGCAAGCCAATATAACAAGAGGGCACCCCTGGCCAAAAAGCCATTGTACGCACTCCCAGGTGTATTGGTGGATAGACTGGAACGAGCGGTTGCCATAAGGCGCCCGGGCCGTATCGCCTAAATAGATATAATCATACGCCGGCAATTGCTCAAATATGGAACGGAAAACCGTAAGGCCGCCAAAGCCCGAATCAAATACCCCAATTGGATTACCGGATAACATCATTAACAAAAATAAAAAAAGCGCCCCGTAATTAAGGGCGCTTTATATTAATAAATAATTTTACAGCTTATTTAATAGCTAATTTAAGTTTAACGGCAGCCATCAAATCATCAGCTTCTGGCGCTACGATCATCAGATCGGGCGATGTTGTATTAAATACATACGTATAACCTTTTTCTTTAGCTGCGGCATTAACAGCAACACGTACCTTATCGCTTATAGGTTTAATTAATTCCTGAACCTTAGCATCTACAGATTGTTGGGCTGTATTACTATAATCTTGCGTGCGTTTTTGTAGGTCGGCAATATCACCCTGTGCAGATAAACGTGCTGCATCAGTCATGGTTGCTTGTCCTTTTTGATAAGCCTGTATCTTATCGTTCGCTTCTTTATTCATTTTTTCAAGCTGATCAGAGAATTGTTTACTGTAAGCCTGTATCTGTGTTTGTATAGTTTTGGTTTCGGGCATCAATTGTATTACCTGGTCAAAGGCAATATAGCCAATTTTGGTTTGTGCCTTGGCAAAGTTGCCCATAAATAACATGCATATTGCAACTAAAGCAACTTTAAATAATTTTTTCATTTGTTTTGTTCTGTGTTTAAAATAATGGGATTATGTATATATAGTTTTATTTTGCAAATACTCCGGGCTTTAACCCTAAACGTTTAATTACCTCATCGCTTTTATCATAGTGCGGGCTGGCGTATAACATGATCACTTCACTGTTCTTGTCAAAAATAAAATCCCAGTTCTCGCTTTCAGCAACCGCTTGTATCGCCTTAGCTATCCTGTCTTGAATAGGTTTAATAATAGCGGTGCTTTTTGTTGTTAGCTCGCCATCTGGTCCAAATTTTTGTTTTTGAAAGTCCTTAGCTAATTTTTCTTTATCAACAACTTCTGCCTCGCGGCGCTTCTTCATATCCGGGGTCATTAAAACCATATCGGCCTGGTAGGCTTTGTATAAACGGTCAACTTCCTGGAAACGCCCGTCAACATCTTTTTGCCATTGATCAGACAAAGCAGCAAGCTGCTTTTGCGCCGAAGCATATTCAGGAACGTGTTTTAAGATATATTCTGAATCTACGTAAGCCATCCGCTGCGCAAACGAAGCAGCAACTGTTAACAACGTGAAACAAACTATTAAAATTACCTTTTTCATAATTGTTATGCAAAGTTAATTAAATCCTCCATTTAAATTTTGAGAAATTGAAAAACTAAATTGCCCCTTGTTTGCAGTTGGTATACCCGGAATTGCATCAAAACCGTAGCCATAATCCAAACCAAGTAATCCAAAAATAGGTAAAAATATGCGGGCGCCAACACCGGTAGAGCGCCTAACGTTAAACGGGTTAAACTGGCTAAAATTATTCCATACATTACCCCCCTCGGCAAATGCCAGCAGGAATATGGTTGCAGACTGGCTCGCTAAAACCGGGTGCCGCAGCTCTATAGTGTATTTATTATATATGGTCGAACCCGGGTTTGTCTCAGCTGTATAATTTGTTCCCACCGGTACTATAGAAAAATTCTGGTAACCCCTCATGCCTATAATATCGCTACCCTGTAAAAACTGGTAACTCTGCATACCATCACCACCCAATTTAAACCGTTCAAACGGCGATGGGCCAACTTCTGTATTGTATTGGCCTAAGAAGCCGAAACGGACTTGCGACATGATCACAAATTTAGCCGGCAGTGGTGTAAACCATTGCCCGTCGAATTTGAATTTGTAATATTCAACAAAATGATATCGTTGTGCTTGAGTGGCCGTTTTGTAATTAACGCTGTTGAACAATGAATACGGAGGTGTTCCCTGTGCGGTAAATTTTAAATTTGAACCGGATGTAGGAAAAATAGGCGCGTCAAGCGAGTTACGGCTAAGTTCCTGCGTTAACTTGATACTGGATGACGTTCCGTTACTGAAAATGTAGCCCGGATAGTTGTCAAGGTTATAATGATCAAAATTTAACGAGTAATTTAACTGGAAGCGGTTATCGGGCCATTGCAGTTTCTTACCCAATGTAACGCCTACGCCGTTTATACGTAAATTATTATAATTAGGGTCGGTCACTGCATAATATTGCCCTGTTGAACTTCCCTGGGTATATGCCGATAACGAGAAGTAGATCGGTTTTTTACCACCTAACCATGGTTCGGTAAACGTAAACGAATAATTAGTATAAGTACGCCCGCTGGACTGGCCCCTGATGCTTAGCTTTTGCCCATCGCCTTTAGGCAATGGCTTATAAGCTTTCAGGTTAAAGATGTTTCTTAACGAAAAGTTATTAAAGGTAAGGCCTAATGTGCCTATTAATTGGCCACCACCAAAACCGCCCGATAGTTCAACCTGGTCTGAAGGTTTTTCTACAACATTATACAATATATCAACCGTCCCTTCCGAAGGATTAACATTTATTGGTTTAGGCTCTGTCTTCTGGTCGTCAAAGTTTCCCAACTGCCCAATATCACGTGTAGTTTGAATTAATAACGCCTTGTTAAACTTTTGCCCCGGCAGGGTTTCAATAGTTCGCATTACCACTTTATCATTGGTTACATCGTTTCCTTTAACTGTAACCCGGTTTATGGTAAATTGCGGCCCTTCAAACATTTTTATATCCAGGTCAACCGTATCATTATGTATCCTGGCTTGCTGCGGGTCTGCCTGGTAAGTTAAATATCCGTCATTTAAATAATAGCTCGAAAGATCATCACTGCTGCCTTCGCCACCGCTCAATCTTTTATTTAATACTTCCTCACTAAAAACATCACCCTTTTTAATTTTTAAGATCTTCTGCAAAACATCATCCGTAAATTTTGAGTTACCCGAAAATTTAATATTACCGAAGTAATACTTGGGGCCCTCATATATTTTCAGTTTCACATTTACAGTCAGGTCATCATGTTTTGTAACGGTATCACTTACGATCTCCGCATCACGATATCCTTTCGCCTGCATTTTTTCAACCAGGTTTTGTTTATCTTCAATATATTTGTCATCCTTAAATTTTCTTGAGCCAAATATATTATACCATTTTCTTGAGCGGGTTTTTGAAAGAAGCTTGCGCAGCTTATTTTGAGAAAATGCTTTATTCCCCTCAAAGTCCACTTCATTTATCATCACTTTTTGCTTCTTGTTGATCGCAACATCCAAAATCAAGCTATTGGCATCACCGGGGTCTTCTCGTTCCTTAATAGTAACTGTGGCATTTAAAAAGCCCTTTTCGTTAAAATGCCTTTTAATGATGGCAGTAGTAGTGCTTAATAAGTTTTGATTTACTATTTTCCCTGTTTTATCAGCCAATTTTTTTTGTATATCCTCAATTTCCCCCTTGCGTACGCCTGTCATGTGCATACGTGATAAACGCGGAAGTTCTTTAACCGCTATCTCAAGATATACGGTATCGAGGTTAATACTTGTTATATATAGTTGCACATCATCAAATATATTTTGCGCATACATATCCTTAATTACCTTGGCGTTAGCCTCGCCCGGTAAATTAATTTTGTCGCCTTTATTTAACTTTGATATGGTCAATAATACATCTTTATCCAGGTTTTTTGAACCTGTGATAGTAACGCCGCCTATGATGTAGTCCTTAGGATTCATATAGCTTAAGCTATCTATAGGAAGCGGCCGCGGTACAGACCTGGATTGGGAAGGAACCTGGGCCATGGCAGCAGTGCTCATCACAGATAAAAGAATAGCAAAAAGAAATTTATTCATTCGGATATTTAAGTGGCTAAAAATAATTTATACAGTTGTTAAAATTTGTTAAAAGTAAAAATTTAGTTGACCTGCTCGCTTGTCATACCAAAACGGCGTTCCCGTTTTTGATAATCAAGTATAGCTTCATACAGGTCTTCCTTCCTGAAATCGGGCCATAATTTTGCTGTGAAATATAATTCTGCATAAGCAATTTGCCAAAGCAAATAGTTGCTTATACGGTGCTCACCGCTGGTACGTATCAGTAATTCAGGGTCGGGCATGTTTCCTGTGTATAAATTATTTTCGAAAAGTTGTTCGTCAATATCATTTATAGTTAATTCGCCGCTTTGTACCTTAATAGCAATATTTTTAGCCGCCTGCACAATTTCGCGCCTTGAACTATAGCTTAGCGCCAGCGTAAGTACAAGCCCGGTATTGCCCGCTGTAGTTTCAATAGCGTTATTGAGTTCTCTAAGACATTTTTCGGGCAGCATGTTCAGGTCGCCTATCGCGTTCAGCTTTACATTCTTTTTCATAAAGTTTTTAATTTCTTTATGAATGGTATTAACCATTAACTCCATAATAGCCATAACTTCCATTTTGGGGCGGTTCCAGTTTTCGGAAGAAAAGGTATATAGGGTAAGATAATTTAAATTCAATTCACAAGCGCCTTCAACAACATCCCTAACCGATACTACCCCACTATGATGACCAAATATTCTCAATTTGCCTTTTTCTTTTGCCCACCTGCCATTGCCATCCATAATAATAGCAATATGCCTCGGCAGTTTTAACAAATCGATCTGATCTTTATAACTCATTTTTCTTTTTGCGCCTAACCCACCCCCCAATTTACTGGTTTATGTAATACCGGCTTTTTCAATATACAGGGCAACACGCCTTGTTAAATATTGCTTTTCCCTTAGTAAAGGGCGTTAACCCACTTAATCTTAACCCGGTATTTTACAAATATTACCAGATTTTTCAGCGGACAAAGGTAAAACTTACTTTGTACTTTTTTAGTATATGGGGATAAAAGAAAGTTTATTGTTTTTTCCGAACATAAGATAGTTGATTTATTACAACGCTTAGTAATAGCATTTTGATGTAATAAAAGTGAAGGATATAGTAAACCCTATAAACATATACGTATCCCGTCCCTTAAAATCGCCACGCTGGCTGCCGGCAGCACCTGTGTAAATGCCTGTATTTTCGCCCGAACGGTCTGATAATGCTGCAGACAGGGGCGATAGTTTAGCTTTATTGGGGTACACGCCGCTTACATCATCCAGGTAATCTGTATTGGGATTACGATAGCCAATATCTGCTATAATATTCCACGCGCCCGAAAAGTTGTATTTAACACCTACGCCGTATGGTATGGATATAGCTGTATTTGAATAGGGTTTACTTTGCCCCTCTGTTTGTAGTGGCCTTAAGTCGTAGGTTTGCCCCCCGTAGTTTGCCTGCGGATTATATCCCGTTAACCCAATACCTATATAAATAAACGGCGTATATAAACTATGGCTTATGGATGGAACATATTTCAGGAAATTAAACTCACCAATTAAACTCACTTCACTTAAATTAGTATTAAAGCTCAGGTTACGGCCGCGTTGTTGCGGATTGCCTGAGGTACTATCGGCACCAGATATGGAACCATAGGTGTAGCTTAACCTGGCTGATAAATAGCCGTTAAAATTATATTTAACCATCGCACCCAATGCCGGGCCACTTGGTTTAAGGGGGTTATTTTGGTTCAGGTCGCCCATATAACCTGCGGCACCCGCAAAACCGCCAACTTCCCAGCTTTGCGCTTGTAAATTGAAGCTGATGAATAATAAAAGTATGCTGATTAAAATTTTGGGCATCCCACAAATTTAGTAATTGCGGGCGTCAAGGCCCCACAATAATTTGTTTCTTAACGTTGATAAGTAACTTTCATTACTTAAACGCACCAAATTCAATTCGAAATCTGCCTTTCGGACATGAAATTTTATCGGTTTTTCGATAGTTGCCGTCCTCGAATCGCAGGATAATAAATAGTTGGAGTTACGCGATTCTACCTCGAATGACAATACACAGGTATCTGGCAATACAATTGGCCTTACATTTAAATTATGCGGGGCAACCGGTGTTACTACAATGCTGTTTGATTGCGGGAAAATAATAGGGCCTGCGCAGCTTAAAGAATAGGCGGTAGAACCGGTGGCAGTTGCAATAATAATACCATCGCCCCAGTATGAATTTAAAAACTCGCCATCCAGGAACATGTGCGTGGTAATCATCGCTGAGTCGTCCCGCTTATGAATGGTTATATCATTAAGCGCAAAATTATCGCCGCCCAATATTTTTAAGTCCGATTCAATACTTAGCAGCCCGCGGTTATCTAATGTGAAGTTTTTATTAACCACGGCATATATAGCGGCTGCTATATCGCTTTTATTCACACTCGCCAAAAAGCCAAGCCGCCCAAAGTTGATACCTATTACCGGTACACCCGAATCGCGGATAACAGATACCATATCCAGCAATGTACCATCGCCGCCCAGGGTTATAAAAACATCAATAAGCCCTTTTATCGGCTCATCTTTTTTCAGCACATTATAAGCTACCGTGTTTATCTTCCCTGCCAGGTAATCATTTAATTGCTGGTGCACATAAATTTCAACTTTATGCTGCGATAGTGCATCAAACACCTGCTGTATATAAGGCAGTACCGCCGCTTCATTAAATGGCCTGCCGTAAACTGCTATCTTCATGCGTTCATGATTGATGGTTCATAGTTTATGGTTCATAGTTGATGGATCATAGTTCATGGTAGCTTGTAGCGATATTGGTTGGTTACTTTTCCTGCTATGAACTATTAACTATGATCTATGAACCAATTACAAATTCAGGTAGTTCATCAATGAATCATATCTGTCCATCGAATTATCATTATTATCGTTATGATTGAAAGTGGCTTTTACATCATATTCATAGCGCAAAAAAGTAGCTATTATAGCCGATATGTCCTGTTTATTTACTTTAAGGGTGACTTCAATTTTGGTAGAGTCCGGGAAAGTACGTGTGTAGGAGCTTAGTATCTGCGCATTGTCCGACTCCACGATTTGGGACATGTGTGCCAGAGAATTGTTTTTATTATTGATCTCCAGCACTATAATACCCCCCGGTTGCGACACGGAAGTTAATTGCGCAAAGTATCCGTTCATGGCATTAATAGATATCATGCCCAAGTATTTCTTCTTCACATCAAGCACCGGCACTACCGTTAGCTGTTGCTCATAAAACAACCGGATAACATCATATATATGCTGATCTTCCAATACATAAGGGTTAACCAGCGACAAGCCTAAAGCACCCACAGCGGTTTGGTTGTCCGTTTCGGCTATGATGTCATTTTCTGCAAGCAGCCCCAAAAATTGTTCTTCATTTACAATGGGCAGGTGCCTTACCCTAAACTCTATCATACGGTCAACCACCTTCTGTATAGTATCAGAAGTATGAATAGGTGGGATAGCGTTCGATATTAATTCAGCTGCAACCATATCAGGCACCAATTTTATCTAAAAATCCTTTTAACAACCTGTTAAACTCCTGCGGGTGCTCCATCATTGGCGCATGTCCACATTTATCTATCCAGTGTAACTCACTATCCGGCAATAGCTGGTTAAATTCCAAAGCTACTTCGGGCGGTGTAATTTTATCGTTCCTGCCCCATATCAAGGATACGGGCAAATGTATTTTATGCAGATCCTTCTTCATGTTATGACGTATGGCTGATTTGGCCATGGCCAGCAACCTGATAACACTATGGCGGTCATTCACCAACTTATATACCTCGTCAATAAGTACCGGGGTAGCTACGTTGGGGTCATAAAATGTATATTCTGTCTTTTCTTTTACAAACTGGTAATTCTCGCGCCGCGGGAATGATCCTCCAAAAGCATTTTCATATAGTCCCGAGCTACCGGTAAGTACCATTGCCTTAACGCGTTCGGGGTGGGCCAATATATATATTAAAGCCACATGCCCGCCTAACGAGTTACCCAAAAGTACAACCTTATCCAGTTTTTTATACTTAATAAACTTATGTACATGTTTAGCCAGCGTTTTTACCCCTGTGGTTAAAACCGGCAGGTCATATACAGGCAGCATAGGTAAAATTACCCTATACTTTTTGCTGAATTCTTCAATAACAACTTCCCAATTGCTTAAGCCACCCATTAAACCATGCAGCAGCAGCAGCACTTCCCCTTCGCCCTCATCGATGTAACTAAACCCGCGTTCCTCTTTAAGCACGAAATCCATATATATTTATTATAATCCCTTAGATTGTTTACGTTATAAAAATAGCTTATTGCTATTGAGTTGCAACAATTATTTGTTTTTTAGTTGAAGCACCCCTAAATCTCCACTCAATCAACCCAACAGCTGCTTTACTACTTCTGATATTGTTCTACCATCGGCTTTGCCGGCCAGTTCTTTATTTGCCGCGCCCATTACTTTGCCCATATCCTGTGTGGAAGTAGCGCCTATCCTGCTTATCAGGTCCTGCAAATAACCCTCAATTTCAAAACGGGTCATTTGTTGCGGCAAATACGGCTCAATCACACTCATCTCTTCCATTTCAATCTGATAAAGATCATCCCTGTTTTGGGTTTTATAGATCTCTGCCGACTCCTTACGCTGTTTAACCAATTTTTGCAACACCTTAATCTCTGCATCAGGTGTTAGCTCTTCTGCCGCGCCTTTTTCTGTACGCGCCAATAGCAATGCCGATTTGATAGCACGCAAGCCCCGCAGCCTGTCGGCCTGTTTTGCCAGCATGGCTTGTTTTATATCCTGGTCTATTTGAGTTATGAGAGACATTTCTTTTAAATTAGTGAATGAGTGAGTTTTGAATGAGTGAATTTATATCGGATTTCGGATGTTCGATCTCGGATTTATATTATTTGCACATTTGCATATCCGCACATCTGCACATTTAATTATTTTCTATAAAAGTGATTAGCATTTGCCTGCGCGGTTGCCATAATGGTTAGCTCATTAATATTAACGTGAGCCGGGCGCGATGCGACAAACCATATCGATTCGGCTACGTCTTCGGCTACCAGGGGTTGAAAGCCATCGTAAGTTTTCTTAGCCCTTTCTTTATCGCCCTTAAAGCGCACCTGCGCAAATTCTGTTTCGGCAGCGCCGGGGTTTACAGCAGTGACCTTTATGCCGTAGGTTAACAGGTCTAACCGCATAGCTTTGTTCAGGCTATCAACCGCAGCTTTGGTAGCGCAGTATACATTCCCGTTAGGGTAAACTTCTTTGCCTGCAATTGAACCCAAGTTGATGATGTGGCCATAGCCATTCTCTATCATCCAGTTGGATACCACCTTGCTAACATATAATAAGCCCTTTACATTGGTATCTATCATGGTATCCCAATCATCAAAGCTGCCTTTTTGTATCGGGTCGAGCCCCATACTTAAACCGGCATTGTTAACCAGCACATCTACCTTTTTCCAGGCAGCAGGCAAATTCTCCAAATTGGACACTACCTCTTCCCTGTCGCGCACATCGAAAGATGAAATAGCTACCTCCACGTTATATTCCTTATTTATAAGGGCGGCTAATTTTTCAAGCCTGTCTAACCGCCTGCCGGTAAGTATTACGTTATAACGTTCGCGGGCAAATACGTGTGCGGTAGCTTCACCTATTCCGGAGGTGGCACCGGTAATTAATGCAATTTTAGCCATATACTAACTATAAAATCAGATGCGAAATTAGGGTTTTTCGTTGGATAATATATTCTATATATAAGTTGAATGCAATAATTTATTCAAAATACAAGGTAAACATTATCGTATGCAGGGATAGTTTGCTGATAGCGCTTGAGAAGGCATTGTTATCGTGGGACAGCACATTGCCAAAAGAGTTTGATAATTTTATTTCGGGCGATAGCTTGAAAAACTCGAAGTAAATATCGCATCCGATACCTGCCTCGTACGAGGCATAGCCGCCTACATTTTTTACCAGTTTATCCAATGGTGCCGCGTCTGCATCGGTATTTGCTTTTGAACCGATGGCTTGTGAATATTTTACGCCTCCTACTATGTAACCTCTAAAATCGCCTATACGGTCCGATTTCAGTTTTAGAAGCAAGGGGACATCAATGGTAGTTGTCGATATGGTTTTAGTTATCGCCGGTGAAGTGTCATACGTATAATCAAGTGTCTTATCAATAAAGACCAATGATGGTGTTATCCTTGCTTCTAAATGCTCACTTAAACGGTACCGCGTTAAAAAACCTACAGCAAACCCTGGCGAGTAGCTGGAGCTGATGCTGTTGACCATACCCGTTAAAGGCTGGTTGCCATTAACAGGGTCTAAAAATGGTGAACGCCAGTTAGAGGCTTTATCAATTTTATAATAAGAGTTTACGGATGAGAAGCTAAAGCCAAAGCTAAGGTCTTTCTGATCGGCACCGCCGCCCCATGCCTGCACGCCCACTACCTCCTGTGCAAATAAAGATTTGCTTAGAAATAACAGTAAGAATAGCGTTGCGTAAAGGGTTTTATTCATTTAATGCCTGTATAAATGGAACAGATACCAAACGCCAAAGGCCTGCATTTGGTATTTTTAAAGCCAACCTTATCCATTAACGCGGTAAAGGTTTTGCCGTCAGGAAAAGCAGCTACCGACTCGGGTAGGTAAGAATAGGCCCTTGAATCTTTTGAAAACAGCTTGCCAATGCCGGGCGTTATATAATTAAAGTACAGCTTATACAATTGCTTTACCGGGAACACTTTTGGTTTAGAAAATTCAAGCACTACTGCCTTGCCACCTGGTTTTAAAACCCGGTGAATATCGGCCAAGCCCATTTCCAAATTCTCAAAGTTACGCACACCGTATGCTACGGTAACCGCGTCAAACTCATCGGCGTTGAAAGGCAGCTTTTCCGAATCGCCCAGTTTTACTTCAAAATGATCGCTTAAATTTCGTTTGGCTATTTTTTGTTTGGCGATGTCCAGCATCCCCTGCGAAATATCGACCCCTATGATTTTATCGGGCTTTAAAATGGATAAAGCCTCAAAAGCAAAATCGCCGGTACCGGTGGCCACATCCAGTATCAATTTAGGCTGATCTTTCTTTAACTCATTGATCGCTTTTTTGCGCCAGATGATATCAATACCCAACGACATAAAATGATTCAGGAAATCATAGGTTTTTGAAATGTTGTTGAACATATCGGCCACCTGCTCTTTTTTTGTGCCCTGCTGATCGTGGTATGGGGTTACTATTTCGCTCATTGGGGGCAAAGATAGGTTTTTTGGATTTATATAGTCCATGGTCTATGGCCCATGGGCCATAGTGTTTAGCGTATTTGGCTATTTTATGTTACCCCATAAATCTGAGGGAGACCCAAGGGAGCCGATAGGGTTAACATAACTTAACACAATTCAAAAATTATCTTTATAACAAATTGATATTCAATTATTTGAAATTTAACAGGGTTAACATAAAATAACACATTTTAGGATAGTGATCCGGTGCCGCATCATCAGTTACGACTATGGACAATAATTTATTTGACCAAGCTCAATAACTCCTCAATATCCAACCTCCTCGTATACATCGTCAATTCCCCATTCTCATCTTTTGGCCATTGCTCTCTTGGGCGGTCCCAGTATAGTTCTACTCCATTTTTATCGGGGTCATCCAAATAAATAGCTTCGGATACGCCATGATCAGATGCGCCGGTTATAGGGTATTTGGCATCTGCCAATCGTTGTAAAATGGCGGCAAGGTCTTTACGCTCGGGATATAAAATAGCAGTATGAAACAAGCCCGGCGCATAAGAGGGAGCTGGCGGTGCGCCCTTACTTTCCCAGGTATTTAAGCCGATATGATGATGATAACCCCCCGCTGATATAAACGCTGCCTGGTCGCCGTACATAACCATTTTTTCGAAGCCTAACAAGCCGCAATAAAAATCTAATGACTTTTGCAAGTCGCTCACTTTTAAATGCACATGCCCTATGCGGGTTTGTGCGGGGATGGTATAGTTGTCCATGTACGAAATTAGCAATTAGTTGGCAGTTTTTAGTTTGCAGCAGGCAGTTATGATTTTGGGATTGCAAACTGCCTACTGTAAACCGCCAACTAATCTCTATTCACTAATTAACTAATCACTACCTTTGCATAATGATCGTTAAAACGGCAGAATTCATCTGCAGCAATACGCAAATCTCTAAATTACCGCCGCCTGTAAAGCCCGAATACGCTTTTATTGGCCGGTCAAACGTGGGCAAATCATCGCTCATTAATATGCTGGTCGCCAAAAAGGGTTTGGCAAAAACATCGCAAACACCCGGTAAAACACAACTCATCAACCATTTTTTGGTGAATGATAACTGGTATATTGTCGATTTGCCCGGCTATGGATATGCCCGTGCATCTAAAAGTAAAAAGGCCGACTGGGATAAGTTTATCCATAGTTATTTAGATAAACGCGAAAGCCTGCAATGCGTAATGGTATTGATAGACAGCCGTTTGGAGCCGCAAAAGATAGATGTAGAATTTTGCAACTGGCTGGGCGAAAAAGGCCTGTCGTTTGTTTTGGTATTCACTAAGGCTGACAAGCAATCAAGCATAAAAACGGACCAGAATATCGCGAAATTTAAAAAGGCCTTATTAGCAACTTTTGAAGAAGCGCCAAAATATTTTGTTACTTCGGCAGAGCTACATACCGGGCGGGATGAGATATTGGCATTTATTAGCGGAATAAATCAGAACTTTGTTATACCGGAATATAAGTCGTTCTCTGGAGAAGGGAACTATTAACACACATGAAAAAATATCTATCCCTCGTAACTTTCACCCATACCATCTTCGCGATGCCGTTTGCCTTTATCGGCTTTTTTTTGGCGGTCACTACCACGCAGTATACGTTCGAGTGGCAAAAACTGGTGATGATGGTATTGTGTATGGTGTTTGCCCGTAACTCGGCAATGGCGTTTAACCGTTATTTGGATAGGGACATTGATGCCAAAAATCCGCGCACCAAACAGCGCGATATACCCGCCGGGCGCATCAGCGCGGCAAATGCGTTGACTTTTACCATCGTCAATTGCCTGTTGTTTATTGGGGTAACGTGGTTCATTAATCCGTTGTGCTTTTACTTATCGCCGGTAGCTTTATTGGTGGTATTGGGGTACAGCGCCACCAAACGCTTTACCGCGCTTTGCCATTTGGTATTGGGGTTGGGATTATCATTGGCACCCATTGGCGCTTATTTGGTAGTTACCGGGCAGTTTGCTTTAACCCCGTTATTTTTCTCATTAGCCGTATTATGCTGGGTTAGCGGTTTTGACATTATTTATGCCATGCAGGACGAAGATTTTGACCGCAGCGAGCATTTACACTCTATCCCGGCTTATCTGGGGAAGGTTAACGCCTTGCGTTTATCTACCTTTCTGCACATCTTATCCGCTATATTTATTGTGATGCCGGTATTCTTTATACATCCCGGCTTTTTGTATTACATAGGTATTGTTTTCTTCTGCATTATGCTTACCTACCAGCACCTGCTGGTTAAACCCAACGACCTTAGCCGCGTTAACTTTGCCTTTATGACCACCAATGGCATTGCAAGTGTGGTATTCGCGGTGTTGTTTTTGCTGGATAGGATATTTTGATGTCGGATTTCGGATGTGGAATTTCGAATTTATAACATTGTCTAATCGTCATAAATTCTTTAACTTCATTAATTCATACATTCAAAAAAATCCGAAATCGAACATCCGAAATTCGAAATTCGAAATTCGAAATCATTTTTCTGCTTTAAAACTACCGTCATCCACACTCTTAATAAACTTGATAACACCATTCATAAACACCTGCTGGTCGTCCCACATAGCTAAATGGCTGCCGTTGGGGCAATACAGGTAATTACCGTTTTGCATTTGGGTGCTCATCCATTTCATGTAGTTAGGGTCCATAGTATCATATTTAGCGCCGACTGTTAGTGTAGGAACCGTGATCTTGCCCATGTCCTTGCTCCTGTCCCAGGTTAATAATCGGCCGCCGGTTTTAAACTCGCTTGGGCCCTGCATCATCACATAAATTTCTTCGTTCAAATGTTTAAAGGCACGGTTAACCGGGTCGGGCCATTCAGGTAAACGGCAAAGATGTTTGTTGTAATATTCTTTAATTACCAATGCCTGGTAGGTGGTGTCCTTATATAACCCTTTGGCTTCATAGTGTTGTAAAGAATCAACCAATGATTTGCGCATCTGGCTCCTTAACACGCCATTATATTTTTCATAAGCGGGGATACTCGCCATCATATTACAAACAATAAGCCCCTTTAAATTAGCCTGGTATTTCAAAGCATATTCCATAGCCAGCAATCCGCCCCACGAGTTGCCGAGCAGGTAAAAATTGCTTTTATCCAGATTCAATGCCTTGCGCACCTGCTCCACTTCCTCAACAAAGCGTGGCGTTGTCCAAAGGCTGCTGTCGCGCGGCTGGTCGCTGTAAAATGAACCCAATTGGTCATACTCTATCATCTCGAAACCCTCTTTGGGGAAGAAGCTTTCAAAGCACTCCAAATACTCGTGCGTCATGGCCGGGCCGCCATGCAACAGCAATACTTTTATGGTTGGATTAGTACCGATGCGTTTTGTCCAGACTTTAAATTTACCCGCAGGTGTTGTAATAGTCACCATTTTTATACCCGCCACTTGTACACCCGAATCAACCGGGGCAAAATAAGTAGCTACTGACGGGCTTTTGGATTGGTTACAGGCACAAAATGATATGGCTATGCCACATAATAAAAGGTTGAGAAGCTTTTTCATAAGACTAAGGTAGGAATTAGTCCGAAAGATAATTCTAATTGAGTAATTACCATACCTTTAAACTTTTTAGGCGCTATGACAGATAGTGTGGTAAGGTAGTATTTAACATAGATGCGTAGCCTCGACCAATATTTTAACAATGGATTTTAATCCGTTGAAAAGAAGCAAAAAACACCAAAAGAACCATAGGTTCGGCCCATATTTATACTATTTTGACATCAAGTTTAGCTGCATAATATGGGTCGTACCGATGGTACTTAATAATATTTCCTTATACAAACAACGGGTTGAAACCCATTGTTAAAATATTTATCGAGCCTATGGCTCTTAAAGAGGGAAAATTTAAATACAGCTCAAGACACAAAAATCTAACCTCACACACAAAACGTCATAGAACCACTTTTTACATCCTCCGGACTTTCTGTCTTTCGGACTTGCGGACTAATCCGCATATTTGCATATCCGCACATTTGCACATCAAAAAAATGATCCACAAAAAAACACGCACCTACATTCCTGCCGACCTCGAAATTAAATGGGAAACGCTGGAACCGCTTTATAAAGAATTATGCGCCCGTCCTATCAATTCGGTTGATGAACTGGAGCAATGGCTGCGCGACCGCAGCGAACTGGAAGCCGCCTTGGAAGAAGATTTTGCCTGGCGCTATATCCGCATGACCTGCGATACCAACAGCGAAGAGAAGCTGAAAAGCTATACCTATTTTGCTACGGAGATTGAGCCCAACGTTGCCCCTTTCAGCAATGAATTGAACAAAAAGCTGGTTAACAGCGAATATGCCGACCATCTGAACAGTGAGAAATTTTTTATCTACCTGCGTGGGGTAAAGAAATCTTTAGAACTATTCAGGGAAGAAAATATCCCGATACAAACCGAAATACAGGTGGAGCAGCAAAAATACCAATCCATCACCGGGTCAATGTCGGTACATATTGGCGATAAGGAATTTACTTTAGAGCAGGCCGCCGTTATTTTAAAAGATACCGACCGCAGCAAAAGGCAGGAAGCATGGGAAAAGATCAGCTCCCGCCGCCTGCAGGATAAAGACAAATTGGATGAGCTTTTTGACCACCTGCGTAAGCTAAGGCATAAAGTAGCCTTAAATGCGGGTTTTGAGAACTTCCGCGATTATATGTTCCAGGCACTGGGGCGCTTTGATTACACCCCACAGGATTGCTACGCTTTTCATGAAGCGATAGAAAAAGAGATCGTGCCTATTTTACGCGATCAGGCCCATAAACGCCAGGCAGCTTTAAAACTGGATGCTTTAAAACCGTGGGATATGGATGTAGATACATCAGGCAAACCGGCTTTAAAACCCTTTCATGGTGGTGATGACCTGATAGAGAAATCTATTCAATGCTTTACCAACATCAACAGCTATTTGGGCGAGCGGCTGGAGATAATGAAAGAGAATGACCTGTTTGATGTGGAAAGCCGCAAAGGCAAGGCGCCGGGTGGTTATAACTACCCGCTATCAGAAACAGGCGCGCCGTTCATCTTCATGAACTCGGCCAATGGTTTCCGCGACCTGACCACCATGGTGCACGAGGGCGGCCACGCTGTACATACCTTTTTAACTGCCGACCTGGAACTGAATGATTTTAAACATTGCCCGTCCGAAGTTGCAGAGCTGGCTTCCATGAGTATGGAGTTAATATCCATGGATAACTGGAATGTTTATTTTGATAATGCCGAAGACCTGAAACGCGCCAAACGCGATCAGTTGGTTGACGTATTAAAAACCCTGCCGTGGGTTGCCG